>SAMEA3663175__coassemble_22_pt1 | contig 69741 bp, 64 predicted proteins | sample SAMEA3663175__metabat2_low_PE_006 | metagenome-assembled genome bin SAMEA3663175 (sample SAMEA3663175) | pig gut metagenome | biome: pig gut; feature: pig-associated habitat; material: faeces | place: Denmark | collected 2012
CCGCCGTATTACATTAAGTACATGCGGAATTATTGAAAAAATTTACGATCTGGCAGATAACGGTCCTGCAATCCGCCTTGCAGTTTCCTTAACCACAGCTGATCCTGAGCTCAGGGAACGAATTATGCCTGTTCAAAAAGGAAATCCATTGCCAGAACTGAGAAAAGCAATTGCTTATTATGCAAATAAAACAGGGCGTCGAGTAACCCTTGAGGCTGCCCTGCTTCACGGTCAGAATACCAGCCCTGAAAGTGCAAAGCGCATGATTGACTTTGCAAAAGGAATAGATGTAAACATTAATCTTATTCCATGGAATCCAATCGATACATTACCTTTCGAAGAACCAGATTCAAAGGAATGTAAAAACTTCGTCACTGCTCTGGAAAATGCAGGCCTTAATGTTACCTTACGAACCCGAAGGGGACGAACAATAAAAGGTGCTTGTGGCCAGTTGGGAAAAACTACAACTGAAAAATAATGCAAATTTAATGAAAAATTGTGAATTTTATTCAATATAGAATAAAATTCACTTAAAATATAAAAAAATTCACTAGATATTTTTGAGAAATTTTACGTTTCTGCAAAAAGTTACTTGCGTAATACGAATTTACATTCTATAATATTTATATATAGGAGTCTTAATCAATGCAGAAAAAGATATATGTTGCTGGAATGTTTGACGATGATTCAGCTAATAAGGTGGGAGCAGCAGTAAGTGCAATCGCAGGAGTAACAAGTTGCAGTGCAAATGCATTGAAAGCTCAGGTTCTTGTTGATTTTGATGAAGGAGTTGCAGGTATTGAAGCTGCAATTAATTCAGCAATTGAGGCAAACGGAGCTTCTGTTTTAGGCTAATTTTCATCATTATTTACAATACTATGCACTGGTGTTCTAAACAATATGAGCATTAGTGCATATTTTTTGTCTAATTAAAATTCCCCTTTGAATTTTTGTAATTTTTATTGCAATGATTTATTTACCATAATGTAAAGGAATTTTACTATTGACATTTTTAATTATATTTAATAATTTTAATCTATATTAAATATACGAAGGAGATATTCCTATGGGAAAAACTATCGCTCAGAAGATTTTTGAATCACACTTAGTAGAAAAACCATTTGCAGATACATACGTTCTCAAGCTTGACCGCGTATTCTGTCACGAAATTACTACTCCAATCGCAATTACAGACCTTGTTGAACGCAATAAAGACCGCGTTTTTGATCCTACAAAAATTAAGGCTGTAATCGACCATGTAACACCAGCTAAAGACAGCAAGACTGCAACACAGGAAAAAATCCTTCGTGAATGGGCTTGCAGAAATCAGATTAAGGACTTTTTTGATATCGGTGCAAATGGTGTATGCCATGCAATCTTCCCTGAAAAAGGATATGTTCGCCCTGGCTTTACAGTAATCATGGGAGACAGCCACACTTGTACACATGGTGCTTTCGGTGCATTTGCTGCAGGTGTTGGAACAACTGACCTTGAAGTAGGAATTTTGAAAGGTGTTTGTTCATTCAAAGAACCAAAATCAATCAAATTCGTTTTGAATGGAAAACTTAAAAGTGGTGTTTATGCAAAAGATGTTATCCTTTACCTCATTTCTAAAATAGGTGTAAACGGTGCAACAAACTGTGTAGTTGAATTTACAGGTCCAGTTGTTGACAACTTCGGAATGGAAGAAAGAATGACAATCTGTAACATGGCAGTTGAAGCAGGGGCAACAAGTGGAATCTGTTTCCCAGACGATAAAACAGTTGATTACCTTTGGGAATTCATTCAGGACGAATACAAAACTAAAGAAGCAGCAATCGAAGCTTACAAACAGTGGCGTTCTGATGACGATGCTGAATACGAAAAAGTATACACATACGACCTTTCAGAGCTTGAACCACTTGCTACAATCAATTATAAACCAGATCAGGTTAAACCTATCAGAGAACTTGCTGGAACTAAAGTTAACCAGATTTATATCGGAAGCTGTACAAACGGTCGTATTTCAGACCTCCGTATTGCAGCAGAAGTTCTTAAAGGTAAACATATTGCACCAGGTGTTCGCGGAATCGTTTCCCCTGCTACTCCAAAAATCTATAAAATGGCTTTGCAGGAAGGAATCATTGACATCTTCATGGATGCAGGTTTCTGTGTAACAAATCCAACTTGTGGTGCTTGTCTCGGTATGTCAAACGGTGTACTTGCAGAAGGTGAAGTATGTGCCTCTACAACAAACCGTAACTTTAATGGTAGAATGGGTAAAGGCGGAATGGTTCACCTTATGAGCCCAGCATCTGCAGCAGCAACAGCTATTGCAGGAACAATTACTAACTCACCTCTCTACAAATAAGGAGTGAATATATGAAACAGTTTGGTGGAAATGTACTTTTCTTGGATCGTTCTGATATCAACACAGACGAAATCATCCCTGCTAAATATTTGACAGAAAATACAAAGCAGGCATTACAGCCATATTTGCTTGAAGATCTTAAACTTGACGGCTTCAATCCAAAAACTGACATTTTGGGAAAGAAAGTTATCATCACTAGAGAAAACTTTGGTTGTGGTTCATCACGTGAACACGCTCCTTGGGCTCTCGAAGTAAACGGAATCTATGTAGTAGTTGCAACAAACTTCGCTCGTATTTTCCGACAGAATATGTACAACTGTGGAATGCTGGCAATTGAAATGGACAAAAAATCTATCGAAGATATGTTCGCTAAATTTGCTGACAAAGATACAGAATGTAAAATCGTAATCAATGACGACGGCACAGCAAAAGTTAAACTTATCGCAGGAAGCCTTTCAGTTAGCTACCAGTTCAGACTTGATGGTTTTGAAAAAGCCCTCATCGAAAACGAAGGCTGGGTTGGCTATGCTGATGCAAAATATTAAGGCTTAAACAGCCTTCTGGTTCCAGGAAGTATCCTGGACCTCAGGTCCGCCCTGTCGGGCGTTGGACTAAGGGCTGGGCGCCCTTAACGGCCTTTTTGAGGGGGAAGAGAAACGCTACTTTCGAAGCGTGTTTCTCTTCCCCCTCAAACTCCCCCTTCTCTTCTGCACGACCAGAGTTGCACTCTGGACTGGCTTTTGGGGTTGCACCCCTTTCCCCTGCTTAAAAAAAATCCCGCAGTTTAACCGCGGGATTTTATCTTACACTTCTTCAACAAGATTCATTTCTTTGAGCTTGTTCAAAATTATTGAAGCAACCTGTTCCGGATTGTTTACACCTGTATCAATTTCGATATCTACAAAGTCATAATTTTCGTTATCGATGTTGTAAAGTTCCTTGTAGCGTCTTGTATCTTCGCTGTCTCGCATCTGGGTAAACTTTTTGATTTCTTCAAGGTCACCGCCTTCACGGTTTAAGATTCTTTTTGCACGGGTGTCTTCATCAAGTTTAAGGTAAACCTTGATATCGGCTTCTTTAAGCATCCATATTGCAAGACGGCTTCCCAGGACACAGGATTCAGCACGGGCAAGCTCTACTTGATGGGTGTCTGTATATTTATCGTAGCTGTCATCTGTTTTGGCGTTTTCAATTACCTGTGCCAGTGTCATTCCTCGTTCCTGGGCTAATGTGCGGAATGTGTAATTGATCAATTTGATACCAAGTTTTTCTGAAAGCAGTGTGCTTACTGTTGTATTTCCGCAGCCGGATTTTCCTGAAATCGCGATGCGGAGTTCTTTTCCGTCTTTGATTCTGAATGCCATATTTATCTCCTTGGGTTATGATTTAATTTTAGAGGAATTTTAATTATCGCAGGATTTATTCCACGTTCTTTGCCTGTTCGCGTATATTCTCCAGAGAATCTTTGGAAGCAATTACCATTGCACCTACTTCTGCAAATTGATTTTTACTTCCGATTGTGTTTATCTCACGATTTGCTTCCTGGCACAAAAAGTCAAGCTTTTTACCAGGAGCAGGATTATTTTCTATTTCTGTTTTCATTGCAGCTAAGTGACTGTGAAGTCTTACGATTTCTTCGTTGATTGTATATTTTACAAGCATTGCAGCAGTTTCTGTCATGATACGGTTTTCATCAACCTGGTCTGCAAGAAGTTCCTTAAACTTTGCTGTAATCTGTTCTTTAAAGTTTGATTCCATTTTTGGCTGCCATTCCTTAAAGAAAGCTGCACATTCCTCAAGCTTTGAAAGTTTAGAAAGAAGATCTTTTTTAAGATTTTCCCCTTCACGTTTTCTGTCTGCACAGAATTTATCAAGTGCTTCTTTTAACACAGGACTTATCATCTGGCCATATTTTTCAACATCATAATTTTGATTTGTGTTCAAAACCCCAGGCTGACTTATAATAAGGCTTAAGGGAATATCCGATGAATAGCCTGTTGCATCTGCAATTTTTTTAATCGCATCAAGATAAGCTTTTGCTGCATTTGTGTCGGCTGCAATTTCAATGTCCGATTCATTTTCTTTTACACGGATGTAGACATCTATTTTTCCACGGACAACTTTTTCTGAAATAATTGCACGGAATGAAGATTCCAGCTGGTTTAAATATGGTGGAAGATTGATGGTAAGGTCAAGAAAGCGGGAATTAACAGATTTGATTTCTACGCTGACAGTTGAGGTTTCAGTGCTTGTTTCAACGTAAGAATAGCCGGTCATTGATGTCATAGAAAGCTCCAGTTTTGTTATTTATTCCATTCTACTTCTTATAGAAAATAATGACAAGAATAGTTAGATATGATATATTTTTTGTAAGTCATTATTAAGTTATGACTTAAAGAGAATTTTTTTTCTCTTACTTTACTTTTAGGATTTAGACACTATGCCTGCCGGGTCCGTCAGTTTATTAATTTCTCTTATCATCCTGATTATTCTTTCAGGTTTCTTTTCTGCTACAGAAACAGCATATTCCTGTGCTTCAAAAATCAAACTTAGAACGCTTTTCACAAATGGGAACAAGCGTGCAGGAAAAGTTTTAGATCTTGCCGAAAATCGTTTCGACAATTTATTAAGCACAATTCTTCTTGGAAACAATATTGTAAATCTTTCAGCCTCAGCAATTGCAACAATTCTTTTTGCAAAACTGCTTATTAATCCAGCAATTGATTCAGCTGTAATTTCAACGGCAGTTGTAACCGTTGCAGTATTAATCTTTGGAGAAATAACACCAAAGTACATCGCAAAAACTTATCCTGAAAAAATTGCAATGGTTTTCTACCCTTTTATTATCTGCTTCTACTATATTCTCTATCCTTTTAATCTTCTGCTTTCAGGCTGGCAATGGCTTGTAGGAAAAATATTCGGAATAAAAAAAGATGAAGTAATTACAGAAGATGAAATCATGACTTTTGTTGAAGAAGCTGAAGAAGACGGAACTTTAAAGGAAAACGAAACAAAGTTAATTAAATCCGTAATTGAGTTTGATGACCTTGAAGTTGGTGATATTTTCACACCTCGTGTTAATATGACAGCTGTTGAAATTCATCAGAACCTGGATGAAATTCTTAAAGCATTCCAGACTTCCGGACATTCCCGACTTCCTGTATACAAAGAATCTATCGATTCCATTACCGGTATTATTCACATAAAAGATTTCTATCGCCTTTATACAGAAAAAAATGGTTCTCTATCTGACATCGTTCAGGAAGTTCATTTTACAACTGAACATACAAAGATTTCAAAGCTTTTAAAAAACCTACAGAATAAGCGAAGCCAGCTTGCAATCGTTATGGATGAATATGGAGGAACTTCGGGTATCGTAACAATTGAAGATATTATCGAAGAACTTGTTGGTGAAATCTACGATGAGCACGATGAAAAAATTACTCTTCACAGAAAAATATCTGACAGTCATTATATTTTTGACGGAAATGCACCTCTTGGTAACGCTTTTGAAGTTTTAGGAATTGATCCAGAAAAAGCTGAAGATTACGATGCGAACACAGTCAGTGGCTGGGTTATTGAACTTTTAGGTGAAATTCCCGTGAATGGAAAGAAGTTTGATTTTGAAAACTTTACTGTCGAGGTTTTAAAATCCACAGTACGAAAAGTTCTTCGGATTCAGGTAATAAAGAATTGATAAAAAAGGTCACTTTTTGATAAAGTGACCTCAAAAAGTGACTTTTTTCTATAAAGTTATGTATTCTTTACATTAAAGGATTGCTTTTCCAAGCTTCCAGTTATCTCCTGCTCCCATTGTAACAAAAAGATATCCATCTGGGTATTTTGAATCAAGCGGCTTATCAAGCTCCTCAAGAACAAAGTCTTTAGCATCAAGGATTTCTTCAAAGTAATGCACAGTTTCTTTGTCTTTACCAGTTTTTAAAACCTCTTCATATAATGTTTTACCTGTAATTGTAAAATCTGAAGGATTTTCTCTTGCTGAAGAATAAATCTTATGAAGAATTATTTCATCGCTGCTTTCAAAGCTTGAAGCAAATTCCTTAAGAAGTGCCTGTGTACGGCTGTATGTGTGGCTCATGAAATCTACAATAATTTTACGGCCTTTATAAAATTCCCTGAAACCTTCAAGAGTTGTCTTTACTGCAGTAGGATGATGACCATAATCGTCAATTACAACAACATCATTTCCTGACTTTGTTTTTAAGCGTCCTACAATTTCACTTCTGCGTTTTCCGCCAGTAAAGTTTAAAAGTCCTGTTCCAATTCGTTCTGCCTGAGTTACAGGATCAATTCCTTTATCACGAAGCATCTGGCATACAAGAGCTGTTGCAGCACAAGCATCAAGAACCTCATGGCGACCTGGCATTGAAAGAGCAAACTCTGGAGCACAGGATTTTTCAAACAGCTTGATAGAAAACCTATTTTTTTCATTTTCAACCTTTCCAAATTTAAGGGAATATTCCCCCTCTGCACTTTCGCCATATGGAATGTAATTAATATCTTTACGAAGAGTTTTTGCAATTGTAACTGTATCAACTGCGCCTTTGTCGTCAGCACAATAAATTACATCCCCTCCTTCTGGAAGCTTACAGATGTAATCAATGAAAGCCTGCCTGATATCTTCGTAAGTGGGATAATAATCCTGATGATCAGGTTCGACAGATGTAAGAATAATCTTTTGAGGACAGAAGGACATGAAGTGTCTCTGATATTCGCAGGTCTCGGCAACAAAATATTTTTTATCACCTGCATTAAGTTTTGAAATTAAAGGAGATGTATATGTACATGTCTGTCCAAAAGAATTGATAATACTTCCAGCCAATACTTGAACAGGAAGGTCAAGTTCCTTAAGGATTGTTCCCGTAAGACCAGTAGTACTTGTTTTACCGTGAACACCACAGATTCCACATGAGAATGCACGTTCACTGTAATTTCCTAATGCCTGAGTATATAAAAGGCATGGAATATTTTTCTTTACTGCTGCAATAAGGTCAGGATTTTTATCCAGCTTATAAGCAGATGAATATATTACATACTGAATTTCTTCAGTAATATTATTCTCTGAAAATTCAACAGCTTTAAGGCCGAGCTTTTCGATAATTTCATCAGTGTAGAAACGTTCACTTACGTCACTACCTGTAATGATTGCACCTGCATGAAATAAGATTTCAACAAGAGCTGCCATTCCAGTTCCTTTGATTCCTACAAAGTGAATGTGTACGCCTTTAAGATTTTCTGGTAATTGATTAGTCATAGTTACTAAAGTATAAACTTTTTTGCAAAATTACGCTATTCCCCATGGACAGTGTTAAGTTTACTCCAACACTTTTGTAAATAAATCTTGATTTTTAATAACATAGCATGTAAATTTTTATCATGTTCGATTTCATTAATGCATTATCAAAAACTCAACAGATTTTAATATTTTTTGCATCTTCAATTTTATTTTTCATTCTTGGGAAAATAATCGGCTCATTACTGGAAAAAGCAAAGATAACTAAAAAAATTCAGACAGAGCGAAACGATGCCGTAAAAAGATCAAGGGCAGTAATCGGTGGCCAGGTAACAGAACAGCTTGCTCCTCTCTTTCCTGATTTTCCTGCCCGTTATGATGAAGTCAAATTTATTGGAAAACCTGTTGACTTTATTGCATTCAAGGGTCTGGAAGAAAGTTGTGACAATGGAGAAAAATGTCATGTTGATGAAGTATTATTCATTGAGGTAAAAACAGGAAACTCTGCCCTTTCAACTCGTGAACGTGCTATAAAGCAGGCTGTTGATGAAGGCAGAGTTCGTTATGTCCTCTGGAGGAAGGATTAATTTTTTTTATATTTTATCTGCTTAATTCAAGGTAAATAGAATCTGCAATACCAAATCCAGAATTCTTTGTTAATGCTGTTGTGTACTCATCATAAAGCATGTCTTCGTACATTTTCTGTGCAAAACTGTTTTCACTCTGATTAGCTTTAGTTACAGTTTTACGCATTGAATCAACCATCATTTTTACAAAGAATGATTCAAGTTCAAGAGACTTTTCGTAAAGCTTTGAAGTCTTATCGATTGTCTTTCCCTGTGATTTTACTGAATTTGCGGCAAATCCAGAAGCTTTTGCTGTTTTATCAGCTTCACTTTTGAATGTACCTGAATAGTCTGAAGTAAACTCACCATTCAAACGTGTATCACGAATCGAAATCTGTTCACTTGAAACAGTTCCATTTGTATCTGCAAATGAAGAAGACTTCGCTGCTTTTACGAGGGCATTAAAGCGGTTTGTTTCTTCAACCTGCATTGTATGATTCATCATTGTATTTGTTTGTGTAAGATTTCCAAGACCTGTAATTCCAGTCATTTAATTATCCTTTATTAGCGTTTAAGATTTGCAGCAACGTTAAGCATAGCATCCGAAGTCTGGATTGCCTTTGAGTTAAACTCGTATGCTCGCTGAGCAACGATCATCTGAACCATTTCATTTACTACTGAAACATTAGACATTTCAAGGAATTTGTGCTTGATTATTCCCATTCCATCTACACCAGGACGACTTGCAATTGCTTCACCAGAAGCATTAGTAACTTTGAACAAGCTGTCTCCAACTGCTTCAAGCCCAACCTGGTTAGGAAATCTGTAAAGATCAAGCTGACCAACATCAACAGGAAGATCTTCACCTGCAACTTGTACAGTTACACGACCATGATCTGTAATTGTTAATGTATGAATATCGAATCCTTCAGGAAGGATAATTTCTGGCATTACACGAAGACCTTCAGATGTAACAAGCTGTCCTGTCATATCAACTTTAAGAGCACCATCACGAGTATATGCGTAGCTTCCGTCATACTGCTGAACACGGATAAAACCTTCGCCAACAATTGCCACATCTGTGTCAACGCCTGTATTCTGCAAAGAACCCTGTGTAAAAATACGCTGAGTTGCAGCTACTTTAACACCGGCTCCCTGCTGGATTCCTACAGGATTAACAGTATCTTCAGTTGCAGGAGTTCCTGCAAGTTTTAAGTTCTGATAAATAAGATCTTCAAATTCAACACGCTGCTGTTTAAAACCTGTTGTATTAACATTAGAAAGGTTGTTTGAAATTGCATCAATATTTGACTGCTGTCCGTTCATGCCTGTTGCGGCTGTCCATAAACTTCTTACCATTTCAACTTACTCCTAAATTAGCGGTGAACTGCAGCTACGCGGTTCCACAATGTATTCATCATCGAATCTTGAGACTGAATTGTTTTCTGGTTAGCTTCGTATGCACGGTTTACTTCGATCATACGAACCATTTCATTTACTACATTTACATTTGATGTTTCCATGTAGTTCTGAATAAACTGAGGGCGTTCAAAGCCTTCTGCTATATGAGCAGGGCCAGAAGTTTCAGTTTCATACCAGAAACTGTTGCCCTGTTTTTTAAGATATCTTTCATTATCAAAGCGGACTACTTTAAAGCGGTCTACTACTTCATTGTCTTTTGTAACGATGATTCCATCTTCGTTTACTTTGAATTTGTCATCTTCAAGTCGAATAATTCCGTTTTCACCAAGAACTGGATAACCATCCTTAGTTTCAAGAATTCCTTCTTTACCAATCATAAAGTTTCCGTTTCTTGTGTAACGTTCTCCGTCAGGAGTCTGAATTGCAAAGAAGCCTTTTCCATGAAGTGCCAAATCTGTAGAAGTGTTTGTGAGTCTAAGTGAGCCTTCTGAAAAGTCTGTAAAGTTTTCGTTAGTTTCTACACCAACGCCAAGTTTGCCAATAATTGGTGCAGCATCAGCTGAACCAAACGGATTTTCATAAACGCCGTCAAAATCTTTACGGCGAAGAAGCAGTTCGCTGAAACTTTTGGTTACAGTTACATCCTTTTTGAAACCAGCAGTATCAACGTTTGCAAGATTGTTGGAAATTGTGTCCAGTCTGTACTGCTGGGCGTTCATTCCACTTGCACCTGTGTACCATCCTCTGATCATTTTTTACCCTCGTATTAGAAATTGTTACTCTAATTATCGGTTTTTAAAAAATTGAGTTTAGGATTTTTATATGTTTCAAGTACTATTTCAGATGCTTTAAAAGGGAATTTCCACCTTATTCAGCGTCTTTTTCTACCTTTTTTTCTTCATTGTCAGCATCCTGGAACACAGGAATTGCCATTTTCATCACTTTTCCTACTACAGAAATAAGTGGTCCAAGAAGAAGACTCATACATGCAGAACCAAAAATGTTGGTTTTAAGGCCAATTCCGGCAAAAGAAGCAACAGGATCAGTAATATTATTACGGGCAAGATATGCGGCTAAAAGACCAATGGCGATTGCAGAATAGTCGAAAATAATGCGGATTATAAAGAATGGGAATTTTGGAGAAGCGTCACTTATGATTTTAGGAATAGCATCGTAAGGAGCAATTCCCAGGCAAGAATTCATGTAGATAGAAGCTGCAATTACAAAAAGAAGTAAAGCAGCAGCAAAAATTGGAATTTTTGGTCCCATTGAGGCATTCTGAAGATACTGATGGAAGCCGATCAACTTCCAGACCCAACGTGAAAAATCAGAAACAAATCCTATAAAACACATATTTGCAATTGACCCAAAGCCAATATGCTGTGCACCGAATAAAATTACAAAAATAAGAAGTACTCCATAATCCATAATTTGGATCAGACCAATATTATCTGTTCCCAGCAAAGCCGCCACATGATAATTCATAAAAGTCGCAGGATCTGTTCCCCAGCCAATCTCAATAAGTACTGAAAGAGTAATACCCATCAATAACACTGCAGCCAGCATAAATGGAAGTTTTACCTGCCATTTTTGAGGACAAAACTGTTTAAAACTAAAATTAATTTTCATAAAAAATTCCTTGCACTATGCAGCATAAATAAACACTATTTTTTGAGTATAATCAAGATAACGTAACAAATATCAAAGTTTTCAAAATGTAAAATTTGTTCATTTTTTTCTATTTAGGTAATAAAAAAGTTGCAAATTTGAAATTTGGGTTTTATAATAAATTATCTAAAAAAAGTATAAACTTGAATTAACATAACCTTGGAGGGTTAATATATGTCTAAAGAAATTGATAAATCTCGTGTCATCAGCATCATTTTAGGTGGTGGTAAAGGAACTCGTCTTTACCCATTAACAAAAGAACGCTCAAAACCAGCTGTTTCATTTGGAGGAAAATATCGCATCGTCGATATTCCTATTTCAAACTGTATCAACTCAGGTTTTAAAAAGATTTATCTTTTAACACAGTTCAACTCTGCTTCATTGCATCTTCACATTTCTAATTCCTACAACTTTGACCGCTTCTCAAACGGTTTCGTAGAAATTCTTGCTGCAGAACAGACTCTTGAACACTCTGGTTGGTATGAAGGAACTGCAGATGCTGTTCGTAAGAACTTCATTCACTTCAAAACTCAGAAGCCTACTCATTACATTATCCTTTCAGGTGATCAGCTTTACCGCATGGACTTGAACGATTTCATGGATCAGCATATTAAAAGTGGTGCAGATGTTTCTATTGCAACAATCGCAGTAAACAGAAGAGATGCATCAGGCTTCGGCATCATGAAAATTGACGATGAACACAAAATCACAGAATTCATGGAAAAACCAGCACCAGATCTTAACATTGATGACTGGAAAATTCCTGAAGCATCTCGTGACCCAATGCTTCCAAAAGAAAAAGAATATCTTGCGTCAATGGGTATCTACATTTTCAATGCAGACACAATGGAAGAAATTCTTAACAACGACAAACAGGACTTTGGTAAAGAAATTATTCCAATGGCCATCAAGACTAAAAAAATCAATTCTTACATTTTCGATGGTTACTGGGAAGATATCGGAACAATCAGAAGCTTCTATGATGCAACACTTGATTTAACAAATGTAAAACCTCAGTTCAACTTCTACGATGAAAGAGAACCAATCTTTACACAGATGACTAACCTTCCACCTTGTAAAATGAACCATGCTGATCTTACAGCTTGTATTGCCAGTGAAGGATGTGTAATTACAGATTCTATGATCAGTCATTCTGTAATCGGTATCCGTTCTATCATTGAATCAGGAACAGTTCTTGACGGTGTTATCACAATGGGTGCTGACTTCTATGAATCAGATGAAGAAAAAGCTAAGAATAAAGAAACAGGAACTCCAAACATGGGTATCGGTAAACATTGCCATATCGCAAAAACAATTATCGATAAGAATGCCCGCATCGGTGACAACTGTTCTATCAACGTAAGCGGTAAAAAATACGAAAACGGTGACTATGGTAACTTCTATGTTGCAGACGGAATTATCGTAATCCGCAAGAACGTAGTAATTCCTTCGGGAACAATTATCTAGTATTCAGAAGCACTTCCATTCTGGAGAGTGTTTTTAATAGAAAAGGCCCAGTGCTGTAAAAAGCATGGGTCTTTTTGTTTATTCTGAATCATCAGAATTAATTCCGTATTCTTCAAGCTTTCGGTGAAGTGTTTTTCTTCCAATTCCAAGAAGATCGGCGGTTTTTGATTTATTATTTTTGTTAGCTGCAAGAGTCTGGAGAATGATGATTTTTTCGGCTTCATCAAGAGTTGCATTTGCAGGAATATTTATAGACTGATCGCCTGCAGATTTACTTACAGTTGGTGGTAAATCTTCAAGTTTTATTTCTTCTCCGCTGCACATTACAACAGCACTTTCTATACAGTTTCTAAGTTCACGAATGTTTCCCGGCCAATTGTAATTATAAATAGCAGATTTGGCCTGAGAATCTATTCCCTTAATATTCTTTCCATTCTCAACGGCAAATTCTTCAAGAAAGCTTGCAACAAGAAGCGGGATATCATCTTTACGTTCACGAAGTGGTGGTACATGAATATGAATTACATTTAAGCGATAATACAAGTCTTCACGGAATGTTCCCTTTTTGACTTCTTCTTCAAGTACACGGTTTGTGGCTGCAATAATTCTTACATCAACATTTATAGTTTCCTGACCACCAACGCGTTCGAATGCTTTTTCCTGAAGAACACGAAGTATTTTTATCTGAACACTTGGATTAATTTCACCGATTTCGTCAAGAAAAATTGAACTTTCATGAGCAAGTTCAAAACGTCCCTTTACAAGATTGTCGGCACCTGTAAATGCTCCTTTTTCATGACCAAAAAGTTCACTTTCAAGAAGGGTTTCACTTAAAGCTGCACAATGAACCTTAATACATTGATGATCCTTGCGAGGTGAAAGCTTGTGAATAGCATCAGCTACGACTTCTTTACCTACACCACTTTCTCCGGTAATTAATACAGAAGCTTTTGATGAAGCAACTTTTTTAATCATTTCAAAAACCTTCTGCATTTCAGCGCTTTTTCCAATCATCTTGTCAAAAGCCATATCTTTTTCAACTTCTTTCTTTAACTGTTTATGTTGAAGTGAAAGTTCACGGGCTTGAAGAGCTCGTTTTACAATCATTGTAAGCTGATCTAGATTCAAAGGTTTTGTCAAAAAGTCGTAGGCACCATTACGCATTGCATCAACTGCAGAGTCAATACTTCCGTGTCCTGTCAATACAATTACAGGAATACCTGGTGTTTCTGTTGTAACTTTACGTAAAACTTCTTCACCAGAAATACCTGGCATTCTTAAGTCTGTGATTACTAAATCAATATCACCCTTTGAAATAAATTCAAGTCCCTGCTGACCATTTTCAGCAAGTTTGACATTGTATCCTTCCATCTCAAAGTTAGCACCTAGACCTTCACGGATATTTTTTTCGTCATCAATTATTAAAAGTGTAAATTTCATATTTTAACCTTTATGTATTATCAGACTCATTGTAAGCCAGAAGTTTTTTATTCAATTGAGGAACAGGAATTGAAATAATAAATGAAGTTCCCTCACCTGCAATAGATTTAACAGATATATCACCACTAAATTCTTTTACAATTTTATAAACAGTTGTGAGACCAAGACCTGTTCCCGTTGCTTTAGTTGTATAATATGGCTCAAAGATTTTATTAAGCTTGTCTTCAGGAATTCCACAACCGTTATCTGTTATCGAAAGAACATATTTGTCATCACGAATAACACTGGTAATTTCGATAATTTTATCCTGCTCAGAATTATTCTTTTCATTAACTGCATGAATTGCATTCTGTGACAAATTTACAATAACTTCTCTGAACAACTTTTCATCCAGTAGTAGTTTTGTATCTTCAGGACACAATGCCACATTTAACTTAACATTTTCTTTCTCATATTCTGGCTTAAGAAAATCAATAAGCTTTTCAACAATTGCATTAGGATGAAGAAGTTCAAGATTTGCACTAACTGGCCGAACAGCAAAAAGAAAGTCAACAACAATTTTGTTAAGATTGGCGATTTCTTCATTAACTACATCAATATAATTTTCTACAAATTTTTTATCAGGAAGCTTATCTTCATTATCTCTTGCTTTTGCAATTGCCTTCTGCAAAAGTTGAATATGAATACTTATAGCTCCCAATGGATTCTTAATTTCATGAGCAACGCTTGCAGCAAGATTTGTCAGACTTGCAAGACTTTCCATTCGATGCAGCAGAATTTCCTGATTACGTTTTTCTGTAATATCACGAACAACAATGATATTTCCATTAAATTGATCATTTGTAATTAGCGGGCTGACAGTAACCGTAATAAATCGTACGGTTCCACTGCTGGTTGAAACAGTGAACTCTTCTGAAATATTAGTTTTATTAAATTCACAGCAATTTTTAAAGAAAATGGAAATATCTTTATCTTTGACTAATTTGAAAATCTTAATTCCTTCTGCCTTACCATCTGATAAATGCATAGTTAAAGGAACGTAACGCTCAACTGCTTTGTTAGATAAAATCGGAATCCAGTCATTATCCACAATCATAACTCCGGATGTCAAAGATTCAATAATTGAACTTAACATCATGTTATCGGAAGTTAATGCTTCAAATAGAGTCTGCAACTGTGAATCTGAAAGTTTAGCAATTTTATCTGCAATTCTAGTTTTAAAGTTTGTCATAAGCTTGTTTTAATACATTTTCATTAAGACGATTAATTAATGCAATTTCTTTTACCAGCTGTTCCAGGCTTGCTTCAACAGACATGTTATAAACTGTAACATTGTTCCAGCAATCACCAACAGCTTTTGTACACTGAGAACTTGCTTCCACACCTTTTGCACAAGTTAAAGCTGTTTTCTGAATCTCGTAAATATTTTCAAGGAACAATCTCAAAAGCAATCTTGGATCAAATTTATTACAATTTTTTACAAGAGTTGCTACATCTGGAATTATTCCGTTTACAATTTCTTTATAGAATGTATGAGTATATTGCTTAATTGTTTCTGGTGGAATTGCCATAAACAACTGCAGATATTGCTCAATAGATCCTTCAAATTCATCATGATAAACTCTATTAATGATTTCTTTACTTTGAGTGTTTGTTCTGGCTGTAAAATTATACGTACGTACTCTCGATAAAATAGTAGGCATTACAGAATTTCGTTTACTTGTAGTAAGAATGAAAACGGTATTTTCTGGTGGCTCTTCAAGAATTTTAAGGAGTGCATTTCTTGCACCTTCTAGCATTCTGTCAGCTTTTTCAATAACAATTACTTTCTTACCTTCGGAAAGAGAAATATGTGCCCAGCTTGAAAGATTTCTGATATGAGAAATAGAAATGGAATCATACATAAATTCCTCTTCAAGTCCTAATGCTTCTTTTTCAATCTTATCACATATTTTTGAAAGAGCTTCATAGTCAGGAAGTTCACGAGGTGGATCAATTTCCTCAAGGAGTTCATCCAGAGTTGAAGTATAAGATGAGATTTTTGAAAGCTTCTTACTATCCTGCCACAAAATAGGATTAAACCGCATTGTAAGTTTTCTTACACTACGAACAAAAAGATATCTTGCAGCTTCAACATGCTCATTTCTATAAAAAGCAGTCAAAAAAGTTTTTTTTGCAGCAGAAATTTCAAGGCTGCAATCTCTTGGTCCTAAAAGAATTGTATTGGAATTAACAAGAGCTTTATGTTGTAAACACGAGGAACAATCACAGAGCCACTTTCCTTTTTTTGGACCTCTGCAAGAAAGGATTCTTGAAGTTTCAAGAGCCGCTGTCAACTTACCTGATGCATCAGGACCTGAAAACAAAATAGATCCTGGTAGATTATCATTTTTAATATCAGAAGTTAAAAGAGAATCTACACTTTGAAAAAGAAGATTATCGTACATTATGCAGCTGCTCCGACAGGAACCTGCTCCAATACCTGACCACAGGCAGAATCGATTAAGCCTTTAAAGAATTTATAGAGGAAGGAACCGTCTCTAAGGCTCTGAGTATCAGCCCAATTCTGAATCAAAACCATAACAATAAATATTATTACAATAAGAAAGACGCCTTCAGCAGCTCCATATAAAAATCCAAGTCCATGATCAAAGCTTGTCATAATCTGACTTTCAAATATTTTTTTCAAAATAGCCTGAATAATTTTCATTACCAGAAAAACAACAGAGAAAATCAAAAGGAATGAAACAACTGAAGCCAGAGTTTGATTCATACATTTTGCAACATATGGCTTAAGTAAATGCATGAACATAAGGCCAAGATATGCACCAAGTACAAAAGGTCCAACTCCGAAAAGCTCATCAAGAAAACCTATGATGGCTGATCTGATAGCGAGAAAGAGAACTAGTGAAATCAGAAATAAATCAAGAATTAATGATGGTGTCATTATATTACCTGTTAATAAAGTTTTCTGTTAGGATTTCTGCAATATATCTTGCACTTCTTTTTTTAGGAAGCATTTTACCACAAGCTTCTGAGAACAGTTTTCGCTTTTTAGAATCCTGCATTGTAATAAGAGCATTTCTTAAAGAATTGGAATTTGCATATTCTCCATTCAAAACAATTGCAGCACCTTTCTGTTCAAAAAATTCAGCATTATCAACCTGGTCACCTCTTGTTCCGCTTCCGCACAATGGAACAAGTACCATAGGCTTTTTGAGTACTGCACATTCCCACAAGCTGTTAGCCCCCGCCCTTGAAAGAATTACATCAGCATAGGAAATGACATGAGGCATCTGTTCATAAATAAATGGGTAACTTCTATAACTATCAGCCAAAGCATCAGGAATTACCGGCATTGAATCCTGGTTTTTAATTCCAGTCTGATGAATTACATAAAAACGTTCACATAACCATTCAAGATTTTCAAACACCATGTCATTAATCTGTTTTGCACCAAGGGATCCGCCCATTACAAAAAGAATAGGTTTCTTTTTTCTAGAATATTTAAAACCAGTAAAATCTTTTCCAATTTCATCATCTGTATTATAAAATACAGGACGAACAGGATTTCCAGTTATTATAATTTTTTCCTCAAGTTCCTGCTTTATATATTCCTTTGTTTCTTCATAAGAAAGCAGAAGCTTTGTTGCAAAGCGACTGTTAATTTTTGTTGCAAGGCCTGGTGTAAAATCACATTCATGTGTAACAACAGGAATCTTTAAAAGCTTTGCAGCAAAACATGGAGGAACACTTACAAAGCCTCCCTTACTGAACAACACTGCAGGTTTAAGTTTAAGCAATTTAAAATAAGCAGAAATACAACCTGCTCCAATTTTAAATACATCAATAAAATTCTGAACAGAAAAATATCTTCTAAGTTTCCCAGAAGGGATTCCGTAAAATTTATCAACAGAAGGTTTTTCATCTGGACCAATATTTGATTCAACAATTTTTTTATCCATTCCCTTGGCATTTCCAATCCAGACAAGATTAAGATTAATATCTGCTTCATTACAAATATCTCTTAATTCATCTGCAATTGCCAGTCCTGGATAAATATGACCACCTGTTCCACCACCTGCAAAAGCTACTGTCACAGTTTTTCTTTCTTTATTTGTTGTTTTTGTATTTTTAATTTGTTTTTTTGCCATATAAATTCTCTTTTAATGTAGTTTATTCTTTATGATGTTTTTCAAGAGCTTCAACAATATCAGTTCTATTAAACAGTTTTGCATATCCGTAAGCAGACATCCCCATCTGATCTTTAATATCAGGATCAGCACCGGAATCTGCAAGCAGCTGACATATATTCAATTTTCCTGCACCCACTGCAAGAACAAGAACAGACTGCCCGTCTCGTCCAATAAAATTAAGATTTGCACCACGTTCAACAAGTGTTTTTGTTAATTCATAATTATTCTTCCAGACAGCATCCATTACAGCTGAATATCCGCGGTCATTGGAAACTGCATCAATATCAACATTTTGTGATAAAAGCCATTCAACCATTCTGTTTTGTTCAGAACGAATTGCAACATTAAGCATTGGCGTTCCATCTTCTGTACGACAGTTAATATTAATTCCAGCATCAACAAAACGCTGACAGATTTCAAAATTATCTTTCTCAATATGATGTGCAAAACAATCTGCTGTAAAAGGAATTCCCTCGTTAAATAATGAAGAGAATGCGTCTCTAGATTTTTCTTCATTTTTTATTGAATCAATCTGACTTTCTAGTTTTTCATTTAATAAACGTTCACCTGAAAAAATAGAAACGTTTTTGAAAAATTCCATGTTAGAGGCCCATTCATTGTTCAAAGTATAAAATCTTTTTACACGACCAATCAAAAAGCCATAATAAAATGCAACTTTGTCTTCAACAAGAAGCTGATCATCAAGCAGTACACAATAAGTAGCATTTTTAATTTTATTATTTATAGTTTCATCTTCTAGCTTGCAGACATTATCAACTGCAAGCACTGAAGCTTTAATCTCATGAAGCAAGAGCATCTGTCTGATTGATTCAGCAGTAGTTTTATGCTCATTTCGGTAAAGTATAAGCCATTCCATAGAAATAATTATATTCTATATAAGCAATTTAAACAAGAGAAACAGTTTTTTTTACGGAATTGAATAAGGAAAATAAACAGGCAAAAAAAAAGCTGAAATCAAAAGATTTCAGCTTTTTGCCACGAGTCAGAGTCGAACTGACGACATATGGATTTTCAGTCCAGCGCTCTACCAGCTGAGCTATCGCGGCGTGATGTAAGTTAATATATATGAAATTAAATTTATTGTCAATAGATTTGAAAAGTTTTTTAATTTTTTTTAACATTTTTCTTTCATTGCGGAATACCTGTCATTTTTATATAATATATTTAAGGAAATTGGATATTGAATAACTCAAGACGCATTATATTTGTTGTAATATCTTCTCTTTTAATGGCAGCTTTATATTGTCAAACGCCTCAGAAAAACATCAATACATGTCTTGATAATTTTTCAACGCAATTAAACAATATAATTCCCAATGCCTCTACAGAACAAAATGTCTATTCAGATGCCTGGATTGGCTATTTTATTCCTTCCAATACAATGCATTTTGCAGTTGGCCTTGAAGGTGGTCTTACACAGATAAATATGGATGATTTATGCACTGCCGCTACTATGATGCATGTATCGGGAGTTCCGGAAACATTTGCATATCCAACAATCGGACTTAATGCAAAAATAGGAGGAATCTTTATTCCATTTGATCTGGGAGTTTCTTTTTTTACAGTTGATACAAGAAACCTTAAAGAATTGCTTTCAGGAATTTACATGTCGTTATTTGTTATTGGAGGCGATATAAGAATTCCGCTCATACAGGAATCCCAATATCTTCCATGCTGGTCAATTGGCGCAGGTTATTATTTTTCAAAAGGTGGAATTGGCTGCGGTTCCCCTGCTTCAGGAATTGATCTGGATTTTGAAACACATACTTTATTTGCACAAACTCAGATTTCAAAAAGCTTTTCTTTCATTACTCCATTTATTGGATATAGAGGAATTTTTTCCAATTCAAATACAAATTACTACTGGCGTTCTGCAGATGGACTAACAATTGATGGAACATTAACAAAAAATGGCAGCGGTTCACAAAATGTAAGCTTTGAAAATTCCTTTACATCTCAAATATTTGCAGGTTTTGGTTTAACATTAGGAATGATTCAGCTTGATACAAATGCAAGTTATGATATCAATCATAATATATGGAGTGGTGGTTTAAGCATTCGAATACAGAGATAATTAAAAAAAAAATGCCTGACAATTTTGATTTACACTTTTGTGCACTTTCAAAACTGTCAGGCTTTTAATTTATATTTAATTCAATTAGCGTTTCAAACTCAATACTGTTTCAAGCATTGTATCTGAAGTCTGAATTGTCTTTGCGTTTGACTGGAAACCACGCTGTGTTGTAATCATATCTGTAAATTCAGATGTTAAATCAACGTTTGACATTTCCAAAGCACCAGCAAGCATTGAACCTTTTCCTGCGATTCCGCTTTCACCGATATTTGCCTGTCCTGAGTTGTTAGATTCAACGTATGTGTTGTTTCCTGCTTTTTCAAGACCACCCTGGTTAGTAAATGATGCCATTGCAATTTTACCAATTGTACGGTTTGTACCATTTGAATAAACACCAGTGATTACACCACTCTGGTCAATCTTGAATGTATCAAGGTAACCCATTGTATAACCATCCTGAGAGATAGCTTTTGTTGAACTCTGTGATGCATACTGTGTTACAGTATCAATCTGACTTCCGATTGTACCAAGGTTAAGATTGAATGTCTGACGTAATGGATTTCCATCTTCATCAACATTAGCTTCAGGTACAGTGAATGAAGTAGCAAGAAGAATCTGACCATCTTCATTTGTTACGTTTCCTGCAGCATCAGTTACAGATCTTAAAGTTCCGTGGTTATCAAAGTTTACGATGAATTCATTATTCATTCCGTCTGTTGTACCAAGTCCAATACGAGTCTGTGTGTATTCAGCATTTTCTGCATCTACCTGTACTTCTCCACGCCATTGGTTAGGTGTTCCAGGTACACGAGTAAATCTTACAGAAAGAAGATGTTCATTACCAAAGCTATCGTAAATCTTCTGTTCGATATTCCATTCACCTTTTGCAATATCTCTAGGTGATGCACCTTCTTCAATTACAGGTGTGTTTTTATTTAAGTTACATGCAAGTTTTACATTCTGTGTAGCTTTAGCTGGATCCTTTGATCCAACAGGAATAATAAGATCAGTTGGTGTTGCAGCTGTCTGAACAATCTGTTCACCGTTTACTTCACGAGCCATCCAACCCTGAACACGCAGACCACTTGCAGGTTCTACCAAAGTTCCTGCTTTATCAAGTCCGAATGAACCGTCTCTTGTGTAGAATGATTCTTCACCATTTTTCAAAATAAAGAATCCGTTTCCCTGAATTGCGATATCAGTCTGTACACCAGTTGTCTGTAAGTTTCCCTGTGTAAAGATTGTATTGATTGCTGCAACCTGAACACCAAGCCCTACTTCTTTAGGGTTAACACCACCAACTTCTGTTGTAGGTGCTGCGGCTCCAGAAAGCTGCTGAGAAATCATGTCCTGAAAATCAACACGACCTTTTTTAAATCCGTTTGTGTTAACGTTTGCAACGTTGTTACCAATTACATCCATTCTTGTCTGGTGATTCTGCATTCCTGATACGCCAGAATAAAGTGATCTCATCATATAGCTACCCTCGTTTTAGTTTCCGTATACTGCGTTAATATGTTCCATGTTGTAGAAGTTTCCGTTAACGAAAACCTGTGGATTTTCTCCACGTACAACTTTTTCTACAACACCTGTAATCTTATCTGTACCCATTTCAATTTCAACAGTCTTTCCGATTGTTGAAATTGCATCATTGTTGTGCATTACAGATGCAATCTTTTCAAAACCATTTGACATATTGTGCATCTGTTCCAATGAAGAGAACTGAGCCATCTGTGCAACGAACTCTGTATTATCCATTGGATTGGTTGGATCCTGATGTGAAAGCTGAGCAATCAACAAAGTAAGAAATTCATCCTTACCCATCTGCTGCTTATTTTTAATACCAGTCATCTTTTCATTAACTTTGTTAAAACGGTTTACTTCAGCGTCTGTTTTAATGAGTTCTGGTGCACTCATTTTAGTGTTGATTGAATCCATCATTCACCTCTAACTTTTAATTTACGCAACAATATTCAATGAATAATCGCGATCGTCGTTATATATATCGGAATTACTTTCATCGACTAAAGTATTTTCTACAACATAATTTCCGTAAGATTGTTTTGCTTCACGGGAATTATCATTTTGATTCTGTCCAGCATTTGAAAAATCAGGATTCTGATTTGCAAATGCAACATCAAAACTAGCTCCATCAAATCCACTTTCAATAAATGCAGTCTTTAAGCTTTCCTGAGTTGCATTAAATGCATCCAGTGCTTCCTGACTTGATACAAGGATTTTTCCAGTAATAACCTTATCGGATAATTCCAAACTTATCTTAACATTTCCTAAACTTGCAGGATGAAGAATAAGATCGATATTACCAACATCATTATCCTTTAAAACTATTTTTCCAGCTTTAACAAAATCTGCTGAGTTTTCAAAAATCTGATTTTCAAGCATTGCCTGGAAATTTGATCCCTGAGCTCCTGCAGTTTGTGAATCAAGGGAAAGAATATTTTTTTGAGCCTGATTGTTAAGATCCATTGTCATTGAGACAGAATCATTTGAAGTCTGTTTGATTGCTGTTGTCAATTGTGATTTTTTTTCTCCAGCGGCTTCTGTTCTTAAGTCTGTTACAGATATAACATCAGCAAGTTTTTTTTCTGTCTTTTTGATTTTTGAATCTTTCGAAATAAGATTTGATTTATCTGCTTTCTGCATTTTTACATCAGACACTTCAGGCATTACTTTAATATCCTGAGCAAACTGCAACTGTGAAGCTAAAAGATCAGCATCATCAAATTCTTTTTTGTCAGAAATCTTAAGGTCCTTGATATTTTCAATCATTGCCATAAGTTTCTGGTCGTCTACTTTTTCTTTGAGTACAGAAATTTTCTGTGCATCTGAAGGATTGGAGTTTACATCCTTAAAAGTATTTAACGCTTTTTTTGCTGCAAGTACTTTTGGAGCTGATTCTTTTACTTCTGTTTTATTTTCAGAAGCATTTAAAAGTCTTGCAAGAAAAGCTTCTCCATCTGAAACTTTCTTTTCATTCTTTTCAGAAATGTCATCAGCTTTTTGAACATCCTTGTCTTTTACTGCAACTTCATTTTTCTTATCAGATACATCATTCATATCTTTTTCGATAGCTTTAGATTCTGCAGTTTCATAAGAACTTTTTGTAACTTCCCTGTCGGTGCCCTTCACAGATTCAGAATTAAAATCTTTGACTGGTTCTGACATTTCAGTTTTAGCTGAATGAATCATCTGCATAAAATTTACAGTGCTGTCAGCCTTATCTGATAAATCAAACGCCTCTGTTTTTGGATTTTCCTGAATTGTGTTCTGAATATAGGTTGAATCGTAATTGAAATTCATTCCCTGCATTCGGTAACCTCCATAGTTATTAGACTGCAACACAGTCTTTGAAAACATGTAAGTTACCGAAAGAAGGAACTAAAGATTAGTCGTCTTCGTCAAGTGAGAGAGGCTTTACAGCCATTTTTCTCTGAATGGTAGCAGCTCTTTCAGGCTCCATCAAAGAAAGCCAATAAGCAACCATAGAGGCAACGTTATTAGCCTGTGCTCTTTCTTCAACCTTTCGTAATACATCAATTACAAGCTGATCATCCATTTTGTTAAGGATTTCAACAGCTGCTCTTGGCTGCATACCTTCAAGGTTTGCGGCAATCTGTACAATGTTTCTCTCTTTATCATCGTACTTTTTCTTTTCATTGTTAAATGTTTTTTCGCGTTCTTCGAGAGATTTTTCGCGATCTTCCAGCTCTTGAGCAATCTGTTCATTCTTTTTTTCAAGAATTTCAGTGTCAGACTCACGTTTTTCAAGTTCCTGCTGGAAAATTTCGAGAGATTCACGCTGTTTATCAAGGCGATCCTGGTCTAAATCGGCAAATAACGGCTTTGTAGAAGTGGAAGTTGTAGAAGTTTGTGGTTCCAGATGAAATAATCTGTAAACAGGTGTAAGAATCGGACGTGTAACATTCTTTATGTTAATAAGACCTAAAAAGTCAAACCATAAAAGCCCACCAATAGCTAAAATTGCAATTAATAAGATGAGAACTATTGTTTTTCCGATTGAACTTGAACCTGCCACTTTTTTCCCCTTATAACTATTTTAACTTAATATCGGCTAAAAAACAAGTTGACTGCATAGTTTTAAGTGAATTCTATTATTATCAGGAAAGCGCTGATTTATATCAAAAATTAAGTCTGCACCTATGTTTAATACTTCCAGCTGCTGAAGAAAACCAGTATTAATAGTAATTCCCATTTCAAATCCAAGACTTATAGAATCTGTATAAACGGAATTTAAAAGACCAGCTTCAAGCATATCCAGATTTGCAATGGTCATATTTATTTTATTGGAATAATAAAGACTTCCAGAATATGATGCTGTAACAGTAAATCTATTCAGATAAAGTGGAAAAAAGAATCTTTCAGTTCCCTGCTGCACTTCCATTGCGAACAAAACAACAGAAGCCTTACAGTTCATAAATTTTGAAATATTAGGGAATATTGCAAAGCTGGCAGAAAAAGGCAGATTCAGGGTAACATTCTCTGGATTTTCAAAAGGAATCAAATATGGTAATTTGAAGCCTGTTTCAAGGCCCAGATTTATTCCCTCCCCTTTATATCCTTTTATATTTGAGTCAAGCTTTGTGTAATTAAAAACAGATCCAAGATATACTCCACCAACTTCATTTATACCAGCACCGGTTTTATGCAGTGTGGAAATCTCAAAAACTTCCTGATTAACAAAAGATGTCAAGCTTACATTTCTTGCATAATTTTCAGACTGCCAGGTCCACTTTTCCGGATGTCCTGTAAAATATCTTGTAGAGCTTGAAAAAAATAGATGGGAATGATTTCCAACAGGAATTTGATATTCAAAAATCAATTCATCTTCTGTCTGTCTGAAGCCATATTGATCAAAAGCTACATGACCTGATAGCTGGAACGAACCGTTTTCAGTTGGTGAGGAGTTGAAAATTGACAGAGTGGCTCCCCATGAATTTGTAAACGGTTCATACCCTGCACTTATATGATAACCTTTTGAATGCCATGTAATTCCGGCAAACCCCATATACTTAAGATTAAAATCCTCATCATATAATGGAATAAGACTTAATGGAACGAAAATTCCATGAAAGGCATAATTAAAGCCGGAAAACCTTTTTTCATTTTCAATTGTGACTTCAACTAGCTGTTTATAATTATTAAATCTTTCATCTTTTTGGACAGAAACATTAATCTGTTCAAAATCAAATTTGTCTGTATCCATTACAGATAATTTTGAATTATCATAGAATTGGGAAACAAAAATAACAGAAGGGAGTTTTAAGCTTTGAGATGAAAAATAAACAGCCGGAGAATATACACCACCGGAAATATCATTTATAAGCAGATGAAGTTTTGCAGTGGAAAATTGTTCATTATCCATTCGTACAGATAAAAAACCAAGACGTGGTAGAGTATCTTTTCTTGCATAAGAAAAGCTTAATACAATTCCCTGTTGACCGGTCACAAAGGATTTTGAAACAACGGGAGCCAGATCCCGTATAAAAATGTCTGATGGTAAATCAACAGAATTAAACTGATCTAATTCCTTATTATATAAAGAAATAGACCGTTTCAAGCCTTCTTTATAAATAAAGCTTAATGTTAAATTTCCCGCATCATTAAGGCTGGATGGAATTTCGCCAGATTTAAGGTTAATTGTTTTTTCATGCTCAAATTTTCCTTTATCAGAAATCTTGAAAAACTCCAGACTACAATTCTGACTTACAGTTTTTACGGCAACAGCATAATAGGTTCCATTTTTTGATAAAACCGTTGCATCCCTGTAATCTTCTCCCAATTTGAAGAATTTTTTATTCTTCATATCGTAAATAGAAACAACGTTTGTTCTCGTATTGTATGAAACTGTTCTGGAAACAGCAAGATATTTTCCGTCTGAAGAAAATGAAAGCTTCGTAATTCCTGTCATGGTAAAAAGTTTTACAGGTTTTGAAGGAACGTAACCGGAAGCACACAATTCCTTTGATGAATACCATACATCTCCAGAATCAGAGCACAACCAGGCACTACCACTTTCTTCTTCTGTAATATAAGAAGAAACTTCAGTTACCCCAGTTGTTTTTTTCTGGGAATATTTCTTTTGTTCTGATACTTTGAACAAAGTATAAAAATCTTCTATGCCTTCTTCATCATATGGAGTTTTTTCAACATCAGGAATGACTATCCTGTCTTTAAATTCTTCATAATCAGATTTGAAAGCTGTTCCGAAGACTTTCTCATAACTTACATAATAATTAAGAAGCTTATTATTCAGCTCATAAAGAAATAACTGATATTTTTCTTTACCGTATTTTTTAATAACAAAGTCAGTAAAAGCACCGCCAAAAATATAAGGAAGATTTCCTGACGGAAAAATATCTCTTGAACCGGTAATATTCTGAAATGCAGGGAATTTATTTTCAATCAGAGCCTGTTTTATAATATGAGTGGAATAAGGATCATTTAACCGGCCCTGGCCAGATTCACTTTCTTTCTGAACCGCAATACCTTCAGAAATAGAAGAAGGCATTGTATAAAAAGAAAATCCCCAGCCATTATAAATAATCTGACTTAAAATCTGATTTCCTTTATTTTTTACATTCATGGAAACAGCATGAACAATTTCGTGCTGAAGGACAGAAAGAATGTTCTCTTTATAAACAGAAAGAGAATCAGTTGCAACGGTATCATAAACAGTTATATGCCTGAAAGGATAATCTGTAAAATAAGCATTTAACTCTTCAGTGTTATATTCAATATAAACAGGGAAATTTTTGAAATGATAAAAATTTTCGACTTTAAGAGAATTCCTTACATCAAGATAAATCTGATCAACATTTTCTGAAATAAGTTTTGCAGTTTCTCTTGAAGGAGCTTTGTATATAATGTCGAAATATTGAGTTTTTACAATATATTGAATGCTGTTGTTTTCAGCACTGGCAATAAAAAAACTGCCTGCCAGCAGTATAAGTGCCAGCAAAGCAGTCTTACTTTTCTTAGCGTTCAATTAAGCCACCAATTGCAGCGCCCAATGTGATGTCATTTTCAACTGCAATAATGGCCCAATAAAGACCTTTCTGACGAGTAAGGAGTTCTTCAAGATAACCTTTTACACGTTCATATATTTTATAAGTCTTATGATATGTTGAACCATTACAAAGAATGCATACAGGTTTTGTTGGAATAGTTCCTGCACCACTCTGAATTACACAGGCTGCAAGAATTGTAGCACTGTAACGAGCAGAACGTTCAACAATTGCATCAAGAGTCTGGAAGATAAAGTCGTAATCTTCTTCAGTTCCACATTCAGCAAGAATCTTAGCAAGTACGTAATTTGTATCATAAGGATGTTCAAGATATGCACTTGCTTCAATAAGTGTAAGTTTATCCAATGCAAGGATTTTTTCTGCAACTTTAGGTGAAAGAAGACCTTCCTTTGAAGCCATTGTCAAAGCAGAATAAGACAAAGGTCCAAGGTAAGCTCCTGAACAGCCTTTTTCCATAAAGAATGTACCAGGCTTTGTTGTTTTAGAGTCTACTTCTTTGTCAAAATCAGACTGGATTACAGAACAGAATTTTCCTGATTCACAAACTACAATCTGTGATGAAGCAAAATCTTTACTACCAGGAATTGCAGGCTGAATGTAAGCAGCGTTCATTCCTGTTCCAAGAATAAATCCGATGTAAGAAGAATATTCAATTCCCTGAGCTCCAGATGCAGCTCCAGCAAGCAAAGCAGCTACTGTATCGTTCAAAAGTGAAACACGTTTTGGACGGTTCCAGCCATGTTCAACCAATGCATCTGCAAGAGATTTTCCGATTGGCTTACCTACAACTTCAGGAGCCTTAACTTCTTTAGAGAAGCCTAAAAGGATTCCATCGCCGTCTTTCTGGATTTCTGTAGGATATGAGAAACAAAAACCAATTGAATCAGCCTGATTTTTAAGGTGTTCAAGGTTTTCTGCAAACTTGTCAAAAAATTCTTTGAACGAAAGTTCTTTTTCAATGCCAGGCATTGAAGTCTTTTCAAGATTTGAAATAGAAGGAACGCCGTTTGCATCAAATGTTACAAGGCAAGAACGGAAGTTTGTACCACCAGCATCAATTACGATAACTTTCTGGTTTTTTACTTTGGCTTCTGGTGGATTAGTCCATGTACGAATCATGTCTTCATCAGATTTTTCACCATTAATTCCCTTTCTCATATCACTGAGCAATGCCTGAGAAAAAGTATCAATATCAATATGCTGAACAAAATTATGTTTTGAAAGGAATGCGCTTACTTTAGCGTTCATGAAAATACCTCTTATAAAAATTATTTTTTAATTATAGCACAACTTCTACAAGTTCGTTAAGTAGAGTTTTATCAAACCCATCAATAAACTGAAACTGCAATTCCTTTTCGGTTATCTCAAGTCTAACCTTTTTTCCCTTTACCCCAACCGAATATACACCATTGGGTGGAAGGACTTGTTTAATTTCAGATTTTAATAATACCGTTCTCTCGGTTTCAAATTTTAATTCAAGGGAATATGGTCTTAATAAAAGTTCCTGTACAGTTGAAAGAAATCGTTTTAAAACCATTGTTCTAATATAAGAGGAACTGATTCTTTCTTGTTCATTCGTTCCTTTTCTATAATAAACAGGTTCGACAAAATTATACTTTATGTTTTTGCTGTCAGCAAAATATTTTATTGCAGTTATATCGGTAGCCCCTTTATATCCACATCTAAAATCAACGCCTTCAGCGATAAATTTCATATTACAGGAATTAACCAATAAAGTTAAAAACTGAACACCACTAAGGGCTGCAAAGCTTTCGTCAAAATTCACAATAATTGCAAAATCAAGTCCAGCCTTTTCAAAAAGCTTAAGCCGCTGATTCAAGGTTGTTAAATCTCCCTGATAATCAGATGCATGCTTTAAACTTGGAAGGGGTCTTGTAAAAGAAATTACACCACTTAGAAGATTTATACTTTTACAGTTATCAATGAGATTTGACAAAAGCACACGATGCCCTTGATGAAGTCCGTCGAAGCTTCCAATAGAAATTCCACAGCCCTGCTTAAAAAAAGGTATCAAACGGCCATTATTTAAATCATTTTTAATTTCTTCCCAGTAGAATATTTTCATCATATATCCCAAAATATTTTATTGCTTTACTCCCCGTGGAATCACATAGTCATATGAAATATGCTGTTTTTCAAAATGAATGACTCCAGCAAAGGTTAGATTCTCAAGAAATACAGAATATTTATTATCAGCAAAAAAAGCTTTCTCCCGTCTAACTGAATTTCCATCACTATCAATAAAGTCTTTATCAGGATAAATTGGAGTGAACATTTTCTGTTTAAGAGGACGGCCATTATAGAAATCAATTTCGTTGGTAGAATTAAGACAGACAGCAGGTAAACCGCACTGCTCTGCTATTTCTGAAGTCATGGTCTGGATCTTGTTTTTTACTTCTTCCACAATGTAGTCAAAATTTTCACCTTTCGGAATTGAATTAAGATTTAATAAAACAGAATCAATAGTAAATGGTTTTAATAAATCTATTCCTGCTGCGTCTTTTAAATCAAAGCAGCTGATTCTGGTTCTTAAAAGACCATCCAAAAAAGCGGCACTACCACATGCCTGACCGATATCTCTTGCAAGGGATCTGATATAAGTACCTTTGCTTACCTCAAATCTGATTCTGGCATAATGAACTTTTTTACAAAGAATGTCTGAATAATCATTAAAATCAATTTTTTCAAATTCATCTGATGGACTTTCTTTAAAAGAAATATTTGTACCATCGTCAAATTTTAGTTCACATATTCTACTGGCCATTATAAAAACAAGACGTTTTTCAAGTTCAACATTATGACCATCTCTAATCAAATCACTTGCACGTTTTCCATCTACATGCAATGCACTGAAGGCAGGCGGAACCTGCTCAATAGCACCTTTATGTTTTTCAACAGCTTTTAGAAGCTCCTGCAGTTCTGGAAGTTCAGCTGTTCTTACCACTTCGCCTGTTGGATCTAAAGTATCAGTTTCTTTTCCGAATTCAATTACAGCTTCGTAAGTCTTATTGAATGCTGTTATATGAGATGATAGTCGTGTAAGATTTCCTACGCAGACAACTAAAAGCCCCTGGGCAAAACTGTCTAAAGTACCAGTGTGTCCAACTTTAGAAGTTCCAAGGGCTTTCTTTACTGCATTGAGCGACGAGTAACTTGTAAGTCCACTTTGTTTTGCAAGAAGTACAATTCCCGCCGCATTTGAATTTTTTTTTGCCATTAATTAATGTTTTTCATTACTAATTTCGTTGATATAATTTTCATTTTCAGATTTATAACCTGATTCAGAAGCCTTTTTTGCGACTTCTGCATCATGAGCAGCAAGTTCATCAAGCTTACGAACCATGTTAAATCCGTCTTTAAGACTTGTATCTGCAACGAAAGTTAATCTAGGAAACTTTCTGATTGTAAGTTTTTTTGCAATTGTTGACTGAATGAAGCCAGCAGCATTCTGCAATCCGGCAACACCCTTATTAAGCTGATTATCAGCCATAAAGGTTGAAACATAAACCTTTGCATAAGCAAGGTCAGAAACAACCTCTACTCTGTTAATAGTCAAAAACTGGTTAACTCTTGGATCTTTAATTTCTCCGCGGAGAATCAATGTAGAGATTTCTTCGCGGATCTGTTCACCAAGTCTGAGTAATCTGTATTCACCCATTATTCAGCATCACCTGAAGACTGAGCTTCTTTAGCTTTTTCCTGGGCAATTGAATCACCAAGTTTACGAGCAACTTCTACTGTATCAATAATTTCGAGTGTATCGCCAACTTTGATATCCTGCCAGTCAACAAGACCGATACCACATTCAAATCCTTTAAGAACTTCTTTTGCATCATCCTTGAAGCGTTTCAGAGAAGCGATCTTACCGTTAAATATTACGATTCCTTCACGGATAAGGTTAACTGTACAAGTTTTCTTTACAGAACCTTCAGTTACATAACATCCTGCAATAGTACCAACTTTTGGAACCTTGAATGTGTCACGAACTTCAACCTGACCGATAACTTCTTCTTTAGTATCAGGAGAAAGCATGCCTTCCATAGCCTGCTGAATTTCTTCAACACACTTATAGATAATATTGTATTTACGAATTTCTACGCTTTCCTGTTCTGCAAGCATTTTTGCTTTTGGTGTAGGACGAACGTTAAATCCAATGATGATTGCATTTGAGTCAGCTGCTGCAAGTGTAACATCTGATTCGTTGATTGCTCCGGCACTTGAGTGAATAACATTAAGACGAATTTCGCGAGTAGAAAGTTTTTCGAGAGAAGCTTTGAGAGCTTCAGCACTACCCTGAAGGTCTGCCTTAATGATAACTTTAAGTTCTTTAACTTCGCTATCTGCAATATCGCTGTAAAGAGATTCAAGTGTAGTCTTTTTAACAGCTTTAGCAGCTTCATAGCGTTTAAGTTCCTGACGTTTAGCAGAAATTGCACGAGCATCTTTTTCACTTTCTGTTACCTGGAATGGATCTCCGGCATTTGGCATTTCTTCCATACCGAGAACTTCAACTGGAGTTGAAGGACCTGCTTCCTGGATTCTGTGACCGCGGTCATCAAACATAGCGCGGACACGACCAGAGTAAATACCTGCAACATAAGGGTCACCCTGACGGAGTGTACCTTTCTGAACTACTACAGTTGCAACAACACCACGGCCCTGATCTACACGGCTTTCAAGAATCTTTCCTTCTGCACGGCATTCATAGGCACTCTTAAGTTCAAGCATTTCAGCCTGAAGAAGAATTGCATCAAGAAGATCATCAATACCTTCTTTCTTGAGAGCAGAAATATGAACGAACTGTGTATCTCCACCCCATTCTTCAGGAGTAAGACCAAGTTCTGCAAGCTGTGTTTTAACACGATCAGGATTTGCTTCTGGTTTATCAACTTTGTTTACAGCAACGATGATAGGAACTTTAGCATCCTTTGCATGGTTGATAGCTTCAAGAGTCTGTGGCATTACACCATCATCTGCTGCTACAACCAATACTACGATATCAGTAATCTGAGCACCACGGGCACGCATCATTGTAAATGCTTCATGTCCCGGTGTATCAAGGAATGTAATAGATCCCTTGTCTGTGTGAACTGAATAAGCACCGATAGCCTGTGTAATACCACCAGCTTCGCCATCTGCAACATGTGACTTACGGATCGCATCCAAAGTCTTTGTCTTACCATGGTCTACGTGTCCCATTACAGTTACGATTGGTGGACGAGCCTGCATGTTGTTATCATCTGCAGAGTCTGTTTCAATTACAGTTTCATCGTACAAGCTTACAAGATGTACTTCACAGTTATATTCAGCAGCAAGAAGTGTTGCTGTATCTGAGTCAATAGACTGAGTGATTGTTACCATCATTCCCATCGACATCAATTTTCCAATGATTTCAGAAGCCTTAAGGTTCATCTTACGAGCAAGGTCTGAAACAGAAATTGATTCCATGATATCAATCTTTGCAGGAACAACACTTGCTGGAGTTTCAATCTTCTTCTTTGTTTCAAAGAACTTGTCTTCATCGAAAGCTTCTTCTTTATCTTTGCGGCTATAAGTCTGTTTCTTTCCAGTAAACTTCTTTTTAGCTGCTGTTTTATTTGTTGTAATGTTATCAGCTGGTGGTGGTCCAAAGTTTCTTCCCTGACCTCCACCAAATCCGCCACCCTGGCCACCACGGTTAAATCCACCACGGTTCTGACCATCACGGTTGAATCCACCGTTTCCACGGTTTTGTCCGTCGCGATTAAATCCACCACGGTTCTGACCATCACGGTTGAATCCGCCATTTCCACGGTTCTGTCCATCCCGTTCACGATTCTGATAGCCCTGACGAGCCTGAGCTCCAGTAAAGCCAGAACCTTCACGACGCTGGAAGCCACCATTTGGACGGCCATCTCTATTGCCGTAAGGCTGGCGTTGAGTATGATCAGAAAGATTTCCAGCCTTTACATTTGGTCTTGAAGAATTAATTTCAAAAGATCCTGAACGTCTGAAAGTCTTCTGTCCACCCTGCTGCACCTGACGCTGATCACCTGCAGGCTTTCTTTCCTGAGGTTTTGGCTGTTCAGCTGCCTGTGCTGTCTGCTTTTCATTAGCAGGCTTTTCTGCAACAGGTTTATCTGTTTTTTCTGTTTCTGCTGAAGCTACTGGTTTCTTTTCAGGAGCAGCACTTTTTTTCTTAACAACAACAACCTTTTTCTTTGGTGCTTCTGCAGTGTTATTAGCTGCTGGAGAAGCTGGTTTTGCAGCATTTGATGCTGGAGTTGTTTCTGCTTGTGGACGAGCTACTGCTGATTTCTTATGTACAACTACTGCAGGTTTTTTTACTGTTTCATCTGCCATATATTTCTATTAAACCTCTATTCTTCATCGTCCGAGAATTCAAACTCACAACCACACTTTGGACATACAGTCATTTCAAGTGTAATCTTTGCCCCGCACTCTGGACAGAAATATTCTTCTTCAGCTTCTGCTTCAGCCTGACTCTGAGTTTCTGAAGAATCACCCTCTTCTACGATTTCTACATTTTCATTAATGATATTGTTGATTGTTTCAATATCGTCGGCTGTAATACCTTCAATATTTTTAAGAGCATCTTCTTCGTAAGCATCAATGAACTGCTGAATATCAACAATTCCGCTTTCTTTAAGAATATCAACAACACGAACATCTACACCAGGAAGAGCAGAGATTGCACTGCCTTCTTCTTCTGCACCATCATCATTAAAGAGATTAATTGCAGCCTGACGACTTACAACTTCAGAAAGATCCATTTCTGCAGCCTGTTCTTCAGTCTTAACATCGATTGTCCAGTCACAAAGTTTATTTGCAAGACGAACATTCTGTCCCTGCTTACCAATTGCAAGTGAGAACTGGCTGTCTGGAACAATTGCAAGAGCCTGTTTCTTTTCTGCATCAAGGATAATTACCTTGTTTACTTCAGCAGGACTCAAAGCGTTTTTGATGAATACAACTGGATCTGAGTCATATTTCAAAACATCAATTTTTTCACCAGAAAGTTCTGTAATAACATTCTGAATACGACTTCCTTTGAGACCTACACAAGCTCCAACTGGATCTACATCTTCACGATTTGCGAATACAGCGATCTTTGTTCTATAACCTGCATCTCGTACTACTTTGTAGATTTCAACAGTCTTATCAGAAAGTTCTGGAACTTCAAGTTCAATGATAGAACGTACAAACTCAGGATCACTTCTTGAAAGTACAACCTGAATTCCACTTGAAGTTTTTTTAATATCAACGATAAGAGCACGGATACGGTCATTCTTTTCATATTCTTCTCTTGGTGACTGGAATTTAGCAGGAAGAACACCTTCTACCTTACCGAAGTCAACATAGATACTTCCATTCTTTTCACGCTGGTAGTAACCGATGATGATTTCACCAATTTTGTCTTTATATTCGTTATAAAGATTGTCTTTAAAGCTTTCGTTCAATCCCTGATGACCAGTCTGCTTACCTGTTGATACTGCTGAACGAGCAAAATCTGTTTTAGGATCAAGAGGAATATCGATTTCGTCACCAACTTCGATTTCTTCTGAAAGAGCACGTGCATCTTCAAGTTCAATTTCGAAAACAGGATCGTATACACCATCTACTACTTCTTTACGAGAGAAAAGTGTTACATCTGATAAATCATCAGCAAACTGTACAACAGCATTGTCAGCTGTACCAAAAGTTCTCTTATATGCTGCTTTAAGCATATTCTCAATTGTCAATTTTACTGAGTCTTCTGAAAGACCTTTTTCCTGCATTAACTGGCGAATTGCCTCGCCCATTTCTGAAGCCATTTTTTTTCGTGCCCCCTATATATGAATAAATTTAGCTTTCGCAATATTTTCGAAACTAACTGTTGTAGTTTCTTTAGTTTCCTGATTTTCAAGAGATACGCTGTTAGAATCTGCAGCAGTAATTACACCGCCAACCCAATCACTTACAGTTTTATCCCAAACACGCACTTCACGACCTTTAAAGATTTCAAATTCTGCTGCGTTTTTAATGTTACGATCCATTCCAGGAGATGTAACTTCCATGTACGTATCATCAGTACCCAGAAGCTCTTCTAAACGAGGTAGCAATGCATGATGTACTTTGGAACAGTCATCAACACCAATGTCTTTTGTAACATCTTTTGATGCAATTACGGCGCTGATTTTAACAGTTGTCTTAGCAGGAATAATCTTTAATTCAACGAGAATGTATCCAAGACCTGAAACTATTTTTTCACAGTCCGAATAATGCTGAAATGAATTTAATGAAATATATTCCAATCGATTGTCCTTATCCTTTCAAGAAATTTGAGTAGATACAAAAAAAGACCCGTTCCCACGAGTCCATCTTAAAAGGTAATTAAAATGTACTTTTATATAATAGAGAAATTAATGAATGTGGTCAATATAATATAAGTAAAAATATAATATTTTTTATACCCAGACTTCCTATTCACTGACTGGTGCTTTTTTCTCTACCGTAAATGGAACATCAAGCTGGAATGTCATATCTTTCCCATCAATGGGAATTGTCAGCCTTGAGCTTATAAGCTGCAGGCGTTTTATACCTGTAAGCTTTTTAATAGCCTTATTTGCCTTGAAATCACCATGTTTGTCATCTCCGGCAATCGGAAAGCCTGCTTTGGCTAAATGGATACGAATCTGGTGCATACGACCAGTTCCCAATGTAAGATGTATCAAAGAAAGTCTGTAACTATCAATATCCCATGATTTTTTTACTTCATAGAAAGTAAGGGCAGATTTTTCTACCCCACGGTCATTGATTGAAGACTTAAACTGGCCCTTCAGATTTGAAGGAACTCCGATACAAATAGCATCGTATTCCTTTGTAACAGCTTTTTCACCGATTAAGTGAGTCCATTTATTGGCAGCCTGTGGTGTTTTTGCAACAACCAGAAGACCTTGTGTTTCCTGATCAAGACGATGAACAAGGTAAATTGGATAGCCTAACTGCAAAGGAAGTTCCTTATCCAGAGGATGAGCAATATTCTGCCCTCCCTGAACGGCAACACCTTGAGGCTTGTTTATGATGATAATTTCTTGATTTTCATATATAATAGGAATTGGATTCATACGCTTGTTTTTACTATATATAAAGAGGCTGAAAATGACAAGAAAGTTTTTTAGACATATTTTTATTTTCTTTTCTGCATTGTTTATTGGTACAAGTTCCCTTTACGCAGAAATGTATACCTTCGAGGACATTAACTTTATTATGGATATTCCAGAAGGCTTTTATCTTTCTGATATGAACAAGGAACGTGATTCCTTCTTTTTTGAATCAAAACTGATGCCTGTAAAATATGCCCTTAAGTTCTATTCAGAGGAACGCTACAAGGACCCAAAGGCAATGATTGAGGATGTTATAGCTCAATTAAGTGCAAAGGGCGGCATAGAAGAAGTAAACTGGTATGGACGAAAATGCTATCTTTCAACATTCCAGTTTGTAATGCCAGATCAGAGGCTTTATGCCGGATGGGCTTTCTCAATTCAAGTTCCTTTAAAGAACAATCCTGATAAAAAGCAGAATGTTTTAATGCTGACATATGCCGATGCACAGATAAGCCGTGACTGTGACCAATACATGCTTTCAATTATTGACAGTGTTTTTTTCTGTCAGGAAGATTTCAGACGTCCAGGACCTGTAACAACCTTTGCCTATCCAGAAAATGATACAGCAGAACTGATTCTCAACATCGGCGGAAAGACAATCATTTCAAGTCTTGAGACGGATGCAATAGACAGAAGCAAATTCGTGCTTGAACGTGAATATGCTGTGCTTAAAATCTATGCAAATCATGAAAAATGGAAAGAAGCCTGGCAGCGTTATTATCGCCAGATTTTCAGAGAAAGCTACAATGCCTTTGATAATATTGCCTCTGATGTTTACAAGGAACTTTTACCAGTTGCACAGAAAGCAAACTTTGTTTGTCCACATATGGAAATGCTTCAAATGCTCATGGACTGGGTTCAGGATATGGAATATGAACGGGACAAAGAGCATGCCGATTTTACAGTTCCTGTAGCTGCAGTTCAGGGATTTGGCTGTGACTGTGATAGCCGATCCATGCTTATGTGCATTATGCTGGAACATTTTGGCATTCAGACTGAGCTTTTTATCTCCAGAGAATACAGTCATGCCGTATTTGGTGCAGCGTTAAATCAAAATGGTGCTGCTATTGAAGTTAATGGAACAAAGTTTGTCCTTGGGGAAACAACGGCAAAAGTTAATTTTGGCCTTATTGCCCAAGAACAAAGTGATACTTCAAAATGGATTGAAGTAGATCTTCCCTGATTGATTTTTCAGTGAAATCTGAGGGTATTTCGTAAAAGTAATTATTCTTCGATCAAAAGCTTGTATGCAGCTTCTGGATCTGTTGACTTAAGAAGAGCATCACGAAGTTCTGCGTTCTTGAGTTTTGAACTTAAGAAACTCAATGTCTGCAAGTAGTAAGAATGCTGGTTGTAAGCTGCTGCAATCATAATCAAAAGCTGAACTGGAACATCATCTATTGTCTGGAAGTCGATTACAGGTGACTTACAGATTCCTACTGACATAACAAGGTCAGTAACAGATGAAAGTCTTACATGTGGAATTGCAATACCACGACCGATAGCTGTAGACATAAGTTCTTCGCGTTTAAGAATTTCTGTTTCAAGCTCCTGTGCAAACTTAACCTGTGGAGCTGTGCTCAAATTAGCAGCAAGTTCTACAAGAGCATCATGCTTTGTTGACTGTGTAATATAAACAATGCGGTCAGGAGAAAGGATATTTCTGATCTGAACTGCCTGATTAGCTGTTGTTGATTTTGATCCTGAAGAAAGGCGGTCATTTACCCATTTTTCAATTTCTGATTTCTTAAAACGCCATACAGTTCCAATTTTACCTGAAGGGATTTCTCCCTTCTGAGCCCAGTCATAAACTGTTCTTTCTGAAACACGCAAGTATTTTGCAACTTCTTCAATTGTAAGAATGTCGTCTTCCACGATACACCTCTTTTTTCAATAAAACGAATACTTCTTCTTGGAATATTTTGCATCTATTACTGTATTTTGTCAAGATAATTCTTTTTTTGCAACAAAGCCGCATTTTTTGTGCATATTTTTTAAATTTAGTTAATTCATTCTAACAAATGAAAAGTTGTACAATCGATTGGATGTTGATATAATATTCACCTACTCGAATATTAATCAATTCTTTTAAGGAAGGTTTTTTTATGGCATTTGTAGATGAATTATTGACAAAAGCTAAGACTGCAGGAAAAACAATCGTTCTTTGCGAAGGTGAAGATAAACGCGTTGTTGAAGCTGCCAGCCGTATCGTAAAAGAAGGAATCGCAAAAATAATTTTGATCGGTTCAGATGAAGACATTAAAGCATCAGGCTCTAATGCCGATCTTAGCGGAGTTACACTTGTAGATCCTGCAAAAGATCCAAACGCAGACAAATATGCAGAACTCCTTTTCAAAGCTCGTGAAGGAAAAATCAACAAAAAAACAGGAGCACCTGAATATGCTGATGTAGCCGCTGCAAAAGCTGCTATCCTTAAAGACCACACAATGTATGGTGCATTGATTCTTAAAGCTGGAGACGCAGATGGATTCGTTTCTGGAGCATGTCACTCAACAGCAAATACATTGAGACCTGGTCTTCAGGTTATTAAAACAGCACCTGGCATCAAGACAGTTTCTTCATGCTTTATCATGGTAGCTCCAGAATGCGGAAACAAGTACGTTCCAGAAGGAGTTGCAGTATTCGGTGACTGTGCAATCAACATTGAACCATCAGCAGAAGAACTTGCAGATATCGCAGTAGCTTCAGCTGATACAGCTTCAAAAATTGCAGGAATTGAACCACGTGTTGCAATGCTTTCATTCTCTACAAAGGGATCTGGAAATGATGCAAAATATTATGACACTGTAACAAAAGTTCAGAAAGCTACAGAACTTGCAAAAGCTGCAAAACCAGACCTTCCATTGGACGGAGAATTCCAGTTTGATGCTGCAGTTGCTCCAGAAGTTGGTGAGCTTAAAGCACCAGGAAGCAAAGTTGCAGGTCATGCAAATACATTCATCTTCCCTAACATCAATGCTGGTAACATCGGATACAAAATCTGTCAGCGCATGGGCGGATGGATGGCAATCGGTCCTGTATGTCAGGGCTTTGCAAAACCATTGAACGATTTAAGCCGCGGATGTAATGTTGATGATATTATCGCCACAGTCGCTGTTACAGCACTACAGGCATAATTATTAAGAATTGAATGTTTGTATTATGCGAGTTTTCGTAAGAAAACTCGTTAGCACGCCTGCGTGCGTTTTACAGCACTTCAGGCATAATTGTAAATAATACGTCTGAGGTAGATGCAGATAGAAAAAGGGGCTGTCATAAAAGTATGGGGCAGCCCCTTTTCTATTCTCTGACTTTCTGTTTTCCGTTTTGTGCCATACCTCCTGCACTTGCAATAATGGCTTTATGATTGAACCTTCAGTAAAATCAGAGATGTTTTCTTAAGGTTTGTAAATTAATTCACTTCAATGAATTTTTCAATATCAGCCTTAGAAAGAATTTTTCCGTAGCTTACAACTTTATCGTTGATTACTAGCCCTGGAAGACTCATAACGCCATAAGCCATAATCTGTTGTAAATCTGTTACATGCTGACAGTCGCAGGCAATGTTTTTTTCTGCAAGAATGTCCATTGTATTCTGAAACATTGTAGAACAGTTACGGCATCCGTCACGACCTAAAATTTTAATTGATTTAATTTCCATAATGAAACTCCTTTATATTTCATAAAATAATTCTTCTTTAATTTTGTAAACCGCAAGTTGTTTCAACAACTGAGGATTTACAAAACGTTCGCGCAAGCGAACACGTAAATAAATAGAGTTTTTGTAAAAAAACTCGAGACTTAAAATAGATGGCGAAATTTTAGCCATCTATTTTAAACCTTCCCTAAAATTGAACACCGCAGGTTGTTTCAACAACCGAGGATGTGCAATTGGTTTGCGCGAGCAAACATTCAATATGTGTTTTCAATGAAAACACAAGTTTATATAAACGGCGCTACTTTAGCCGTTTATATAAACCTCTGTAAGAAGTTGAATAAATATCCAACAGCAACAATTCCTGCAACACAAATTGCAATAAAGATTCCCAAAAGTTTTGGCTTAACAGCCTTACTCAGCATTACGATTGAGGGAAAACTTAAAGTTGTAACTGCCATCATAAAACTCAAGACAACACCCAGCAGTGCACCTTTTGCAAGCAATGCTTCACTGATTGGAATACAGCCAAAAATATCTGCATACATTGGCACTCCGCAGATTACGGCAAGCACAACTCCAAATGGATTCTTATTTCCAAGAGCAGTTTCAATCCACTGTTCCGGAATCCAGTTGTGAATAAAAGCTCCAATCAAAACTCCAACCAAAATGTAAGGAATCAGTCTTTTATAAGTTGATACCACCTGACTCCATGCCGTTTGGACTCTGTCTTTCCATGTGATTTCAATTTCTGGAAGTTCTGCAGCCTTTGTATTACGAATAAAGTCTGCAACTTGATTTTCCATGTGAAGATGTTCAATCAAAGTTCCACCTGCCACTGCAATTATTAATCCAAAGAGGACGTATAACACAGCTACCTTCCAGCCGAATATACTCATTAAAAGGACAAGACTTCCTAAATCTACCATTGGGGAAGAAATCAAAAAACTGAAGGTTACTCCAAGAGGAAGCCCAGCTGCAGTAAAGCCCATGAAAATCGGAATTGAAGAGCAGGAACAAAATGGAGTTACAGTTCCCAAAAGAGCACCAATAATTCTTGCCCCCATTCCACCACAACGTCCCATAATTTTACGGCTTTTTTCAGGGGGAAAAAAAGTCTGAATATAAGAAATGATAAAAATCAAAACACAAAGAAGAATGCTGATTTTTATAACATCCATTAAAAAGAAAACAAGACTTCCCCCAAGACGAGTTGTTACATCAAGCCCGCAGGCAGTCAGCAGTTTCTGAATTAAAACTGTTAGCCACTTCATTCCAAGGAGCTGATTTTGAATAAAATCCCAGACCATTATTTACCTCCACAGCAGCATTCAGACTTACCCTCTGAAGCAGGTTCGGAATGGTCGCGTCTGTCTTTATAGCAGGTGATTGAATCAAAATATGATTTGAATTCTTTGAACATACAACAGCTTATAGAATAGTAAGTCCACTTCCCTTCTTTGCGACTAGATACCAGTCCTGTTTCAGAAAGGATTTTCATATGATGTGAAAGGGTCGGCTGTGTAATCTGGAAAGCTTCAAGTAATTTACAGGCACACTGTTCACCATCAGTAAGCAATTTAATGATTTTAAGACGATTAGGATCCCCTAAAGCTTTACAAAGTTCACTGATTTTTTCTTCTGTCATGAACACCTCACATAGACACTTATCTATATATCAAATGTAATTAATATATAGATAAGTGTCAATATGTTTTTATTTCGCGTAGGCAATGGTGTTAGCGTCTAGAGAAAATAACCTCCACGAGTCGGGCGAAATTAACCAAAAAACGTCAAAAGAAAAAAGCCATTATCAATTTTAGCCATAATCCTTAGAATTGTATTTGATCTAAAATCCCATCGAAGGAGAAACATGAATGAACAAATTGATAACAGCTCACCTCTGAGTTTATCACAGGCGCTGGAACTAATTAAGACTCGCAAAGGTGAAAATTTTTCAAAGGAGAAAGTTAATCTAGCTGAGCTTCAACGGCTGACCGGAATAACGCGTGGAAAACTCCGGCGGCTAAGAAGAACAGTTTTGCAACTGCAATTCCATTTAGTAGGGGCTAAACTTTGTTCATCCATTTTGAACCCCCTAATTTTCGTAATGCTTCTTGGCAGTCGCATTCTAAATATTAGAAGGTTCTTTTTTCTATGTATAGCTAAAGCGTTCTGAATCTCCAGCCGAGCTGGAGGTATTCGTTTCACAAAAAAAGACGCATTGCCGAACGACAACGCGCCTTTTGATCTTTCAGACAGGAAAATTATTTTACGATTGACCAGTTACATGGAACTCCATCAAGTTCAAATGTAAGAACACCGTCTTCTACTGATGCCTTGTAAATCTCCATGTCGTCAGAGAACGTTTTTCCACCATCTTTGCTATATTCATTGATAGTGATGTTAACATTACCATTCTTAGCGGCATTACCTGTGTAAGTTCCCTTGCATACTCCGTCGTCATAAGTCCATGTTACAGTGTCGCCCTTGAATTCAATTGTTCCAAATCTTCCCTTGTAAGTAGCATCCTGTCTACCACCGCAAGAAACCAATGCAACCATCATCACAGTCAATACTGTCAATGCGAAAAATTTAATCTTGTTCATAAGAACTCCTTAAAAATTATTTCTAGTAATTATAATCTACCGCAGAATAAATAAAAGAGTTAACCACCCTAAAAAAAAAACGGGATTTTTTCCCGACTATATTTTTGATTATACATTTACTTGAAATAAAAAATATCATATCATTATGCAAAATCCGGTACAATTACAACATGAAAAAGTTTCAGCTAAAAATTGAATACATTCTTCTGATCATCTCACTGCTTAATTTCTGTTCTACAGTAAGTTTAAAAAGCATGTCGCAGAACAATTTCATCAATATGGAGAATGTACTTGAAAATATAAACAGCATAGAAAGCGGAGAACTTGAAGATACTTTCTATCAGTTCACATATTTCAGCAGGGAACTTAAAAATCAGATTGAAGAAATAATAAGATTGAAAGATTATGCTGACGAAAATCAAAAAGAAAATCTTACTGAAGCTGCAGATAATTTTTCTACATCAATAAGAAAGCGTGAACAGCAGCTTATATTCAGTTATGACGCGATACTTTACTGCTCCCTTATTCTTTGTTTTATTTCCGGAGCTGTAATCTTCTATAAAATCGTCCATCAGAAAAATGAGCTTTTAAAAATTAAAATCATAAACGAGCAGCAGCTTCAGTTCAGCAGAAATCTTCATGATGGAATAGCCCAGGATCTTGCGGCAGTGAAAATATATCTCAATAAAAATGAAACAGAAAAATCTTTCTTCTATGCGGAACAGGCTTTAAAGGATGTGCGATACCTTATTGATTCAATGCATGCTGAACTTTCAAAAGATTTTGTTCAGCTTGTAAAAAACAATCTTGAAAATTTCGAGACAAACTTTGGAATAAAAACAGATCTTTTGATCGCCAGCACCAGTCTTGAAAAAATAGACAGTAGAATCCATATAGAACTACTTCGCATACTGCAGGAATCATTAAGCAATATTGCCAGACATTCAGGCGCTTCTTTAGTGAATGTAAAGATAACGGAAGTCGGAAGAGATCTCAACCTCATCATCAAAGACAACGGAAAAGGCATTGATCCTGAAAATCTTTATTCACATTCAGACGAGAAAAAACACTATGGAATTAAAAACATTAAAGCACGTGTTGACCATATAGGCGGCAAAGTTGAATTCAAAAATGATGGAGGATGTACAATTGCGATCTGCATTGAAAATATTATTCGTTGATGATCATGAAGGAATACGCAACGGAATCGGACAGCTGCTTCAGCAGAATGATTCCTGCTTTGATTTTATATATGCTTCCAACTGTACACAGGCCCTTGAAGAAGCTGCAAAAAATCCAGACATAAAGGTTGTTGTTGTAGACATAAATCTTGACGGAGAAAACGGACTTGCACTTGTTCCACAGATCAGAAAAATTCTTATGGATGCAAAATTCGTCGTCTATACCATGTATTCGGATTCTCCACACATAATGCAGGCGCTCAAGTCAAAGATAGACGGATACATCACAAAAGACGCTCCCCTTGAAGAACTGAAGAAAGCCATTGTTGCTGTGAGTGAAGGCAGCATCTTTTACAACAAAAGAGCCAGCCAGATCATGCACGCTCTGCTGAACACAAATTCAGAAGATTTAAGCGACAAAGATGTCAATATAATGAATCTTGTAAAAAACTATAAGCAGCTTACAAAAAAAGAACAGGAAGTGTTTAAGCTGCTTGCCATGAACAAAACCTCAAGAGAAGTATCTGAAATATTAGGTAAATCTGAAAAAACAATCATCAACCAGCGGTCAAACATCTACGGGAAACTAAATCTGCATGACAGGCTTGATCTTATTGAAGCCGCAAAAATTCTTGGAGTAATTGCATGAGGAAGTTCTTTATCTTTTTGTACACAATGATATGTATTTCTGTCAACTATCTTGGAGCAAAAGGCGCAGCCTCTGCATATTTTCCGTTGTATCTTGATTCCATCATGACTATTTCTGTAGTTGCACTCTTTGGTTTGATACCGGGAATCTTCTGCGCCGTCTGTACCAACATGCTGATGGTGCTTTTTATGGGAAGTTCTCCCCTTTACACAATCTGCCATGTAACAACAGCAGTCATCGCATGGCTGTCCTTCATGCATTTTAAGAACAGGAATCCTAATAAAGAGCTTTCAATAGACTCTTTTTTGTGGGCTGGATTTTTTGCGGCAATTTCCAACGCTATTCTTGGAAACATCATAACAGACAAAGTCTATGGCGCACTGACAGGACTTCCACAGGCGGACACGGTGGCGCAGGCATTCTTTACGGCCGTACACAACCGAATCTTCTGCATCTATACTTCTGGATTCATCCAGAACCTTACGGACAAGATGCTGAGCACTGTAATAAGTTTCATCCTCTACAAGAAGCTGAAAAAAAAATTCCCATAACATATAAGCGATTTGAATCAGAATTTAAAGCCGAACTGGATGTTTGGAACAAGCTTCACTTTTTCTGTCATATTCCATGATGAATCCATATTTTTCATCAACCGAATCAAAAGCTGTAGTAACATTGGGAGAAGCATAAGTGTAGACATAGCAGTTTTCTTGGGATTTTTCATCGGGAGTCTTGAGCATTTGAAGAGAAAATTCACTGAGGCTTCCTCTTTTCTGGCTGCAAACTCTGCGAAAACTTCCGAAACTGCCTGCATCTGTAAGTCAGAGAATTCTCTTTCAATCATGTAATCGGCAATTTCTTGTTCCGTAATCTTCATCTTCAGAACATCAAGGCTGTTGCCCAATGAGGAAATAATATCGCTATTCATCATCTCCTCCACTGAATTGGAATAAGGTTCAATGCTTTCTGGTATCTTGAATTCTGTCTGATACACCAGTCCAATGCCTGTTCATTCAGGTCGGTGACATTCAAGAATGTTCTTCCTTCAAGAAAATTTCCCTTCACAAACTGTACAAGCCGTTCAACTTTTCCTTTTGTATAACTTGTGTAAGCCTTTTAATGCAACATTTTATAGGATTTTGGTAAATTCTGTGTTATAATATTCCTATGAAATTAACAAATTCTTCAGTAACAAATTTGAGCGACGATACAGATTTAATAAGATGGGATCCTAAATTTGCACTTGGGATTCCTTATATTGATGAACAGCACAAGCACCTTGTGGAACTGTGTAACAAACTTTATACAGAAGTTTTGGCTAGCCGTTTAAAATACGGAAATGACAATAGTGCTCCGTGGCAGAATGCTCTGGCTGGAACTTTAAAAGAATGTGTAAACTATGTCACAAATCATTTTTCCAACGAAGAAAAGCTTATGAAACTTGTTAGTTATGAGCAATTTTCAGAACATAAAAAAAGACATGATGAATTTACAAATAAAGTTCTGGAAACTGCCAAAGGTTTTAGTTCTATGAACTTTTCTGATGCCGTTAAGTTCTGCAAATTCCTTTATGACTGGATTCTATCCCACATTGCACATGAAGATAAGCTTTATGTAAAGAAAGTTGTGGAATATAAACAAGCACAAGCTAAATCACAATAAATTACTTTCTTATAAATGACTTATCCCGATGTGGAATTTCATCATCACTTAATCAGGCTTTTGACCATCATGAGAAAGCCATTTGCATTCAGTTATTTCCATTTCTGTAAATGTCGCCTTAAAAGAAGAATCTTCAGGACTGCAGGCATAGATTCCAAATTGAATCTCGTCTGCTGCCTTATACATGTGACAGATTCTCATCTGCTTAAATTTAATTCCGTCTTCAGAACATTCAATGCAGTAATCATCTTCCCTGCGGCTAAAGCGGTACCACATAGATTTTACACTTGCAGGAATTTCTGTTGTCGCCCAGTCTGAATACCCGTTGTTTGTTGCAACGCTTCCAAGATGCTGAAATTCATCGTTTTCATATTCAATTGAACCTTTAAGCCAGTTTTCGCTGTCCAGATACATTACTACACCACACTGATCAAAGCGATGCTTGCTTTCAAAATCAGTCTTTACGATAAAGGAAAAATATTTATCCGTAGTTTTTATCTGAAGAACCGGAGCATTGTCGTTTCTAAAATGATAGTAAGTTCTCTGCCATAAGTCAGTATGAGGTGCTGTAATGATTTCAATCTTATTATCTGTGATGGAATAATTTTTAGGCTCACGAGTCCAATTCCATTTTGCTGTATCAATTTTCATAAGTATATTCTTTTCTCCTATCTCAGCATCTCAATTTCTTTTTTATATCCGGTCTGCTCATTTGGTGTTTCAAGAATGAACGGAAGATTCTTTAAAGCAGGATGGACTGTCACTCGCTTTAATGCGTCAAAACCGATGTGACCTTCACCGATTTTTTCATGGCGGTCTTTATGAGCGCCCAAATCATTCATGCTGTCGTTAAGATGAATTGCCTTAAGCCGGTCAAGGCCGATGATTTTATCAAACTGGCTTATAACAGCATCAAGGTCCTTTACAATATCGTATCCTCCATCCCAGATGTGACAGGTATCAAGACAGACACCAAGCTTACCTTTTAATGAAGTTCCATACTTTTGTTCTGCCTTATCAATGATTGCACGAACTTCTTCAAACGTTCTGCCAATTTCAGAACCCTTACCGGCCATTGTTTCTATAAGTACAACTGTAGAAAGATCTTTACCGCATTTTTTTTCTGCTTTCTTTATTCCTTCTGCAATCATTGTTGAAGTAAAATCAATTCCCACTTCTGCACCCTGCCCTGTATGACTTCCTGGATGAAAGTTATAGTAACAGCCGGGAGTATATTCAAGACGGAGAAGATCATCAATGAACATATCAAGTGCATACTGACGTAAGCCTTCATCCTGAGAACAAGGATTCATTGTATAAGGGGCATGAGCTACAGGTGGAGCAAAATTATGTTCTTTTCTGAGTGCGTTCAGCTTTTCTGCATCAGAAGGATCAATATCTTTCGCTTTTCCACCACGGGGATTTCTTGTAAAGAATGCAAATGTATCAGCCCCTGCTTCCAAGGCTTCTAAACCGAGACCTTCAAGGCCATTTGATGTTGATTCATGATATCCGATATGTAACATATTTTTCTCTCTTTTAGCTTTAGAATTTAACAGTTGCTGCTTATCTTATCTTTTTCAATCAATTCTTTAAGTGCTTCAACTGCAACTTTGATTGCAAGTTCTGTATCGTGAGCCTGCTTATTTTCAAGACCTTTTTTTGCTCTTTCCTGATTTGCAACTACTAAAAAACAGCTTCCGCATCTTACACGCAAAAACTGTCCTGCAATAAATAGAGCTGCACTTTCCATTTCTGATGCCAGACAGCCCATTCTAATCCATGCCTTCCATTTATTTTCAAGTTCATAGCTAACAGGCATTACCTCTGGCTCATGCTGTCCAAAAAAGGAATCCTTACACTGACACACACCAACATGATGACGGACACCAAGTTTCTGGGCTGCATTCATCATTGCATTTACACAGTGAATATCTGCAACTGCAGGATATTCGATTGGTGCAAATTCCCTTGAAGTTCCTTCCATTCGGACAGCACCGGTAGCAATTACGATATCGCCACCTAGAACATCTTCCTGCATTCCGCCGCAGGTTCCTACTCTAAGAAAAGTGTGAGCTCCGCATTTTGAAAGTTCATCAATAGCGATTGCAGCAGAAGGGCCACCTATTCCGGTAGAAGTAACACTTACCTTTACACCGTTTAAAGTTCCTGTATATGTAACATATTCGCGGACGTCAGCAACAAGCTTTGCATTTTCAAAGTGTTCTGCAATTTTTGCACAACGTTTTGGATCACCCGGCATGATTATGTATTTTCCGATATCATCAGGTCCTACGCCTGTGTGGTACTGTTTTCCTGATCCTTCTGTGTAGTCTACCATTTTCCGTCTCCCAAATTTTTAGTAAAGAATTTATGCAGCCCTTACTTCTATTTATGACTTGAATGGCTCAATCTCCATTCAATTGTCTTTCTTAAGTATTCAATGTATTCATTATCCTTACACATTGTCTTACCTGTAGCATTTGAAAGCTTTGCAACAGGACGGCCGTTGCATTCAGTAACTTTCATTACAATGTTAAGTGCTTCTACATCAGTATCATTTGCAATGTAAGTTCCGATACCGAATGCAACCTTAATTCTATCTTTAAAGTGAGCATAAAGTTTTGATGCTCTTTCAAAATCAAGACTGTCACTGAACAAAAGCATCTTTGATTTTGGATTAACACGTTCGTCCTTGTATTTATCGTAATATTTTTCGTAGTGTTTGATCCAGCGTTCACCCCATTCATATGGATCGCCTGAATCGTGCCTTACACCGCCAAAGAGACATGAGTATGTATAACCCATATCACGGTGAGCTGTATCTTCGCCAATTGTGTCAGTAAGATAAGTTCCGTTCAATACACCATATTCTTTAGTCCAGGCGTCCATTGCAAATTTATTGGAATATGCAGGATTGTACATAGGATTTCCCTGACCTACACACATTACAAATTCGTGAGCCATAGTGCCGGCAGGTTTAACACAATATTTTTTTGCAAGATAAACATTTGAAGTTCCTACACAGAAGGAATCTTTGTATTTACCGTTAGTTCCTGTCAAAGTCTTTACTGCAAGATCCTGAGCTTCTGCACTCAAACGGCGGCGGAGACCAAATTCACTGAAGGCACCGATATTGTATGTTCCGTCTTTGAGCCAGTTTATTTTTTCAGAAAGCTTTCGCTTGTACTGTTCAAAAAGTTCCTTGTAATCAAACTGCATTCTAAAATATACTTCGTTTACGATTGCAAGAATGGGAATTTCATACATTGAAGTGTTGAGCCAGGTTCCTGATACTTCAAGTGAAAGCCCTTTTTCTGAATCTGTGCCAATTTCAAAATCTTCGTAACGTGGTTTCCAGATTCTAAGATGTTCGATGTAATCTTCGTGAAGCCATTCAATACTTCTAAGATAATCAAGTTCCTCTTCAGAAAAACGAAGGTTACAGTAACTTTTAATCTGTTCTTTGATTTCTTCTACCATTTCTGGTGTAAAGCGCAAGCCTTCGTTACGGCACTTGAATGTCCAAAGTGTTTTATATGACGGGAACTGATGATAAATTGCCTGTCCCATGGAAAATTTGTAAAGATCAGTCTCAAGGAGGCTTGTGATTACAGGATTAAGTTTCATACTTAACCTCCGTATAAAAAAATGGCAGGTATTCTAAAAGAAAAACCTTTCATATATAATTGCACATATTTCAAAAAAATTAAAGTAGTACTCTATTTCAAAAATTCCAGATTAACAGCCTCTGCCATTTTTTTGTATGCTGCTTCACTTGGATGAAGATGATCCCCTGAATCAAATCCCTCTGCAAAACATTCTGGCTTTTCCTGATTTCTTACAGCTTTATCAAAATCAACTACGCCGTCAATTGACTTTGTATTTCGTATATAATCATTATATTGATTTCTTAATTCATTCCTGAAGGGAGCGTAAGTTCTCCATCCATAAATTGGAAGCAAGGTCCCGCCATAAACTTTAAGTCCAAGATTTTTTGCATACTTAACATAAAGATTTTCAAATCCCCAAGCCATTTCTTCTGCCTTAGGTAAATCGCTCCATGGTCTGAACTGATTCACTTCCTCACCTACAGGATGGATTATGTCATTAATTCCATGCTGAATCAAAACAGCACTAGCTCCTGCAACATTCATCTCAACCGGGAATCTTGTTTCTCCCTTTAAACCGTATGCCTGATATGTAATGCAGTCATATTGACGAAGAATCCTTGTTCCACAGACGGCACGACGAATAATTGAGACGTTATCTATTTTCTCTTCTTCAAGACGAAGTGTCAAATAATCAGGCCAGCTTTGGGCAGTAATGGAATCTCCGTAGCATATAAATGCATGATTTTTTTCTTCTGTAAGAACATCAATTGTGTTCAAAAAGTAAAACCACTGAGTTGATTTTGAAAGATCGTGAGGAAGAATTCTGCAATCTGCAAAATCGCCGTAAGCAAACTGAGCCTTTGAAAGCGGACCTGACACAAGAGTTCCTGCTGACATTTGTGTAAAGTCAGCAAAGTAAAGACTTACCGTCAATGTGTCCCCTTTCCTGACTTCAAATTCAACTTCATCGCTGACTACTTCTTCACCCTTAGGGATTATTATTTCTGCCTTACCATTTTGCATGATATAAACAGGTTTATAGGATCCGTCATCTTTTGTTACATCTGCCACAAAGGCTTTTGTAATCTTTACGTTTTCAGTTCCTGTAAGATTTGAAAAATGAAATCGAAGTTTACTTCCATTAAAACACATTCTTACAGGATATCGTAATGTAAGATTTTTTGAGTATGTAGAAATTTCTCTGTCAGAAATTGAAGTGGCATTACCCCAGCAGGCAACCCATTTGGTATAGTTTGAATTATTCATTTGATCAACCATAAATTGTTTCTAATTCTTCACGAATATTTAACATAACATCTACAAGAACAGGTTCAAAATGTGTACCACTATTCTCCCTTAAAATATCATAAGCTTCATCCATCGTAAAAGCTTTTTTATACGAGCGGGCAGAACACAAAGCATCAAAAACATCTGCAACAGCCATAATTCGTGCAGAGATAGGAATTTCTTCACCCTTCAATTTTTGAGGATAACCTTCTCCATTCCATTTTTCATGATGTGACAAAGCCATCTCACGAGCAAAATTAATATAAACAGGATCTTCAATCTGACTCATAGTACGGTCAATAATCTTTGCACCTTCTTCAGAATGAGTCTTAATAATTTCATATTCCTCAGGTGTAAGTTTTCCAGGCTTTGAAAGAATCGCATCAGGGACTTTCATCTTTCCAATATCATGCAAAGGTGCTGCCATCGCAATTAATTCATAATCAGCCTTTGAAAGTTTATATCTGCACTTTTCCGGATGAGTCATAATATATTGAGTAATATATGATACAACCTGAGAAGTTCTTTTTACATGTTCTCCTGTTGTACCATCACGGCTTTCAATCATATCCGCAAAACTATATACGAGCCCTGACTGCATGGAAGAAATTTTGTCATTATTCTGCTGCAATGAAATCATAAGTGACCTTGTTATTGATGAAGCACTAATAACAATTCCTGAAGCAAAAATCATTTCAATAAGTCGTCCACCGCCTGTTGTCAAAATATAATGAATTGGCGATACATGCCAGAGTTCTGGACCTGCTTTTGGAGATGTTACAATGACTCCTGCTATCATACTTAGTGTTGCAATTACACAGGAATAAATTGTTATTTTTGGATTGAAATACAGCAGTGCAAACATTGGTGTCAGCATGTAAAGAGCTGTAATCTGAATATTAAAGTCACTGGAATACATAAAAACAATTATTTGTATTGCAGTAACCATTATATATTTAAAGTTTTTAGTCCCAATATGAAAATGATCTAAGAGAAAAAGAATTATTCCCATAACCCAGGTTGCACCGATTGCAACCATTCCCATAACTATAGGATAATTGTAATATCCCAACACTGACATAATGTAAATCAGAATAGGAAACAGACACAATAATCCATAGATAATGGAAACAATTCTGTTAATTTTTAATTCATGTTTGTATAATAACTCATTCGCTGTATTTTTCATGGATTAACAATTTTAACATACAATAACAAATTTTGCAAAAAAAGGCACATCCGGATATTCGGATGTGCCGAAATTTACGATTAAAAACCTCGTATCATAACCGCAAAATACAATTTTAAAAGTTTTTTTAATTAGTTCAAAGCTGCAAGTGTTTTATCAATTCTTGCAATTGACTTTTCTTTTCCAAGAACAAGAATTGATCCGATCAAAGGAGGTGAAACGCGACTTCCTGTTACTGCCATACGGATAGGCATCATAAAGTCACCAAGTTTGATTCCAAGAGCTTCTGCTTTTTCTTTTGCAAGGTTTTCTGCTGCTTCATGGTCAAGATCAAATACTTTTGCAACAAAGTCTTTTGCATCTTCAAGTACTTCTTTTGTCTTTGCAAGGTCAATCTTTTTAGGAATAATCTGTTCTGCTGGTGGAACAACTGGTTCAGTGAACATGAAGTGTACCATTTCTGCAGCTTCAGTCAAGAACTTAAGGCGTTCCTGAATAAGTGGCATAAGCCCTAAAAGTGTTTTTTCTACATCTTCTGTAGACATGTTCATTGACTTATCAACGCAGTAAGGTCTTCCGTCTTCTCCAAGTGCGACACCTGAAAATTCTGGTCCTACATTTGGTTTTGGCTGTGGATTTTCCGGATTGATTTCAAGAGTTGCATCCCCAGTGCCAGTAATGAATGGAAGTGTCCATTTATAAAGTTCTTCAGCACTCATCTGACGGATATAGTTACCGTTGTAGTATTCAAGCTTTTTGTAGTCAAATACAGCTGGAGCCTTGTTAAGGTGTTCAAGCTTAAAGTTTTTAGCAAGTTCTTCCATTGTATAAAATTCCTGACCTTCAACATATGAACAGCCAAGCATTGCTACATAGTTTACAATTGCTTTTGGAAGATATCCGCGGGCACGGAATTCGTTAAGAGATGTTGATCCGTGACGTTTTGAAAGTTTCTTTCCGTCTGAACCGTTTACCATTGGAAGATGGCAGAACTCTGGATGTTCCCAACCAAATGATTTGTACATCTGAACATGCAAAGGTGTAGAAGGAATCCATTCCTGGGCACGCATTACATGAGAAATCTTCATCATGTGGTCGTCAACAATGTTTGCAAGGTGATATGTAGGAAATCCGTCTGACTTAAGGAGAACTGGGTCTGGAGAAATATCTTCGTTTTTCCATTCGATGTCGCCTAAAATATGGTCAGAAAATTTTGTTGTTCCTTCCATTGGAACTTTAAGACGGATTACATATGGTTTTCCGGCATCAAGATTAGCCTTTACTTCTTCTGGAGTAAGGTGACGGCAGTTTCTGTCATAGCCTGGAGCCATTTTATTTTCAGTCTGAATTTTACGAATACGGTCAAGGCGTTCTGCATCACAGAAACAGTAGTAAGCTTCACCGTTTTCAATAAGTTTCATTGCATATTTTTTATAAAGTTCAAAGCGTTCACTCTGTACGTAAGGGCCGTATTCACCACCCTTTTCACCGCCTTCATCCCAGTCGATTCCAAGCCATGCCATTGTGTCATAAAGGTTCTGAACATATTTTTCGTCATAGCGTGTGCGGTCTGTGTCTTCAAGACGGAGAATAAATTTTCCGCCCTTTGAACGAGCATAAAGATAATTAAAAAGAGCAGTTCTTACACCACCGATGTGCTGCATACCTGTAGGAGATGGTGCATAGCGAACTCTAACTTCGTCTGACATTTATATACCTCTTAAAATTATAATCAATTTTTTTCTGAATATTATAGTAAAAATACAATTACTGTTCAACTTGCAGATCAGGTGCCTTCTTTTCTGTAAATGCCCTTTTAAGCAAAATTGGAACTAGCATAGAAGAAGTTATAATCAAAAGAATTACTGCAGTAAAATATTTAGGTTCAATCAATCCTGACGAAAGTCCTTTTGTTGCTACGATAAGTGCAACTTCTCCACGAACCATCATTCCAAGTCCAACCTGATAACTTTCTTTCCAGTTAAAACCAAGGACCTTCGAAATTCCACCACAACCGATAATCTTAGAAAGGCAGCCTACAATTACAAAAGCAATTGCAAACCAGAGAAGATCAAGACTCATTCCAGAAAGATCTGTCTTTAATCCGATTCCTGAAAAAAATACAGGGCTAAAAAGCATGTACGCATTGATATCAATTTTTGATTCCATGTAAGAAGCATCACTGATATTACAGAGAACAATACCCGCAATATAGGCACCAGTAATATCTGCAATTCCAAAGAATTTTTCAGCACAGAAAGCAAACACAAGTGCAACACCAAGTGCGTAAATAGGAATTCTGTGGGAATGAGGATGGCGTTTATCATACCATTTAAAAAGTTTATAAACGAGAAATCCAACAACCAGAGCACAGACAAAGAAAAGCAAAGTCTTAAGAATAATCATAAGATATCCACCCTTTCCTGAACTTACGCCTAAAACAATTGTTAAGACAATAATACCAAATACATCATCAATAATTGCTGCACTGATAATTGTCTGACCGATATCACTTTTAATCTTTCCAAATTCCTTCAAAACTGCAACTGTTATACTTACAGAAGTTGCTGTAAGTATTGTTCCGATGAACATGCATTTGAAAAAGTTCTGTGTACCAAATCCATCAAACCCAAAGAAGAAGAAAGACATAATTGTTCCCATCACAAGAGGAACAATTACACCACATGCAGCAATTACTGTTGATTTAACCCCTGATTTAATCAACGACTTAAGGTTTGTTCCAAGTCCTGCAGAGAACATGATAAGAATTACACCAATTTCAGACATATACGAAATAAACTGATTTGCACTTGCATAAATCTGATTTGGTTCTTCACCACCATAATTGTGAAACCATGGAATAAAGCGGAGAAGAAGACCTGCAACAATCATTCCTGCAACTTCAGGAATACCAATTTTTCTTGCAAGTACACCAAGATACTTTGCAGCGAACAAAATAACACCTACTGAAAGAAGAATCTGAAGAATAATTTCAGTATTAGGAAATCCAGCCATTTTATTATGCCTCTACTTTCATATATAATTATTTAATAACTTTAATTTCTTTTAACCATGGCAAAAGCCATTCATCATTCCAGTGTGTTTCCTGAACAAATTTATTGTTTCCCATACCAAAGCCGTGATCACCTTTTTCATTCAAAATGAAAACATGCTGAATACCAGCATTTTCAAGGGCACGATTGAGTCTTACAGAATTTTCATAAATTACTGTACGGTCATCTTTATTACACAAAAGGAAAACAGGACACATCTTTGAAGTTATCTGTTTTTCCATTGAAAAACGATCAATCAATTCCTGGCTTGGATTTTTTCCAATAAGACTTTTACGAGACCAGGCGTGTCCAATATCATATTCCATTGTAACAACAGGATAAATCGGCATTACAAAATCAGGCTTAAGACTTACCTTTGTTTTGATTCCTAGCTTTTCAAGTTCATTTACAGAATCTCCGAATGCACCTGCCATTACAACAAGATGTCCGCCTGCAGAAAATCCGATTGCTCCTACCTTGTTCACATCAATATTCCACTCACCTGCATTTTCACGTACAATCTGAATAGAACGCTGAATATCTTCAAGCATTGCAGGATGGTTAAAACCATCACCTGAAACACGATATCTTAATACGAATGCGTTAATTCCCTGAGACTGGAACCACTGAGCTACCTTGTGACCTTCATGTCCCATTCCAAGATGATGATAACTTCCACCCGGGCAAACAATAACTGCAGGTTTTGCAGTTCCATCTTTTTCTGCAAAGTAAGGAACTATATAACTGATTCCAGCTCCTTTTACATTTACGCCTTTCCAGATTTTAATTTTCTGAGAAGCACCTGCATCTGCAAATACCACACCTGAAGCAACAACAAAAACAGAAAATAAAATTACAATTTTTTTAAGTAAGTTTCTCATTTTTACTCCCAATTATTTTCTATAATCGAATTCATATTTAAAGGAATTTCCGAAGAACCGAAATTGGTTTTCCGATTTTCCAGCACAATTTTTCCATTTCTTCATCAGGCTGAATTCTGTCAGGAACCATCACCGGTTTGTACCCTGCAGCATAGCAGCTTCTGATTCCATTAAAGCTGTCTTCAACTGCAACACATTCTGAAGGATCTACACCAAGCTCTGAAGCTGCTTTCAGATAAATATCAGGTGCAGGCTTTGAATTCCTGATTTCATCACCAAATGTGGTAACTTCAAAATAATCTAAAATTTTTACAGCTTTAAGCTGACGTTCAGCGGTAGAACGACGGGTGCTTGTTGCCAGTGCAAGACGATAATTTCTGGATTTTAGATAATCAAGGGTTTCTACAACCTCAGCCATCAAAGGAATACCTGTTGTATTTTCAACTTCATAAAAATATTTTCTGAAATCTTCAAAAAATTTTGGCTGGTCAAAATCCTTGCCATAACGGGCAATAAGCTGTTTTGCCATTAAATCTGTATTACATCCACGGTTTTCAACAATAGCATCTTCAATATCAGAAAGCTTCATCTCATCTGCCAGTCGTCTCCAGATTCTGTCACAAATTGTCTCAGAATCAAGCAAAACTCCGTCCATATCAAAAACTACAGCTCTAATTTCTTTACCCATAATTGAAGATAATACAGAAAAAAGCATTAAACCGCAATATAATGCATCATTTGCAAAGATAAAAAAAAAGAGGAAAGCTTACAAAAACCTTCCTCTTTTTCAAATTCCTTCAATAATAAACTTACAATATTTACTTAAAAGACAAAATCAATTACTTCCTTTACATCACTTACCGGCATGAACTTGATTCCCGCCTTTACGTGCTCAGGAATTTCATCCAAATCCCGGACATTTGCCTTTGGAATAATGATTGTCTTAATACCATTACGACGGGCCGCTACAGTCTTTTCACGAAGTCCGCCAATAGGCAATACCTGACCTGTCAAAGAAAGCTCACCTGTCATAGCAAGATTTTTCTTGATAGTCTTATTTGTAAGAAGCGACATGAATGTTGTTGCCATTGTAATACCAGCACTTGGTCCGTCTTTTGGAGTTGCCCCTTCAGGTATATGAAGGTGAATTACATTCTGTTCAAACCATTCAGGCTTTTTAATGTTATTTGCCTCGCAGTAGCTTTTTACCCAGTTAAAAGCAATCTGAGCAGATTCCTTCATTACATCGCCCATCTGCCCTGTAAGCTGAAGTTCATTTTTTCCCGGGAAGGAAATTGATTCCAGCAGAAGTGTATCTCCACCCATGCTGGTCCATGCAAGACCAATGGCTGTTCCCGGTTTTGAAGCACGCTTTATTTCTGATTCATCAAATATAGGTTTTCCTAAATATTCATTTAAATCAGAAGCATCAACTGTAAAGGTCTGTGCTTTGTCGGTTTTTTCATCAGCCATAAGCTTTGTAACGATTTTTCGGTTGATTTTATCAATGTTCTTTTCAAAATTGCGCACACCTGCCTCTCTTGCATATTCTTCTGCAATGCGGGAAAGTGCTGCTTTTGTAAATTTTACCTGATTTTTTTTGAGACCATTTTTTTCAAGGTTTTTAGGAATCAGGTACTTTTTTGCAATTTCCATTTTTTCCTGATCAATGTATCCCGAAAGCTGGATTACTTCAGCACGGTCAAGCAAAGGTCCTGGAATTGAATCCAATGTATTTGCTGTGAGAATAAAGAATACATTTGAAATATCAAATGGAAGATCAAGATAATTATCCCTAAAGTTGATATTCTGCTCAGGATCTAAAACTTCAAGCAATGCCGAAGCAGGATCGCCCAGGTGGCTTGAGCCCATCTTGTCAATTTCATCAATAAGGAAAACCGGAGAACGGGATTTTGTAATCTTTAAGCCCTGAATAATTTTTCCAGGCATTGCACCGATATAAGTTCTTCTATGACCTTTGATTTCTGCTTCATCACGCATTCCACCTACAGAAAAGCGGTAGAAAGGCTTATTCATTGCTTTAGCAATTGACTTACCGATACTTGTCTTTCCTACTCCAGGAGGTCCCACTAAAAGAATGATAGAACCTTTATTATCCTTCTTAAGCTTTCTGACAGAAAGATATTCCATGATGCGTTTTTTAACGTCATCTAGTCCGTAATGATCATCTTCAAGAACCTTCGATGCATTCGAAAGATTGTAATCTTCAACAGCATTATCCTGCCATGGAAGATTGCATACAAGTTCAAGAAAGTTTCTTGTTCCGATGTATTCTGCGGAATTTGGATCAATTAAATTGAATTTCTGAAGTTCAGAATCAACAGCTTCTTTGACTTCACCAGTAAATCCAAGTTTTTCGATTTTTTCCTTGAACTTCTGATAGTCGCTTAAGTTTCCGTTTGAATCAGTTCCAAGTTCTTCCTGAATTGATTTAAGTTCTTCTCGAAGGAAATATTCCCGCTGATTTTTTTCGATTTTTTCATTCAATTCATGTTGAATTTTTTTCTGAATGCGAAGAAGTTCCTGTTCCTTTTTGATGAATACAAGAACCTGTTCAAGACGGCGGCGCACATTGATTGTTTCAAGAATACGCTGCTGGTCTTCTTTTTCAATGTTGAGAATTGATGCAATGAAATCTGCGATTTTTCCAGGGTGATCGATATTCACCATGTTAAGGCGCATTTCTTCTGAGAACATAGGATTGTTGTCAGAGATTTCTTTCATTTCACTGACAATTGCACGTGTAAGTGCCTTTACTTCAAAAGTGGAATCTTCTTCATCATCAAGGTAATCAACAGTTGCAAACATTGGATTTGCTTTGCTTAAAGCTTTTCTTATCTTGAATCTCTTGATAGTAGAAATGAAGATATTGATTCCACCATCAGGAAGGTTAATCTTTTTGATAATTCTTGCAGCAGTTCCTATTTCATATAAATCTGTAATTGAAGAACTCTCAGAATCTTTTTTACACATAATTATTCCAAGAAAGCCATCTCCTTCATAGGCGGCTTCCACGACCTTTACATCTTCTGCAGAAGAAACCATTAAAGGAGTAAACACTCCAGGGAATATAGGACGGCCCTGAATTGGAATAATATTTAATTTATTAGGTAAAATCTGCTCTACAGGTAAAATTGTATTTGAATCAATTTTTGTTTTTTTTGTATTTCCGTCAGAATCGGTAATAACCACTTCAATTTCTGGATTTGAATCGTTTTTCTTACTCATATTGGTATAATATACGAAGATAATTTGTAAAATTCAAGGAAATAAATTTTAAACTAAAAAAAAGGAGCACAAGGTAAAATCCTTATGCCCCTTTATCAAGCAAGAAATTAAACTATTTCAACTGAGCTTTTTTTTTGTCAAAATAAGATTTTGTTTCTTTAGCAGCAACACCTGAAAGAACAATAAGAGAAATACAGTTAGGAATTGCCATCAAACCGTTTGTAATATCAGCAATTGTAAATACTGCATTTACAGTGAAGTAAGGTCCAATCAATACAGCAAGAATATATACCCAGCGGAAAATCATTACTATAACCATGTTTCCGTTTGTTAAGTATTCAAGACATTTTTCTGAGTAGTAATCCCAACCAAGAATAGTTGTGAATGCAAAGAATACGAGACAAAGCATTAACAGGAACTGAACAGATTGTCCGTCACCACCAAGAACTTTGTTAAAAGCAGCAGCTGTAAGTGCAACACCCTTCAAACCTTGATCACCAATTGCTTCAGGACCTGTGTAGAAGGCAATTACAATTGCAAGACCAGTCATTGTACAAACGATGATTGTATCGATGAATGTACCCAGCATTGATACAACACCCTGTTCAACAGGTTCATCAACTTTTGCAGCAGATGCAGCAATAGGAGCAGAACCAAGACCTGCTTCATTAGAGAAGATACCGCGGGCAATACCTTTCTGCATTGAATCAGTAATCTGCTTAAATACCCAACCTGCAGCACCACCGGCAATTGCCTGCCATCCAAATGCATTTCTGAAAATAACACTGAAAGCCTGAGGAATATGTGTAGCATTCATGATTAAAACTGAAAGTCCGAGGAATACATAGATAACAGCCATTGTTGGAACAACTTTTTCTGCTACCTTTGAAATTCTTTTAAGGCCACCGATTACTACAAGAGCTACAGCAAGTGTAACAATTGCACCTGAAATTACTGTTGCCCATGAATAACTATTTCCGAACAATGTGAAAGCAATATTAGCATTTTCAGGATCAAAAGCATTGTTAACAGCAGAGGTAATACCGTTAATCTGTGTCATAGTACCAATACCAAGAAGACCAGCAAGAACACCGAAAACAGCAAAGAGAATTGCAAGCCACTTCCATGAGAAGCCTGTAATTTCTTTCATACCTTTTTCAATTGTATAGAAAGGACCACCAAGAACGTGACCGTCATCAGCATGTTCACGATATTTTACAGCAAGCATACATTCTGTATATTTTGTTGCTGTTCCCAAGAGAGCGGCAAACCACATCCAGAACAAGGCACCAGGACCACCGGCAGCAATAGCAGTTGCAACACCGACAATGTTACCTGTACCGATTGTAGCAGAAAGAGCTGTACAAAGTGCCTGGAATGGAGACAGTTCACCTTTTCCACCTTCAGATCTTTTGAAAAGAGATTTAATACCAAGTCCTAGTTTTGTAAACTGAACTCCACGTAAACGAATTGTCAACAGAATACCTGTTGCAAGGATAAGGATGATTGTTGGGATTCCCCAAACAATATCATCAATACGGTTAAGGATTTTATCAAACATTATGGTAGATCCTTTAGATAAAAAATAAGAGCCAATTCAAAATGAATCAGCTCTCTGAAAAGTATAAAACGAACACTTTTTACTCTGTCCGCTTTGCCTGAGATATCAGCTCGAATAGCTTTAACCCTTCGGCGCTCTACACTATATAGAGACTCTCCAGAGAATCTCAGGGTCAGTCACACTGCCCCGTAGACCTCTAAACTTTATCACATATAGTGCATTTTGTATATTATTTTTTCAATTTTATGCCATTTTTTACAACTTCTGGCTTGTTTCTTCACCTCGTATTGTTGTCAAAAGTTCATCAGTAATTACAAGTAATTCATCAGAACTTACAACCGCTTTAGAAATTTCATTACTTACCATTTTGTTAGATTGTTTCATTTCTGCAAAATTCAAGTTAATCTTCTGGTTTGAACTTGAAACATTCTGAAGGTTTGCAGAAATTGTCTGAACAAGTGATGCCTCGCTTTCAAGCTTATTGGACATATTCTGGAAGTTATTCTGAACTCTTTCTGTATTTGCTACAATCTGGTCAAAAGATTCTTTTGCGGTTTCAGAATACTGAACCATATCCTTTACCATCGAATTAATATCTGCAATTGCCCGACTTACATCCTGCTGCTGAGCTCGGCTTTTTTCTGCAAGAGCACGAATTTCCTTAGCTACAACTGCAAATCCTTTACCCTGTTCACCTGCATGGCTTGCTTCAATTGATGCATTCATGGCAAGAAGATTTGTTTTTGAAGTAATACTTGCAATCAGATTGTTAGCTGAAGTAAGTCTATTGGTACATTCATTCATTTCTTCAATTTTTGATGTGATATGGGCAATATGAGATGTTCCTATCTGAGAGCTTTCTGCAAGATCATTTGTGCTTTCGATAGAATCTTTTCGTAAAACATTCATTGCTTCCAGGTCATTCATCAATTCTGTGGTATTATCAACAGAGGTTGCAATCTGATTAATCTGATGGTCTATTAACTGCCCAAACTGCTCAAGGTAGTCTACATTTTCATTTATAGTTGCATTTACCTGATCCATCAGCTCAACCTGGTCATTCGCCTTAAGTTTAGTTGTATCAAGGTGTTTTACTGTCTGCCCCATCAATTTGTACAGAATTACAGTGAAAATAAATATAATACACAAAGAAACAGCATCAAGAATAATTCCAACTATGAAAATTTCAAATGAAAAATAATCTCCCACTCTTTCAGGAACATAAAGTACAAGATTCCATCCGATTACCTTTATAGGATTTATTACAAATTCCCCTTGTCTTGACAGATGAACCAGCTTGTCTGTCAAAGCTTCTTCTGCCTTGAGAGATGGAAGGAATTTCATAACCGGTGCCTTTTCCGCAATAACAGACTGATCTCTGGCACCAGTTACTTCAAGGGAGTTATTGTAAAGGTACATCTGGATTCCATCAGGAAGATTTCTATACATATCATTTATAAATCCTGACAGAGGAATTCCTGTTCCAACTATGCCGATAGGATTGTCCTTAACATCTCTTACGATAACATTAAGCCATAAAAGTGTTTTTCCAAGCTCTTTGTTATAGTTAATATTGAAGTTATAGACTTCAGTTTCTTTCATTGTCATATTGTACCAGTAGTCATCTGGATTATCTGGATTTAGTGTATAGGAATATCTTAAATCTGAGTAAAATTTTAAATCCTTTGAACTGATCCAGAAAGATGTACGGCCTAAGAATGATTCCTGATAAGCGGCAATTTCTTTTTTTGCCTGTTCAGCCAGATTTTCGTCTTCAGGATCAAGGAAGTAATCTATTACCACTGGAGATTTTGCCATCTGAAGGGCTAAAATAATCTGACTGTTCAAATTAGCCTGAAATTCGAGATTTTTCTGATAAGCAATCTGTTCCAGCTCAGAAAAAACTCTCTTACGGTTGGAAGAACGACTGTACAAAGCAGTCATAACAGCTGTCAAAAGCAATACTACAGCCATAATTGAGATACTGTAAAGCCTGATTTTGTTCTGAATTGTTCTCTGTTTCATAAAAAATTCCCTTGCAAAGACATAAATCCTTATTTTCTCGGAATATTAAAATGTTTAAAATATCCCTTTCCATTATCGGCACAAAGTTCAATAATCTTTATTGACAGTTACTTACTATAAATATATCATATTTTCTATGAAAAATAAGAAAAGTAAGCTCTCAATCCTTCTAATAGTTTTGCTGGTTTTATATATAATTCTAGCTTTTACACCACTTTCCACAGAGTTACAGCTCACTCCAGAGTGGACTTTTGATATAACTGAACAAAGTACAACTTCCACATCAAGCCTCAATGTTCTTCCATTCAGATTAGGACAGAATGCCGGCTATTTTACTCACGATGGAAAAATCGCATTTATAAAAAATTTTGACTATAAAACAACAATTTCATCTTCCTACATGATTCCATATTCTAAAACTTCAACAGAATTCGATGTTTACAATACACAAGGTGAAGTTTGTGCAACCATTTCCCGTGGTGGCTTTCCTTACGTTGCAGGAGACAAAATTTTCGTAATGCTTCCAGGCGGTTCAGGATTTGACTATGTGGATTTAGCCGGAAATTCACTTACCCGCCACTTTCATACAAGTCCTATAACAGCTTTCAATTCTGGTAAAAACCTTACAATTGCAGGATATGCCGACGGAACACTCTGTACCTTCGATAAAAACATGGTAGAACAATACACTTTGACTCCAGGGGGTAGCGATACTGAAGTTATCTTAGGTGCAAATGTCAGCCCTGAAGGTAATTATTTTGCATGTGTTTCAGGACAAAACAACCAGCGTTTTGTACTATACAAAAATGAAGCAAACCATGCAAAAATTGTATATCACCGATATCTTAAGAAAAGCATCGTTCATCAGACCCTTGTTTATTTTTCTAATGACGAATCAACCGTTTACTATAATGATGCAACCGGTGTTGGTATCGTTAATATAGAAAAATCCAGATATTCCCACATCGATATACCAGGAACAATTCTTAACATTCAGGAATCTCCTGTAGCAGAAAGTGTGTATATTCTGTCTAAAAAAAGGGAAAGATCACATAATATTTACACAATAACAATTCTTGAAAAAAAATCTCATAAAACAAGCAGTTTCTCATTTGAAGCAGAATCAGCTTTTATTCTTACTGATGAAAATTCCCTTTTTATCGGAAAAGATTCCAAAATCTCGAAATTAGTGATTTCTAAGGAATAACCGGAGGTACAGAAAATGAAAGCAAAGAAAACATTATTTATAGTAATTTCAATTGCAGTTTTACTGTCTCTGGTTATCATACCAGTTTTCGCATATGACTGGCCTCAGGCAAGCGTTGATTCTGAAAAGTTCCATACTTTCTTCGGTCAGAAAAGAGTAAACACAATCTGCCATTCCCTTATTTTCGGGGAATCTGAAGTAGCAAGAGCAACTGATGATGGTGAAATCGGCATCATCATTACTGAACACGAAGATGGCTTTAACTGGTTTGAATCATCCCTTGGAACCTGCGTTGTCGTAAACCACGAAGATTCCCTTGTAACAGTATACGGAAATCTTGATACCGACGAATTCAACAATACACTTTACGAAGCTCCTAGAGTTGCCACAGGAACAACGCTTGCACCAACAGGTAATTCTGCCTGGCAGGAATCTGATTCCTATCTTGAATTTCAAATTATCGATACCAAAAATAAAAACTATATAAATCCATTGATCCTCATGCCTCGTATTCCCCAGAAAGATAGCCTTAACGTTACTGGAATTTCACTTATTAACAAATTTGGCAAAGTTTACGACCTTGAAACTCAGAAAAATATTCCATCCGGTGTATACAAAATTTACAAAAACCGACAATCAAAAGCAGTTCCTTACAAAACAACAGTTTTTGTAAACGGTTCTGAGTCAGAAATCATAAATTATGATACTATCAAAGAATTAGATTCAGAACTGGCTGTTCAAGGCCGAAACCTTTATTCCCACAATGAGCTTTATCCTAATAATGATTTAATTCTTATGGGAGAACTTTATCTTCCAAACGGAAAGGATACAATTTCGATTATTGTTACAGACTTCTCTGGAAAAGAGCAGTCCCGCGTATTTAATCTTACAGTTTACTAAAACTATTAAATATATGGTGTTATAAAGAATGAAAATATTAAATCCAAATATGATTCTTTCAGCTTCAGGCTGGCGTAAAGTTTTTGCAGTTTCAGGAGAGGAAACAGATACAACAACTGAAATCGGTATGGAAAATACCTGTATTAGTGTTTTATCAGCACTTGTTTTCTCTGACTATGTAAAAAAGCGTACAGGCAAAAGAACTCCAACAATAGTTCTTGGAATAGACACACGCCCTACAGGACCAGAAATTGCAAATGCCATGATCCGTCTGTTATTAAAAGAGAAAGTTGTAGTACGTTATGTAGGTGTAACTGCAGCTCCAGAAATCATGGCCTACTCAAAGCTTTTTGATGGCTTCATCTATATCTCTGCCAGCCACAACCCTATCGGTCACAACGGAATCAAGTTTGGTCTCAATGACGGCGGCGTATTGAACGGAAAGGAAAACGCTCTTCTAGTTGAAGAATTCAAAGCTAAGTGTTCAGATGAATTTGCCCTTCAGAATGTAAGTCGCCTTATCTCGGTAAGAAGTCAGAGTGATCTTGAATGGGTATATTCAGAATCAATTTCAACTAAAAAAGAAGCACTTGAAATATACAAAACCTTCTCAAAAAATGTAATTTCTTCACTTACAAATGTTTCTTTGCAGGACAAATTTTTTGATAACCTTAAAGCGCAGATTAAAGCAAATCCAATCGGAATTGTCTGTGACTTTAATGGCAGCGCAAGAACTATGTCCATTGATAAAGAATTCTTTGCCGAGAACAATCTGAACTTTTATCCCTTCAATGATATTCCAGGAAAAATTGTTCACGAAATTATTCCAGAACCAGAGAACCTTGTTTACTGCGCAAAAAAGATGGAAGAACTCCAGAAAGCAGGAACTAAAGATGCAATTTTAGGTTATATGCCTGACTGTGACGGCGACAGAGGAAACATCGTTTACTGGGACTCAAAAACTGATAGTGCGCAAATTTTAAAGGCGCAGGAAGTATTTTCACTTTCTGTACTTGCAGAACTGGCATTCTCTTACTGGTTGAACAAAAACGATTCTTCTTATAAGCCTGCTGTTGCCGTAAACTGTCCTACTTCAATGCGAATTGATGAAATTGCAAAAGTATTTAATGCAAAAGTATTCCGGGGCGAAGTTGGAGAAGCAAATGTTGTAAATACAGCACGCCTTGCCCGCAAAGAAGGATATACAGTCCGCATTTTAGGTGAAGGTTCAAATGGCGGAACAATCACATTCCCTTCAAGTGTCCGAGATCCGATTAATACAATCTTTGCATTCATCAAACTTCTTACAATCAAGGATACACCTGAAGGTAAAGGCTTGTTCCACATCTGGTGCCAGCTTTCTGGCCAGGAAGATAAATATAAAGACGACTTTACTTTAAGTGATGTGCTTGAAACACTTCCTGTTTATACAACAACAGGGGTTTCAGAAAGCCGCGCAATCCTTAAAATTTCCACAATGGATCACGCAAAGCTTAAAGGAAATTTTCAGAAGGTTTTTGAAAATTCCTTTAAAAATGGGGCTGACGGCTTATTGAAAAAATATGGCATTTCATCGTATAAATGTATATTGACTAATGCTACAACAGAAAAAGTTGATGCAAAAGATTTTTCAGAAAGTGGTAAAGGCGGACTTAAGATTCAGCTTTTCGAAAACTCTGATAAACCTTCTGCCTTCATCTGGATGCGGGGTTCAGGAACAGAACCTGTTTTCAGAATCATGTGTGATGTCAAAGGAAATAATCCGGACAAAGAAAAAGATCTTCTTGCCTGGGAAACAAAAATGCTTTTAGAAGCAGATAAGATGTAACTGATTTTCAGTTTACTAAAGTAACAATCGCGCAAATTGCGCATTTCATAAACCATAAAGGAGCCATAATTATGGAAAAAGAAGAAATCTTAAAAAGAGCAAAAGCTTATATCGCTGCTGAAAAAGATGCACGTTTCAGCAAAGAAGTAGAAGACCTTATTGCTAAAGAAGACTGGGCAGAACTTGAAGACCGTTTCTACCAGACACTTGAATTCGGTACAGGTGGACTTCGTGGAATCATGGGTGGTGGTACAAACCGCATGAACACTCTTGAAATTAACCAGGCTACTCAGGGTCTTGCAAATTATGTAATCAAAGCATTCCCAGAAAAAGCAAAAGCAGGAACACTCAGCGCAGTTGTAGCATACGACAGCCGTCTTAACTCAGACGTATTCGCAGAAGCAACAGCATTGATTTTTGCAGCAAACGGAATCAAAGCATATCTTTTCTCTGGACTTCGTCCTACTCCAGAATTGTCTTTCGCAATCCGCGAACTTAAGGCAGACACTGGTGTTGTAGTAACAGCTTCACACAACCCACGTATGTACAACGGTTACAAAGCTTACTGGAACGACGGTGCACAGGTTATCGAACCACATGACGTTGGAATCATCAAAGAAGTAAACGCTGTAACAGAAGTTAAGACAATTTCTAAAGAAGAAGCTCTTAAAAACGGAACTCTCAAAATCATCGACAAAGAAATCGATGAAAAGTTCTGGGCAATGTGTAAAGCACAGCTTTTCCGTCCAGAATTGATCAAAGAAAAAGCAGGCGAAGTTAAAATCGTTTACACTCCACTCCACGGAACAGGCGCTATGCACGTAGAAAAAGTTCTCGGAGATCTTGGACTTAAAGTAATCACAGTTCCAGAACAGCGGGAACCAGACGGTAACTTCCCTACTGTAGAAAAACCAAACCCAGAAGAAAAACCAGCTCTTACACTTGCTGTAGAACTTGGTAAAAAAGAAAATGCAGACTGTGTAATGGCAACTGACCCAGACTCAGACCGCTTTGGAACAGCATTCCCAGACAAGAACGGCGAATGGGTTCTCCTTTCAGGAAACCAGATGGGCGCAATGCTCATTGAATACGTTCTTTTGAGTCGCAAGGAACTTGGAACAATGCCAGCAGATCCAGTTGTAGTTCGTTCAATCGTAACTTCACCATTCGGAGATGCAATCTGTAAAAAGTTCGGGGTTCGCATGATCGAATGTCTTACAGGCTTTAAGTGGATTGCAGCTGTAGAAGCAGAAATGGAAGCTAAGGGAACTGGCGACTATGTATTCGGTCTTGAAGAAAGCTACGGATACAAAGTAGAAAAAGAAGTAATGGACAAAGACGGTGTTTCAGCTGCTGCTCTCTGTGCAGAAATGACACTTTACTGGCGTTCACAGGGCAAGAGCCTTCTTGAACACCTTAACGATATGTACAAAGAATATGGATATTTTGAAGACCGTGCTATATCTCAGAACTTTCCAGGTTCATCTGGAAAAGAAATTATGGCTGGTATCATGACAAAACTCCGCACAGAAGGTCTTAAGAGTCTCGGTGGTAAAACAGTTACTTCTATCCGTGACGTTCAGAACCAGATTGTATTTGACCCTGCAAACCCAGCAGATAAGAAACCATTTGATCTTCCAAAAAGCAATGTACTTCAGTTCTTCCTTGATGGTGGAACAATCGTAAGTGCACGCCCATCTGGAACAGAACCAAAAATCAAGTTCTACATCAACAGCGTAATGCCTCTCGAAGGCGGATGTGACAAATGTCTTGCAAATGCAAAAGAAAAAGCTGGTGCACTTTGTGATGCAATTGCTCAAGAAATCAAATCAATTCTTGACGCAGCAAAATAAGTAAATGCCACAGAATAAATTACTGGAAGATTTCAGAAAGCTCCAGAGTCTTTTAGATTCTGGAGCAACCTTCATAGCCTTCGATACCGAAACCACAGGTCTTAGCTCTACTTCAGACCGTGTAATCGAAATCGGGGCTGTAAAGTTTGACAAAACTGGAATCATTGATAAATTCGAAACACTTATAAATCCTCAGAAACCCATTCCTGTAGAATGCACAGAAATTAACCACATCACAAATGAAATGGTAAAAGATGCACCAACTGCAGAAGTTGCCTTAAAAGAGTTTTCAGATTTCATCAAAGATGGTATTCTTATTGCCCACAACGCAAACTTTGACTTAAATTTCATTAACGAAGAATTAGAAAGAGCAAAACTTCCGCAGACAAAAAATAAAGCCCTTGACACACTTACATTTGTGCGCTGGGCTTATCCTTTACTTGGGAAATATAATTTACAGTTAATGGCACGTCTGATGGATATTAATGTAACAGATGCTCACCGTGCCTTTGACGATGCCCGTGTCTGCATGGAAGTTTTCAACAAAACCTTAAAAGATACCGCATCTGTTCAAAAAAAAGCATGACGCCAGAATACTAGCCACGAGGCTGAGCTAAAAAACAGAACCCACTCAGAGTTTGCACCA
>SAMEA3663175__coassemble_23_pt1 | contig 68516 bp, 60 predicted proteins | sample SAMEA3663175__metabat2_low_PE_006 | metagenome-assembled genome bin SAMEA3663175 (sample SAMEA3663175) | pig gut metagenome | biome: pig gut; feature: pig-associated habitat; material: faeces | place: Denmark | collected 2012
AAATACTATTCATTTTAAAAGTATTTTAAATGCGGAAGCCCTGGGGGTCAAGTATTGACTTATTTACTTTATAAATGATAATATTTTGAGAAGTTATTGTCATAACGGATTCAATTTTATTAAATTTATATAAGGAGTTCCCATGTCAGGACACAGTAAATGGGCAACCATTAAACATGCAAAAGGTTTGGCTGATGCTAAACGTGGTAAGATCTTTACAAAATTCATTAAGGAAATTTCTATCGCTGCTCGTATGGGTGGTGGAGATCCTAACTCAAACCCTCGTCTTCGTACAGTAATCATTAAAGCTCGTGCAGCTAACATGCCAAAAGACAACATCGAACGTGCTATCAAAAAAGGTACAGGTGAAGATGGTGCAGCAGCATACGAAGAATTGGTATACGAAGGATATGCTCCAGGTGGAGTTGCTGTAATGGTTGAAGTTCTTACAGATAACCACAACCGTGCTGCAGCTGACGTACGTAACATCTTTACAAAACATGGTGGAAACCTGGGTTCAACAGGTTCTGTAAGCCGTATGTTCCAGAGAAAAGGAACAATCGAACTTGATGCTGAAAAAGTATCAGAAGATGAAGTAATGGAAATCGCTCTTGAAGCTGGTGCTGACGATGTTGTAAATGAAGACGGAGTTATCACAGTAACAACAACTCCAGATGCATTCTCTGCAGTAGCTGATGCTCTTGCTGAAAAAGGAATCGAAACACTTTCTGCTGATGTTGGACTTGTTCCAGATGCTTATACTGCTGTTGATAAAGACACAGCTGCTAAAGTTCAGAAAATGATTGATAAACTCGAAGACAATGATGATGTTCAGAACGTATATCATACAGCTGAATTCCCAGATGACTTCGATCCAGAAGCTTAATTAAAAGCGTAAAGGATAATTGAATATCTAACAAAAAAGGGGCTGTCCTAAAAGTATGGGACAGCCCCTTTTTTGTTCCTACAGGTTAGGAATTACCAGTTCCAGCCGAAACCTAAGAACCATGTGTTTGTAAAGATAAGAAGGTTGTCTACAGGTTTATTTTCAGACGATCCGTAAACCAAGAAGCTTGAGAAAGATGCTGCAAATCGGAAACCAACAACAGGACTAAATCTTGAAGAAGGTGCAAACTTTATTTTTACTTCAGCACCAGGACCAATAGCAGATGTTCCAAGAGTTGTGAAGTTATCATTTACGTTGTCAAAATAAAAGAAAAAGTCACAACCAACTAATGATACACCTGGAGTAACATCGAGACGTACAACATTTCCAAGTGTAAAAGCAAATGTAGGTCCTACGAACAAATCATATTTCAATGCGAAACGGTTATTTTCAACATTGCTTGAAGCATTAATTGTTCCACCAATTCCAGAGTTGAAATCTACAGTAAATCCAACTTTAACAACAGAATTTTCTCCCCAAACGTGAGTTGTAGCTATTTCAAAATCGAACAAGCCTGAATAAATATTGTCTTCAGCATTTGGACCAGAATTGATTATGTTGAAATTATCTGTTGAAAATCCAAAATGTAGCTGAATATCACCTTCATATGAATCTTTTGCAAAAACAGCAGTTGAAAGAACAAAAGCCGCTGCAATAATTGACAAAAATTTTTTCATAAATCTTCTCCTTCTGATTTATATTTTGTCATTTACATAAAGTTTTGTCAATTTACAGTCATTTTGGCATTAATGAATCTCTTGAATAAACAAATCATTCATTTTAAAATAGAACTAATGAATAGAAAGAAAAGTTTTGAAACACTTCCAGGATCTGTTTCAAATACAGATACAAAAATTCAATCAAAAAAGATACGCCGCATTTTAGGAATTGATCCGGGACTTGCCAACACAGGGTTTGGTGTAATTGACTATTATAACGGCCGTTACAGAATGGTAAGCTATGGCTGTATTTCTACAAAGGCTGAAAGCCCTCATGGAGAACGGCTTTTGACTATTTATAACAGGCTCCAGGCAGTAATCGATGAGTTTAAGCCCACAGAGGCAGGAATGGAAACTCTTTACTTTGCAAAAAATGTAAGTTCTGCAATGGGGGTAAGTGAAGCCCGAGGTGTTGTTTCTCTCTGTCTTGCCCAGAACTGCATCAAGCTTGGGGAATATACTCCAAACCAGATAAAAAAAGCAGTTACCGGAAATACAAATGCAGATAAAGAACTTGTACAGAACTTTATAAAACTGCTTCTTGCTCTTGAAGAAATTCCTCGTCCGGACCATGCTGCAGATGCTCTTGCAGGTGCGATTACACACATACATTTTGGAAAGTAAAAGACATTTGATGTCTCAAGTCTTGCATTCCACAAATATAATTTTCTTGCTATAATATGTAATATGTTCAATTCATTAACTGGTACTATTACAGGTAAATTTCCAAAACAGGTATTTTTAGATACTCACGGCATTGAATGGGATCTTTGTGTTCCTGATTCAAATCTTGATATGCTTCCTGCTGTTGGTAGTGAAGCAAAGATCTATGTATGGATGCAGCATACAGAACAGCTTATGAGCCTTTATGGTTTTGCCAGTGATGATGAACGGTCAATATTCCTTGATCTTTTGAAAGTAGATGGCGTTGGTCCAAAAGGCGCGCTTAAGATTATGAGTTCCGTTTCTTCCGGCCGCCTTATGGATATTCTTGACCGGGGAGACTTGGAATTACTTGAAAAGATTCCTGGAGTCGGAAAGAAAACTGCAGGTAAGATGATTCTTACATTAAAAGGAAAACTTAAAATTTCTGAAAATCAGGGCTCTGTCATTAAAGTTCCAAAAAACAGTCCATTTGGCGATGTCATTGCATCTCTTGTTTCAATGGGATATGACAAGAAAAATGTTGATCAGAAAATTGCTGAATTAGTTGAAATACTTTCTTCAAGTCCTGATTTTGAATCAAAGAGTCAGAAAGACAAAGAAGATATTATTTTTAGAAAAGCAGTTGTTGAACTGTCGTAGGCAGAAAAGAGGAAATTAAATGGCAAAAAAAACTGACGAAGACTTTTCTGCGATTGTAAGAGCAGATTTAAGGGATTCATTTGATGACCAGGATTCAAATTTAAGACCAAAAATGCTGGAGGATTTTTTAGGACAGGAAACTGTCAAAAAAAATCTTTCTACATTTATTCAGGCTGCAAGACAAAGACAGGAACCTTTAGATCATCTTTTGTTGATTGGCCCTCCTGGGCTTGGAAAAACTACACTTGCTCAGATTACAGCTCACGAACTGGGAGTTGATTTTAAGGTGACTTCAGCTCCAGCTTTAGATAAACCAAAAGATCTTGCAGGAATACTTTCTACAATTACAGAACGTACAGTTTTCTTCATTGACGAAATTCATCGGTTAAAGCCTGCAATCGAGGAAATGCTTTACATTGCAATGGAAGATTTCGAACTTGACTGGATTATCGGTCAGGGAGCTGCTGCCCGCACTGTGCGAATCCCAATTCCTCCGTTTACATTGATTGGTGCTACAACAAAGGCAGGCAGTGTAAGTTCACCGCTTAGAAGCCGATTTGGATTTATTCCACGCTTTGAATTTTACACCCATAATGAGCTTGCTTCAATCATCAAACGAAGTGCATCAATTCTTGATGTAAAAATCAATGAAGATGCAGCCCTTGATCTAGCAAGATGCTGCCGGGGAACTCCTCGTGTTGCAAACCGTGTTCTTCGTCGTATGCGTGATTTTGCACAGGTTGAAGGAAGCAATGTTATTACAAGCAAGATTGTAAAAGAAGGACTTTGCCGTCTTGAAATCGATGAAATCGGTCTTGAAAAATACGACAGAGAAATTCTCCTTTCAATCATTCAGAACTTTGGGGGAGGACCTGTTGGGGCTGAAACACTTGCAATCTCAATCGGTGAAAGTATGGATACCCTTGAAGATTACTATGAACCATATCTTATTCAGTGTGGTTTGATTCAGCGTACTCCCCGGGGAAGAATCGTAACTGACAAAGCATACGAACATCTTGGACTTAAAAAAAGTTCCAATGCAAATAATCAGGCGACTTTGTTTGATTAAGGCTTTTAAAATTCATTTAAAATAGAAGCAGGAAAAATATGAAAACCAGTGATTTTTACTTTGATTTACCAGAAGATTTAATTGCTCAGCATCCGGCAAAAGTCCGCGGTCAGGATAAGCTTATGCATCTTGATCCAAATACAGGAAGTGTAGAGCATTTTATGATGGAAAATCTTCCAGATCTTATTACACCTGACACTCTTATGGTATTCAACAATTCAAGGGTAAGAAGAGCAAGGGTTTATGGTATTAAAGAAACTACTGGCCGCGAAACTGAGTTTATGTTTTTGAACTCTATCGACAAAGAATGCTGTATCTGGAATACAATGGTAAAGTCAGCAAAGAAGCAGAAGCCTGGCATGAATTATAAATTTCCTGATGGGACTGTCGGTCAAATTATTGATATTCCAGGAAATGCGGGAACTGAATTTCGTGCAATGAAATTTGATTTTGCAATTGATGAGGACTGGTTTGAACGTAACGGACATATTCCTCTTCCTCCATATATTAAACGAGAAGATACTGAGGCTGATTCAGAACGTTATCAGAATGTTTACGCAAAAGAAACTGGTAGTGCAGCCTGTCCTACAGCAGGGCTTCACTTTACGGATGAAATGCTTAAACGCCTTGATGAAAAAGGTATTGACCGCTGTTTTGTTACACTTCATGTAGGACTTGGAACTTTCCTTCCTGTCCGTGAAGAAGAAATTGAAAATCACAAGATGCATGAAGAATACTACACAGTTCCTGTTGAAACGGCAGAAAAAATCAATAAGGCTAAAAAAGAAGACCGCCCAATATTAGCAGTAGGAACAACATCTGTACGCACACTTGAATCTGTTGGACAGAGAATCATTGCTTGCGGAAAAAAGCCTGGGGATAACGGTGAATGGGTAATTCCTGGAACTTCTTCAACAAGCATCTTTATGTATCCGGGATACAAGTTTAACGTCGTAGACCAGATGTTTACAAATTTTCACACACCTGAAAGTACACTTATCATGCTGGTAAGTGCATTTGCCGGAAAAGAAAACATAATGAATGCTTACAAACAGGCTGTTGAAAACCGCTATAGATTTTTCTCTTACGGTGACTGTATGCTGATTAAATAAATTGCATTAAGTCAGTTCGTGAAGAGAATATGCAATGAGGTTTAAGAACTGTTGTTTTAAAATTGGTTCGTACTGAATGTCCTTTGCGCATTCATCAAATTCACGACTGGCAATTGTAATAAAATCGTGAATGACAGACTGAGAAAGTGGAAGTCTTACACCGAGAAATTTTGACTCCAATTCTTTACTTTGAAAAATAAACGGACCAGCAAAACATAATTTTAGATTTATCAAAAGATTCTTTTCTGTTTTTGCAAGAAAACAGAATGATGCAGATTCATTTGTAATTTTGTATGAAGGTCCAAGTCTTTTAAATATTTCTACGTTCCATTCATCAGTAGGAATTCTAATGCTCACCAAAACTGCATTAGCAGGAACAGAATCTACTTTTGTGATTGGAATGACATCAGTTGTTTTTTGAGTTTTAAATTTTAATGTGGACTCTAATACTGTAAGTGGAGCAACAAGTGAAAGCCTTTTATCCTTAGCCATAATGTTCCCGCCAATTGTTGCCATATTTCTGACTGCATGGTTTGACATTGACAAAATTGAATCGTACAGAATTGACGGAATTGCATTGCGACCCAAATGAAGAATTCTGTTTAATGAAACTGCTGGCCCAAAATCGATAAAGCGTTCATGTTTATCGATTTCCTGCAATTCAGGAATGTTACGAACAGATAATGCTTTTTCAGGAAAATCCTTAATGTATGTTGCACCACCAATAAGCTGGAGGTTATTTACAGTCTTTAGCTGATAGAGAATATCATTAATTGATTTTGCTGTAAAAATACTGTGTTTATCAGTGGCCATTTTTTCTTAACTTTTCCTTATCGAAGTGAATTGAATATGCATACAAAATACCGTTGATAAAAGTATTTTGTTCGACACAGCAGTCGTTAATTCGAGCGGCAATTAATTTAATTTTATCTCTGCTGGGTTCATTTAAAATATTTAATATTTCATAGGCAAGAAAAATTTTCCCGGCATTGCAGTAACCGCACATTGATACGCCGGCTTTTTCAAAACCTTTCATAATATCTGAATAAAAATCAGTTTTTGAAAAATATTCAAGTGTAATAATTTCAGAACCAATAGTAATACCAACTGGTATGTGACAGCTTGCTACGGCTTTATTATCTAAAAGAACGTAGCATGAGCCACAACTTGTAGACATGCAGCCTTGTTTTACTGATGAAAGATTTTCCTTTCTTAAAACATCAATAAGCTTTTCAGAGGGATCTGAATCTATAAGACAAGGTTTATTATTTAGAGTAAACTGAATTTTCATTAGAAATCATCTCCTTGAAAAAGTGCTGTGGTTTTACAGGAATTGTATTTATTTCGTGACCTGTAGCCTGTGATAAAGCGCTGGTAAAAGCTGCAGGCAATATACGTGAAATAAGACCATCAATCTGAGTTGGATCATTATCACTTTGAACAAATGAAACAGAAATCTGATCACAATGTAAGTTCTCATCAACCACAAGTTCTGTGAGAGCATGCTGAATTGAAAGCTTTACTGAATTTTCAGCAATTTTCGGAATACCGATTTTTCCTGCATTTAATACAGCTTTTACATTTTTTATGTAAATTTTATATGTATAAGGATTTATTTCAAGTTCCAGTACTACCGTTCCAAAAGAACTTAAAAAGAATGGGGAACCTGAGAATTTTTCTTTATTCCAGACTTTTTTCTGTGCAGAAGTAAATCCCTTTGTTGATGTAATAGGTAATGGTTTTCTGAATCTTTTTGACTGAATGTCCTGACAGCATTTTTTTAATAAATATGTCATGACTGACACATTTGCATAAACATTTTCAGGAACTGAAAGGTCTTCATTTATATCAAAAATACTGTTTAATTTAATCTGCTTTGGATCTATTTCAAGAATTTGGGCAGCTGTATTTTTCCAGACTTCAAGAGTTGATGCAGATGGTTGTAAAGCATGAATTTCGAGAGTTCCATCAGATTCAAGAGTTGCTTCCATTTTCTGATTGCAGGCAAAAATATTACTTCCAAAATAACCGATGCCATTAAAACCGCAGGCTACACCAATTCCGCGTAATGGAAAGTTATGAAGGTTTTTAATATCAATTTTTCTGTTCTTAGATTCCATTCTGTATGATATGAATTTTCGATTGACATCATACATTTTTTCAATTGCAGAAAAAGCTTCGCGTACTTTTTCGTTTGTGAATGTAAAAGGAAGTGAAAACTTTCGTTCGAAGTTTTTCATTCGTAATTCGTCAGGTAAAAATCCAGTTACATTGCAGATTTTCTGCATTTGATTTTCGATTGCAAAGAAAGCCTGAGAATCAATACATTCAATGTTGAATGAAACAGGTGGTGTGTAAGATTCGTAAGCTTTTGCAATAATTTCAATATTACGTACAGAATAAATATTGTTTGCAGCAATAACAAGGCGGTCAAGAATTTCTGCGGCAAATGGGTTATGGTAGCCTGAATCCAATTCAATTAAAACCTGCACAGCTTCGATAATTCCGTCTTTTTTTACAGCGCTTCTGATTTTAATTGAAATAGGACTTTTCTTAATTAAATATTCAAAATGCTCTTCACGGGATAAAACAAGCTGGGCAGTTTTTCCGGTTTTAATAGCAACAAGTGAAGCCATAACTGCGATAACAGTATTTTGCCATATTGTATTTGTATGAGGTCCTGAAGATATTGTTTTTCTGATAAAAACTTCTTCTGTTTTCAGATTAAAGATACGTTTAATATTTTCCTGTAAATGTTTTGGCCATTGTGTTGGAGTAGAAATTGTAAGAATATTTTTGTCAAAGGTACAAAATGCTCCGTTAGCTTCATTACATGAAGGTGCATTTAAGACAGAGGTCCATGTTCCCTTTATATCATAATTTTTTTTAGAAAATAGTTTTGTAAATTCTTCAGGTTTCTGAGCTTTACCATTTCTGATAAAACGCTGTGCATATGGATATTCTTTCTCTTTGATTTTTGAAGCAGGATCTTTTTCAAACTCCATTTTGATATTTTTTTCGAGATCAAGAAGGTCTGTAAAAACAGGACCTGCAAGCAATGCAATTGGCTGTCCCTTGTAATAAATTTCTGAGCTGGCAAGAATTTCTGTCTGAATATCCAGAGTTTCAACATAGTTTTCTTCGCCAAAATCTGCAGCGGTAAAAAGAAAATAACCCTCAGGAATATCTTCCAAAGTCAGGCTTTTTATTCGGCCTTTAGTGATTGGACTTCGAACAATTTTAGTGTAGATCATATTTGCAGAAGTTAAATCACTGAAATATGTTTTTAAAAGCGGAGAGTAGAGCTGCGGAATGTCTTTTTTGACTGTTTTTGAAATCTTTTTATCAGCAGTATTTTTTTTAGCCGGCATAATTTTCCTTTCCGATTTTCTTTACGGCTTCAATTGTTTCATAGGCCATTTCATCTGACATGTCAGGCCAAAGTGGTAAAGTGATAGTTCTAATAAAGTGATCTTCTGCATTAGGATAATTGTCTTTTGTAAATGAAGAATCAAGACTTTGCCAATAAGAAAAATGGAACAAAGGAATAAAGTGCATTGATACTCCAATACCATTTTCCTGAAGTTGCTTTGAAAAATCGTCTCGATTAATTTTTAATTTATCTAATTTTAAGCGAAGAAGATAAAGATGCCATGCATTTCCTTCTGTATCAGGTGGAATTTCCACGAAATCAATTTTTGAAAATTCTCTGTTATATATATCGCAGATATGTTTGCGTTTCTGATAAAATTCCTCAGTTTTTTTCAGTTGAACTCTTCCAATTGCACTTAAAATATCAGGAAGATTGAATTTGTATCCAGGGGCAACAATATCATATTGCCAGCTTGCTTTTGGTGAAGTATATCTGTCCCATGTTGTTCTATCCATACCATGCAGGCGCATTATCTGCATGGTACGTAAAAGTTCAGGATCCTTTGTGCAGACCATACCGCCTTCACCTGTTGTTAAAGGCTTTGTTGCATAAAAGGAAAAGACGCCGCAGTCACCTAATGTTCCAGCATAGCCTGATTCTGTAAGACTTGGAAAAGAATGAGCTGCATCTTCAATGACACGAAGATTATATTTTTTTGCAAGCTCCAGAATACGTTTCATATTACATAACGTCCCTGCAATATGAACAGGAACGATAGCTTTAATATTATATTTTCTGGATTTCTCATTTTCTTCAAGTATTTTTTGAATTTTATCTGGATCAATATTATAAGAATCTTTTTCGATATCGCAGAAAATTACATCTGCACCAAGATGTTTTGCGCAGGCTGCTGTAGAGACAAAAGTGTAGGGAGTTGTAATTACTGCTGTTCCTGGCTTTACACCACAGGCATGCATGGCAAGTATCATTCCACTTGTATTTGAATTTACAGCAAGACTCATTACATTCTTTTCTTTCAATCTAGAATTCATGAAATCTGAAAATTCTTTTTCAAATGCTAAAGTCACTTTTCCTGTTGTAAGCCATCCTGAACGAATAACTTCCAATACTGCTTTTTCTTCTTCTTCATTAATTGAAGGTCGTGTAAATGGAACTTTAATTTCTGTGCTCATACTTATTTCCTGCATATCACTATATAGTATTTGAATTATCAGCTTTCAATTCTGGAATAACTTTTTGTAATGTATCACGTAGCAGTGCAGAATTTCGATATTTAGAAAAATCTGTGTGCTCGGAACTTATACATATTTCACTTAATTTTACCAGAAGTTCATCAAGGTCAAAAGTTAATGGCATTGCTTCAAGTTTTAGAAGCTTTGTATATTCAGTAGGCTGTGGATTTTCCTCTTTGAGCCATAATGGTTCTGTAAGGCGTTCTCCTGGGCGAATTCCTGTAAATTGAATCTCAATATCCTTGTTAGGTTCATGGCCGCTGAAAATAATAATATGCTCTGCAAGATCCTTTATCTTTATCGGTTCCCCCATATCAAGCAGGTATGAATAACCGTTTTGACCAACACCACCAGTCTGTAAAACAAGAGAGCATGCTTCAGGAATTGTCATAAAGAAACGTTCCATTTCAGGATCTGTTACAGTGACAGGACCTCCGTTTGCAATTTGTTCCATAAATAATGGTAGAATCGAGCCTCGAGAGCCAAGAACATTCCCAAAACGAACAAACATAAAATCCTGCTTCTTATCTTTGACTTTTTCTGCTGCCTGAAGCAGAAGCTTTTCTGAAAGGAATTTTGAAGCACCATAAATTGATACTGGACTTACAGCTTTATCTGTTGAGATAAGAACAAATTTCTTAACGCCAAATTCAATGCTTGCATCAAGGAGATTTTTAGTTCCAAATACGTTATTTTCGATGACAGCAACTGGATTCTCTTCCATTAAAGGTACATGCTTGTATGCAGCACAATGAAAGATAACATCACATTTTGTATGTGAAATAATGTATCTGATATATTCACGGTCTTTCATGTCCCCGATAATAGGAACAACTGTTGCTTTTTCGCCAACACCTTCGGATTGTAAAAGACGAAGTTCACGATTAATCTGATAGATAGAATTTTCACCGTGGCCGAACAGATAAAGGCGTTCTGCTCCACCTGATAAAAGCTGGCGGGCAAGTTCTGAACCAATTGAACCGCCAGCTCCTGTTATCAATACACGTTTACCGCGAAGGTAAGAAAGACTTTCTTTAAGAGAAATAGTTACAGGTGTTCTTCCAAGGATATCAAGTGGATCAATTTCCCTGGCTTGAACAAAATGAGCTGTTCCATTAACAACCTGACTTATACTTGGAAGAATTTTAATATGCTTGAAACCACTTCTGGTCAAGGCTTCATAGATTTCTTTAATTTTTTTACTTGAAGCGGTAGGAATTGCAATTACCGCCTCACTTGTATCTGGAGAGTTAAGAAGTGGAGTAACATTCTCGATAGGTCCTAAAACAGGAATACCATCAATGTTTTTTCCAATCAGATCTTTATTATCATCAAGAAAGGCTGCGATGTTGCCAAAAACTTTTTTTCTTTTAATATCATTAGCAATCATTTGTCCGGCAAATCCGGCACCAATAATGTAAAATTGAGAATTATTATTTTTAATCATTTAAATTGAAGTTCGAAAAGAACTTTCCCCACCTAATTATATAATAACATACAATATTTCTTTCTTCAATTTGATTTTGCGTGGAATTAATAAAAACATTTTACTAAACAAAAAAATTGAAATTCCGATATTCAAAAGGAATAAAAGTAAAAAAATAAGTGTTGGAAACGGAGTTTTTCATGAAATTTATAAAAAAAAGCATGTTTTTAATGCTTATATTAATAGGAAGCATGGCAAGTGCAAAGTCATTTTCGCTTCAGGTAGTGCAGAAATATGGCTCTGAGACAGTTGTTTACGAAGCTTCCTATGTAATTGAACAGACAATCATGGATTATTTTTACGAGAATCTATACATCGTATCAAATAGCCCGGTAATTATTCAGAAGAAAGGTCAGGATATTTCTTCTGAATTACAAAAAGCCTTTGATGCGGCTCAAGAAGGATATCTTGATTATGTAATTCAAGCTGATGTTTATTACAATTTATCAGATTCTAATAATCCTGAAGAAGCTTTACTGAATAATATCGATAAAATTGAATGGAAAGTGTTTTCAATTGACAGTAAACACATATTAGCCAGTGGAAAAGCTGTTCCAGGTAAAAAATATAGAAATGACGAAGATGGTTTGTATTATTTTTCAAACGAACTTGCAGAACACATAAAAGAACAAATTGAATGTAAGGGTGGTAAAAAATGAAAAAATTATTCAATTTATTGACCGTATTGTTTGTTGGAGTATTTATTGCTTCAGCAAGTCCTTCACTTGACGGAAGGGCTATTGTGGCAGAATCTGGAGTATTACCTTCAGGGCTTTTTGCAAAAACTGTAGGTTATTTGCCTGGTGACAGCATTAACATTACAAATCCGTCAAATGGTCAGGCTATTGAAATTCTGGTAATCGGATCTCTTGATCCATCAGAAGGTGTTGCAGTTTTGTTAAGCCCGGAAGCAGCTCAAAGTCTTAATATTAAGAAAAACTCCAATATGCTTGTAAAACTGACAAAACGTTCTGGAGAACTTGATGAAAATTCCAATGGATCTTGTATTTTGACCCAGTCTAACGCTGCAACAGCTCCTGTTGATAATGAAGATGATGCAGATGAAATAAGCGAACCTCTTGAAGATGAAGTTTCTGAAACTGAAAACACTGAAGAAGAATCAGTACCTGAAGTTGAAGAAACTGAAGATGAATCAGAAACTGAAGTTGAAGAAACCGAAATTGAAGAAATAGATAAAGTTTCAGACGAAGATTCTACTGAAGAAGAGACCATCCCTAAAGAAGTAGAAGAAGTTGAAGTAATTGAAGAAGAAAACATTCCTGAAGAAGTTGAAGAAGAAACCATACCTGAAGAAATAGAAGAAGATGAAGTAGTTGAAGAAGAAATCGAAGATGACTATGTTCCTGCAGAAGAAGAATCTATCGAAGAGGAAGAAATTCCTTCTGAAGTAGAAGAAGGAACTGAAGAAGTTTCAGAAGAGATTGAAGATGACTATGTTCCAGTTGAAGAAGAATCAATCGAAGAAGAAATCCTTGAAGATGAAGAAGAAATTCCTTCTGAAGTAGAAGAAACTGTAGAAGAAGAAATTGAACCTATCGAAGAAAATTATGTTCCAGTTGAGGAAGAATCAATTGAAGAAGAAGAAATCCCTTCTGAAGTAGAAGAAATTGAAGATTCTGAAGAAACAATTGAACCTGTTGAAGATGATTATGTGGCTCCTGAAGAAGAAGCTGTAGAGGAAGAAGAACTTCCTGAAGAATATGAAGAAGAAAAACCACTTGTTGAAGACAACTATGCTGCTCCTGAAGAAGAAGCTGTAGAAGAAGAGGAGCTTCCTGAAGAAGAAGTTATCGAAGAAGAACTTCCAGAAGAAATTGAAGAAACTGATGAAGAAGAAACTGAAACTGAACAAGAAGAAGTAGAGGAAGAAACAGTTCCAAAAACTGCATTCGTACCTGAAACAGAATCAATTGAAGAAGAAGAACTTCCTGAAGAACCAATTGAAGAAGAAAATGAAGAATTAATTGAAGCTGAAGAAACTGTAGAAGAAGTTGAAGAAGAATCAGAAACTTCTGAAGATGATTTTGATGGAATAATTCTTGTTCCTTCTGATAATAATCCACCTGAATCTGAAACTACAGAAAAAGTAGTAGAAGAAGAAAACTATGTTGAAGTTGAAAAAACAACATTAGTGGAAGAAACAAAGGTTGAAAAAGTTGAAGAAAAAGATGTTTCAACTGAAAAGACATCAACTGAAATAAAAGAAATTAAAACTCTTGAAAAGGGTAAATATTACATTCAGATTGCTGCATATAAAGATGCCGCAAATATTTCTGAAGTTTACAAAAAATATGGAGAGAAATATCCAGTTGTTGTGGAAAAACGCGGAAATATCAGTGTAGTAATGATTGGCCCTTTGAGTATGGATGAATATGGAACTGTATTGCAGCGCTTTAAGGCATTCGGTTTCAAAGATGCATTTGTAAAAAAAGGTAACTAATAAAAAGCAGAATTAAGGCTTAAACAAAAAAGGCTCTGACCAGCAAATGGTTCAGAGCCTTTTTTTGTTCAGGTAATTGGAGATGGGGGGAATTGAACCCCCGTCCGAAAAAGCAACACAGTTACGTCTACAGGTTTATCGGTGCGAGGTAATTGTCGGGAAACGGTAGCAGCACCACAAGCATCGTCTCCGTATTCTGCTTATAAGTCCCACATAACGAACAGATACATTATGCAGCAAGCCTTGGTTTAGTGACAGTATGCCCAATCGCTCAAAGCGGTGCCATCAGGATACCGGCTTCGCTACTTACGCAGCGAGAGCAAACTGTGAATTAGATTCGCCAGTTAATTTTTTTCGTCTGTTTAGGGAACAGGCAATGAATCCCACCTGCAGTAAAAGCATCATCTAAATCGTCGAAACCGGTGCACCCCCGAATATTATTTATATTAACATAGTAAAATAAATATCAAATGTCAATTAAAGTTATTGATTAATTTCAGGAACTTCCGATTTATTCGATTTGCCTGTGAATAATGTACTGAAAAAGGCAAGACAAAAACCAAGTCCCAAAAATATAATACTGATAACAATATTACCATTTGAAAAGTTATGAGGAATCATTACTAATACAGAACCAATAATAAGTCCAAGAATTACAGCATAAGTGTATTGAGGGACTTTTTCGATTAAAAGACTGATCAGTTTAGCCCCTGCAAACAGTCCTGTAATAATACCTAAACCTGCAGGTAAAAGAATTAAAGCAGAATGAATGAATGTACCTTTAACTAAAAGCCCTGAAATGGCTGCAATAATAACAGTATATACATTAAGAATAAGCATGATTAAAGAACCACTGATTCCAGGAATAATCATTGCAACTGCACCAAGAAGGCCACCAATAAAAAGTTTTAAAACAAGTTTTAGTGAAATTTCAGGTAAAATTCCTGTGGTTTCTGTTGAACTGTCACCATATTTTACGTGTAAGTATTGGAAAAAAATGATAAATGCAATTCCAATTAAAATTTCAAAAACCAAAATAAAGTTTTTTACAAAAACTGGCATCACCTTCTTTTCAATTTTCGAATCAACTTCTGATTGCTCATATTTTTTAAAAGTATATTTGCAAAGTAAAGGAATACTTCCAATAATAAGACCTATAAAAAAGAAATTTGTTTCCATAGGAAATTTCGAAATAAGTTTTGTAAGAATCTTGCTGAATAATAAAATCCCGGCGCCCATACCTAAAAGTATTGGTAATACAAATTTCCAGTTTTTAAAGAGCTTTTTCAAATTTAAGGTAATAGCATTTACAAACTTATCATAAATATTAAATACGACTACAAGAGTTCCGCCAGATACACCTGGGATAATATTTGCAATACCGACAAAAATTCCGATAAAAAAGGTTTTAATTATTTCTAACATGATTTAAATATATAAAAAAAAGCCATTTACTGCAATTGATATAATTTCAATCAAGTAAATGGCTTTTTCAACAATCTTGTAGATTATTAGTGTTTCTGCTGGAAGCGTTTAAGCATTGCTACACCGTTTTTCTTTCCGTTGTATACAAATCCGCCATCCCAATATTCAAGAGCAGCAAAGAGGGCGTTACCACCATCCTGATCATCACTCTGTTTTGTTCTGAATGAAACGAAGTTCGAAAGCATTTCATAATTCTGTTTGTGAAGTGCTTCAATACGATTTCTGTTGAATTCATTCCACTTATCAAGATCTTTGAATCCTTCACCTTCATCTTCTACGATAAGATGAGCATGTGTAGGACTGAATGAATACCATACTGTAACTTTTTTGTTTACATCACAGTTATTACCATGCTTAACAGCGTTTTTGATAACTTCGGAAATCTGCTGTTCAAGGAGGTTAAGATCCTTAATTTCTGTAGGAGCAGACTGCACTATAAGAAGTGTAAAATATCTGATCTGACGGAAATCAGAAGGGAATTCCTTCTTAAGCATATTTGTTTTGTCGAACAATGGATCATTGTCGTCTGAACGTAATTCTTTTAAAGTGTCCATCTTCTACCTCAATTAGTCTTTGATCATTAAAAGAGCTTCTTCAACGCTGTTAGCGATAGGGAAGTAGCCCATCAATTTTGTAAGTTCAATAACCTTTTTTACAGATCCATGAACATTAGAAATAGCGAATTTAAGATTCATCTTCTTCATTGTAGAACAAATGTAAATCAATGCACCAATTCCTGAAGAGTCGATGTAGTCTACCTGTTCAAGATTGATAATGAAGTTTTTAACGTTCTTTTCAAGCATTTTCATTACCAATTCTTTTAGTTTGTAAGAATTGTACAAGTCCATTTCGCCATTTACATCGATAATGTAAATCTCTCCGTTTTTGCGTATTTTAAGGTCCATAAAAGATCTCCTTCCCCTTATTTAATTTTGATAACCAATAATGACTGGTCATCATGCTGTGCGGCAGAACCGCAGAATTTTTTTACATCAGTCTTTATCTTGTTAGCAATTTCTTTACCATCCAACGAATGGTATGCTTTTACTACTTTTTCAAGGTTTGTCTTGCCGTACTGGTGTCCATCTCCGTTTAATGCTTCGATAAGACCATCTGTACAAGTAATAATGATATCACCTGAATTAACACTGATTTCATTATCGGCATATTCTGTTGTTTTTTCAACACCTACAGGTTCCTGAATTTTAGAAATTTCTTTTACAACATCACTTTCCTTAGTATATAGGAAAATAGGGTTTGTACCACCCGAAGCATACTGAACTTTGTTGTTAATACTATCGTAAATCATCAAAGCTACACTGGCAAAATGGTCAATTGTATTGTTCTCAGATGCAATTCCTCTGTTTGCCCAGCTTAAAATTGTTCCGGCTGTCTGTGTAGTATTGATAATGAGACGTAACATAGCACGAAGCTGAAGCATTACGTTCATTGAGTTCAAGCTCTTTCCTGTAACATCAGCCATTACAAAGGAAATACGATCCTTACGTGATACAAGAACATCATAATAGTCACCACATATGTTTTCAGCAGGGTTGAAAATAGTTCCAAGGGAAAGTCCAGGAATAGCAGGAAGCTTTGCAGGAACAATTGATTTCTGGATGTTACATGCAATTTCACCTTCCTTTGCAAGAGTGAAGCGTTCAACAATTTCGTTATGAATTGAAGTTGACATAATTGCTGATGCTTCAAATTCACCTAGACGTTTAGCACAGTCAAATTCTGCTTCTGTAAAGTCACCATTTTCAGGTTTTTTAGAAAGTCCAAGAACGCCAACAGCTCTGTCGTTAACGAAGAGTGGAATAAAAATATAAGCACCGCACTTAAGGAAGTCTTCATCTTTGTTCTGGAAGATTCTTGAATCTTTAGCAGGTTCGTTAATCATTACAGGAACTTTGTCTGTAAGCACAGCGCCGAAAATATTTCCTTTAAGAGGGAACTGCATATAACGCATATTCATATCTACCCGCTGAGGCTTATGAGGAACGTTTTCTGGAATTTCATAAGGCGGGATGAATGAACCAGAAACACTTTTTACGTTAAGAATATCTTCAAAATCGTCTAATACAAGAGAAATTGCACCATCTGCATGTGTAAGCTCAAGAATTTTTTTACCATATGAATCAAGGAGAGGTGTCAATCCCTGAGGATTGTTGAAGGATTCGGCCATAGTATTGATGAAACCTTTGTTTACATCAAGCAATGACACATCCTGATCATCGTATACAATGTTAAGACGTTTCTGAGTAATCGTATCTTTTAACTTTGAGCTTGTTTTCTTGCCTTTTTCATCTTTTTTCATGCATGCTCTAAGAATTGCATATGGAAGCATGAGAATAGAAGCTAAAAGAAGCATTAAATACAGGAATAAAGGATCTTTCCTAATGTAAGCAAATACCAGACCTGTAATTACAGCAACAAGTGCCAGGAAAAAAACAAAACTTACGTTTGCTGTTTTTCTTGCCATAATTACAATAAGGAATATTAAAACTAAAAATGTTAATGCTGCAGAAATTAATACAGGCAGATACTGAAATTCGTTTAACAAATTATAGACTCCTAAAAATATCTTATTTTGATTTTAACATACTAAATTCTTGCCGTCAAGAAAAATTAATTTACTTAATCTGAAGTAGAATCACTGGAGATTTTGGAGTCTTCCATGTGATTAAGAAGCAGAAATTTCTTGATTGTATTCATAATGCGATGGAATACTCCAGTTCCATAAGTTTTCTTAAAACTCTGGGCCATCTGGTCAATAGGATAATCTTCTCCGAACTTTTTCTTTAAGTCATCCCAGTATTTTATCATCCACACATATAAGTCACTTATAGTTCGTTTCTTGAACTTTTTCATGATTTTTGTATTGTTGATTACCTGAACAACCGGCATATAGACATTTTCATACCAGGAAAGAATTGCATCTTGAATAGAAATTTCTGTTTCCTGGTTAAGGTTCTGGTAATATTTATGGGTAAGAATATGATTGTAAATAACATCATATTGTCCGGTTGTGGTAAAATCCAGACACCAGTAGTCAGTAATATCACCAAAATTAGTTTCAGAATAAAAAACTCTTTTTTCATATGCGATTATCTGTGCAAGAAGAGTCTTCATTGATTTACCGGGTTTCAGTTTTATTTCACTTTGAAGACTGATTACTTCGGCATCTATAAATTCAATGCCGCGGGCTTTAGCTACTGAAATACGATGATTTCCATCTCTGGCAAAATATAATCCCCCCAGCTCATATAAAGTAACAGGAGGAAGAATGATATTCTGAAGGTGGGCTCTGTCTATGCTTTCCCATCTTGATTTTAAGTGTGTGTTTTTAGGAAAGAACTGATTGTCAAAATCCTTGTATCTTCCTTCACTTCCTACAATTAGTTTTACAGGAACAGTCTGCATTCCTTTGTAGGTTTCATTATTTGGTTTTAATACTTTTTTTAAGTCAGAAAGAGAAATAAGACTAGCTTCTTCCGGAGTGAGAAAATGCTGGATGCTGTTGAAAAGAGCTTTGTTTCGTGCTCTGTAAAAATCGTCATCAGTTTGCTGACTAAATGATAATTTTGCCATAAAAAACTCCCGCCTGGATTTAGTCTGTAATTACTGGAATATCTGAAATATCTGTAACTGGTAAATCAATTACATAATGTCCGTATGCATTTACAATGATGCTATCATCATATCTGGAAATGCGTGGTTCACTTTGATCGTAGAGATGAATATGCCCATGAACCATATATGTTGGTTTATATTTTTTTATAAACTCATTAAACACCTTGAATCCTTTATGACAGTTATCCTCGTGATCGTGAACATGACGCGGTGTGGCATGTGTCAGAAAAATATCAAGATATCTGCCGTATTTAATTTTGTTGATCATCAGCTTCGGAACAAGCTTTAAAAGCTTAAGTTTCATCTGGGATTCGGTATACTGACATAAACCATGGTTGTAATCACGGGAACCGGAAATGCCTGCAATAAGAAGGGGAGTTGGTTTTGAATCTCCTGGTCTTGTCCACATTAGGTTTGTATCCTGCAGAACCTTAAAGCCTGCATAAATAGAACCGCAAGGATATTCCTCGAAGCGTTCATCCTCTTTTCTTGCTTCTTTGTGGAAGTATTTTAATTCCTTAAGATTATGATTTCCGAAAACGAAATATGTAGGTTTGTTTAATGTGCTGACAATGAAATCTATATAGTCCATCGAAAGATCACCTGCACATAATACACAGTCAACATATCCGAACATTTCCGAGATGGAACTGCTGTATACAAAAGGATCAATCATGTCAGAGACTATAAGAATTTTCATACGCAGCTTATTTTGATGATTTGTCGAGAATTTTTTCCAGCTGTTCTTTACCAATGAGTTCGCAAGGTCTGTTTTCTGCAGCACTAGCGGCAGATCTTGTGAAGCCTGAACTTGAACAGATAAATGCTTTTATACAACCCTGAGATTTTGTTTCATCCAGAGTTTTTCTTATAACAACGTCTTCCAGTGGATCTGTTTCCCTGAAAAACTTAACAAGGAATAACTGTTTTCTGACACTGCGCCAGTCTGCATTTTTTGCTTCTGTAGCTATAATCTGACAGCCCCATTTAAGAACTAAAACCTGTTGAGGTTCAAGTCCCATTCCCTTTAAACATGCCGTCTGACAGATTTTAGAGAATTCCTCATCAGAGCTTGTAAGGAATTCTTTCAAGCTGTCGTTTGCCTGAAGGTCTTTATATTCTGATAACTTTGCTGAAACATCGCGGAAAGATCTGTTTTTAGCATAAATAGCTTCCCACTGTTCGATGGCTTTTTCAATTTTTCTTGACTTTTCGTAGCAGGTTGCAAGGAAGTATCTTGCGTAAAGTGCTTCATTTTTATCATGATCTTTTGGTGAAGCAATAGCTCTTTCGAAACAGTTTATAGCATTATCAATACTGTTTCCGGCCATGTAACAGGTTCCTGCTTCAACAAGTGATTTAAGTCGGAATTCTGCATCTCGTCCTGATTTTTCAAATGCTTTGACAGCTGCCGAATAATCTTTGTTTTCTTTAAGGATTTTTCCAAGGTAATAATATGTTGAGAAAGTTTCAGGGCTTAAAGAGATTGCAAGGTCAATTTCTTTTTTTGATTCCTGAAGCTGTTTTGCTCTGAAAAGTAAAAGTCCCATGGCTGCATGAGCCTTAACATGACGGCGGTTAAGTTTGATTGTCTTATCATAGAAACCAAGTGCGCTGTCAGATTTCCCTTTCATATCGTATATCTTTGCACAGTTGAAAAAGTTTTCTGCATCACGTGGATTAAGTTTTGTAAGAAGGAGATACTGCTTTAAAGCTTCATCCGGCTGATTGAACTTAAGATAAAGTGGCGCAATTTCCTGACGGAAGTCAAGTTCTGAAAGCTTTTCATCAAAAACGGCATGCTGGTCAACGTACTTTAATTCCATCAATGCAAGTTCACTTTTACCATCTTTAAGGTAGGCCTTTCCAAGATAGTAGTGAGCAAGATAATTCTGAGGATCTTTCTGAATAATTGTTTTTGCAAGCTTGATGGCTGCTGGAATTTTTCCCTGTTTTACAAGTTTCTGCAAGCCTTCAATTTTTTTAGGTGATGCAACGGCTTTGATTACGAAAAAAAGAAGTAAAAGAACTCCTGCTGCAAGAAAGATTATGCCAACTATTGATCCTACACCCATGTTCATTTTAATACTCTCCAGTTTGTAATAGCTCTTAAGTCTATATATGTATGTTGTATCTAATCGCTTTAATTTTTGTTTATTATATACATTCTATTGAAAGAAAGGGATATTTGTGAGATTATGTCATATATGAAAGGTTTATACAAGAGAGTTTTTTTTTGTGGAATTTTCCTTCTTGCCGTCAGTCTGATTTATGGTCAGCAGGTGTCACCAGGAGTTCGTCTTTTTACAGAGAATGAACCTGAAAGAGCAATTCCTTTACTAGAAAAAGAAATCGCAGGAACAAATCCATCTCCTGATTTGTATAATTATCTGGGCCTTGCATATTCCCAGACTGGAAATTATCAGAAAGCTGTTGAAGTATTTGAGAAAGGTCTTGGTGTTTTTGGTACTAACAAAAAGGTTCTGTATTATAATCAGGGAAATGCATATTACCGCCTTGAAAATTATAACAAAGCATGCGACTGCTATTCTATGGCTATTGTTGCTGACAGTCAGTACGCAGAACCATATCTTAACCGTGCAAATGCTCTGTTAAGAATTAACGATATAGATAATTGTGTTACTGATTATGTAACTTATCTTGATTTAAGACCAAATGATCCGCAGGAGCCAAAAATCAGGGCTTTGCTTGATTTATTGAGAAAAGAGAAAGAACTTCGTATTGCAGAACAGAAGCGCCGTGAAGAAGAAGAAATAAGACTTAAGCAGGAAGAAGAACGTCTTGCTGCGGCAAAAGCAGAACAGGAGCGTCTTGCAGCGGTAAAGAGAGCTGAAGAAGAAGAAAGACGTAAAAAGCTCCTTGAAGAAGTTGCAAATTCTTTAAAGCAGTCTTCTGATACTACAAATATGTCAGCTGGTGCTGAAGATGTTCTCAGTTACGAAGAAGAATCTGATATCGACTAAAAATTACTGATTAACTGTATAAGGGGAAAACGAGGGAATATGGCTAAAAGTAGAGAATCTGCAGAGAAAAAAACTGTAAAAAAGAGTACTGCACCATCAAAAAAAGCAGCCTCTAAAGCAAAGGGCAAGGCTGCTTCAAAAAACACAGGTGAAAAAAAAGCAGCTGCAGCAAAAACTAAAACTGAAAGTAATGCAAAAAAATCCACAACAAAGAAAGCTGCAGTAACAAAGACTTCGAAAGACGCAGAACCAAAAAAAACAGCATCAAAAACTGCCACAACAAAGCAAACTGCAGTAACAAAGACAAAAAGAAAAGACGACGTTTCAAGACAGATTGAAGAAAGTAACCATGAAATCTATGCTCTTTTACAAAATAACAGTCAGTCAAACTTGTATGATCAGCAGCCTGTAGATAATCCTCAGGAAGATGCAAAGAAAAAGAGAATTAGAAATATTGCAGGTGCCTCCGCTGTTCTCATCGCCATTATTTTTGGATTGATTTTTCTAATCAGAGGCTGTGTAAATTCCTCACAATCTCAAAATAAAGAACGACAAAACATTATTCGCCTTGCAGAAAAATATATGGAAAAGGAACAGTATGATTCTGCTATGGATCTTTTGAATACACTTCTGATTCAGGATCCTGAAGACAAGGAAGTAAATGAACTTCTCGACAAGCTTATCGAATTGAAAGCTGCCCAGGAACGTGCTAATGCTGCAAATTTTACAGTCATTAACGGTCAAACAGGTCCTGGAAGCTATGATATAAATATTGATACCAGTGCTTTTAAAGAAACATTTGATTCAATGAGCCGTGAACTTACTGCTGCAAATGAAGCAAATGCAAAAAATCAGGAACAGCTGAACCGTCTTTTAGAAGCTCAGCGCCAGGAAGAAAAAGAGCGTCAGGCTCAGGCCCAGGCATTAGAACAGCAGAAAAAGGCAGAAGAAGTTAAGCGTAAGGCAGAAGAAGAAGAACTTGCAAAGCAGAATAAAAAAGTTCAGGCAGAAATTCAGAAGGTAAATGAATTAATTCAGCAGGGAAACTCAAAGCTTAATGCCGGTAACCAGCAGGATGCTTTGAAAAAATACAAGGAAGCTGTAGCTTGTCTTCCTATCAGTCAGGGAGAGCCAAAATTTTCAGGTTCAAAATATGCCGAAATTGCATCAAATCTCTATGAAGCAGCAGAAAGAGAGAAAATTCCTGATGCAAAAGCAGTTCTTATGCAGAATGCTGTAACTTATGCCCAGAAGGCTGTAGAGAAAGATCCAGCAAATGCAAAGGCTCACTTTATCCTTGCTATGAATGCAGAAAATTCAAAGGATGCTGCTACAGCCGAAAACGAACTTGAGCTTGCTGTAAAAAATGATCCTAACAATTATCTCTATTATTATTACCTTGGACGTCGTCAGCAGATTAATAAAAAGTATTCTCAGGCACGTTCCTCTTATACTTCCTCAATTAAGTTAAATCCATCTTCTTCTGAGACTGAGAAAGATATTCATGCTTCGTCTTACTTTAATCTTGGTTTGACTTGTAACAGATTAAGTCTTCCAAAAGATGCTCTTGCTGCATTCAGAAAGGCATATGGAATTAATCCTCAGCATGCAAAAGCTTATCTTGAAGAAGCCCGCCTTTTAAGAAAGTCATTTAATGATCTTGATGGGTCAATTAATGCATATAATAAGGTGCTTAACATTGAACCTGATAATATGTCTGCATTGAAGGAATGTGGATCTGCGTATGCTGAGGCTGGAAATTACGCAAAGGCTGAAAACTGCTTCAGACGTGTAATAGCAAAGCTGGGAACTACACAGGATCCAATGACATATTATAATCTTTCTACTGTTTTATATAATCAGGCAAAAGTTACTGATGCATTAAAATATGCTCTGGAAGCATATAATACAAAGGATGTCTTTAAAGCTTCTGCCGAAAAAGCTATGATTGTTTATCAGTATGCATTATGTACTGAAAACTCTGGTGATAAGACAACTGCAATTTCATTGTATAAAGAAGTATTAACCCTTAATCCTTCTCATACAAAGGCAAAAATCAATCTTGGTATCATGTTTATGGAAATGGTACCTCCTGATGTAGATACAGCTTTAAGCTTCCTTACTGGAGCATATCAGGAAGATAAAACAAACTTCGAAGTTAATAATAATATTGGTAATGCATATCTTTTAAAGAAGGATTATACAAATGCTGTAAATTATTACCTTAATGCATCAAAAATTAAGCCAAAAGATACTGAGGTTAAAATCAACCTTGCCAAGGCCTATACTGAATTTGGTGATTTTGATAATGCAAAGATTATCTATGTAGAAGTAATCAATCAAAACCCTAACAGTTATGATGCATATATTGATCTTGCAAAGGTTTGTATTGCACTAAAGGATACAATAAGTGCGGAAGGATATTTAACTGCCTTACAGAATAAAAAGCCTGAATATAGAACATCAGAGGTTAAGGCTTTACTTGATACTGTAAGACCTAAAAACTGATAATGCCAAGAAAATTGTGCATTATGTTACTTAGTAATACGTTTTACAAGTTCAAACATTTTTTCTTTAGTAATCGCTGTCCAAACAGGTCTTCCATGTGGGCAGTGAGGATCAGGTAACGAAAGAGCTTTTACAGCCAGTTCTTTTGCAGTTTCCGGATCAAGATAGTATCCATCTTTGACTGCAGCTTTACATGCAGTACTAGCAGCAATGTATGTAAGTATTTTGTCCGGGGCGATTTTCTGATCCAGAAGAAGAGTTTGAAGATCTCTTTCAGTTCCTGTCCATCGTTCATGGACTTCGGTAATTTGCCATGATCCATTTCCATTGTTTTTTAAGATGAAGCCTTTTTCTTCAAGCTGATCTTTTACAGATTCAAGGTATTCATCATCGGCAGTGCTTTGACTTTCAAGCTGGTAAGGAATAAGCAGTTTCTGAGATTTTGCTTTAGTGGTCATAATAGAGTCATATAGGATTCGCTCATGAGCTGCATGCTGATCTATTAAATACAAGGTATTGTCTTTTTCCACAAGAAGGAATACTCCCAAAGTGGTACCAAAATATTTAATGGAGTCTGAATTTACTGCGTTTTGAGGTATTGAATCAGTTTGGGGCTCTGTTTTTTCGTCTTCTTGATAAGCCATTTCTGCAAGTTTCTGTGCATAGGTGGCTTTTGAATTGGTCATGAAAACACTTCTAAGGTCTGAATTATAACTTTTTTCTTCTATTGCCTTGAAAGAGTTTTTACTTGTAGGAGCATTAAGGCGTTCATATCGGGAAAGTCCTGATTCCCCTGTGTAATCAGTATCAGACTGGGATACAGGGCTTTGGAATAATTCCTTGGAGAATGTATTTTCATAATAACTGGCATCAAGTTCCGGCTTAAGGGATTTGATTGTGGAATTCTTGAAGAAGCTTGCTGTAGTGTTACTTACGCTATGGTGAAGCTCATTTATGTCTTTGAACCGGACTTCTTTTTTTGCCGGGTGAATGTTAAAGTCTACCAGCTTTGAATCAATAGTTACAAAAAGGGCAGCCACCGGATGGGTTCCGTTTGGAAAGTATCCCATACAGCCGTATTCAATTGCCTGCATTAAAGAGTATTCGCTTATTTTACGGTTGTTTACAAAGATGCTGATTTCTTTACGGTCATTTCTGTAAATACCTGGTTCACCAATGATCAGTTCAAAGCTCCAGGAATTATCCTGGGCATGATTTTTCTGGGTAAAAAAAAGATCTTTCTGTCTTCCGTAATCACAGGCGGCTGTAAAGCGCTTCTGGATAGAATCTTCCTTAGGAAGGTTTAATTTTAATTCTCCATCCTGGTAAAAACGGAATTCAATGTTGCAGAATGGAAGCGCTTTTTCGATGAAGGTATTAAAACACATTTTGCCTTCAGTGGTGCTTCGTTTTAAAAACATGCGGCGGGCAGGAAAGTTCTGGAATAAATTCTCAGACTGAACTGTAGTTCCGTTAAATGGAGTTACCTGAGTGATTTTGTTTTTTTCAGTAACGCTTGTTTCTAGCTTATATTCACCCGAAACAATTGTAAGTTTTGATACTGCTACGATTGAACTTAAAGCTTCCCCGCGAAATCCTAGTGTAGAAAGGTTAAGTAAGTCCTGTTCGGAAGAAATCTTGCTTGTGGCATGAGGTGTTGCTGCAATCTCCATGTCTTCTCTGGACATGCCAGAGCCGTTATCGATTACACGGATTTTATCAATTCCTCCGCCGTAAATTTCTACGGTAATAGAATCAGCTCCTGAGTCGATTGCATTGTCCATAAGTTCACGGACAATTGCATTTGGACGGTCAATAACTTCGCCGGCTGCAATTTTTCTTGCAACTTCAGGGGGGAGAATTCTTACGGGGCGTTTAAGACTCATTGTCTTGTTCCTTTTACCGGTTCGCCGCTTGAACCTGTCATTAAATCTGCATCAGAGAAAAGATCAAGTTCCGGAGTGTCATCAGAAACAGGAGCCGGCTGATTCATGAGAATCTGAATTTTCCCTTCGATTTTGTCGATTTCTTTTTCCATTCCCTTGGCTAAAGAAATTCCTTCTTCAAATGATGCAAGTGCTTCTTCAAGGGAAATGTCTTTGCTCTTGATTTTTTCTGTAATTTCTTCAAGGCGTGCAAGATTTTTTTCAAAGTTTTTCATATTTTAAGCTCCTGAATGGAATGTAAGTTTTATTCAATAACGGTGGCAGTGATTTTTCCTTTTGCAGGAATAATTTCGATAGTCGCACCAGGGGATGTATCTTCAATACCACGGATGATTTTTCCTGTTTCTTTGTCCCGAACCATGGAATATCCTTTTTCAAGAATAAGATGAGGGTTGGAAGCTTCAAGAATATTACGCATTTTTTCTATATATACACGTGTTTCTTTAAGTCTGTCACTCATACTTGAGAGCAGTTCTTCTTTTGCAGAATCAAAACGATAAAGCAAAGGCTGCTCAATTGACCTGAAACGGGTTTCCATATTTTCAGGAGAAAAGGATTTAATCATAAGCTTCAGGTTTTCAACCCTTGTTTTGATTGCCGTGTAATATTCTGACTGTTTGTTCTGAAGCCATGCAATTACTTCTGTCTTTACCGGTGTACATAACTCGGCGGCGGCAGAAGGGGTCGGTGCACGCTTGTCTGCTGCGAAATCCGAAATGGCCCAGTCAATTTCGTGTCCAACGGCAGAAACAACAGGGATTTTTGATTCAGCAATGGCTCTGACAACTATTTCTTCGCTGAAAGGAAGCAGATCTTCAAGAGAGCCGCCGCCACGGCCTACAATTAGTACGTCACACATGTTAAAGCGGTTGGCTGTTTCAATCTGTGCTGCAATTGAAGGGGCTGCCTCTGCACCCTGAACTATACAAGGGAATATTGTAATTCCTACGCAAGGATTTCTGCGACGGACAATCTGCATGATGTCACGAAGAGCTGCCCCTGTAGAACTGGTAACGACACCAATAGTTTTAGGAAAGACTGGAAGTTCTTTTTTTCTAGCCTGGTCAAAAAGTCCCTCTGCTGCCAGCTTTCGTTTTCTTTGTTCCAGGAGAAGTAAAATATTTCCTTCGCCGGCTAATTCCATTGAATTAATTACAATAGAATAGGTTCCCCGTGGTTCATATACATTGATTGCACCTTTACATCTGACAAGCATTCCGTCTTTTGGAACGAATGTTAAAGAAGCGGCACGAAATCTGAACATTACTGCACTGATCTGAGAATCTTTGTCTTTAAGTGTAAAGTACATGTGGCCTGTAGAATTTGGCCTGTAGTTAGAAATTTCACCTTCGAGAGTTACTGAAGGAAAGGACTTTTCGATAAAGCCTTTAAGAATTGAGTTGATCTCTGAAACGGTATAAACAGTCTCTTTTGGGAAGGTTTCGTCCATGCTTTCAATTTTATACAATCCCATTAACTTTATCAACATAAAATCCGATATATGAAAAGATGAAAAGTCTGATTATTTTATTTGCTGATAATTTCAGCAGTTTTGGTTTTGAAAATTCGTTTGATGGAAAAAGTGCTTTTGATAAAACACTTGAGTGGGCAAAAAATGTAAAAACAGCTTCTGAAATTGAAGTCTACTGTTTTGAAGACAATAAAGAGCTTGTTCAGAAGCATTTAGAAAAAGGAATTTCTGTAAAAGCAAAAGGCAGCTGGACGAATGAAATTTTATTTTCTGAAATGGCTGCTAGCTTAAAGAAATCAAATTGTGAATATGTCATATTTTCTTTTGCATTTAATCCTTTTATAAATCAGACTCTTACAACTAACTTAATTGATACTCATGAAAAATTTAAAAGCGAATATAGCTTTGCTGATGGATATCCTGTAAGTGTTAGTCCTGAACTTTTAGATAGAGGACTTGTAAATATTTTAAGTGAACTGATTAAAACTAAGGATGATTTAAAACAACAGGCTGTAACAAAGTCTTCTGTATTTGACTTGATAAAGACTGATATAAATTCCTTTGAAATCGAAACTGAAATATCTACGACGGACTGGAGACTTTATCGCTTTGATTTTTCATGTGATAAAAAGGAAAATTATATTGCCTGTGTAAATTTATATGAAAAGATAAAAAAATTATGTGATGAAGATAGAGCTGACATTCAGAAAATATGTGGTGCAGCCAGGGATGATGTAAAGGTTTTAAAAACAATTCCTGGTTATTTCAATATTCAGATAGAAATTGAATATCAGTCAAAAAATCCATATTGTCCATACTATAAATTTTCAGGTCCAGAAGAAAAAATGTCTTTTGAAAAGTTTAAAGGTCTTTTGGAAAAAATTAATGAGCTCAATCCTGACAGTGTTGTAAGTCTGTCTCTCTGGGGAGATCCTGTATTACATCCTCAGTTTTTTGACTTTGTGAAAGAAGTTATAAAATATCCGGGATTAACCTGTTTAATCGAAACTGATGGATTTAAATTTTCAGAAAATGATATTTCATCTGATAATTCAGATATTATTATAAATTTAAAAGCTTTATCAGAATGTGTACAGAATGCAGGTCTAAGAAAAAATGGATTTGCACCGGTATTGTGGCTTATAAATGTTGATGCAATGACACAGCAGACATATGAAAAGCTTCATCCACAGATGAAACTTGAATATGCTGTTAATACTGTAAAAGTTCTTAATTCATTATTTAATGGAAATGTTTATGCACAATATTTAAGAATTACAGAGAATGAAGGGGAGCTTGAAGCTTTCTATCGTGCATATAAAGAGAAAGATTATATATCTGGTGGAAAATTCATTATTCAGAAATATGATCACTTCTGTAAGGTAATGCCTGAAGTAAAAAGTGCAGATCTTTCACCAATAGAAAGAAATCCATGCTGGCATTTGAGAAGAGATTTTAATATTCTGGCAGATGGAAAAGTGCCTGTTTGTCGTGATAAGTCATTCGAAAATCCATGTGGGAATGCATTTGAAGAAGATTTGTCTGCAATATTTGACAGAAATAATACTATATTACAGACACATATTGATAAAAAACTTTGTGAAGGATGTTTAAGCTGCGATGAATACTATACCTACAATTTTTAATCAGCGTTCGATAAACCGCACTGTACTTGGTGGACGTCAGCGACCTGCACAGGTTAAAATGAATGTATCTGTAATACTCATTAATAGTCAGGGAAGTCATCTTAGACTTAAAAATCTTGAGATGCTTGATCGCTGTGGCTTCGAAAAAATTATATCTATGGAACCAAACAGTGATAATTACAATCTTGAGGATTTTGTAAATAAATGTCCATCAGTAAAATTTATTGTTCCACAGGAAGATGTTACAACTGGGGATTTAATAAATATTGGAATGGAAGAAGTAAAATCTGATTATGTTCTTGTGTTGAAAGATTCTCTTGCATTATCAACACTGCGTTTAAGTCCCAATGCATTTCAGCGACTTGTTGAACGTAAACAATATTGTTATGTTCCCCGCATTTTTGTTGATAAAAATCAGGTATTGCCAATTAACATGATTCCTCATGTTCAAAAAGGAATGTTGAAAATAGAATCAGTTTCCAACATGCTTGATAACACACCAACATTATATCCTTATGATTTTTTGGGTCTTTATAACAGACAGAAATTTATTCAGTTAGGTGGTTTTGATTATACAATTGAAAGTCCTTACTGGCAGAATCTTGATCTGGCGTTGAGAGCCTGGCTTTGGGGAGAAAATATACGTATTACAACAACATTCGGACTTTCTTATCTTGAAAATGCACCTGTAGAAGATGCTACAAGTAATTTAAGCCAGTTCAGATTTTACTTAAAAAATCTTGCTCCTCAATTCAAGCTTGATCACGGTGAAATTCCAGTTTCTACATTATTCAGAATGATTCCGCGCTCAGCATGTGGTCTTGTTGAAACAATCAATCAGTTTAAAGATGCAAGACGTTGGGTTGAAATGAATCAATACAGATTTAAAACAGATACTTTAAATTTGATATTAAACTGGGGTAGTGAAAAATGAGAACCATCATTATTGTTCAATGCCGTTTATCTTCAACTCGTCTTCCTCAAAAAGCATTGTATCAGCTTGATAATGATGTACTTTTAGGCTGGGCTTTGAAATCCATGCATAAAGTAAATGCAGATGATTATTTTGTAGCTTGTGACGTAGATTCTAAATCTGAGCTTGCTCCAGTTTCTTGCATGAATAATTTTAAAATTTTTGCAGGTTCAAAAGATGATGTTTTAGATAGATTCTGCAGATTAATTGAATGTGAAAATCCTGATATTGTTGTAAGAGCAACTGCTGATAATCCTTTTTTATTTTACGATGCCGCTCAGGAGTTGCTGGATATATATAAAGAAAAATATTTTGATTCTGTAGATTATATTACTTTTTCAGGGCTTCCACATGGTAGCGGAATTGAAATCTTCAAAGCTTCGTCATTATTGAAGGCTAGAACTTTGACAGATCTGCCATATGATCATGAACACGTAGGTCCTTCACTTTATAATCATCCTGAAAATTTTAAGAGCCTTTTTTTACCTGCACCTGCACAATACAATGCTCCCCAGTTAAGAACCACAATTGATACTTACGCAGATTACCTGAGGGCATGTGATGTAATTGAAATGCTGAAGAATCAGGGAATTTCCTCTCCATATAAATCAAAGGATGTACTCAAATGCTATAAAATTCCATCAATCGAAAAAAAAATACTTTATATTCCGAGTATAAAAGCAACTCAGGGAACAGGTCATCTTCGTCGTTGTGTAGAACTTGCAAAAAAGACACAGGGTGTACTATTTCTTGATGAAGAAAATTTTGGGATTAAAGAGGGAAGTTCAGAAAAAAATTTAATTGATTACAGTGATTGTATTTCTCAATTTGATTCAAAACGTATTATTAAAAAACTTCCTCTTCAGAATGAATATGATCTGGTAGTCTGTGATTTATTTAAAATGAGTGAGAAGGATTCTTTCAGATATCTGAATCTGGGTAAAACGGTATTAATTGATGAAGGTTCTGATTATACCGACCAGGCTGACTTTTTACTTGATATAATCCCCTCAAATCTCAAAAGAAGAGGAAATATTTCAAATCCTGGATTTATTCCCTCTCCTGAAAATGTAAATTCCAGTTATTCAATTAATAAGGCTATTAAAAAGGTTTTAATCAGCTTTGGTGGAGAAGATCCTGCTGGTTTAACACAGCTTTTTATACCTTTATTTGTTGAAACAGAATGTATGTTAACAGTTATTTCAGCAAAAACTGAAAAATTAAAAGATGCTGTTCCTGCTCTATTAAAATCACGAGTACAGATAATTCAGAAAATTGAAAATCTAAAAGAACATTTATGTGAATATGATCTTGTAATTACTCATTACGGCTTTACGGCTTTTGAGTGTGTTTACTCAAATACACCAGTGCTACTTGCTGCTACATCAAAGCTTCATAAAAAATTATCAGATAAGTACGGCTTCACATGTCTTACAAAAAAAGAAATAACGAAGAAAAAACTATTCGAACTTTTAAATGACAGATCAAAATTAATGCCTTCATTTAAATTCGAAAAAACAGGAGATGTGAATTTAAGTTCTTATCTTCTGACACTTGCAAAAGCAACGTTATATAATTGTCCAATATGCAGACAAAGTAAAAAAGGAATTCTTGTAGAACGCACAATTCATCACACATTCCGGCAGTGTCCTGATTGTAAAATGGTATTTATATCATTTTCTGATGACAGTGAATCTGTAAAATACGAAAAATCCTACTTTGCAGAAGAATACAAAAAACAATATGGAAAAACTTATCTGGAAGATTTTGAAGCTATAAAGAAAAATTGTGTAGGACGTGTTTCCAACATTGATAAAGTACTGAAAATAAAAAACGGAAGTAATAAAAGTATTCTTGATATTGGATGTGCTTACGGACCGTTTTTGAAGGCAGCCAGTGAAGATCAATGGACACCATTTGGAAGTGATATTGCGGTTGATGCAATTGAATATGTAAAGAGCACATTAGGCTTCAAGGCAACTAATGCTTCATTTGCCGATATTGATTTAAAAAAAGAATTTGGAATAGAAGAGCTGGATGCTGTTTCAATGTGGTATGTAATTGAACATATAAAGGATTTACAATCCACTCTGACTGCTGTAAACAAAATGCTTAAAAAAGGAGGAATTTTTGCTTTTTCAACACCAAATGCTGCAGGACTTTCAAGAAAAGTAAAGCAGCATGCCTTCTTTACAAACAGTCCCAAGGATCATTATTCACTGTGGCAATTACCAGATACTCAAAAATATTTAAAAAGATTTGGTTTTAAAGTCTGCAAAATAGTACCAACAGGAATTCATCCTGAAAGAATACCATTTGTTCAGAAAAATCATATTTCACCAGATAAATTGACTTTCAAAATGTTAAAAATTCTTATGAAACTTAAAAAAAATGGCGATACTTATGAAGTATATTGTCAAAAAATCAGTGGAATAACAGATGAGCAGTAGATCAATTCTTATTTTAGGTGCAGGTTTGATGCAAAAACCTGCCATCGAAAGTGCAAAGTCTCTTGGATTAAAGGCTTTCGTCATTGACGCAAACCCTCATGCCGTTTGTGTTCCATTGGCAGATGTTTTTAAGAAAATTGATTTAAAAGCAAAAGAAGAAATTGCTCAATATGCAATTGAATTAAAAGAAAAAGAAAATCTTGCAAGTATTTTTACTGCAGGAACTGATTTTTCAGCATCTGTATCTTATGCTTCAGAAAAGGCAGGATTACTGTCTCATTCGTATAAAGCAGCCCTTAATGCCAGTGATAAAACTTTGATGAGAACTTGCTTTGATGCAGAAAATGTTCCATCCCCAAAATTTAAAAAAATTCACCGTAATCAAATAGTTGATATTTTAACACCTGAATTTGTTTCTAAGATTACATATCCTTGTGTTGTAAAACCTGTTGACAATATGGGCGCCAGAGGCTGCCGTATGATTCGAGAAAAGAACGAACTTCTTTTCAGTGTGGAGGAAGCAATAAAAAATTCTCGAAGTGGAACTTGTATTCTTGAAGAATATATTTGTGGTCCGGAATTTTCAATTGATGCTCTTGTTTATGATGGCACAATGACTATTACAGGATTTGCAGATCGACACATTTATTATCCGCCATATTTTATTGAAATGGGACATACAATGCCAACGGAAATTTCGAAAGAAAAATATTACGAGCTGGTTAAAGCATTCTCAGATGGTGTTCATGCTCTTGGACTTACAAGAGGCTCTGCAAAGGCTGATATTAAATACACAGAAAATGGTCCTATGATTGGAGAAATTGCAGCCCGTCTTTCCGGCGGATATATGTCTGGATGGACTTATCCATATTCCTCTGGTCTTAATCTTACAGAATGTGCGATTCAAATTGCTTGTGGTGATATTCCTGAGAAACTTGAACAGAAAAGACATGCCCTTCCATTGAATGCGAAATTTAAAATATTCCAGGTTGACAGCACAAAAGTAAGTGCAGAACGTGCATGGATTTCAATTCCTGGTATTGTAAAAAAAGTTAATGGTCTTAATGAAAAGTATAATGATGATGTAATCAGAAATATTTTCCCTAGAGTTAAAGCCGGAGATAAAGTTACATTCCCAAGGAATAATGTTGAAAAATGTGGAAATGTAATATCCGTATCAGACAACAGAGAAATTGCAGTTAATACATGTGAACAGTTGATCCAAAATATTGTAATCGAACTTGAAAGTGGAAATCAGGAAACTGAAGCATTCCTTCTGGGAAAAAATCATCATTATGAAAAAGATTTTCCACCATTAGCTTATAATATTTCAGAAGAGATTCTGGGTAAACTTGAAGTTGAACTGGAAGAAAAAGATTTTAAAATTCCAGATGATATGTCAGTTAAAAATTTCATTCCTCAGTGTTTGAATAACGAAGAAACTCTTTCACTCAATGACTGGAATCATATAAGTATGAAAACTTGTCTGGAAAAATTTGATCAATTAAGAGATAAAACAAAAAAGTATTCATACAGAAAATTCTGGTATTATTTAATACATGGTGGAATTCAAGGTGCACTTTATGCAGCGGAATAAAAAAATATTTACAGCATTAATAATCGTTTTCTCATTTATTTCCGGTGCGTTTTCTCAGCAGGTTAATTTAATAGATGCTGTTAAGAAAAGTGGAATTTCCTTATATTGGGACAGTCTGTCTACTACTGGTATTCTCGAAAAGAACGGGCAGCATATTGTATTCCGTCCTGACCAGGATTTTGTCCTTCAGAATAGTGTAAAAATTGCTTATGTTGATGCTCCTGTAATTTCAAACGGGAATATTTCGGTAACTAAAGATTTTATTGCAGAAATTGACGGATTTTTTACACAGGAAGATGAAAATAAATCGAATCTGAAAATCGGAGTTATTCTTATTGATCCAGGTCATGGTGGAAAAGATCCTGGTGCCAATCAGGTTCATAAAATAAATGGAAAAAATGTAACTGTTCGTGAAAAAGATATAAACCTGACTGTAGGTAATATGCTTTGCTCCATGCTTAAAAAAGCTTATCCGGACAAACGTATTATCATGACTCGCAGTACAGATGTATTCCTTACACTTCAGGAACGTACGGAAATAGCAAATAATGTAAAATTAGGCGAGAATGAAGCTGTCCTTTATATTTCTGTTCATGTAAATGCTTCACTTGATAAAAAAGCAAAGGGCTTTGAAGTATGGTATTTAACACCTGGATACAGAAGAACAGTTTTAGATTCAAATACAACATCAGATCCAAAATTATTTAAGATTTTAAATGAAATGATGGAGGAAGAATACACAACTGAGAGTATATTGATAGCAAAATTCATTATGGATGGGCTGAATTCTCAGATTGGTTCAAAAACTGTTTCTCGCGGCATAAAAGCCGAGGAATGGTTTGTTGTAAAGAATTCAAAAATGCCCAGTGTACTTGTTGAACTTGGATTTTTGACAAATTACGAAGAAGCTTGCAATCTCAATGATACTTCATACTTGCAAAAGAGCGCTTTAGGGATATATAATGGAATATCCGCATTTGTGACTCATTTTGAAAGATCACGGGGATTTACAGGAACTAAGTAATGATAAAGTTTGATTTTAAAAATTTTGAATACTTGAAAAAGGAAATTAAAATTGCTTTGTTTGCAATAGCAGTTTTATTGACATTTTCACTTGTAGCGTGGCTTATTTCAAAACCTGGAAAAAAATATAATTTCCGTTTTGAATCAGTAGACACAGGCAAGATTTCAGTAGAAAACAGGTATCTGCCAAGAAAAGCGTACCCAGAAAATGTATTGCAGTACGTTGATGAGCTTGTTCTTGGTCCAGTAACAGAAAGATTTAAGCTTTTGTTTTCTCCTGGAACTTATATTGTTACCAGTTTCGTCCGTAATGACGTATTGTATGTAAATCTTTCGTCTGACGTTCTGGACAGAGCAGGAAGCTGTTCTGAAATTAAAACAGGCATTGAGTTGTTTAAGACAAATGTGTTGAATAACTTTAGCAAAATAAATACGGTTGAGATGTACATTGATAATAAAAGTATCTATACTCAAAGTGAAAATGACGAGTAAAGTAGATTAAATCGAAAAAAAAATCGTTGACAAAAACCTAGAGTTATTAGATACTATTATAAATAAAACAAGGCTACATCTAATAGTATATTAAAGGAGTTTCTAAATGAAGAAAACTTGCTATTTATTGGCATCATTGTTGCTTGCTGGTTCACTTGCAGTTGCAGACGAAGCTATGTTGATTGACTTCACACAGCTTGAGCCAGACTGTGTAGTAGATGAACAAACAGAAAAACCAACACAGAACAAACACACTGTAATGGATTTCTCTGTTGCAGCAGGTGCTACATTCACAAAAGATCAGAAAGATCTTATGAAGACATCTTTGGCATTGCCTGAGTGGGAAGTTGTATTGAACTCTTCTGCTCGTAATGTTGGAAGTCTTGCAGAATCAAAAGTTGTTGCTGCTCCTGTAAAAGACAGCGCAAAAGTTCCTTTCGCTGGAAAAGACGTAATGGGTGTTCGCGTAGTATTCCCTACAATCGCAGCTAATGCTAACGCTAAGATCGTTCCTCCATTCGATATTCCTGCTTACGAACCATTGGCTGACGCTGATGATGATGGTGTTCGCCAGGAACCAACTGATGAACAGAAAGCAAGTGGTAAAACACTTTTCGAAGACGGATATGGTGTTGTAAAAAATGTTGGTACAATCAAATCTATCGCTTGTACAACAATGGGTATGAACTATCCACATGGACTTTATGTAATGTTGAAAGATAATGACAACATTGAACGTCGTTACTTCATGGGTTACCTTTCATTCGACGGTTGGAAAACATTGATCTGGAATAACCCACAGTACATCACAGAAATCCGTAACCGTGAAATCCGTGTATACCCAATCTACCCACGTGGAGTTCCATTCGTTAAGTTCTCTGGATTCCAGATTACTCGTGATGCAGCTCACATTGGTGATAACTACATTGGATACTTCAAAGACGTAAAAATTATTTACGACAAAGCTATCCTTACATCTGACCGTGACATCGCTGATGAAGACCTTTGGGGAATCATTACAAAGAAAGAAACAGCACGCCAGACAGCTGAAATGCAGCGTTTCGGTAACACACAGGTTAACCGTTACCTCGAAAAACAGAAGATGGCTGTAGAAAACGAATTCACACCAAGCATTGATACTGACGCTGAAGGAAGCGCACAGGGCAATGGTGGTCAGGCTGCTAACTAATTTTAGTTAGATATACAAAAAAGGCGCTTCTTTTGAAGCGTCTTTTTTTTTGATAATAAAATATCAGAAACGGAGATTAATATGGCAACATCTATAAAAGTGCCAGAAAAGGATCAGATTAAGGAAACTTATGAAAAATACCATAAGTTGTTCTCAGTGATTTTAAAAAATATTCAGACAAAAATTACTGGTGAAATTCAATTAAATCCAAAACCAGTATATAAGTCTCGAATTAAATCCTTTGATAGTTATTATTCAAAATTACTCCGTTTAAAATCTCAGGAAGCTAAAGAAGTTAATAAGCTTGTTTGTCTTACCGATATGATGGGAATCCGTATTATCTGCGCATTCCTTCAGGATATTTCAACTGTTGAAAATCAGATTAAAAAAACTTATCAAATTAAAGAGATTGAACATAAAGGAAATCCAAATAATGTTCGTGAGTTTGGCTATGAATCAACTCACATTTTAATCGGAATTCCTGCTGATTGTCTTAATCTTGATGAAATTGAAGATGAAGAAATCCGTAATCTTCCAATTCCTGAAAACCTTGTCTGTGAAATTCAAGTTCGAACAATTTTACAGGATGCCTGGGCTGAAGTAGAACACGAATTAATTTATAAACAGGAATTTACACCATTTGATGCACCTTTAAGACGTAAGCTTGCCAGTGTAAATGCAAGTCTTAACCTTGCAGATATTATCTTCCAGGAAATTCGTGATTATCAGGAAAAACTTCAGAAAGAAGTTGCTGAACGAAGAACAAGCTTTTATGAACAGGCAGATTTTATTACTGATTCCGAAAATAAAGATCTCAAACCAAAAACAGAAGAGATAAAAGATATCAATCGTGTTTCCCCATTTGTTTACGGAACAATTGATGATATGATTCTTGCTGCAATTCATGCTCACAATGAAGGGGATATTCCTCAGGCAATTAAAATCTATACGGCAATTCTTGAAAATGAAAATGCAAATACAAATGATGTTGTTCTTTCTGTAATTCATAAGCATCGTGGAATGGCATATTTTGCACAGAATGATTATGAAAAATCACTTGATGATTTTAAAAAGAGCTTTGAATATGATCCCAAAAGTTTCCGTTCTGTATATTATGAAGGAATTGTATACAGCGTAATGGGAAATAATGATGCAGCAATTGAATGTTTTAATAAATCTCTTGAGATAAATGAATTTCAATCACATGCATTGTTTAGAAGAGCGTTGGCATTCTATAATAAGAATGAAAATGATAAGGCACTTGCAGATATTCAGGCAGCTGAAAGTTTAGGATTGGATACTGCTGAATGTAAAGCATTACATAAAAAGCTTGTTGAAAAGTTTGATATGGGAATGTAAAAAAAAATAAAAAAATATATAAAATTATGCAAAATGGTATTGACGCAAATTTATATATTTGATATATTTCATACATCAGTTACGCACTGATTGAATGTCTCCTTCGTCTAGTGGTTAGGACATCGGGTTTTCATCCCGACAACAGCAGTTCAATTCTGCTAGGAGATGAAAAATGACCTGCTTCTTGTAAGCAGGTTTTTTTTTGCCATTTTTACTTTTTTAGTATATATTAGTTATGCATTAATTGGTGGGAAATGCAGATGTCAGAAGAAGAATCAGAATACAAAATAACACAGTTACTCGTTCCTGAAGAAATGGCGCAATACATTTCAAAAGGTGGGCCTTTATCAAAACAATCTGAAAATTTTGAAGAACGAAAAAGTCAGATTGAATTGCTTAAGAACATTACCGATGCATTTAATAAAAATCAGATTACTGCTTTTGAAGCGGGAACTGGTGTAGGTAAATCCTTTGCGTATCTGATTCCATCAATGGTCTGGGCTTTATCCAATGATGAGAAAGTTGTAATTTCCACAGGAACAATAAATTTACAGCAACAGCTCTCTGAAAAAGATGTTCCATTGGCTGAAAAAATTCTTGGAAAAAAAGTAAAGGCAATTTTACTAAAGGGGCGTCAGAATTTTATTTGTCTTAGACGATTACAGGATGTATCTGCTGAAAGAGATTTGTTTAATACTGAACTGGATTCTTTGGATAGAATTGTTGAATGGTCAAAAAAAACAAAAACAGGTTCCAGAAGTGAATTGACTTTAGACTTTACAGAAAGTCTATGGTCAAGAATCTGTTCAGAAAGTGATGCCTGCATGGGTATGCGTTGTCCATTTAGAGAACACTGTTTTATTATGCGTGCTCGTGAAGAAGCAGAATCTTGCAACATACTTATTGTTAATCATCATCTTTTGTTTGCTGATATCGAAGCGCGTATGTATGGTGCAGGTTATGAAGATACAGCTGTGTTACCGGCATATAAACGGATTGTATTTGATGAAGCACATGGAATAGAAAGTGCTGCAACAAGTTTTTTTAGCGAAAGTGTAAATCGCTTCAAAATTTTAAAGCAGCTTAATTTATTGTACCGTCAAAGAAAGTCATCAATTGCTGGTTATATTTTTACATTACAGGCAATTTCTGAGACACCTGATAATACAGAGAATATTAGCGCTGCTGTAAGTGAAATAAAAAATAATATTCTTAATCTTGAAATTGCAGCTTTGGATCTTCTTCACGATAATTTTACAATGAAGCTTGATCGAATGACACAGGCAAGTTTTAGTCCTGTTATTTCATTATTGCTTACACTGGGAAACAGTATCATGTCCTTTACAGGGTGTGTACGTTCGATTATGGAAGGAATTGATGAGGAATATCAGAAAGAAGGTGCATATTGGGAAACAAAATCCATTCTTCATCATCTTGAAGATACTGCAAATGCCTGTAAAAATTTTTCCGTCTGGGAAGAAAAACCGGAGACTGTATTTTGGATTCAAAAACAACGGCTTTCTGTAGAATCTGATCAGGAAAATCCATACTATGTTGTATTTACTCAGACACCTCTTGATATTTCAAAAATGATGAATGCAGGTGTTTATGAGCCAATGAGCAGTGTCATTAATACATCCGCTACATTACAGATTCAGAATTCATTTGATTATTTTTTAAAACGAACGGGAATCAGTTTTGCTGAACCTGAACGCATAAAAACAGCTGTATTTAATTCTCCGTTCCCATATGACAAAAATGTTCTTCTTGCAGTTCCGGATGATATACCGTTTCCACAAAGTCTTGAATTTCAAGGCGCAGTAAATATGGCCGTCGTTAAATTAATTAAAGCTGCCAAAGGACGAACTCTCGTATTGTTTACTTCCTATGAATCTATGAAAGCAACATTTCTTGCTACAAAGTCTTATATTTATGATATGGGAATTGAATTAATGAAACAGGGGGATGATGACCGGTTCAGGCTGCTTGATAAATTTAAATATGATGATTCAAGTGTTCTCTTTGCTACAGATTCATTCTGGCAGGGAATTGATGTGCCTGGAAATTCCTTAAGCCAGGTAATTATTGTTAAACTTCCGTTTACTGTACCTAATGATCCTGTTTTTTCTGCAAGATGTGAATTAATCGAAAAACGTGGTGGAAGTTCCTTTGCGGAATTAAGTATTCCTGAAGCTATTATAAAATTTCGACAGGGGTTTGGAAGACTTGTACGAAGATCCTCTGATAAAGGTGCTGTTGTTGTGCTAGATAAAAGAATATGTACAAAACCATATGGGAAAAAATTTTTTGACAGTCTTCCTGAAACGAAAAAAATGTATACTCATCTGGATGAAATTGTAGAAGAAGTATCATCTTTGTTAAATTCTGATGAATAGTTATATTGATTTTTACATTAAATAAGAATATTATATAACCATGACTCTACTAGTAAATATAATTGCAGTTTGCACATGTATTCTCTGGCTTTCTGTTCCAGCTATTTTGAATATTATCTGTTATCCTTTTTCTAAAAAAGCATGTGTTAAAATTTCTGATTATATTGTAAAGGTTTGTGCTCCTGGTATTTTTTCTGTTTTTAAGACTTATATAAAATTCAACCGCACATTTACTCGTGAAACTGAAAAACTTCCAGAACAGTTTTTTGTTATTTCAAATCATCAGAGTCTTCTTGATATTCCTATTTACATGACTTTTTTCCCTGAATATGATGTTCGCTTTGTAGCAAAAGATGCTTTGGCCCGTCATATTCCACTTGTTTCTGAAATGCTTCGCTCTCATGATCACTGTATGATTCCAAGAAAAGGTGGTGCTGCAAAGGCTATGAAGACCATTGAGGATTTTGGTAAACGAGTTGTTGAACGTAAACAGATACCTGTTTTGTTCCCTGAAGGAACAAGAAGTAAAGATGGTACACTTGGAACTTTTTACAGTGCAGGTTTTAGAAAACTTGTTGAGACTACAAAGCTTCCTATAGTTGTTTGTGCTCTAGATAATGGATATAAAATCAATGACTTGAAACATGTTTTTGAAAATCTTTCAAAAATTAATTATAAGTGCAAGGTTTTGAAGGTTTATCCATATCCAGAAACTAAAGAAGAACAGGTTAGGGTTCTTGAAGAAGCAAAGGAACTTGTTCAAAGACAGCTTGATGAATGGAGAGAAGAGGATAAATTGCTTGCTTCTAAATAAGCATGTGCTTAATTCTATATATGGCAAAGGTCGGAGTGCTTTCCGGCCTTTTTTGTTATATTTAAAGATGTGTTTTTTAAGCGAAACATACAAGCGTTAAAAAAAAGGGCTGTCATAGACAGCCTTTTTTAACGTTAAAATTATTTGAAGTCCTTTGGACGTCTTTCTGTGCGTTTGCATTTACTGCATTCTGCAACATTTCTAAGTCTTCCGTTTTCAAACATAGTTTTCATTACGATTTCACCCTGACAATCAGGACAAATGAATTTCTGTGTTGCAACGGTTGTACGAGAGTTTTTACTGGCTCCTGCCATCTGTATAACCTCCAATCGATTGGTTATAATATAATAAAGATTATAAAATATGTTGTCAAGTGGAGAAGTTCTGATTTTAAAGAGCACTTCAAGAAATTGAGATTAATATTTTCTATTGACAAGTGCGGACGATTTTTGCTAATATTTATTACAGTTTTTGAATTGGGGGTCATCCTTTGGCTAGAAATCAAACATCAGCTCAGAAAGCTTTTAAGCAGAGCGAAGCTAGACGCTTGCACAATAAGGCAATCAAGAGTGAATGCCGTACATTTGCAAGACAGTTTGTTGAAGCATGTCAGGCAAAAGATCAGGCAGCTGCACAGGCTAAGTTAAAGACACTTGTAAGCTCACTTGATTCTGCACGCAGCAAGGGTGTTTTAACACGCAACGCTGTATCTCGCAAGAAGTCTCGTATGACAAAGCTTTACAATGTTTCTTTTGCTGAAAATACAGCAAAATAACTTACGATAATGCCAATGCAGGATGTAATGCATCCTGCATTAGTATTATTACTGCTTTAATGAGGTTTTGAGATGGCAGATGATAAATTGACAAAAATTGATTTAGTTGAATCTGTATATCTCAATACTAAAATTGAAAAGCAGGATGTTCAGAAGGTTATTGATAACTTACTTGAACAATTAAAGTCATCTATGAGTGATGGCAAAACAATTGAACTGCGTGGATTCGGAACTTTTGAAAAACGCTTGCGTAAAGGAAGATCAAAAGCACGAAATCCAAAAACCGGTGAAATAGTTTCTGTTGAACCGCACTATGTAGCAGTTTTTAGACCAGGAAGGGAATTAAAAAACGCAATCTCTGATCTTCCTGTAGATGACGAGTCTAAGTAAAATTCAATTAACAGAATATATTTATTGTTTTTTTATCTTAATAGGGTTAAAATACAAATATATTTTTGGGAGTACCAGATTTTTATGGAAAGTGGAAAGAGAAACTTTACAGTGTTAGGTTCTGAAACAGAATTTGATGGTGTTCTTGAATTTACTGATGATTTGAAGATTAGTGGAAAATTTAATGGAAGTATCAATGCTCAGGGAAATCTTGAAATAGACAAGGCTGCTGTGTGTTCTGTAGACAAGATGTCTGCAAATTCCATTATTATTTCCGGAACAGTTACTGGCGACATTGAAGCTTCAGAAAGAGTAGAAATGTGTGCTGGTAGTAAAGTAAAAGGTAATGTTACAACTGCAAGATTAAGAATTGCAGATAATGTTGATTTTGAAGGTCAGGTAACAATGCTTGATAAAGAACCAGAGGTTGATTTGTTCTCAGTTGCTTCTGATGAATTTAAACAGTCTCTGATTTTGAAATCAGATATTGATAACTAACTATATATTTTTTGACTACATAATGTGGGAGTTTTGTAGTATTCATTTAATAAACACGTCTTTTTTTATTTTTTAATCATTTAATAATTACAATATAAATTTTTAATCCTTAACATGAATATGGAGAAATTGTAAGATGGCAGCATTTAGACGCCGTACTTCAAAAACAGCTGATGAATCTCAAGCTGTTGAAAATGAAACAGAATCTCAAGAAACAAGTGTTGAACAGACAACTCCAGCAGAAGAACCTGCTGCATCACTGGAAGTTCCAGTAAGTGAGACTGAGACTGCTTCTTCTGAAACTACCGAAGAGGCAAAACCAAAGAAAAGAAAAGCTATTGTAAAAAAATCAACATCTAGTGCTGATCAGCCAAAAAAGAAAACTGCTGCAGTTCAGCAAAATCAGCAGACAAACCGCAAGTTTAGTGGAAATAACAGAACATTTACAAGAAATATTCCGCAGGAAGCAATGCAGGTAGAAACTCATCTTCCTGAAGGCATGACAACAGAAAATGGCGAACAGCCACGTCTTGAAATCAATGAATTAACAAAGAAAGGCATGCAGGAACTGCGTGAACTTGCAGTTCAGTATGGCTTTACAGCTGATGATCTTGCTCCAATGAAAAAGCAGGATTTAATCTTTGTTATTCTTAAGGCACATACAGAACATGGTGGAATTATTTATGCTTCTGGTAGTCTTGAAATTCTTCCTGACGGATACGGATTTCTCCGTTCTCCACAGAACTCATATCTTCCAGGTCCTGATGATATTTATATTTCACCAAGCCAAATCCGTCTTTTCAACCTTAAGACAGGTGATACAGTTTATGGACAGACACGTTCTCCAAAAGAAGGTGAAAAGTTCTTTGCTTTGCTTCGTATTGAATCTGTAAACTTTGATGAACCACGTGTTGCACAGACCCGTGTTCCTTTTGAAAACCTTACACCATTATATCCAAATGAAAAATTAAAGCTTGAAACTGTTTCTACAGAAGTTTCAACTCGTATTGTAGACTTGTTTGCTCCCATTGGAAAAGGTCAGCGTCTTTTGATTGTTGCTCCACCAAAGGCCGGAAAAACAATTTTGATGCAGAAAGTTGCAAATGCAATTACTGCAAATAATCCTGAAGTTTACCTTATCGTGCTTTTGATTGATGAACGTCCAGAAGAAGTTACAGAAATGGAACGGGCTATTCAGGGGGAAGTTATTTCTTCAACTTTTGATGAACAGGCTACACGTCACGTTCAGGTTGCAGAAATGGTACTTGAAAAGGCAAAACGCCTTGTTGAACACAAGCGCGATGTTGTTATTCTTCTTGACTCTATTACTCGTCTTGCACGTGCATATAATCAGACAGTTCAGACATCTGGAAAAGTATTGTCAGGTGGTGTTGATTCCAACGCATTGTTTAAGCCAAAGAGATTCTTTGGTGCTGCCCGTAATGTAGAAGAGGGTGGTTCTCTTACAATTATTTCAACAGCATTGATTGAAACTGGTTCAAGAATGGATGAAGTTATCTTTGAAGAATTTAAAGGAACTGGTAACTCTGAAATTGACCTTGACCGCCGTCTTGCTGAACGCAGATTGTTCCCTGCGATTAATATTAAAAAATCAGGAACACGTAAAGAAGAACTTCTTCTTACAGATGAAGAGCTTCAGAAGATGTGGATTTTAAGAAAAGTCCTTAATCCAATGGAAGATATTGAAATTACAGAACTTATTCTTGACCGCATGAAAAAGTCAAAGACAAATGAAGCGTTCCTTGCTAGCATGAATGCTGGCACTGCAGGAATGGAATAGAATAAAGAAATGAAGGAGAGAATTGTTATGTAATTCTCGAAGCGCCCAGAAGAAAGTCTTTTGGGTAAGATGTGAAAATCACTGGGCGCACTTGATTAATTTGCAGCTTTTGGCTACAATTATATAAATTTTTTCTTGTGGTATTATTTTTTATTTTGGCTGACGGTGACGAAATGATAGATGCAAAGTTGCAAGCTAGAGGTTGCCGGGCGTAATACAGGGCAAGAAGACAGGAGTTATAATAATGAAAAAGGATATTCATCCAGAGTACACACTCACAAAAATTACTTGCGTATGTGGTAATGTAATTGAAACACGTTCAACAGTTAAAGACATTCACGTTGAAATTTGTTCAGCTTGCCACCCATTCTTCACTGGTAAGCAGAAACTTGTTGATACAGCAGGACGTATTGACCGTTTCAACAAACGTTATGGTATTAAAGGAGATAACAAATAATTTTTGTTATATTCTAAATTAAAGGGCAGTTTTGAAAATTACTGCTCTTTATAAATTAATTGATCTGTTTTACGGATTTTTTGTGATTATAGTCTAGGACTTCAGATTATGACCTGCAAAGCTTCCCGCTTATTCAGATATATAAAATTAAAATTGCAGAAATGATTTCTGCATACAAGGAGTTCCAAATGGCACTTTCTAAAGAACAGTCTAAGTCACTTGTTTCACAGTTCGGTGCAAACGAAAATGACACTGGAAACACAAAGGTTCAGGTTGCTCTTCTCACAGCTAGAGTTCAGCAGCTTACAACACATGTTCAGAACTTTCCAAAAGATAAGAGCGCAAAACGTTCTCTTTTGAAGGTAATCGGACAGCGTAAAAAGCTTTTGAAGTACCTCCAGAACACAAACCTCGAAACATACCGCGCACTCATCAAGGAATTGGGATTGCGTAAGTAGTTTTACGAAAAGTGGACGGGATCTTTTATAAGACCGTCCATTTTTTTTAAACAGGTTCCATCCTGAATAAATGGAACAGGCACCGCCTGTCAGACGGAAAATGTTTTCGGCTGTAAACGGAAAAGAAGTAAAAGAAGGAAAAAGAAAACATGGTAGAAAGAGTAACTTACAGACTCGGAGATGCCGATCTCATCCTTGAAACAGGAAAAATCGGTAAACAGGCTAACGGTTGTGTTTACGCACAGTGGGGCGGTGCAGCTGTTATTGCAACAATTTGTGCTTCTTCTAATGTTACGGAAGGACAGGATTTTGTTCCTGTTACAGTTGAGTACAATGAAAAATTCTATGCTGCTGGAAAAATTCCTGGTGGCTTTGTAAAACGCGAAGGTCGTCCAAAGGACAAGGAAATCCTTGTTAGCCGTCTTATCGACCGTCCAATGCGCCCACTTTTTGAACCATCATTTGGTCATGAATTGCAGATCGTTCCTACTTGTGTATCTGCTGACGGTGTTCATACTCAGGATATTCTTGCTGTAATTGCTGCATCTGCTGCAACTACAATTTCAGATATTCCATTCCACGGACCAGTTGCTGCTGCTCGTATCGGTTATGTAAACGGTGAATACATCATCAACCCTACATTCAAACAGATTGAAGAAGGTGACTTGGAAATCGTTGTAGCCGGAACTAAAGACGGATTTACAATGGTAGAAGGTGGAGCTAACGAAGTTTCAGAAGAAGTAATGCTTGGTGCTCTTGAAAAGGCTCAGGGCTTTATTACTGACATGTGTCTTTTGCAGGAAGAACTTGCAAAGAAAGCAGGAAAAGCTAAACTTCCACTTAATCCACTTGATGTTACACTTGCTAATAAAGAAGCTATTGAAGCTGATGCAATTCCACTTTTGAAAGTTGCATGTTTTAAAGACAGCAAAATAAACCGTGGTATCGCAATCAACAAGGCGATCAAAGAAGTTGCTTCTAAGTATGCTGAACAGCTTGAAGATCCAGTTCAGGCTAAACTTTTTGCAGCATTGATGGATGACATTCAGTACAATCTTCTTCGTAAATCAATTCTTGATCAGGGACTTCGTGTTGACGGACGTAAGGTTGACGAAATCCGTCCTATTACATGTGAAATCAATGTTCTTCCACGTCCACATGGATCTGCACTCTTTACACGTGGTGAAACACAGTCTTTGGCTGTTTGTACTCTCGGTACAACAATGGATGAACAGGTTTATGACGATATCGATGGAGATCGTTCAGAACACTTCATTCTTCATTATAACTTCCCACCATACTCAGTTGGTGAAACAGGAAAGCTTACAACAGGTCGTCGTGAAATCGGTCATGGAAACCTTGCTCGCCGTTCTTTGGCTGCTATGGTTCCAAACCGGGATGAATTCCCATATACAATACGTGTAGTATCAGAAATCATGGAATCTAATGGTTCTTCATCACAGGCTTCTACTTGTGGTGGATGTCTTGCAATGCTTGCAGCTGGTGTTCCGATGAAGAAAATGGTAGCTGGTATTGCTATGGGGCTTATTACAGAACCAGAAGGCGACAATCCTTACGGACGCTATGCAATTCTTTCTGATATTCTTGGAGAAGAAGATCACCTAGGTGATATGGACTTTAAAGTAGCCGGAACAGAAGATGGTATTACTGGTTTCCAGATGGATATCAAAATTGCTGGTGTAACAACAGAAATCATGAAAAAGGCAATGGAACAGGCTCGTGCCGGTCGTATGCACATCCTGGGAAAAATGAAGGAATGTATCGACAAACCAGCTGAAATCAGCCAGTATGCTCCTAAAATCCTTACTATGAAGATTCCTGTAGACAAGATTGGTGCTCTCATCGGACCTGGTGGAAAGAACGTTAAAGCTCTCTGTGCTCAGTATGGTGTTACAATCAACACTGACGATGACGGAACAGTTACAATCTACGGAAAAACTGGAACAAGTGCTGAAGAAGCTAAGAAAGCAGTTAAGGGAATTACTGAAGATCCAGAAGTTGGAACAATCTATCAGGGTACAGTTAAGTCTATCAAAGACTTTGGTGCATTCGTAGAAATCCTTCCTGGAAAAGAAGGTCTCTGTCACATTTCTAAGCTCTCTCGTGGACGCGTAGAAAAAGTAACAGACGTTCTTAAAGAAGGACAGCAGATTCCTGTTAAATTGCTTGAAGTTGATCAGCGTGGTCGTCTCCAGCTTTCTTACATCGATGCAATCGAAGAAAGTAAATAACTGACTTACCCAGTTATTTGAACAGTGAAAAAGCAGTCGCCCCCATGGGCGTACTGCTTTTTTTTTGAGGTTAATGGATAATGTAGTGGTAGTGGTGGAAACAGATTGTGGTGGGTAGCATGTGTGGTGAAGAGGGTGATGTATAATGTGTGTGGTATATTCAATTATTATAATAAATGATATACTATTAATATGAATATAATTGATATAAAATGTGTTGCACAAAATGGTGCAATTATTCCTGAATATAAAACAACTGGTGCTGCAGGAGCTGATATTTGTGCGTTGCTTTCTGAAAGCATTACTGTTAGACCTATGGAAAGAGTTCTTGTTCCTACAGGGCTTTTTTTTGAAATTCCTGAGGGGTATGAAATTCAGGTGAGGCCACGAAGCGGACTTGCCATTAAAAATGGTATTACATGCCTTAATACGCCTGGAACAATCGACAGCGATTATCGTGGTGAAGTAAAAGTTATTCTTATAAATTTAGGAAATGAAAATTTTACAATTAACAATGGTGACAGAATAGCGCAGATTGTTGTTAGTCCTGTGACATTGGGAAATTTTGTAAAAACAGATAGTCTTGAATCAACTGAACGTGGGGAAGGTGGATTTGGTTCAACTGGCAGGTAAGATTCCTCTTTGGATTATCAGTATCTTTAATTTTATAAAGAAAAAGATAATTCACTTCAGGTTTATAAAACGAAAAAGAAAAGAATTTTTTCTCATAAGATACATTATTAAAGAGTTACTTATCTATTTTTTAGTTATGTTTCTGTTTTATTTTTTAATTTTTTTCGTAAATCAGATTCTTGTTTTGATGCTGAAGCTGCTGGGAAAAAATCTTCCGTTTTGGGATGTTGTTCTTTTAATCTATTATTCATTGCCTTCAATTCTTTCTCAAACTGCGCCTTTTGCAACATTGACTGGATTTTTAATGTGTCTTGGCCGTATGAATACAGACAATGAGATTCTTATTCTTCGTGCTTCTGGACAAAATCCTCGTCTTATAATTCTGGTTCCTGTTTTAGCACTTGGGCTTTTAATATCTGGATTTTCTTTTTTTATAAATGATTATCTTTTTCCGGCGGGAATGATTAAATACAGGGAGCAGTATCTTATCAGTATTTCAAGAAATCCCTTCGTTGAGATTGAATCTAATTCTGTAAAGAAGCTTCGTGAAAATACCATTGTTACCGGTGAGGTTTCAAAGAACGGAATATCTGATGTTGTTTTTTTTGATAAAGATGAAAATTATAACACACGTATAATTGTTGCAGGAAATTCCTCTATTGATTCTGCTGAAGAAACAGGTGTAAGTATGCATTTAAATATGAATGATCCTGTAGTGGCTGTTTTAGATAATCAAAATTCCAAAAAGTTTGAGCTGATAAAAGCAAAAAAAATGACGCTTAATATTTTTGAATCTGCCTTTATTGATTCCGGATATGGAATTGATCCGGGAGAAATGACTACTTATGATCTCAGACAGCAGATTAAAAAAATGAAGGCAGATGAAAATACTGTGCCTCAGGATTTAAATCGATATATACTGGAATATAATCGAAAATATTCTTTTTCGTTTGGAGCATTGTTTTTTGCATTTCTTGCTTTACCTTTGGCATTAATTTTTGGTAAGCAGAATGGTGTATTTGCAGGTTTTATTATTGGTGTTGTAATTTCTGTTTTATATTGGTCTTTAATCTGGATTTTTATTATTTTTGGTTCCAGAACAGGAATGAATGGTTTTATTGCCATGTGGATTCCGAATTTTGTTGTCGGTATTGCAGGCTTCGCTTTCTATTCTATAATGATGAGGCAGTAGATCATGAAGCTTACTGGTTATATTTTTAAATTATTTTTACCTCTCTTATTAGGTGCTTTGGTTTTGTTCTGCCTTGCCTTTGAGATTGTAGATTTATTTATGAATATGTGGAAATATCTTTCGAATAATGTTCCTGTTCCTGTAATTTTAAAGATTCTTTATTTATATTTACCAAAGACGATTACTTTTTCACTTCCTTTAGCTATACTTTTTGCAACCTGTTATATGCTTTGTATTCTTTCCTCTCAGAATGAACTTGTAGCTATGTTTGCATCAGGAATTTCTTATATTAAAGCAATGCTTCCTTTGATTATTTTTTCGTTATTGCTTTCAGTGGGGTATTTCTTTTTTGAAGATAAAATTGTAGTACCGTTTTATAAGCAATACCAGGAGCTTAAAAATTCCTCTTTAAATATTGAATTTGATCAGAATAATTCAAATGTTGTTATCAGAAGTCATGATGGTCAGATAATTTATAAAGCTGATGTTTATGAAGATGAAAATAAACAGCTTAACAATGTATTGCTTATTGTCAGAAATGATGACAATAAGCTGAATTGTATCGTAAAAGCAAACATCGGTTTGTGGAATGAAGAACAAAGGCGATGGATTCTTTCAGGGACTGTGACATATAAACTGGATGAAAATGGTGACCTTCGGTATTCAATGTTAAATTCTGAGATTGAAATGATGTTTGATGAACCTCCGGAGACATTTAGAAACAATCTTGTTGATGTTGAAACGGTTACAGTGAAGGAAGGTAAAGAATATATTGAATATTTAAGACGGACCGGTTTACCGTCCAGCGAAGCACTTTCGGTTTATTATAAAAAATATTCATTTCCATTGGTTATATTTATTGTAACTTTGCTGGCGATTGGATTGTCAGGTAGGTCAAGAAGAAATGTTATTATCATCAGTATGATTCTTTCTGTTGGTGCTTCTGTTTTATTCTACGTTTTACAGATGGTAACTATGCTTCTTGCTAAGTTTGGATTTGTAACCCCTGTGGCAGGTGCGTGGTTTCCTGTTATAGTGTTCTTTATAATAAGTTTAATACTGTTACGGTATTCAAAAACCTGATGGATTTAATTCTGAGGTAGAAAATACCGATAATTTACATATATAACAATTAAATGGAATTAATATGGCTGAAATTTTTAATATTTTACATAAAAATAATAATTCAAAAGCAAGGACCGGTGTTTTGAGCCTTCCTCATGGAACTGTTCAGACTCCTGTTTTTATGCCTGTTGGAACAAATGCAACTGTAAAGGCAATTACAAAGGATGATCTTGAAGAAATTGGTTTTGAAATCATTCTTGCAAATACATATCATCTTTATTTAAGACCAGGTCCAGATTTGATAAAAGAAGCCGGAGGATTACATGGCTTTTCAAAATGGAACAGAAACTTTTTAACAGATTCCGGTGGATTTCAGGTTTTTTCACTTTCCAAGTTGAGAAAAATTTCTGATCAGGGAGCAAGATTTCAGAGTAACATAGACGGAAGCTATCACATGTTTACTCCAGAAAATGTTGTCGAAACTCAGGCAAAATTTAATTCTGATATTCAGATGCAACTTGATGTTTGTTCCGGCTGGGGTGTTGACCGTAAAGAAGCTGTTGAGGCTCTTCGTATTACATCTGACTGGCTGTTGCGTGCAAAGAAAGCCTGGGAAGAAGAACAAGGAAAAGGGTATAAGGGAATTTTATTTCCAATTGTACAGGGAAATTTTTTTGAGGATTTACGTAAACAGAGTGCAGAGTTTGTTGCGTCTTTAGATTTTCCTGGCATTGCAATCGGAGGACTTTCTGTTGGAGAACCAAAAGAAGAGTATTCGAAATTCCTAAGTTATACAGTAAGTTGTCTTCCAGAAGATAAGCCAAAATATGTAATGGGAATTGGAACTCCTGATTATATTCTTGATGCAATCGCAAATGGTATTGATATGTTCGATTGTGTTCTTCCAACAAGAAATGCCCGTAATGGATCTTATTTTACACATGATGGTATGCTTTCGATTAAGCAGGAACGATTTATTCATGACTTTGGACCTATTGATAAAGAATGTAACTGTAAGGTTTGTAAAAATTATTCTCGTTCTTATTTAAGACATATTTTTAAGTCTCAGGAAATTTTAAGCAGTATGCTGGCTTCTTACCACAATTTGTATTTTTTACATAATCTTGTGAAAGAAGCCCGGGAAGCGATAAACAATGATCGTTTTGAAGAATATAGAGAAGTATTCCTGAAAAGATTTAAGGCAGGTGAAATAAAATGAAAAGGATTATTGTATTACTATTAACTGTAAGCTTAACTACATCATTTATTTTTGCCAAAGAAAAAAAAGAAGATACTGACGAACCTAAAGTAGAAAAAATTCATCATGAAGTTACAATTCCTCAAAGTAAAAAACCTTTACCACCTGATAAAGAAAAAGCAGAAAAAGCAGCATTAAAGGATGAAGGGAAAGATGCGGTAAAAGAGAAAAAAGAAACACTTGCATATGGAATTGAAACAGAAATTCTCTCTTTGATAAAAGATCTTATTAGCAATGAAGATCCAAGATTCTCAGATGATTTGTATGAACTGTTCTATTCAACAAAAAGTGTTCCTGTTCGTGAGAAAATAATTGAATATTTTACAAAAATTAAAGATCCATGTATTGAAGATTATGCCATTGAAATTCTTGAAGATCCATATGATGAAAAAAGCAGTACAGTAGAAATGCTTTTTCGCTATGTATCAGAAGTAAAAACAAAGGAAGCTGTTCCTTGTGTTTTGAATCTACTGGACTCTGAAGATGAAACATATTTCAATGGTGCGCTGACCACATTAGGTGAAGTAGGTGGACCTGATGAAGCTAGATATCTTGTAGAATATTTGGATAGAGATGATTTGACATTGTCTCAGCGCCAGAGTCTTATGAAAGTTTTAGGAAGATTAAAGGCTGAAAGTACATGGGATAAACTTTCTGAAATCTGCCAGGATGAAGAAGAGAATTCTTTTGTGAGAATGTATGCGGCAGAGGCCATTGGAGCGATGAAAAAACCGGAATCTCTTCCAATTTTGATTGACCTTTTTGAAAGTGGTGATCCTAATTTTAGAGTTTATGTTATTAAAGGAATTTCTAATTATGATTCTGCTGAAGCGAAAAAAGTAATAATTCAGGGAATAAAAGATGCACATTGGAAAGTTCGACAGGAATCTATTGAAGCAGTTGAAAGAATGAATATTACAGAAGCTGTTCCTTATATAATTTACCGTGCAAAAAATGATCCTGAAAATGTAATCAAAGAAAAGGCTTATCAGGCCCTTTCTAAGTTGAATAGTTCAGAAGCAAATGATTATTTAATTGAAACAGTTACCAGCAAAAAAGGAACTGATGCTGCAAAAAGTAAAGCATGTGAAGCTTTATTGAAAAACACAAAGGCTGGACAGAAGGAAGTTGCAGAACTGGCTGTTGAACTTGCTGGAGATGATAAACGAAAACCTTTCAGATATACTGTAGGAAAGCTTATTGCAAAATATCCTGATTCTGAGTTTAGTGTTGTTTGTGAAGCATTTTTACAGTCTAAGGATGCTCAGACTTGTGCATTGGGATTAGATATGTTTGCCAGCGGAAGATATGCATCGTGTGAAGCTAAAGTTAAAGAAATCTCTGAAAATGAAAAAGCAGGTGCTAATTATAAGAAAGCGCGTAAAATATTGCAGATAGAATAGGTTAAAGTTATGGATGCTAATGAATATTGGATAAAATATAAAAAAGAAAATAATCTCCCTGATGGTTTTAAATATAATGGTGAACTTCAATTTGGTTATGATGCTGACAGCATAAATCGGTTAAATGCTCTTGTCCTTTGTGGGGTAAAGAAAGCTGCCTGTTCTACATTAGTATCTTATGAACTTGATATGATTAGTGTCCCAAAGAAGAATAATTATTATGTTTTGACTGATTCAATGGAACAGGCTGTTTGTATTATAAAAGATGTTAATGTCAGCATCATGGCGTTTAACCAGATGTACTGGGAATTAGCACAGAAAGAAGGTGAGGATTCTTCAATGGAAGAGTGGCGTGAAAGCCATCGGGAATATTTCGAAGACGAAGCTATTGAACTAGGTACAGAGTTTAATGACAGCTCATTGATCGTCTTTGAGGAATTTGAAGTTGTATACAAATAGGGCGAGAGTCTTAGTATAACTTTATGTCTTTATCTTTAAAAGACTGATTAATCTTCATAGAAGTTATTAAGTTTACGATAGATTTCATTAAGGCGATTTTTCTGTTCGTCAGAAAATACAGCTTTCGCTTCATCAATTAATGTTTCTAGAGTTGAAAGTGTTTCTGACAGTGCTGTTGAAAAGCCCCTAGATACTTTAAACCAATAATTACCATTATTATCTGTAAAGGCTGCAATAAAACCCATTTCTTTACTCTTGGATTTTGCAACTGCAACATTCAGCGCATATTCCATTGCCTTACAGAGTTTATCGATACCTTGTTCTTCATTTATATTTATATTAAGTTTACGGTCAAATTTTTTTTCTTCGATAGGAATAAGATTTAAAATATTTGCAATCTTGAAAATAAGTTCAAGTTTTTCTCCATTAAGCATTTCAAATCCATTCTTGACAGTAACTTTACCTTTTAAAGTTGAAAGTTTAAGGTGAAGTTCATTGTCAGATGAAAAATCATTCTCTTTTGCACATACAAGAAGCTGAGAAAGTGGAAGGATAACAAGCTGTTTACCTTTAACTTTTTTTACGCTGAACACTGAAGAGCCGATTTTAATTTCATTTGTAGGTTTATCTTTTTCTTTTGATTTTTTTATGTCGGCTTTTTCGTATTCCTCTTTAAATGATCCTTTTGCTTCATATTCAAAACCAGAAGATAATGAGCGGCTTTTTTCTTTTGATTTTTTGAGAATATTTAATTCCTTTTCAAGAGATGGATCTATTTTTGCAAGCATTCCTTTTGTTAATGGCGATACACTCATGGCAAACATTCGGCTTGTGCGTACAATTTCTCCTGCTACGATATACATCGGATCTGTGCGGAACATATTACTACCCGGGTGTATTGAAATATGATCAGCTGTTAATGTTCTGAAGTTTTCACGACCTTCGCGAACACATACGAACTGAATCATTCCCGAAGCGATACAACAAAGATAGTCATCCATTGACCCGCCGCCAGTAATTGGAATCTGCTGGGCAGACACAATATCAGAAAGCTGAAGAACTATATTTTCAATTTCAGCCATGACTTTTTCATCAAGATAATTTTTTATACAGAATTGCTCTCGTGATTTTTGCTGTTGATAAATACGATAGAGTTTTACATATGAAACAAAGTCACCTTGAATATCACGGAAAGTATGATGTGCACGACGTGCATCCATTTCTTCTCCTTGTGGTAAGACAAAAGGTGAGTGAGTACTGAGGAATGCTGCAGCAATAAGAACTTCTTCCATTACCTCTGGGTATTTAAGAATTGATTCAACAATAATTCTTGAAACACGAGGTGGTAATGGGAATAAAACCATAAGGTTTCCAATACTTGAAAGAGTATTATCGGGATTAATAGCTTTTAGCATTCTTAAAGTTTCAACAGCACCTCTAATAGCTTCTTTTGGTGGCTGTGAAATAAAATCGAAGGTTTCGAAATCTGTAATACCAAGCTCTGCCATGCGAAGAACAACTTCTGAGAGGTCTGTTCTGAAAATTTCTTCGATAGTATAACTTTCCCTTGTGTCATAATCTTTTCGAGGATAAAGTCTATAACATGTTCCAGGTTGTGTGCGGCCTGCACGTCCTCTGCGTTGATTACATGATGCTTTTGAGACCGGTGTTTCGATAAGACTTGATGTGTATGTTCGTGGACTGTAGAAGTTTAATTTTGCAAGTCCTGAATCAATTACAGAAGTAATACCATCAATTGTAACTGAAGTTTCTGCAATGTTTGTAGAGATTATTACTTTTTTTCTACCAAAAGGTGCCGGATCAAAAACCTTTTCCTGTTCTTCCTTTGGAAGTCGTCCGTAAAGTGGAATAATCTGGATTTTTCTCGAATATGGTGTACGGTATAATTTATTTATACAGTCTTTGATTGCTTTTTCTCCAGGAAGAAAAATTAAAATATCGCCTTCGGTCCTGTTGTAAAGAATACGGTCAATTGTATTTGAAATTTTTGAAAGTAAAGCTTCTTCTGCTGTTAATGTGTTTGTACTTGCAGGAATTGTTGGTGGATCATAAATAACGGTAACTGGATAAGTAATTGTATCAATTGTAACGATAGGACATCCGTCAAAGTATGTAGAAAACTTTTCTGCATTCATTGTAGCACTTGAAACGATGATTTTTAAATCAGGTCTTACCTTAAGAATTCGTTTTAAAAGGCCAAGAACAAAGTCGATGTTGAGACTTCTTTCGTGTGCCTCATCAACCATAATGACTGAATATTTTTTCATCATAGGATCAAGCTTCATTTCCTGGAGAAGAATTCCATCAGTCATGATTTTAATTCTAGTTGTTAAATCAGTCTTGTCTTCAAATCTCATTTTGTAGCCCACAAGGCCTGGATATGAAGTACCAAGCTGTTTTGAAATAAATTCACTTACAGAAAGGGCAGCAATACGACGAGGTTGGGTAACAGCTATTATGCCATTATCTGAATAGCCTGCCTCGTGAAGAATAACAGGGATTTGTGTTGTTTTGCCAGAACCAGTTGGACTCTGGACAATGATAACTTGATTTGTTTTTAATGTATCAAGAATGCGTTGTTTTTGTTCATATACTGGTAATGATTTATAATCTAAAGCCATGGTAAAGTTCCTTCGATTTGTTTTAAAAGCTCTTCACGTTTTTTAAGATATTTTTTTAACTGTGAATTTCCACTTGAATCAAGTTGATCGTAAAGATCTTTGTTTAATTTTTTTATAAGAATATTATTATTTTCATCAACAATGTTTGTAATAAAATTTAATTTGGCATTTTCAATTACTATTCCGTTTTGTGTTTTTATTAATTGGAGCTGCACTAGAAATCCATCTCCTGTATATTCTCTCATAGATGCTGGATTATTAAAATTTGGTCTGTAACGCTGAGAAGAGATTGTATTACCATTAGCGTAAAAAATGATCTTTTTTAATTTTCCGTCTTTAGGGTCTGTTATCCATTCAATGGGCTTTGGAGTGTGTGGATGATTTGCCCAAAGAATATCAACTCCAGAGTCTAGAAGTTCCTTATAAAGTTTCTTCTGGGTTTTTGAAATTTCAAGAACATATTCAGGTTCTTCACAATGAAGTCCCAGAATGAAAACATCACATGGATGCTTTGATTTCAAATTCTTTACTGTTGTAATAAGGTTCTGTCTTCCTTCTTCAGTACCTGGGAAAAAGTTAATCATCTGATTACAGCTTGGTGTGTTAAGAATTTGGGTAGCTCCAAAAAACAAGATTTTTATTCCATTTTTCTCAAAATAAGCATAGGAACATGGACTTTTAGCAGCATCTTTTAAAGACGTTACGTTTTCTTTTAAGCCAGAAAAGTAAACAGGGCGTTGTGTATCTTTGTATTTAGCTTCTATTTCTTTTGTCCATTTATATGTTGATTTTATACCTGCTTCAAACTGATCATTTGTATGATTGTTTGCAACTGTCATTACATTTACACCTGCATCAATGGCAGCCTGAGGATATGAATACTGCATGTTGAAGTTAGGGTAGTTCATGAAAGGAATATCATTTGATACAGGGGCTTCTATATTTGCAAAGGTAAAATCTGAAGTGCTTGTAAGGTCACGAATTCCATCCCAGATTATGTCATAATCTTTCATTAAAAAATTACCAGTGTGGGCCATTACATCACCTAAAAGTACTATTTGTAATTCATTGTGTTTTGATTTATGAGTAAAAAATTTTTTTGATTCTACATCTGTTGTTTTACACGAGAAAAGAATTCCCGAGATAAGAAGTAATGAAAATACTGCTTTTGAAAGTTTAAAAAATCTATTCTTATTCATTACTATATTATAACGATGATTAAGTATAATGACCACATGTAAAAAGATAAAAAAAAAGAACAACTCCCGAAGGAATTGTCCTTAAATTAATGCTTAAATAAAATTATGCAGAAGCTTTATCTTTGTTGATTGGTTTAACAAGGAATAAACTTAAACAAAGTGATACTACATAAAGAGCAAGTGTTACGTAAAGAACTGTCTGATAACCAACAGGATTTACTGCCTGCATTTCACCATGATATATAATCTGAGGTAAAGATCCGCCTTCAGCTGTTATTTTGTTTTCAACTGCTTTAACGATAGCGTTTGCCATCTGGTTTCCTGTAAGTCCTGCGAATGCCCATGCAGAAAGTGTAATTCCGTGAATTGCAGAAATAGAACCCATGCCATAGTGGTCAGAAAGAAGTGTAGGAACGTTAGAGAAACCGCCACCGTATCCTGCGTTTACAACAAATATCAATGCAAGAACGAGAATTGTAAGTACAATATTTCCTGCACCATTTTTAATTCCGCCAGTAAGCATTACAGCTGCTGTAAATACAATTGAAAGAATGAAAATTAATTTATAGATTGTATTGCGGTCTTTCATTTTGTCAGCCCAAGCTGAGAATCCAAGACGTCCAGCTGCATTGAAAATAGCAGAGATTGTAGAAATAATTCCTACTGAACCTGCAAGTCCGATACATTTAACAATCATTTTTTCCTGTGAGATAAATGCAAGACCACAAGTAATGTTCAAATAGAACATGAGCCAGATTCCAATATAAGAAGTAAGTGGTTCACGTTTGAGTGTTGCAAGAATTCCTTCGTCTTTAGATTTTGTCTGTGGTTCAACCCAGTCAGAAGGTTTTGCAAGGAGAAGGTGTCCTACGAACATCATTACAAAGTAAACGGCTGCAAGTACCAGGAACATTTTGTAAACACCATCACCAACGTTGTTAATCTTGTTTACAGTAAGACCTGTAAGCATAGAAGTCATGATAGGAGAGGCAATAGCTTTTGCAGCACCGAAACCTGCTACAGCAAGACCTGTTGCAAGACCTTTCTGATCTTTGAACCAGAGCATCAATGTCTTTACAGGAGAAAGGTAACCAGTACCAAGACCGATACCCATGATAAATCCGTAACATACAAGAATACCAACCAAAGCAAGAACGCTGTGCTGATGATTTCCACCGTACCAGATGAAAAAACCTGTACCAGCCATACCTAAAGCAAATGTGATTGCTGCAATTAACGATGACTTATGAATGTTCTTTTCAACAATGTTTCCCATAAATGCTGCCGACATTCCAAGGAAGAAAATAGCAAGGCTGAAAGCCCATTCTGTTGCACCTTTAGACCAACCGATGTAATTGGCAATTTCCTGACTAAAAATTGACCAGCAGTAAACTGTACCGATACTACAATGGAGTAAGAGAGCAGGAATTGCTCCTCTGACCCACTTACTAGCTTTGTTGTCCATAATAAACCTCAAATTTTTAGAATCTACTATAAAGACTTTTGAAAGTAATTAAAGTAAAAAAAAATATTTCTATCATTTTATTCTACTTTTTCGGATTTTTCAACTGTGTCATTTATTACTAATTGCTAAAGCTTACATTAAAGTATTATAATAAATTAAGGAGTAAACATGATTTCTGAAAACTTAAAAAAATTGATAGCAAAACTTCCTTTACCTTATAAAGCCGTTGCTATAAAAATTTGTTTTGAAAAGCCTGATTGTGAACATTTTGATGGTAAAAAAGCTGCATTCTGTACTTATGTTAATTATGCTCAGACAAGTGGAAAGAAGTTTTACATTACAAAAGAGGATGATGAATGCTACGGTAAACTTGCTATGGGAATGATTGATCCTCCACCAGTTACAGCAAGTGGTCAGGCTGGTTATGATTTTGGCTGTTATGCAAGTCCAACTCCTGTTAGAAACCTTTATCAGAAGCTTCCAATTATTGAGCCAAAGACTGTTAATTTTGTAGAATTTTCTCCGGTAGACATTTGTGACTTTGATCCGGATTTGATTATGTTTGTTGCAGATCTTCCTGCAGCTGACATTATTATGCGTGCTACTAGCTGGATTTCGGGAGATTTGTGGGAAAGTAAATCAACTCCAATTTTAAGCTGTGCATGGATGTATGCTTATCCTTTAATCACTGGTAAATGTAATCACATTACAACCGGTTTTTATCATGGATTAAAAAGAAGAAAGATTTATCCTGAAGGATTAAGAATGATTGCTGTTCCATACCAGAAGCTTCCTGAATTTGAAAAAGCCCTAAGCGAAATGGACTGGACTTTGATTGCATTCCGTGAAGATGAAGAAAGTAAAGCTGACCTTGCAAATAAAATGGCTCACTGGCAACAGTTGGCTGCTTTGTATGGCGGAACTTGTGATCTTAAACAAGAGTAAAATTTAGAAATTGATTTTTTTTTAATTAGAAACTAAGTTTTTAAAGAAATTAAAATGCCCTCCAGAAAATGTACAATGTAAAGTTCAATTTTCCAGAGGGCACTTTTTTTATATAGTTTTAAAAATTATTCTTCTTTACCGAACCATGTTGATATTACTCTGTATGGTGATTTTGGTGTTGCAAGGCTTACGATTATCATAAGGACTGTAGATACCAAAGTTGCAATTACAACAGGGTTAAGACCGAATGGATTTGGAATAATTCCTTTTTTAGTAAGAATATCGATGAGAATATAGAGGATAATACCGCTAATCATGCCGGCACATGCTCCGAATTCGTTTGCTCTTTTCCAGTAGAGTCCAAGCAAAACTGTTGCAAAGAAAGCAACAGTCATTCCGCCTGTTGCATAAGTAATGAGGGAAGCAAGAAGGGTTGGTGGATTACATGCAAAAATAAAGATAATAAGTGCAACGAGGATTGTGCAAATTGTATTGAAAGTCTTGATATGTTTTTCTGTATTTTCAGGATTGAAAATAAATACCTTCTGTAATGGAACCAAATCTTTGATTATTGTTCCAGAAAGAGCAATAATCATTCCTCCTACAGATGACTGAACTGCAGAGCATACACCTGCAAGAACAAGACCTGCAGCCCAGGCTGGCATTGCTTTTATTGCAAGCATAGGAATTGCAAGGTCTGGAGTAGGCTGACCTTCACCACCAAGCATTCCGCCGAAGTGATATTTAACTACAAAGCAAAGTCCATTTAATCCAAGCATCCAGATTGCAAAAACAATTGTCCCGATTTTGATTGAATCATGAAGTGTCTTAGTATCTTTATAAGTAAGGGCTGACATGGAAACATGTGGCATTGTAAATGTTGTAAGTCCCCAGAGTACTGCAAAGCTGAAAACTGTTCCTATTGATTTAAGCATTGCAGGACCGAAATTTTCTGAATCAGGAGTAAGACCGCCAACTGGTGAGAACCACTGTGGATATTTTTCAAGAACTTCACCAATAGTTGCAGTATAACTTAATCCTGTGCTCCTAACACCAAGAATGAAAAGAAGAAGAACACTGATAGTCATGACAATTCCCTGAATAATCATGGCTGTAGCAACACCTTTAATACCACCAATGAGGGCAGCAATAATAACAAGAGCCGTAAAGATTGCAAGCCCGATTCTGTAATCCTGACCTGTGAGAACCTGGAAGATACGTCCACCACCAGTAAGGGTAGAAACTCCGAATGCTCCAAGGAAGAAAAGAATTACAAGACTTGAAACAAGTCTGAAGGTTTTGCTGTTGTTATAGCGGTTACTAAAAAGTTCAATAAATGTAGTTGCATTTGTTCTTCTTGCAATAATACCGATACGTTTACCTATAAGACCTAAAACCATAAAGTTTGAAGTCATTGACCAGAAACAACATACCATCCAGATAGCACCAAATTTATATGTAAAACCTGGAACTCCCATAAATACGCCGGCACCGGCAACTCCGGCACTTACCATCATGGCAGTCATCAATTTTCCACTTACACGACCGCCTGTATAGAATTTTGAAAGAAAGTCAATTTTATTGCTGTTTACAGAATTTCTTGTAATGATTCCATATACAAGAAGAAGAATTGTATATGCTGCAAAAACTGAAATAATTATGATACGTGATGAAACAGGAATATCAAGCATTATTTGTTTTCCTCCTGTTTATTATTTTTTGAAGTAAGATCCATGTCTTTATATACAAAAGTACAGATCAATTCTACAGTTACTACCATACCAACAAGAAGGCAGATTAGAATGAAAATCCATAAAGGAAATCCTAATACTTTAGGATAATCCTGAGAATGAAGGCCGAATGTAAAAAGATTGATCATCATTAGTGCGCCATAAATAATGTAAGTGAAAAAAGTAATGAAGAACTCTTTTGTTGTTCGTTTAATACGAGGATCTTCTTCAATGTCTTTAAAAGAATAGTTTCTGCTTTCCGGGTCGATTAAATTATTGCTCATAATAAAACTCTCCACTTTTTTTTAGAATATCTTGCTAATTTAATGGAATAGAAAAACTATGTCAAGATTAAAACCTATTTTTTTAGTAGGCTTATCTGGTATGAAAAAAGACCTGAAAGTTAAAAAAACTTCAGGTCTTTTTGTTTATTCTGACCTTTGTAATAAATCAAAAAAATCAGAATAATTTAGAATATTCAGATTAGTATGAATATGGTTGTTTCTTTTTAGAAACTGCCTGCAACTGCAACAGCACAAGCTACTGTACAACCTACCATTGGGTTGTTACCCATTCCCATGAATCCCATCATTTCAACGTGAGCTGGAACTGATGAAGAACCTGCGAACTGAGCATCTGAGTGCATACGTCCGAGAGTATCTGTAAATCCATAAGAAGCAGGACCTGCAGCCATGTTATCTGGATGGAGTGTACGACCTGTACCACCACCAGAAGCTACAGAGAAGTATTTTTTACCTGCAAGGAGGCGTTCCTTCTTGTATGTACCAGCTACTGGGTGCTGGAAACGAGTTGGATTTGTTGAGTTACCAGTAATAGAAACATCTACGTCTTCGTGCCACATGATTGCAACACCTTCGCGTACATCGTCAGCACCGTAACATTTAACGATAAGACGATCTGGGTTTGAACCGTATGGAACTTCTTTAACAACTTTAAGAGCTTTGTCTGTTCCTTCACCGTTGAAGTAGTCGAACTGTGTCTGAACATATGTAAAGCCGTTGATACGAGAGATGATCTGAGCTGCGTCTTTTCCAAGACCGTTAAGGATAACGCGAAGCTTGTTCTTGCGAACTTTGTTAGCGTTAGCAGCGATTTTAATAGCACCTTCAGCTGCAGCGAAAGATTCGTGACCAGCCAGGAATGCGAAACACTGTGTTTCTTCAGAAAGAAGACGTGCACCAAGGTTTCCGTGTCCGAGACCTACTTTACGGTCATCAGCTACAGAACCTGGAAGACAGAATGCCTGAAGTCCTTTACCAATGTTAGCAGCAGCTGTAGAACCAGTTTTGTCACCAGTTTTTTCAGCTTCTTTAATAGCAATTGCAGAACCTAATACATAAGCCCATTTTGCATCTTCAAAACAAATCTGCTGTGTTGACTGACAGATTTCATATGGATCAAAACCGCGGTCCTGGCAAAGCTTGCGAGCTGCGTTCAATCCTTCTTCGCCTTCAGCGAAACCGTATTCTTTAAGTGCTTTGTTAACCTGTGGGATACGTCCAGCGTAATCTTCAAATAATGCCATTTCTATATTCCTCCAAGTCCTATTCTTTACGTGGGTCGATAAGTTTTACCATACCCTGATCTTCAGTTACACGACCATAGTGTGTGCGTGCACCAGCGATAGCTTCTTCAGCAGGTTTTCCAGCTTTAAGAGCATCCATCAATTTACCGAAGTTGATACAGTTGTAACCAATAATCTGTCCGTCTTTATCAACAGCACATGTTTCAACATATCCTTCTGTCATTTCCAGGTAGCGAGGACCTGTTTTGCGTGTAGCAAACATTGTTCCTACCTGTGAACGCAAGTTCTTTCCCAGGTCTTCCAGAGAAGCACCAACTTTAAGACCGCCTTCTGAGTAAGCAGACTGTGTACGTCCGTAAACGATCTGCATAAAGAGTTCGCGCATAGCTGTGTTAATAGCATCACATACAAGGTCAGTATTCAATGCTTCGAGAAGTGTTTTTCCGATAAGGATTTCAGAAGCCATAGCTGCTGAGTGTGTCATACCAGAACATCCGATTGTTTCAACAAGAGCTTCTTCGATGATACCGTCTTTAACGTTCAAAGAAAGTTTACAAGCACCCTGCTGTGGAGCACACCAACCGATACCGTGTGTGAAACCAGAAACATCTTCAATTTTTTTAACCTGAACCCATTTTCCTTCTTCTGGAATTGGAGCTGGTCCATGATATGCGCCTTTAGCCAAAGGACACATATGTTCTACTTCTGCTGTGTAGATCATTTGATTTCTCCTATAAAAACTTCGCATACGCGAAATAATTTTCAATTATGTCATTTTACATTTTTTCTTGATTTTATACAACTATTAATCTATTCTGACCTTGTTATGAAAAGTCAGTTAATTTTGAAATTTCATACACAATAAAAATACAGATCGAAATAATTTTTAAATACAATCTTCTTTATAGAAAGGAATAATCATTTTCAAATTTATATTTCTATTGACAATAATATGGATTTTTACGATTATTCATTCTATGAAAAAAAAATCAGATCAAATTGATCTTTCACGTAATACACTTGAAACACTTACATCTTCTCAGCTTATAGATCTTGCTGATGAATATGGTATTGATATTCCAGATAATTTGAACCGTCAGTTCATTATAGAAGAGCTTATTGAAGTAGCAAAAGAGATAGATGAAAATTCCAATTACAAGGAAACAATAAAAGTTTCTGATGATGCAGTAAATACAATTGCAACAGAATTGCCGGAAAGTTATAACGAAACAAAAATTGATGTTATGCTTCGTAATCCTGTTTCGCTGTTTGTATACTGGGATTTCAGTGAAGTTCAGCTTAAGCAGTTAAAATCAAACAAAATATCGATTTATCTTCAGATTTCTTTTTTTGACAGCATGGAAGCTGAAAAGCCTGAAGATACTTTCGAAATTCAAATTAATATTGAAGACCGTGAACAATATATTCTTATTCCTGGTGGAAAAAAGTTTGTAAGAGTTGATCTTATGCAGAATACAACCAGTTCAATGGATGCTGTTCTTGCTGTTTCTTCACGTCTTTCAATTCCACAGGGATCTGAAGAATTTATGAATTTCCATCCTGGTGAAAATCTTAAGATTAAACCTATTCTTGAGCTTTCAGGAATCAAAACTGTTCTGAAGAATCATTACAATAATTACCGTCAGTCTTTTAATGACTAAGGAGATGAAAAATGGCTACTAAAAATATTTCAATGCTTGTGAATTTTCATCATCCATATATCAGACATTCAGATGAAACTGCTTCAGATTATGTAAAAGAAAACTCTCTTCTTTTTGATAAGATTACGAATCTATACATTCCATTTTTAAATATGATTTCAAAAATGGAGACTGAAAAACTTGATGCTAAAATTGCAGTAGTTTTTTCAACGCCATTGTGTTCTCTGTTGTCAGATGAAGAAGTTATCAGGCAGTATGAAGCTTATCTTGATAACCTTATTGATTTTGGAAAAAAAGAAGTTAGTCGTACAAAAAATGTAAAAGAAATTAATAAAAATGCTGTTCAGTATCTTGAAAAGATTCTTGAAACAAAAAGATATTTTAAAGAAGTTTATGAAGAAGATCTTTTAAAATATTTTGGCAATTATGCAAAAAAAGGAATTATAGAAATCCTTGCAACCTGTGGTACATATATGTTTATGCCTCATTATGCAGATATGAGTGAGATTTTAAATGCACAGGTTGAAACAGGGCTATATTCAGTTCGTCATTATTTTGGAGTAAGTGCAGAAGGTTTTTATTTACCTGAACTGGGATATGCTCCTGGTATTGAAAAGGTTTTAAGAATGTATGGTGTAAACTATACAATTTTACCTTCTCAGAGTTTCCTTCTTGGACAGGTTGTTCCTGAAAAAGGAATTTTTGCGCCTGCACGCTGTTATAATTGTCTTTCACTTTTTGCAACAGATCCATTAAAGCTTGAATATTTTAATAATCCTGTTTACAAAAACAAAAATAAAGATATTGCATGGGAACTTGAGCTTGATGAATTAAAACCATTTATTAAAAAAGGCCAGGCAAGAACTTCTTCTGGATTCTGTTATTGGAATAATTCCTTTAATGATTCTGACATGAATCCAAAGAATATGAAAAAGTCTGAATTCATTTACAATCAAGAAAATGCTTTAAGTCAGATTGAACTTGATTCAGAAGATTTCGTTTCTGCTTACAAAGAGAAACTTGATTCTGCTTCTTCTATATTGAAGGATACAGATGTTTCTATGACATGTGTTTTCGATGATCAGATGCTGTTAAAAAATTGGGATGAAGGTCTTGTTTGGTTTGAAAGCGTTGTAAGAAAATTTATTTCAGAGGGAATTAAGGTTACAAGTTTCTCTGAGCTTTTATTTGATAAATTTTCACTTCAGAAGATTACTCCATATTTTGCTTCTGGTTCTGCAGAAAGCTATGGAGAAGATTATCTTTCAAGTAAAAACGGCTGGATGATCCGTTATCTTCGTAAAGCATGTGAAAGAATTGTTGACCTTGCCGGAAGATTCCCTGATGATACAGGTCTTAAAGTAAGACTTTTAAATCTTGGGTCAAAAGAGCTTCTTCTTGCATTAAGTTCTGAATGGGCAAAGATGATTGAAACAAATGATTATCCTGAATATGCTGAAAAGGCATTTAAGGACAGTATCATTGCTTTTACAGCTGTATTTGATGCATTGGGATCAAATACTGTAAGTACAGAATGGTTGTGTAATCTTGAAAAAGAACATCCGATTTTTCCTTGGATGAACTTTAGAATTTTCTCGAAGAAGCATTAAGGTATTAAAAGGCATCCTTTTTCGGGTGCCTTTTTGTTAACTAACAGATATTTTAGTAGTCAATACTCTGGATATCAATAACTCGGTCAAAGAGTTTTGTGGAATTTTTTACAAGGTTTATACTGTTTCTTGCAGGAGTAAAGGCAGGGTTAAGCTTTAAACATTGTTCCCATGCCTCAACGGCTTTATCCATCTGACCATTTGCATAATATTTGATTCCCTCTTCATAGTAACTGTCAGCCTGCAATTCTCTTGAATGTCTTCCATCATCACCAAAGTTGACTTTTGCACCAACAGAAAAATGATTGACTGGATTCAATGATGAAGTTAAATCAAAGGTATAGTTCAGGTCTACTGTAAATTGCTTTAATTCTATTTCTGTTCCCAAAGAAAAACGTGGGTTTGCACCTTTGAGTCTGAAGCCGGCCATTACTTCAACAATGTCGGTTATTTGAACATCAACGCCGATTCCTGCATCCCACATTTCTGTTCTTGAAAAATCTATAAGATTGATGGGTTGTCTAAAATCTGCACAGATTGTTACAGGTTTAATAAACCGATAAGAAATTCCTAGGCAAACAGCAGTTGGAAGGGAATCATCAATTGTTACACCTTGAGCTGTTCCAAAACCAGTAAAGGCAATACCAATATTCTGTAATGCAAAACCGATTTTTAAATTAGGATCTCTATCTGCAAAAGCTTTTGCAACATTGAATCTTAAAAGTGCTCCGGCATCTATCATTACAGCGGCACCGCTTTGACCAAGACCTGAGTTTTTAATTATAGCTCCAGTTGTTCTGTCGGTATAATCAGGAACTGCTCGCCAGCTTGCCTTAAGATTTGCTCCTAATGCAAGACCTTTAAAATAATAGCCGTTAAAAAAATTGTAGGAAATATTAAATACACCGGTTGTTTCTGAGAAGTAGCTTGAAGCCATTCTTTCACCAAAATCGTTGTATTCTGTAAAAGGAACGTAGAAGCATTTTAGTTTTGCTCCCATTCCCAGATCACCTTTCCTCCAGGTTGAAGCAATTGTTTCAAGATTTGAATCAGAAATCCATGAATTATGAAAAAGTGCAAGTTCAGTATTTTTAAGAATAGAGCTGGCTGCAGCATTGTAGTCAAAAAAACTTATGTCGTCTGCAAGGGCAGTACATGCCGAACCGAGACTTTCTGCTCGTCCTCCTTCTGGAATATTAAGTGAAGGAAAAGATGTTGAGCCTGAATTAGGATCTACAAATCCCTGAAAAGCATCAGAAAGCTGAGAAAAGCCGTCTACATATTCAAGTGAATATACCTTTACCGGTATAATCATCAGAATTGCGAAAAAGAGAAAAACTGAAAATGTAGGAGCTCTGTTTCTGTTCATAATCTAATTTTCTGA
>SAMEA3663175__coassemble_24_pt1 | contig 65527 bp, 60 predicted proteins | sample SAMEA3663175__metabat2_low_PE_006 | metagenome-assembled genome bin SAMEA3663175 (sample SAMEA3663175) | pig gut metagenome | biome: pig gut; feature: pig-associated habitat; material: faeces | place: Denmark | collected 2012
GATAATCAATGTATATAAGTCTGTTCAGATTATCATAAGTGTAATTGATCTGTTTATTCTGTTCACGAAGGACTGAGTTATTTTCCCTTACAAGATTTGAACAGACGACCCTATATTATCTGTGAATATTTATCAGTTGTTGGTCTTATTTAGCACTTTTTAGGGAATTTAGCACCATTTACGGGCATATAATTGGTTGAAATTTCGGTTGATATTATTGTTTTTGAAAAAGTTTGATATTTTGGTTGATTTTGGTTGATTTTAATTTAACTTAACATCTGTCAATTTTTCGATACTTTCTTTCGTCCACAATTCATTTTCCCAAAAGAAATATTCCGATTTACGTTTCTTAAATATTCTGGAGGCAGTTTCCAAAGAGTTATCATAAATATGGCATACATCACAAACTTGAATCAATTCTGGCAACAAATCCAAAGCCTTATGATACCTTGAAATTATTTTTTCAGAAGGAACATCATGACCACCTTTTGCAAATCTGGATTTCACCCTCAATACATTTATTTGTGGATCAACAGTAAGAACATAAATGCAACGTATGAAATATCCCTTATTCTTTGCTTCAATTAAAAGATCAAGATTTCTTCTTGTTGATAAAACAGTTTCAAACGTAAAACCTTCAAGATTCTCTACACACTTCCCACGCAATTCTGTTGCCTTTTGAGCAGCTTCTAAATCTGAACAATGCAAACTAGTTTTAATGTCATCAGCATTTATATAAGGAGGAATTACTTTTGCAAGTTTTGTTACAGTTGATTTCCCGGAGCCATTAGGACCTGCAAAAACAACAATTTCAGGCTTCTTTTGCATATTCAATGTGCCCATCTGGATATTCAAAATAAGCTCTTTTTGTCTGGACATCATATTTTGCAATAGGAACGCCTTTTAGACGACTTATTTCATTTTCTATTTTGATTGAGGCATTAAATAGTTCTGTCATTTTTTCATCAGAAATACCTTGTAATGAATCAAGTTCATTTTCTTCGTTCATAGAAGCCTCCTTCAATAATCTTTATATAATATATCATATTTTTTTGATTTTTGCAGATAGAATCAATAGGATTGAATATAAAAAAAGGATTTCCAGCATCAAACTGAAAATCCTGAAATAGGTGGGCCATACGTCCGCTTGCGCTACCGTTTGGCCTCAAGGAAGTGATCAAATTCAATTTTCTCACTTCGTTACGAAAATTGTGGGCCATCCTGGATTTGAAGGACAACGGATTTTATATTAGTAAATATTTATCGCTATTTAGTGTTATTATATAACATATTTTGATTTTTTAACACTATTTATGATTAATTAAGGACTTAATTTTTTACTTAATTTTAAATCACTTAACATTTTACTTAACATTTTTAACTGCTTTTTTTTCATATAGTTTGTACCCTAGTATTTGGCAATTAAGTAAACATCTTGTAATGGATACTAAGAATTTGTTATATGATTGAGTATAAAAAATTAGCCATACAAATCCAAATTTGTATGCCTATGCTGGAAACAATCCAGTGAAGTATGTGGATCCGGATGGAAGACTACATGGATTAACATCCGAAATGCGTGTTGCACTAGAAAATCATAAAAAAATAGAGACCGACAGAATAAATAGTCAAATTGAACAAGTAAAAGAACACGCACGCTGGATGACAACGCATAAAAAAAATGAAAATGATTGGCATATTGATATTTACAGATCATTAAATGACGATACTTGCAACTTTTATAAATCAAGTATTTTAATATCACATAAAGATACTGTTGTATTTCGAGCATCAATTCAATCAACTGCTGATCATCCGGATTTGAATAAAGATGAAACTCTGATTGGTTCAACAATTGAAGGAGGGATATATTCAGGGACCCTATTAGAAACATCTCCTTCCTATAAATTTGCAATAGTCTTATTTGATGCCTACATGATTCACCCTAATCAGTTCACATCTGATAAAAAATTACAAAATACTACTAATATTGGCCCATGGAGTAGGCCATATAGTTTAGGATGTCAGATTATGAAATTAAATGATTTTACCAAAATGATTGGTTTATTAATGGAAGCTGGGTATATTTTTTCAAATGATCCTAAAAACCAAGATAAAATTGAAATAAAAATACATGTAAATAAATTTATGGAGGACTGAAGGATGTATAAGAAAATCGTTTTGATATTTTTGTTTCTTCAATTGAATTTTTGTTTTTCACAGGAGATTCAGAGATCTTATTGTGATAATACGCATATTCTTAAGTTCGGTGAACATATTGTAACAGAAAAGGAACTTGATGCACGAGATAAAGAATACAAATATAAAATAGAAGAGGTCTGTGGAATAAAATATTTAACCTTAAAAGAAAAAAAATATTTGATGATTTTTGATGAACATTTGCTGTATTTATATGATGATAACAACCGAAAAGTATTCTCTGGTTGCAGCAAAGGTGTATTAGCTAGTGAAAGAATTACTCCAATCAATGCCGAATCTGAAAGCTCTGCTCTAATAGAAAATAATCATATATATTCTGCAACAAAATTTAATAGTATTGAGATTAGCCCATGGGTTGAAGGTGTTAATGGATATGGAATAGGAGAATCAATTAGTTTTTCAGTTTTAAAAAATTCTGAATTATACATATCAATAGGTTTTCTTGATTATAACCGCCCATGGCTTTACAAGCAAAATTCAAGACCTAAAAAAATTCGGATTTATATAAATAATAATTTTTTTACTGAGACTGAATTAAAAGATACGCCTAACTTCCAGAAATTAAATATTCAAGAAGGACTTATGGAACAACGGATAAATCTAGTGAAGATAGAAATTACTGAAGTATACAAAGGATCAAAATACGATGATACATGTATCAATATGATTATTGCAGATGAGTCTGGCATTAAATGACAACTTCTTTTCTGAATATTTACGATATATAATGTAAATATCTTACTCCCATCAATTGAAATTGATGGGAAGAAAATAGCGATTATTATCTCAGTATCTTCCGATAAAAAAGTAAAACTTAAAATCAGGAGATACTAATGAATATCGAAATTATCAACAATATTAAATCAAAGATGATGGCGGACTTACTTCCAGAACAGCTTGAAAAACTGGAAGCAGTTCTTTTAGAAGCCTTAGTGAATGGGGAATCGTCTGAAAATAACATCAAAGATAATAAAAATCTCATTAAGCAATTTATAAGTACAAAACGGATAGAAGGTTGCTCTAAAAGAACAGAAGATTATTATTTTTCAACTTTATCCTTTTTTGAAAAAAATATTAAATGCAATATCCTTTTGGTAGATACAAAAACAATTCGCGAATACCTCATTAATTACCAGAAAATTAATAACTGTTCTAACGTTACGTTAGATACTGTTAGAAGGATTTTATCAAGTTTTTACAAATGGCTTGAAGAAGAAGATTTTATTTTAAAAAGCCCGATGAAAAGAATTCACAAAATAAAAACTCCAACCGTAATAAAGTCAGCTTTTTCAGAAGAACAGATTGAGATGATAAGAAGAACTGCTGCAGATAATACTAGAAATCTTGCAATTATAGACATTCTGCTTTCTTCAGGAATAAGGGTAAGTGAACTTGTTCGTCTTAACAGAACTTCAATAAACTTAAATTCTAGGACTTGTGTAGTCTTTGGTAAAGGTGCAAAACAGCGTGAAACTTATTTTGATGTGCGTACAAAAATAGAACTTGAAAATTACTTAAAAACCAGAAAAGATAAAAATAGGGCTTTGTTTGTCACATCTCATAAAAAGTCCAAGCACGGAGCTTATACAAGACTTACAGTTAACTCAATTGAAAAAATGATCCGTGAAATAGGTCTGAAAACAGAAATCGAAAACGTACATCCCCACAGATTTCGTCGGACAATGGCAACACGAGCTATAGATAAAGGAATGCCTATTGAACAGGTTCAAATTTTACTAGGCCATACGAAAATCGACACAACTCTGCGTTATGCAAATGTTCAACAGAATAATGTAAGGCATTCTCATCAGAAGTATATTTGCTAGGGATTTGATACTCTGTAGATTAATTCAAGAATGTGTGTAAATTGTGAAGACGGAAAATTTTTTAGTGTTTCATCAGAAATCTTCTCATAATGTCTCTTATGTAAAAGTCATTAATATCAGATGGCATAAAGCGATATAATGGGCTAAAAAAAATATAAATCTTCGCATAACAAGAATAAAAAGTTTTTTGAATTTATGGAAAGAAAACTTTTCTAGTAATAATATTATTCTGGAGCATTCCTCTCTACTAATATTCCTGGTGGAATAAGATTTCAAAAAGATTTTCAAAACAGAGATGAGATAGGCGTTTGTTTTGAAGCTAACAGTGAAGACATTGCAGCTTCTCTTTGCAAAAATGCCACATTAAGAATTAGAATAGATATAGCAATACTTGTTTAACCCCAGGGGCTCCGCATTATATATATCTACAGACTTTTTCAAGGCAATTTTCGCGTTTATCACAAAGCATTTGCTTTCCTGAAATTGACAGACACTTTGCCTTTGTAAACTCAGAGAAGTCAATCTGCTTTAATATGTTTATAACAAGTTTTCTGATTATATTCATATTGGCAGCTGAATTATCTTTTCGCAATTGGGACAAATCCTCTCCAAAAACTACATCAAGTTCCCAGTGCAAGCCATTTTCTACACCCCAATGAGAGTGCATTGCTTCGCAGGCTTTACCAGCATCTGTTAATGATGTGATGAAAAATCTCATTTCTAACGATTCTTTCAAGTTCATACGTCCACCTGAAAGTATTTTACTACTTATCTAAATTTTTAAATACAATACATTTTAAAGGTATTTATAATGCGGAGCCCCTGCAGATAAATATGTATCGTGAGTGTAAGTACAATCTAAGCGCTGATAATCAATTTCAGAAAAGTAAGAAGAAAACTCACTTATTGATAATGGTGCTCTATCAGAGAAGGTAAGAATTTTTATGAGAGTTGTAAGGATTATGAAATAGATGTACACAAAACCTAAAACTGATTTCGAGAAAAAGTAGTCCAAAAGCCTAAAAATAATGGTATAATAACATTATGTCAGATTTAGAATATCAGAATGAACAGGTTTATTTTCTCACTTTTTGTATTGAACAATATAAACACATAAAAAATATAGACGGACTAACTGTAAAGCAAATGTTCGATAAAATTGGACTGACAGATTATCTGACAAAAAATTATGAAGTCCTCCATACACAAAGCAAACAGTGGATTCTTGATGACATAGAAGCATTTATAAAAGCCCGGGAGAAAGAAAAATGATTTTATATCATGGTAGTCTTGAAATTATAAGAAAGCCTGCAATCCTTGAACCAAATCGTACAATGGATTACGGAAAAGGTTTTTATACAACAACTTCCAAAGAGCAGGCAGATAAATGGGTTGCAAGAAAGATTTCAGCAACTGGGACAGATAAAGGTTTTACTAATATTTATTCATTTGATGAATCTGGATTTGAAACACTTAATGTTCTAAAGTTTGATTCGGCAAATGAACAGTGGTTGGATTTTGTAATGCAAAACAGAACAGAGAAAAACTTTTCTCATGATTATGACATTGTTTATGGGCCTGTTGCCAATGACCGTGTTTATGCAGCTTTTGCTTTATATGAAGATGGAATGCTTGATAAAGAAGGCCTTATAAAAGAATTACGAGCTTATAAATTTGCTGACCAGGTTCTTTTCCATTCTATAAAATCTCTTGAATATTTACACTTTGAAAATATTGTGGAGGTTTGTAAATGAATCGAGATATAACACAGCAGAATTTATATATATTACTTCCTGGAAAAATTAATTCCCTTGCAAAGTTAATTGTACAGAATAAAGGTAAATCTTTTTTTGATGCTATCAATATGATTTATAATTCTAAAACATACAAACTACTTGAAACAGAATCTTCGAAATATTGGACTTATGGGCCTGTTGCATTGTACGAAAGTTTGATGAGTGAATAGTTATACTGTTTTACAAGGCTATCGGCCAGCAGGCATTCAACAACCGGCAAAGTGCCGGCCGTCATTTATTTTAAATGTGTAATTTCTTCAGCCTTTGCCTTAACTGCTTCGTAAAGCTTTTCTTTGTCGCCTTTGTTTTCTGTGATGATGCGTACAAAAACTGAGCCGGCAACTACTGCGTCAACTGCATCGGCAAGTGCGCCTGACTGAACGCCGTTACTGATTCCAAAGCCGCCGTAGATTTTGCTTCCGCCTGCGCTTACTTTGTTAAGGAAGGAAATTATAGCATCATCAATTTTTGTGTCTGTACCAGTGATTCCTGTGCGGAGTGCTGCATAGATGTAAGGGAATCCTGCGTGTGCAAGTTTTGAAAGGCGTTCTTCGCTCATACTTGGAGCTGCAACAGGAATGTTGATCATTCCGTTTTCTTTACATGCTTCTGTAAGGCCTTCGTCAAAGTCAAATGGAAGGTCAGGAATGATCATTCCTGTTACTCCAACGCTTGCAGCTTTTTTACAGAATTCTTTAACGCCTGGTGTGTAAATTAAGCTTCCGTAGCTCATGATGTAAATTGCTACATTTGGAAATTCCTTGTGAAGCGTTTCGATGAACTTAAGGCCATCTGCTGTTCTATATTTTCTTTCAAGAACTTCTGTACATGCACTCTGAATTGCAGGTCCGTCAGCACTTGGATCACTGAATGGAAGCTGGATTTCGAGAATGTCAGCACCGCCTGCAACAAGGGCACGGGCAGCAGTAAGTGCGAGTTCGTCTGTAGGAAAGCCAGCCACCAGGTGGCTCATTAATTTTATTTTACTCATAGTTTAATCCTTTCTAAAACCTCTTTACGCTCTCACCAGAATCCCGCCCACAAGAACGGCTTCCGCGCTTCGCTTGTGCAGATGTTCTTGTGTTCGTGCTTCTGGCTACGCGTAAAGGTCTTTATAAATAACCACACTCTGCAATCAATAAACTTACTGATCTACAGAGCATAGGGGTTACATCAGTTCGGCATCGTGTATATCTTTGGCATCGTTCAATCTTTCGAGTTCACTGATCAGGAACTGTTTCCATTCTACTGGGCGGAAGACTGGGCAGGTGATGAAGATGTCTTTGTCGCCGCGGCCGCTCATGTTTACTACGATGGCTTTGTCTTTTCCCAATTTTGGTGCAAGCTTGATTGCTTCTGCTCCGGCATGGGCACTTTCCATGGCAAAAAGTACGCCTTCGTTTTTGGCAAAGAACTTAACGGCTTCGAGAGCTTCTTTATCAAGGGCAGAAGTAAATTCTACGCGGCCGGTTTTTCCAAGGGATGCAAGTTGTGGTCCGATTCCGCAGTAGTCAAGGCCTGCAGAGATTGAACGGGTTGGAAGAGCCTGTCCGTCGTCGTCAAGAAGGAATCGTGATTTGTATCCCTGAAGGATTCCTTCACGGCTAGCGTTACCTGTCATGCGGCTTGCGTTTTCTCCGATGCCTGGTCCAATTCCGCCTGCTTCTACTGCAATGAGGCGAGGTTCTTTTTCATCGATGAATGGTGCAAAGAACCCGATTGAGTTTGATCCACCGCCGCAGCATGCGATTAATGCTGTTGGCTTGATGTTGCGTTCTGCGCACTGGCGTTTTACTTCTTTACCGATTACGCTCTGGAAGTCGCGAACCATGTCAGGGAATGGAGCAGGTCCAAGTGCACTTCCTAAGCAGTAGTGTGTTGTATCTGGATTTGCTGCCCAATCGCGCATTGCTTCATTAACTGCATCTTTAAGTGTGCGGCTTCCTGATGTTACAGCGTGAACTTTTGCGCCGTACATTTCCATAGAAGAAACGTTTGGCTGCTGGCGGCGAACATCAACTTCGCCCATATAAACTGTACAGTCAAGGCCAAGCTTTGCACATGCAGCAGCTGTTGCAACTCCGTGCTGTCCGGCACCTGTTTCTGCAATGATTCTTTTTTTGCCCATGCGTTTTGCTAAAAGACACTGACCAATAGCGTTGTTGATTTTATGAGCACCTGTGTTTGCAAGTCCTTCAAGCTTAATATAAATCTGTGCACCGCCTAAAAGTTTTGTTGCTGTTTCTGCATACAAAAGTGGTGTTTCGCGGCCGATGTAGTCCCGCTGAATTGTTTCAAGTTCCTTTACGAATTCAGGGTCAGCCATTGCTTTTTTGAATTCTACTTCAAGTTCATCCAATGGACGGCGAAGAACTTCTGCAACATATTTTCCGCCGTACTGGTTAAAAAATCCATTGTTAGATTCCATATATATATCTCCAAATAAAGTAATACCATCAAAATGAGCTACCAGAAAAAAGCGCGTCAAATTGTCATGCTGAAAGAAATAATGACAAGTTTGCTTAACCTTTAATCTTCTTAATTAACTCACGAAGTTTTGCCTGATCTTTAATGCCAAGTTCACTTGTCTCTATTCCACTGCTTACATCTACAAGCTCCGGCTGGAACTGCTGGATAAGCGATTCGACATTTTCGCATGTTACGCCGCCGGCAAGCCATAAGTGTTCGTCGGTTTCGTAGTTGTGGTCTCCTGAATCCTGAAGGTATCGTGGTTCTCCGTATGCGAAAAGTTTTGCGGCATTAAAGTCCTCTGTTTTTGACTTCTTTGTGATTGCAAAGTAGTGTGGAACGTCTTTTATGTAATCAGGCATCTGGTCATAAGTTATTCCATGAAGCTGAACAAAATCAAGAACGCCGTCTTTTACAAGCTGGACTGCAGCTTTTGATTCTTCTGTTTCAGGTCTTGTTACAACAGCTACTTTAAATGCCTTCACTTTACCAAGACAATCTTTTAAAGCATTAAAGCGCTGGCCGTAAACATTCCTTCCAAACTCTGTAGCAAAAATAAAACCAACAAAGTCGGCGCCAAGCTCATCTGCCAGAAGCACATCTTCTTTTCTAGTAAGTCCGCAGATTTTTACCATTGGTTTTTCGCCGCGTAAGTTAACTTTATTTGCCAGCTCAACAAGTTTTTTACCGCAAAGATTTTCATCAGTTTCTTTAAAAGCCTTTACAAAATCCCATGTCCTTGCAGGATTTCTTGCAGCAAACTCGCCTAATAAAATTCCTGTAAAGCCCATTGAGGCAATTTTTGAAGCGGCTTCGGGTGTAGAAATTCCACTTTCGAAAATTACTTTACCGCCAAGCTTATTTTTTAACATTGCAGGCACTAAAAGATCGATTGTAAAATCCTTTAAATTGCGGGAATTTACTCCACAAACAATTATATCTGCATACTGCTTTTTTACTTCAAGAACTTTTTCCGCATCTTCTAAAGTGCGGACTTCTACCAGTGCGCGGATTCCAAGTTCCTTACATTTTGCCGTCATGGAAAGCATTTTTTCTAATGTCAGCATTCCACTGATTAAAAGAACTGCATCGGCACCACAACGGTAGGCGATATCAATTTCTTCTTCATCAATGAGAAAGTCTTTTCTTAAAACGGCAACATCTGGAACTGCTTCACAGACTGCCATCAAATCCTTAAGACTTCCGTTAAAATAGTTTTCTTCTGTAAGACAGCTGATTGCGCTTGCGCCATTGGCTCTATATTTTTTTGCAGCTTCTGCGGAATTGAGGTCAGGCGCGATATTTCCTTTTGAAGGACTTGCACGCTTTACCTCAAGAATCACGCCTTTAGATTCCATGAATGGATTTATAGCTCGTGTTCTTTTTTCTGGAATTTTAAATCCAAAGTTATAGCCCCGTTCAGCAATGTCTTTTTTTCTGCGTTCTACGATTTCTGCAATTACGTTTTTTTCTGACATTACTTTTCTTCGCTCAACTCTTTGGAAACTTTACAGATTTCTTCAATCTTAGCAAGGGCTTTTCCGTTTTCCATAGCTTCAACTGCCATATCGTAGCCTTCTTTAAGTGTGCGTGTTTTTCCGCTGAGGTAAAGAACAGCACCTGCGTTAAGTCCGACTGCAGCCTTGATAGTTTTTCTTCCTTTTCCGTTCATTACATCCATGGCAAGGGCTGCGTTGTCAGAACCGTTTCCGCCATAAAGCTCATCTTCGTTCATATCTGTAAGGCCGAAGTTTTCTGGTTTGATAACGTACTGATTTTCATTTCCTTTTTCGTCAATCTGATATACATCAGTTGGAGCACATGGACTGATTTCATCGTAACCATCACGGCTGCATACTACCATTACGCGCTTTGCTCCAAGACCTTTTGCGGCTCTTGCGTAATCCTTAAGCAGTGAAGCTGAATAAACGCCGAGAACTTCATATTCTGCATTTGCCGGGTTCAAGAGTGGACCTAAGATATTCATGATTGTTTTAATACCAAGTGCTTTTCTTACTGGAGCTGCAAAGCGCATTGCTGCATGATACACAGGTGCCATAAGAAAGCCGAAGTTTGTGCGTTTAATAAGTTCTGCAGTTATTTCTGGAGCTGCCATGATGTTGATACCAAAGGCTTCGAAGAAGTCAGCTGATCCAGATTTTGAAGAAACTGCGCGGTTACCATGCTTTGCCATTTTCTGACCACAACTGGCTGCAACCAAAGCTGACATTGAAGAAATGTTGAAGCTTCCTTTTCCGTCACCACCTGTTCCTACAATTTCTGCAAGTCCGGTTTTTTCAATTGGAAGAAGCTTCTTTTTCTTAAGAAGAGTTTTTGCACAACCAATCATTTCGCTTACTGCATGACCTTTTGCAGCCATTCCAACGAGAATTGCGGCCATGGCTCTTTCATCCATTGAACCGTCTGTAACATTGTCCATAAAGAAAGCAGCCTGTTCTTCTGTCATGTCCTTTTTTGCGATAAGCTGATTCAAAACGTCGGCTACAACAATGTTATCTCTGCGGTAATTGATGAATGCAGAAAGAAGTTCCTTTCCGTGTTCACTGGCAATGCTTTCAGGGTGGAACTGAATTCCTTCGATAGGAAGTGTCTTATGGCGAACACCCATGATGTCGCCGTCTTTTGCACGGGCTGTAACTTCAAAGTCTGGGCTTAATGTTGATTCATCTGCAACAAGAGAATGATAACGTGTGAACTTGCATGATTTTCCGATTGAGCGGAAAAGTCCGCGGCCATCAAGTTTAATGTCTTCAATAATTCCGTGGCGGATGTATTTTGCCTGAACGATGCGGGCACCGAAGGCTTCACAGATTGCCTGGTGGCCGAGACAGATTCCAAGAATAGGAATTTTTCCAGCAAAATAACGGATTGCATCTTCACAAACACCTGCCTGATAAGGAGCGCCTGGACCTGGCGAAACGATAAGGTATTCAGGATTCATTTCTGCAAGCTGTTCAACTGAATATTCATCGTTACGAACAAGTTTTATTTCTTTGTCTGTAACAGTCTGTAAAAGTTGTGTTACGTTGAATGTAAAAGAATCGTAATTATCTATAACTAAAATCATTTTTTTCCTCGCTATTTAAGTGATGGTTTAGACAGACAAAACCATCCCATTATTTATTTTGTCAAAGTGTCGATCAAAGCGCCCAGCTTTTCACATGTTTCAGTAAATTCGCGTTCTGCATTTGAATCGTAAACGATACCGCCACCAGCCTGAAGGTTGTACACATTTCCCTGCTTTAATGTACAGCGGATTGCAATACAGAAGTCCAGATCACCATTTGTCTGAACATAACCAACAGCGCCGGCATAGAAGCGGCGTTTTGTTGTTTCAAGACCGCTTAAAATCTGCATTGCACTGATTTTTGGAGCACCAGAAACTGTGCCGGCTGGGAACGAAGCTCTGAGAACCTGAATTGGCTTAACATCATCTCTTACGATACCTTCTGTGCTTGAAACAAGATGGATAACATGGCTGAAAAGTTCACATTCCATATACTGTGGAACTGTTACAGTACCTTCTTTGCAGACACGGCCAAGGTCATTTCTTGCAAGGTCTACCAGCATCAAATGTTCTGCCTGTTCCTTTGGATTTGAATGGAGTTCTTCTTTTAATTTTTCATCTTCTGCATCATTTTTACCGCGATGAATAGTTCCAGCGATTGGATGGATTGTAGCTTTTCCTTTTCTTACACGAACAAGGCTTTCTGGGCTGGCACCTGTAAACTGGAAGTCACCAAAGTCAATGTAGAAAAGATATGGTGAAGGATTTACTTTTCTAAGTTTTCCATAAACCTGGAGGGCTTCTGCCTTACATTCAATCTGAACGCGGCGGCTTGGAACAGCCTGGATGATGTCTCCTGCAACAATGTGTTTTTTAAGAACATTCACCTTATCCATATATTCTTTCTTAGATTTTTCAATGTCAGTGATCATCTTGTATTCAAAGGAACCTGTTTCTTCTTCTACATAAGAGAAGTCCATGTCGTTCATTCTCTTTAGAAGACGATCCATTGCTGCGTTAAGATCAATCTGGTGTTCGTTGTAGTTAAGACCGAAGATGTGTATTTCTTCTGTAAAATGATCAAATACGATATAAATGTGGCCTGTTACGAAAAGGCTTTCTGGAATGTTAAGTTCATCCTTCTGTTCAAAAAAGCGGATGTTGTCACAGCGCTTTGCAAATTCGTAGCTTAAGTAACCCAGTCCAGATGCTGGAAGGGGAATTTCTGCAAGCTGACCTTCTGGTGTTGTATTCTGCTGTGCAACGTAAAGAAGTGCATCAAGTATGTCGGCTGGTTTGTCACGACCGAGAGCGTCTTTACTTAACACGCCTTCTGTGTTGAATGGGATTTTCTTTCCGTCAACAAGGAATAGGATTTCTTCGCCTTCCTGCTGGATTTTGAAAGCTTCTTCTGTCATTAAGATGGAATAGCGTTCGCGGCCTTTCTGGAAGCTTGCTGATTCAAGGATTCCTTTTGCACCGATTTTTTTTGCTAAAAGATAAGGTGTATATCTTGAGTTTGAAATACATTTATAAACAGAGTCTGTTCTTTTTTCCATAATTATGGTTTCTCCTGATTGTTACTGTAAAAAGTAATTACTGTTAATAGTAATATACAGTAGGTTTAAATTACTGTCAAGAGAAACATAAATAAAATAGCAAATTCAAGTTTCTTCTATTGAATTGGACTGAATTCATATTTATAATGGTTATGTTTTACATTTCATTGGAGGTTATGTAATGAAAAAATCTATTATTGCAATGATGATGGCAGCTGCTGTTGCATTCTGTTTTACATCTTGTGGAAGTGAAAAAAAATCTAAAGTAGTAAAAATTGGTGTAATTCAGCTCGTTGAACACCCAGCTCTCGATGCTAACTATCAGGGATTTGTTGATGGTCTTAAAGAAGCTGGTTATGTTGATGGACAGAACATTAAAATTGATTACCAGAACGCTCAGGGCGAACAGGCTAACTGTGTTACAATCGCTCAGAAATTAATCAACGACCGCAGCGATTTGATCTTCGCTATTGCAACACCTGCAGCTCAGGCAGTAGCTAACCTTACAGACGAAATTCCTATCGTAATCTCATCTGTAACAGACCCAGAATCTGCTAAACTCGTACAGAAAAATACTGCTCCTGGAAACAACGTAACAGGAACTTCTGACCTTACACCTTGTGCAGCTCAGATGCAGCTCCTCAAGAAAATTTGTCCAGAAGCAAAAACAGTAGGTATGCTTTTCTGTTCAAGTGAACAGAACTCTTATTTCCAGATTGCTCTTGCTGAAAAAGCTTGTGACGAGCTTGGACTTAAATATGTAGAAGCTACAGTATCTAACTCAAACGAAATTCAGCAGGTTGTTCAGAACCTTTCAAAGAAAGTTGACGTTATTTATTCACCAACAGACAACATGATCGCAGCTGGTATGACATTGGTTGCTCAGGTTGCTACAGAAAACGGAATCCCTACAATCGTAGGTGAAGAAGGAATGGTTAACGCTGGTGGTTTGGCTACTTATGGCTTAAGTTACTACGAACTCGGAAAACAGACAGCAAAAATGGCTGTAGAAGTTATCGAAGGAAAGAAACCAGCTGACATGCCTATTCAGTATCTCGACAAGTGTGACTTGAAGATCAACGAAGACACAGCTAAAAAACTTGGAATTACAATTCCTTCAAATCTTTAATTAATATAGACAAGGTGATCAACTCTGGTCACCTTGTTTAATTCATAAAAACGGAGTTAAAAACAATAATGTTACTGGATTTTATTTTATCAGTTATTAGATCATTACCTGCAGCTGTGTCACAGGGTATTCTCTGGGGATTAATCACTTTAGGTGTTTATATTTCCTTCAGACTTTTGAATATGGCAGATATGACTGTTGACGGCAGTTTTGCAGCAGGTGGAGCAGTTACAGCTGTTCTTATTACCCACGGAATGGATCCTTACCTTACTTTGATTTTTGTATTTATCGTCGGATTGCTTTGTGGACTGATGACTGGATTTATGACAACAAAGATGCGCATCAATGTACTTCTTGCAGGTATTTTGAGTCAGATTGCATTGTATTCCATTAACATACGAATTATGGGTCGCCCTAATACACCATTAATTGGATGCCCAACCATGATAAGCAAATTTACACAGGGCATTACAAAAATTGTTGCTTCTGCAAAAAAAATTCAGCCAGACACAGAAGCATTTGAAAAACTGGCAAGACACATTTCAAAAGATATTCTTACACCGACAAATACATCACTTATTTTAGGTGTTATTGCGGTTGCAGTTGTAATCGTACTTGTTTATCTCTTCTTCGGAACAGAATATGGTAGCGCAATTCGTGCTACTGGTAGCAATGAAAACATGGTTCGCGCACTTGGCGTGAATACAGATGTGACAAAAATAATAGGTCTTATGATTTCTAATGGTCTTGTAGCTTTGAGTGGTGCACTTGTTGCACAGAGCCAGGGTTACGGTGATGTTCTTATGGGACAGGGTGCTATCGTAAGTGCCCTCGCTTCAATCATTATCGGTGAAGTAATTTTCGGAACCCGTTTTGGTTTGTGGTGGAGCCTGCTTTCGGTTGTGTTTGGTTCAATCATCTATCGTATTGTAATTTCATTTGCTCTTTCAATTCCTGGATTCAAGCCAACAGACTTAAAGCTTATTACAGCCTTCATCGTAGCAATTGCTCTTGCAGTTCCTGTGATGAAAAAAGCACTTACAAGTAAAACTAAAGGTCCGGCAGGTGAACTTAATACAAGACATGCCGATGACAAATTCAAACACTAAGGCTAAGGAGGAATGAAAGATGTTAACACTTACTAATATTACAAAGACATTCAACCCTGGCACAATTACAGAAAAGAAAGCTCTCCGGGGCGTAGATTTGGTTCTTGATGACGGGGATTTCGTAACAGTTATCGGCGGAAACGGTGCAGGTAAATCAACTTTGCTGAATATCATTGCAGGTGTTCACTATACAGATACTGGTTCAATCAAATTGAACGACATTAATCTTACACGCCGCCCTGAACATATTCGTGCAAAATATCTTGGCCGCGTATTCCAGGATCCAATGATGGGAACTGCGGCTAATATGTCTATAGAAGAAAATCTTGCAATGGCATTCCGTCGCGGTAAAAGACGCGGTCTTGCCTGGTACATCAAGAATTCTGAAAAGGAATTTTACCGTGAAAAGCTTGCCCTTCTGGATCTGGGGCTTGAAAACCGCATGCAGGCAAAGGTTGGTTTACTTTCAGGCGGTCAGCGTCAGGCACTTACACTTTTAATGTCATGCCTTCAGAAGCCGGAAGTTCTTCTTCTCGACGAACACACAGCTGCCCTCGATCCAAAAACAGCCCAGAAAGTTCTTGAGCTTACAGAAGAGTTTGTACAAAAAGATCATCTTACAACCTTCATGGTAACCCACAACATGAAAGACGCAATCCGCTACGGAAACCGCCTTATTATGATGATGGACGGAAAAGTAATTTACGACGTTAAAGGTGAAGAAAAGAAAAACCTTAAAGTTGAAGATTTGCTTGAAAAGTTCAGTGTTTCAGGTGTGGTCAGTGATAAACTTTTAAGCTAATTCAGTATTGAAAAGAACTTATGCTGATTTGCATAAGTTCTTTTTTTCTGTATGTTGAATACGGATTTTTGTTGAAATGAGATTATTTTTTAGGATAGTCAAAACAAGGATTGTTTTTTAATACTTCCAGATATTTTGCTGCTTCCCATTTTGCAATTGGTAAATCCTGGAAAAGGTAATTACCACATTCATCTGGTTTTGCACCTGGAATGTCGCCTTCGAAGTTTGCACAAAATTCAAAAGCACGAATCATTACAGGAAGGATTTCCTGAGGTGTAGGACGACCTTTAACGATAAAGTAACATCCTGTAAGACATCCCATTGGTCCCCAGTAAATTGTTTTGTCTTTCCATTCTGGATCGTTACGAAGGAATGTTGCAACAAGATGTTCGATTGTGTGAATTGCATTTCCGTGAAGGGTTGGTTCAAGGTTTGGTTTTTTCATGCGGATGTCGAATGTTGTAACTGCCTGGTCACCGACTGTATCTACGCGGGATTCGTAAATTCCTGGAACGAGTTTAATATGATCTACCTGAAAGCTTGGAATTAAATCCATTGTCTGCTCCTGATTTGTTTGTAAGGAATTTTCACAATACAGCAGATGACTACTGAAACTCTGTGAATGAATTTAGAATAAATTATATAGAAAGAAAAGTCAAAGGAATATTCCTGTAATGCAGGTGATGCATAACAGGAATTTTTTATTATCAACATGATTGTAAACCTATTATATTGCTTTAAAGTTTACAATATGTTAAATTCGGCACATGAAAAATAAAGTATTATTGACAGTATCATTTATCGCATTGTTTGCAGCAATAATATGTATCGGCTGCTTTTTACGTATTCCATTGGGACCTGTTCCTATTGTTTTACAGAACGCACTTGCAGTTTTGACTGGCGTTCTTTTAGGAAGTTACCTTGGTGGAGCACCTTCGGCTTTGTGGCTTGTTGTAGGTTTGATTGGTCTTCCTGTTTATTCTGGTGGAACAAGCGGTGTTGGTGTTTGGGCAGGTCCTACTGGTGGATTTTTGCCAGGTTATCTTCTTGGAGCAATTGTTGCGGGATTTATTGCTGGACGCCCATCGGTTGAACAGAAAAGACCTGGGATTGTTACTGTAATTCGTGTTGTCCTTGGACTTTTAGTGGGAATGGTTGTTCTCTACATTCCTGGTGTTTTCCATTTTGCAAGATGGGCTCAAGCTGCAGGAAAAGTGCCAGAAGGCCTTTCGGCTGTTCAGTACACAATGAAGGCTTGCGTAATTCCTTTTATACCAGGCGACTTGATTAAATTTGTTGTCTGCATACCTGTAGCACTTGTTGTAAGACCTGTTGTTGCTCAGTACCTTTATTCTGGAAAAAAGAAAAAGATAGAAGAAAAACAGAATTCTTCAGAAGAGGATTAATTTGATAACAATCAGCAATGTCAGTAAGGCTTTTGAAACTTCAGAAGGCTTAAATTGTGCTCTTAAAAATGTCAGCTTGAAAATCTCTGATGGAACTTGTGTTGTAATTGGCGGTGAAAATGGTTCTGGAAAGAGTGTTCTCATGTCTATTATTGCAGGTCTTGAGGAAGCTGATGCTGGCACTGTTGATTGTGATAGCCGTGCAGGTCTTGTATTTCAGGAGGCTGAGACACAGATTCTTGGTGAAACTCCGAGGGAAGACATTGCATTTGGTCCAAAAAATCTTGGTTGGAAAAAAGAAAAAGTTGATGAGGCTGTGAACCTTGCGTTGGAAAAGACCGGCCTTACAGATAAGGCAGATTTTCCGGCAAGATTTTTGTCGGGCGGAGAAAAACGCCGCCTTGCGGTGGCCTGCATGATTGCAATGGATCTGAACATAATCATTATGGATGAACCATATGCCAACCTGGATTTTGGCGGCGTTCGTCAGGTCAATGAATTGATAAAGGCATTAAAGAAGCAGGGTAGGACTGTGATCATTCTTTCTCACGAAATTGAAAAATGTCTCGGTCTTGCAGATCAGTTTGTGGTGTTGTTCCGTGGAGAAAAAGTTTTTGACGGAAAACCTGCTGCCGGGCTCAAACAGAATCTTGAGCAGTGGAATATTCGTAATCCTCTTGTCTCGTACAAAAATGTTAAAGATTTAATCTGGTAGATTACGAGCCTTCAAAATTCCTTTTAAAATGCAGAATGAAAAAATCAAAGTTAAAAAAAAATATTCAGCATTCTCATACAAAGCGGGGAACTCTTTTTTGCACAGATGTCCTGCGTGGATCAAGCTTTTGTGCATTCCTGCATTGAACATTTTGTTTTTATGTCTTCCAGTTTATTTTGCTTTAGGGCTGATTGTCGTTCAGTTTGCAATTGCCTGTGTGCTTAGATTTTCTTTAAGGGAACAATTTACGGACCTGAAGCCTGTTTTGTATTACGCAGCTTTTGTTCTTGTTATGGATTTGATTATGTGCTTTGGTTCGGGTAAAATGAATTTTGCAGAAGTTTTCAGCTGGGACAATCAGAAAGAATCTGTTTTTTTACTTGTAAAAATTTTCTGCATTCTTCAAAGTGCAAGCCTCGTTTTTAAAACTTCAACATCCCTTGAACTGCGTGATGGAATCTGGACTATTGAAAAAGCAGTAAGAAAAATTTTTCACTTAAAAGAAAAAAATTTTATTACAAATACAATTTCCCTTTTCCTGAATTTTATTCCCATGGTGTCAAAAATCTGGGATCAGTCTGTTCGTGCCTGGATTGCCCGTGGTGGTAAAAAAGGAATAAAGATGTATCTCAAGCTTTTGCCCGTCTTATTTTTTGTTGGAATGAAAAAAGCATGGAATGCTGCAAGAGCCCTGCAGATTAGAAATTAACTAAACCATGAACCGAAAATTTGAAGAAAGGGTACAGAGCGCAGGCTTAATTCACTGGAACATCCTTTTTGTTATCCATAATAAATCCTGAATACCGCAATTAGAACACTTAATTCTTTTCTATACTTCACTTGAATGAATACTTACTTCACCTGAGCTTAAAGTTTTGCAGCTTCCATCAGAAAGCTCTACAACCAGCGATGCTTTGTCATCAATATCAACAGCTTTTGCTTCGTACGTAGAATCCGGGTTATCAATAATCGGATGAACTTTGATTGTTTTTCCAATCAAGAATGAAAGACTTTTGTATTCTTCAATTACCTTTGCAGAAGCTTCTGAAAGAATCTGAAGAACATCTCCTGCAACCTGGGCAGCAAAAGCTGCTCGTGTTACTTTGTTTGAAAATTCATTATCTTTATTTGAGGCAAAATCGCCTGTTATGGAACCTGCAACTTTTTTTACATCATCAGGCAGGGCGTCAGGATTGTCGCTGATGTTGATTCCGATTCCGATAACAGCAGATTCGATTCTGGCAGTTTCAAAATTCATGATGCCTTCTGTGAGAATGCCTGAAACTTTTTTTCCGCCGATAAAAATGTCGTTGATCCATTTAATTGATGGCTGGATGCCGTACAGTTTTTTGATTGCCCGGCAGACTGCAACGGCAGAGAAGGCTGTAAGCTTTGCAGGTTCTGTAATTCCATTTTCAGGTGCGTAAATCATTGAAATGTAAATGCCGGTTTTTGATGGGGAATAAAATGTTCTTCCCAGGCGGCCGCGGCCTGCGCTCTGGCTTTCTGCAACTATTACTGCGTTGTGGAATTTTTTTCCGGCTTGGGTGAGATTTCCGAAGGCGTCACGGAGATTGCCTGCTTCTGTCAAAAGCCTTTTGGCGTGGGTGTTTGTGGAATCGATTTCTTTGTGGCATTCAATGTAGGAATTTTTAAATTCTGGAAAGGCCTTCGAAAATTCCTTTTGAAAGTTTTCATAAGAGAAGACATCTGAGCTGCTGGAAAAAATGTAGCCGCCGTTTGTAGTTCCTTCTATGCTATAACCATCAGAGCGGAGGGAATTGATTGCCTTCCAGATTGCGGCCCGACTTACGTCGCATTGTTCTGCCAGCTTTTCGCCAGAGATTGAAGTGTCTGGACAAGATGAAAGTGTCTGAAGGATTTTTTCTTTTGTTGTCATAGTTTTCTCTTGAAGGTATTTTACTTTGGATTTGCGGTTTTTGCTAGGGTGGGGGGATATGGAAGCTGGGTGGAAATTTAATATTTCTCCATATATTTATTGACACTATAAAACCATTTCACTAAAATTAAATTAATTAACGGCAAAGAAGTCGTAGACGAATCTTTATGTAAATTTGTGCATAAGAATTCTTCTACGACTTTTTTTTTGCGGCAAAGGGGTCGCAGATAGTTTCTCAAAAAATTCCATGTCAGGGGAATAGTGGGAAAATTTATCTGTGATCTTTTTTTTTGCTTTTGTGAGGTACTATATGAAGACTTTGTATGAATCCAGCTTTGAACATGATGCCTGTGGTATTGGTGCTGTAGTAAGCATTGATGGTATCAAAAGTCACCGCGTTGTTGAAAATGCGTTGTCTATCGTAGAGAAACTTGAACATCGTGCAGGTAAAGATGCCAGTGGCGAAACTGGTGACGGTGTTGGTATTCTTGTTCAGATCAGCCACAACTTCTTTAAGAAAATTGAAAAAGAAGCAGGACTTAAACTTGGAGATGAAAGAGATTACGGTGTTGGTCAGTTCTTCTTTCCTGCTGATAAATATGAAGATGAAAAAAAACGCTTTGAAAAATGTGTGAAAGATGCAGGTCTCGAATTTTTAGGCTGGAGAAAAGTTCCGGTTGATGAAAAAGTTCTTGGTAAAAAAGCTTTTGAATGTATGCCTTCTATCTGGCAGGCTTTTGTAAAACGCCCCGCTGACACTGAAAAAGGTGTTGAGTTTGATAAAAAACTTTATACAGTCCGCCTTGCATTTGAAAAAACAAATAACGGAACTTATGTTTGTTCCTTTTCTTCAAGAACAATCGTTTATAAGGGAATGTTCCTCGTTCAGCAGTTAAGAACATTCTACAAAGATCTTCAGGATGCTGAATATGTTTCAGCACTGGCACTTGTTCACTCACGGTTCAGTACTAACACAAATCCAAGCTGGCAGCGTGCTCATCCAAACCGCTTTATTGCCCACAACGGTGAAATCAATACAATTCGCGGTAACGTAGACAGGATGCTTGCCCGCAATGGTGAAGTTGACGTTACTGGTTCTGACTCAGCAATGCTTGATAATACATTGGAATACTTTGTAATGAATGGAATGCCACTTCCACTTGCTGTTATGGTTTGTATTCCTGAACCTTGGAAACATGATACTTCCCTTACAGAACAGAAAAAAGATTTCTATCACTATTGGGCTACTATGATGGAACCATGGGATGGTCCTGCAGCTATTCTCTTTAGTGATGGTGATTATGTCGGAGCAACATTGGACCGCAATGGTCTTCGTCCAAGCCGTTACTTTATTACAAAAGATAACATGCTTATTCTTTCATCAGAAGTTGGTGTACTTGACGTTGATGAAAAAGATGTTGTTGTAAAATCAAGACTTCAGCCAGGACGTATGCTTCTTGTTGATACAGTTGCAAAACGTCTTATCAGTGATAAAGAAATTAAGGAAACATATTCGAGCCAGCATCCATACGGTGAATGGCTGGACCAGAATCTTATTCATCTTGCTGACATCAAAATTCCGAACAAGAAAATTCCTACAAGCACACTTGATGAAAGAAATCATCTTTACCGTGCATTCGGATGGAACTACGAAGACCTTAACGAAATGGTTTTACCAATGGCTCGTACGGGTGTTGAACCTACAGGTGCTATGGGTATTGATACACCATTGGCTTGTATGTCAGACAAACATCCTTCACTTTTCAGCTACTTTAAGCAGCTGTTCGCTCAGGTAACAAACCCACCTATCGACAGCCTTCGTGAAAGGATCGTAACTGATACAACAGTTTATGTAGGAAGTGACGGAAACCTTCTTAAAACAGAAGGAAAGAACTGTAAGGTTCTCGAAATCAACAATCCTATTTTGACAGGTGTTGATCTTTTGAAGATTGCAACCTTGAATCAGGATGGACTTAAGGCAAAGAAGATTTCACTTTTGGTAGATCTGAAAAATCTAAATGGAGATCAGTGGCTTGCAGAAAGGCTGGATAATCTTTTCAAGGAAATCGATTCTTCTTATGCAGATGGCTACAACATTATGATTCTTTCTGACCGTGGTGTTGATGAAACTCACGCTGCAATTCCTTCTTTGCTTGCAGTAAGTGCTGTTGAACAGTACTTGATCAGAACAAAGAAAAGAACTCAGATTTCTATCATTCTTGAAAGTGGTGAAGTTCGTGATGTTCATCAGTCTGCAATGTGTCTTGCATATGGTGCCCGCGCTATTAACCCTTACCTTGCACACGAAGCTATTTCTGAAGTTATTGACCAGAAGCTTTTGGATAAGGATTACCACACAGCTATCGATGATTACAACAAAGCTATAATTAACGGGATCGTTAAGATTGCTGCAAAAATGGGAATCAGCGCAATTCAGTCATATCAGTCAGCTCAGATTTTTGAAGCTGTTGGTATTGCACAGGATGTTGTTGAAAAATACTTTACAAACACTGTTAGCCGCGTAGGTGGTATTGGTCTTAAAGAAATTCAGGAAGACGTAATATTCCACCACCAGCAGGCTTGGAATCCAAACGGACTTACTGTAAGTACTCACCTTGAAAGTGTAGGTTCTCACAAATTCCGCAGAGGACCAAACGCAGAAGATCACCTTTACAATCCAGAAACAATCATTGCATTGCAGGAAGCAACACGCAATGGTGATTATAAGAGATTTAAGGAATACACAAGCCTTGTTGATGATAACTCTCATCCACATTGTCTTCGTGCACTTCTTGATTTTGAAATCGACGAATCAAAGTCAATTTCTATCGATGAAGTTGAAAGCGTAGATTCAATCGTACAGAGATTTAAGACAGGTGCCATGTCTTACGGATCAATTTCGGAAGAAGCACATAAGTGTATGGCAGCTGCTATGAATCACCTCCACGGAAAATCAAACTCAGGTGAAGGTGGTGAAAAACCAGAACGCCTGGGAACAGAATACAACTCAGCAATCAAGCAGGTTGCTTCTGGCCGCTTTGGTGTAACAGAAGAATATCTTCTTTCTGCAAAAGAAATTCAAATTAAAATGGCACAGGGTGCAAAACCAGGTGAAGGTGGACACCTTCCTGGAAAGAAAGTATACCCATGGATTGCTACAACTCGTTATGCAACTCCAGGTGTATCACTTATTTCACCTCCACCACATCACGATATTTACTCAATCGAAGATTTGGCTCAGCTGATCTACGATCTTAAAAATGCAAACCGTGCAGCACGCATTTCTGTAAAGCTTGTATCAGAAGCAGGTGTTGGAACTATCGCAGCCGGTGTTGCAAAAGCAGGTGCTCAGGTAATTCTTATTTCTGGACACGATGGTGGTACAGGTGCTGCTCCTATTTCTTCTATCCATCATGCAGGTCTCCCTTGGGAACTTGGTCTTGCAGAAGCACATCAGACATTGATGCAGAACGGACTTCGTGGTCGTGTAATCATCGAAACTGATGGTAAGCTTATGAGCGGTCGTGACGTTGCAATTGCATGTCTCCTTGGTGCAGAAGAATTCGGATTTGCAACAGCTCCACTTATTACAATGGGTTGTGCAATGATGCGTGTATGTAACCTTGATACTTGTCCATTCGGTGTTGCAACACAGAACGAAAAACTTCGTGCAAGATTCCCTGGTAAACCAGAATATGTAGAAAACTTCATGAAGTTCATCGCAGAAGAACTACGCGAATATATGGCAAAACTTGGTGTTCACTCAATCGAAGAAATGTGTGGTCGTACAGATCTTCTCAAGCTCAAAGACAAGCAGGGCTTTGAAAGAGCAGGTCTCATTGATATGTCACGTGTTCTTGGTGAAACAAATGAAAGCTGGAAGTCTGAACGTGATGTTTACGACTTTAAGCTTAACACAACAGTTGATGAAAAGATTCTCCTTTCAGCATTTGAAAAAGTAAGTTCAAAAGCTGGAAACAATACAAGGATTCTTGATAAGCCATTCAAGATCGAAAGTACAGACAGAACTGCAGGTACAATCCTTGGTTCAGAAATCCAGAAGAAGTTCGGAAATTCACTTTCTGAAGATGCATTCATCGTTGATGTGGAAGGTGGTGCAGGTCAGAGCTTTGGTGCATTCATTCCTAAGGGTCTTACAATGAGCCTTACTGGTGAAGCAAACGACTACTTTGGTAAAGGGTTGAGTGGCGGTAAGCTTGTAATTAAAAAGCCTGAAGGTTTTGCAGGAAAAGCAGATGAAAATATTCTTATCGGTAACGTTGCATTGTTTGGTGCAACATCAGGTAAGGCATTCATCAATGGTGTTGCAGGTGAACGTTTTTGTGTAAGAAACTCTGGTGCTACAGCAGTTGTTGAAGGATGTGGTGATCACGGTCTTGAATACATGACTGGCGGTATTGTAGTAATTCTCGGTAAGACAGGACGCAACCTTGCTGCCGGAATGAGTGGAGGTGTTGCTTATGTTCTTGATGAAAACCATGACCTTTACAAGAGAATGAATCACGAACTTGTAAAGATGTATGACATCGAAGATGCAACAGAACTTAAAGCACTCATCGAACAGCACGCAAAAGAAACTGGTTCAGAAAAAGCAAAACAGATTCTTGCCGACTTTGAAAGTTTTATTCCAAAGTTCAAGAAAATTATTCCAAACGATTACAACCGTATGCTTACAGAAATTGCATCTGGCGAAGCAAGCGGCATGAATCACGATGACGCAGTTATGGCTGCATTCAAAAAGATTACAGCGTAATGAAAATCAAAACTGCAATATCGTGCATCCTGCACGACCGCTAACGCGGGGTTATAGGAGAAGAAAATGGGAAAGAATACAGGATTTTTAGATTATAAACGAACAGAAAACGGAAACATTGCACCTTTGGAAAGAATAAAGAACTTCAAAGAATTCCATCCAAAACTTGATGAAGATGCAAGAAAAGAACAAGCTGCCCGCTGTATGAACTGTGGTGTTCCAATGTGTCAGTCTGCAATCAAGCTTGCAGGAATGATTACAGGTTGTCCTCTTCACAACCTGATTCCGGAATGGAACGATGCACTTTACAAAGGACAGTATGACATGGCTGCATGGCGTCTTTTGATGACATCAAATTTTCCTGAATTTACAGGACGCGTATGTCCAGCCCTTTGTGAAAAAGCATGTAACTGCGGTAACCCGGTATGCGGTGACGGTGCAGTAACAGTTCACGACAACGAACTTTATATCATTGAAAAAGCATTTGCTACAGGCTATATGAAGCCACAGATTCCTTCTAAAAGAAGTGGAAAAAAAGTTGCAGTAATCGGTGCAGGTCCTGCAGGACTGGCAGTTGCTGATACTTTGAATCACCGTGGTCACAATGTAACTGTTTTTGAGCGCGAAGACAAAGCCGGCGGACTTTTGATGTACGGTATTCCAAACATGAAACTGGAAAAGAACATCATTGAACGTCGTGTAAATCTTATGAAAGAAGAAGGCGTTGAATTTGTATTCAATGCAGATGTTGGTCACAACTCTTCTGCTGATTACATTCTCAAAAACTTTGATGCAGTAGCATTGTGTTGTGGTGCAAAAAAAGCTCGTCCTTTGACTTCAGTTGGAATTGATAAAGTTGCAACAGGAAATAACGGTGCAGAAGGCGGTGTAATGTTTGCCGTAGACTTTCTTAAAGAAGTAACAAAATGTGTTGTAGCAACAACAGAAGCTTTGGAAAAAGTAAACATTGCTCCAGCAAACGTACAGATTGACCAGATGCTTGAAAAAGAAATCGGTCTTAAAATTGAAGGAAAAAATGTAATCATCGTTGGTGGTGGTGACACAGGAAACGACTGCTGTGGAACTTCAATCCGTCTCGGCGCTGCAAGCGTAACTCAGATCGAAATGATGCCTTGTCCACCAGTAGAAAGAGCAGAAAGCAATCCATGGCCACAGTGGCCAAAGGTTCTCAAAACTGATTACGGTGCTGAAGAATCAATCGCAGTTTTCGGACACGATCCACGCGTATATGAAACAACAATCAAAGAAATTTACAGTGAAAACGGAAAAGTAACAGGCGTAAAAACTGTAGAAGTTGAATTCCAGATTATCGATGGAAAACGTCAGCTTGTAGAACGCAAAGGTACAGAAAAAGATCTTAAGGCTGACCTTGTTCTTATTGCTGCTGGATTTACTGGTTGTGAAGAATATACAGCTCAGGCATTTGAAACAGAAATCAGTCCTCGCGGAACAATTTTTTCAAACGGAAAAGCTTCTCCAAGTTCAGAAACAGGATATTCAACATCAGTAGAAAAAGTATTCACAGCAGGTGATATGCACCGCGGCCAGTCACTGGTTGTATGGGCTATTACAGAAGGCCGTGAATGTGCAAAAGAAATTGATGATTTCTTAATGAAATAAGGCGGGAACAAAAATGGGCTTTCATGATGAGTGTGGTGTAGTTGGAATTTACGGTGCAGAAAATGCAGCAGCGCTTTCTTATTTTGCGCTTACATCACTGCAGCATCGCGGTCAGGAAAGTGCAGGTATCGCAGTTTCTGATGGAGAGACAATTCATCTGCACAAGGACATGGGACTTGTAAGCGATGTTTTTGATAAGGACCATTTTGAAGATCTTAAAGGAAGCGTTGCGGTAGGTCATGTGCGTTATGCAACAGCTGGCGGTAGAACAATCGAAAACGCTCAGCCATTCTTGAACACATTCAAGTTAGGTGGAATTGCTCTCGCCCACAACGGTCAGCTTGTAAACTACGAACCTCTTCGTGAAATGCTTGAAGATTCTGGAAGTACCTTTTCTTCAACAAGCGACACAGAAGTAATTCTTAAGCTCATTGCCCGTTCATATAAAAAAGGCCTTGAAGCTGCAGTTGTAAATACAATTCAGCTGATCAAAGGCTCATATGCACTTTGTATCATGACAGAAGACACAGTAATCGGAGTCCGTGATCCAAACGGAATCCGCCCGTTGTGTCTTGGAAAAATTCCCAGTGCCCACAATGGAAAAGATGCCTACATTCTCGCATCAGAATCCTGCGCCATCGACAGCTGTAACGGAGAATTTGTCCGTGACATTGAGCCGGGTGAAATAATTATCATCAATAAAGACGGCTTAAAATCAATTCACCTTGAAGAACGTACAAAAAAACAGACCTGTATTTTTGAATACGTTTACTTTGCCCGCCCAGATTCAGTCATCGATGGAATCCCAGTTCAGGAAGCACGTTACAGAATGGGAAAAGTTCTTGCAGAAGAAAGCCCTGTAGAAGCCGATGTTGTAATTGGAGTTCCTGACAGCGGAATTGGAGCTGCTCAGGGATACGCAAGAGCATCAGGCATTCCATATGTAACAGGTATCATCAAAAATAAATACATCGGCCGAACATTCATCGCACCGACACAGAAAGAACGGGAAAACATGGTATTCGTAAAACTCAATGCTATCAGAAGCGATCTTGAAGGTAAGCGCGTAATCGTAATCGACGACTCCATCGTCCGCGGAACCACAAGCCGTCGCCTTGTTCAGATCCTCCGCCGCGCCGGTGCAAAAGAAGTTCACTTTAGAGTTTCATCATCACCAGTAAAGTTCCCATGCTATCTGGGTATCGACACCCCAAGCAAAAACGAACTTATCTCAAGCACGCATGAACTTGAAGAAATCAGAAAAGAAATCGGTGCTGACTCTCTGGCATTCATCAGCCTCGAAGGAATGATTAAGGCCTTTGGCGAAGACACATTCTGCAAAGGATGCTTCAGTGGGGAATATCCGGTAGCTTGCGCGAGAAAAGTGTAGTCATTAAGCTATATCTCCTCAAATTTTCCTTGCTTTGTAGAGTTTCTATGGTATAATTAAGGAGACTAATCATGTTAGGTGAATTTATTGATTTCTAACAATATTCTTTCCAGCGAGCAGATTCTCAGAACAATTGGTGGTGTTTACAACAACATTCATCTTTTTGATTTAGAAAAAGATGCTGTTCAAGAAATTTATGCTATCGAAGCAGTTCATAATTTTCTTAACGAATATGGAAACAAAAAGTCAATTCAGGAACTTCTTCATCATGTTGCAAATAAAGTTTCAACAGATGAATATCTTTCTTCCATTCTCGAATTTACAAATCTTTCAACACTTGAACAGCGAATCAAAGGAAAAAAAATAATTTCCTTTGATTATGTAGAAAAATATGCCGGATGGACCAGATGCAGTTTTATTCCAGTTGAATATTCCCCTGATAAAAAATTAAGATATGTGCTTTACACATCTCGAGTCATTCAGGACGATAAAAATCACGAAGAAAATCTTCTTGCTCAGATGGATTATGATGAACATACTGGTCTTTACAATCGTCGTGCTTTGGAACGGGATGGAAAGCATTTTGGAAAAGAAGGAATGCCAAAGGATCTTACGCTGATTGCGATGGATATCAATGGTCTTAATGCCGTAAATCATACACTTGGCGTTGAAGCTGGCGATGAATTAGTAAAAGGAGCTGCTGATTGTATAATAAAGGTCTTTGGTTCTAAAGGAAAGATATACAGACTTGGTGGCGATGAATTTTATGTTATCATCGATATGGAACTGAATGAACTTGTAAAACTGTTTTCAGTTTTCGACAATGTTACTGCCAGCTGGAAAGGAAATCTTGCAAAGGGACTAACTATTTCAAAAGGAATTGCTGCCCACGCAGAATTCCCTGATCTCACATTCCGAGAGCTTCTGGCAAAAGCCGACCAGCGAATGTATCAGGAAAAAGAACAGTATTATAAAAGCAGAGACAAGAGAATTGGTGAAAATTTAAAAGAGCCTGAAAGCTTTAGTTTGATCATGCAAAAAGCATATTCTGGTTTTGTATCGCTTCAATTTGGTGATGGACAACTTCCAAAGCTTTTTGTTGATGACTTTATTGCAAACTTTTTGGGTTTCGAATTAACAAATACTCCTGAAAAAAATTACGAGGAATGGATTAATCGTATTCATCCGGATTATTCAGATTTTATTTCTTCTGCAATCGAGAAAATCATCATCGGTAATCAGACAGAAGTTCAGTATCCGTGGTTTCATCCAAAAGCAGGACTAACTTACATCAGAACTTTTGGCTACCGTGATCCGAACTTTACAGATGGCGTTCGCATTAATGGAACATTCCAGAATGTAACAAATCTTGTTCATCTCCAGAAAGATAGACTGACAGGATTTTATACAAATGAAGCCTTTTTCCAGAAGGCAGAAGAAATTCTTATGGCAAATAAAGAAAAGAATTATCGTTTCTTTGTTTCTGATATCGAAAACTTCAAAGCTATCAATGACAGATATGGTAATGAACACAGTGATGAGCTTTTAAAATATCTTGCAAAGTCTCTTAAGAATCTTTGTAAAAATCTTGTTCTTGCAGGTCGTTTAAGTACTGATGTATTTGTCTGCATGCAGGAAGACACAGGTAAAGTTCAAACTTCGAAGGAAGGATTGAAATTCCAGAACGCAATCTTAGATGGTGCTCCGATTAAGAACTTTGTCTGGAAGCATGGAGTTTACTACACTCGCATTGATAGAAATATTTCTGCACAGCAGATGTGTGACAGAGCACGACTTGCAGTTGAAAGCATCAAAGGTAACTATGATGTTGCATGCGCTCTCTATGATGAAAAGCTTGATAAATTTGTAAAGACTAAACAGCAGATTCTTGAAAATATGGAAGATGCTTTAAAGAACAAAGAGTTTAAAGTTTATCTTCAGCCAAAACACGATTTAAGGAAAAATAAAACTGGCGGAGCCGAAGCTCTTGTACGCTGGATTCATCCGGTAATAGGTTTTATGAATCCAGGTGATTTTATTCCAGTATTTGAACAGAATGGTTTTGTTAAGAGTGTCGATGAATTTGTTTTCAGAGAAGTATGTTTGATGCTTCGCCGATGGATTGATGAAGGTAAACCAGTTGTTCCAATTTCAGTAAATCTTTCTCGTCGTGATTTTGACAGCGTTGATCTTGCAGAACAGCTTTTAGCTGTCATTGAAGAGATTGATATTCCACATGAACTGATTCATTTTGAAGTAACTGAGTCGGCTTTCTCTGATAGCCCTGATCGTATTGCTAATACTATCCGCAAACTTCATGATGAGGGTTTTGTAATTGAGCTTGATGATTTTGGAACGGGATACAGTTCGTTAACTTCATTAAGTGAAATTGAATTTGATATCTTAAAGCTTGATATGAGCATCATCAGAAATGACAATCCTGATTCTCCAAGAAATGTTCTTGATATGTGCAACCAGATTGTAAAGCAGATGAACTTAAAGTCAGTTGCAGAAGGCGTCGAAACAGAAGCTCAGCTTAATCGACTTAAAAAAATCGGCTGTGATTATATTCAGGGATATTATTTTTCAAAGCCGTTACCAGTTGAAGATTTCGAAAATTATCTGGCTAATGAAGCGTGATATTGGAATGAAAAAAAGACTTATGCAGTTCTGCATAAGTCTTTTTTTAGCCGTAAGTACTGATAACCTGTTCAGCTACCGCTGTTTTTTTAATACAGCGATCCATGGCTTCTTTTTCGATGTAGCGATGGGCATCAGCTTCGGTCATGTTAAGATTCTGCATTAAAAGCATTTTTGCCCGGTTAACAACTCGGATTTCTTCCATCTTAACTTTCAGTTTTGTTGTCTGACTTGAAAGAACCTGCACTTTATATTGAACGGCGATTGCAACTTTTATCATGTTGTAGAAATAGAACTGATCAAAAGGAGAAGTAATCGTTAAAATTCCGTAGCCTTCAACTTTGTAACTGATCTGTTCAAAGAACTGTGTCGGAGTCAGAAGAAGAGTTGTGCTTGTGGAATCTGAAATATCGATAGCGAAATCAGTTCCTTCGCCGTCTGCAAAATCAACAAGGATAATGTTAAAATTCCTTTCACTGCAGATACGACGGGCTTCATTAAAGTCTGAAACAATTTGAGTATCAAACAACGGTGCAACCAGCATTGCACTGACTTGTGAGGAAATTTTATTGTCTTTTGTCACAACCAGGACGGTGTGTAAATCAGAAGTCATAAATTAGTATTTCAAAACCTTTTTTACGAATTCACTTTCGTCAGCAATTTTTTTAGCCAGATCCAGAGTATCAGGAAGAACTTTAATATCATTTTTGCTGGCGTTAGCAAAAAGATTTTCTTCAACTGGTGCAGGTGGAACAAGATTGTTTTCAATTCCATCGAGGGCTGCATAAATAATTAATGCAAAAGCAATGTATGGATTACATTCAGGGTCTGCCGAACGGATTTCTAAGCGTTTAATTTTTTTAGTTGCAGGAACACGAATCATTGTTGAACGGTTCTGATTTCCCCAGCAGATATATTTAGGAGCTTTACATTCTCCAAGACGATTGTAGGATTCTTCAGTTGTGTTGAGGAAGTAAGTAAGTTCCTCTGCGTGCTTCAAAATTCCTGCAATAGCATTTGGCATTTTTGATTCATCGGAAAGTGAAACATTGATGTGAAAGCCGCTGCCTGCCTGACCTTCAAGTGGTTTTGGTGAAAAGTCAGCGTAAAGGCCGTTTGAAGCAGCTCTTGTTCGTACAATCCATTTGAAGGTTGCTGTGTTATCGGCTGCAGTCAATGCATCGGAATATTTAAAGTCGATTTCATTCTGGCCAGGGCCTTCTTCGTGATGGCTTGCTTCAGGAATGATTCCCATCGATTCAAGTGTAAAGCATATGTCGCGGCGGATATTTTCACCTTTATCTTCTGGAGCAATATCCATATAGCCCGCATTGTCAAAAGGAATTTTTGTAGATTCACCGGCTTCATTCAATTTAAAGAGGTAGAATTCAACTTCTGGTCCGAAAGAAAGTGAAAGGTTGTATTTTTCTTTTGCGTATTTAATTGCATTTTTAAGCAATGTACGACAGTCTTTTTCGTAAGGAGTTCCATCAGGGTATTTGATGTTACAGAACATGCGGCATACTTTACCAGTGTTTGGACGCCATGGAAGAACAGAAAGTGTAGTTGGATCGGGATGAAGGAAAAGATCAGACTTGTCAGGAGCTTCGAAGCCGTCAATTGCAGAAGCATCGAAGCTGATTCCCAGTTCAAAAGCACGATGCAGCTGATCTGCCATAATAGAAATGTTTTTCTGTTTGCCTTTTACATCGAAGAAAGCAAGACGAACAAATTTAACATCTTCTTCCTTAACAAATTCAAGAACTTCACTTTCTGTATACATATGGACCCCTTTGTGTCTTTTTATTAATTATAAAGTTTAGGTAAAATAAAAAAAAGAGGTCGTAAAAAAAAAACCGAAATTTTTCCCAGTGTTTTTTTTACGACCTCTTTGCCATAACTACAGAAATATTATTTTAAAATTTCTGTTTTTGCAAGATGGAAATGTATTCTATATAGCTAAAGCAGATCTTTCAGTGTTACACTGTCCAGGTAGTTTTCAACAAGATTATCAAGTTTAGTCCACATTGGCAAAGTTTTGCAGACATCCTTTTTAGCACAAGGTTCTGCTCCTTTTACAAGACATGAAACTGGTGCGAGACTTCCTTCTGTGAGACGGAGAATATCGCCTACTTTGTATTCGTCTGGTTTGCGGTTAAGCTTGTAACCGCCTCCTTTTCCGTGAATGGCATCAACAAAGTGGTTTTTAGAAAGCAATGTCATTATTGCTTCGATGTATTTTTTTGAGATGTTCTGACGCTCTGCGATTTCTTTAAGTGGAATTCTATCCTGCTCAATATTCTGTGCAAGGTCAATCATAACTCTAAGGGCATAACGGCCTCGTGTTGAAACTATCATTAACTAAACTCCTAGTCTGCAAAAAGTGGTGTAGAAAGGTAGCGGTCTCCAGTATCAGGAAGAAGAACTACGATTTTCTTTCCTGCTGCTTCTGGACGTTTTGCAACTTCGATTGCTGCCCAAAGTGCGGCGCCGGATGAAATTCCAACCAGAACACCTTCTTTTTTACCAACAAGCTTTCCTACCTTAAATGCATCATCATTTTCAACGGGGATGATTTCGTCGTAAATTTTTGTATCAAGAACATCAGGAACAAAGCCTGCTCCGATTCCCTGGATTTTGTGAGCGCCTGCAGTTCCTTTTGAAAGAACTGGAGAAGTTGCTGGTTCAACAGCTATAACTTTTACATCTGCTTTTTTAGATTTGAGGAATTTTCCAACGCCTGTGATTGTTCCGCCAGTTCCAACACCTGCAACAAAGTAATCAACATCGCCGTCTGTGTCGGCAAAGATTTCTGGTCCTGTTGAATTGAAGTGTGCCTGTGGGTTAGCTGGGTTTACAAACTGACCTGGAATAAAGCTGTCAGGAATTTCTTTTGCAAGTTCGTCAGCTTTTGCGATTGCACCTTTCATTCCTTTTGCACCTTCTGTAAGAACAAGTTCTGCTCCGTAAGCCTTCATGATCTGACGGCGTTCAACAGACATTGTTTCTGGCATTACGATGATGATTTTATAACCGCGGGCTGCGGCAACTGAACAAAGTCCGATGCCTGTGTTTCCGGATGTTGGTTCGATGATTGTTGAAGTTGGTTTTAGTTTTCCTGTTTTTTCTGCGTCGTCAAGCATGGCTTTTGCAACGCGGTCTTTTACGCTTCCTGCTGGATTAAAGTATTCCAGCTTTGCGTAGATTTTTGCGTTGAGTGAAAATTCCTTTTCAATATTTGAAAGTTCCAAAAGTGGTGTGTGACCGATAAGTTGGTCAGCTGATGTATAAATGTTTGCCATAATATAGCTCCTTTTGATTAGTTTTTTTGGAGGAATTTTTTGCCGCACGAAAAAGTATGATAAAACCTACTATATTGGTGTGGATTATAATTTATTTATAAACCATAATGCCTACTAAGTCAATAGGTAAAACTAAAAAAAATAGTTGTAAATTTTTTCAAAACCTATTGACAAAGTAGGTAATTAAATTTATTCTGCTTATACCTACTAGGGAAATAGGTAATACAAGAAGAGCAAGAACGTTCTTCTTTTTTTATTGATCTAAACGCCTATAAGAATACTAGGCAAGTATGGAGAGCGATATGGACTTAAACCTTAAAGGAAAAACAGTTGTAGTAACAGGCGGCACTGGAAGTTAGTGGTGGTCAGAACATTGTTCTCAATCCATGGTTCAGTGCAGAAAAAAATTACTAATTAATAGAGGAAAATAAAATGGCAGATAAAAGACAGTTGGTGCTGGATGCATTCAATAACAAACCAACAGAAAGAGTTCCAGTTGGATTCTGGTTTCATTACACAAAAGATGAACTTAAATCAGCTTACGATCTTCCAGAAATGAGAGAACAGAATCTTGCAGGACATAAAAAGTTCTATGAAGGTTTTAAACCTGACTTTGTAAAACTTATGAGCGACGGTTACTTCTTTGAACCAAAGACAGCGGCATTCCTTCGTTCTGCAAAATCAGCAAAAGATCTTTACGGTTTGCAGCCAATTGCTACTGATGATCCTTGGCTTAAAGATCAGGTTTCTTTGGTTAAAGAATTGACTTCTGCATTCGGAAAAGAAATTGTAACGTTATACAACATTTTTGCACCAGCAACAGCATTCAAGTGGAGTGTAGAAGGTGGTGACAAGAAACTTGCAGCTTTGATCAAAGAGGATAAAGATGCAGTTATTTATGCACTTGGTGTAATTGCTCAGAACACACAGATACTTGCAAAAGCTGTAATTAAAGAAGGCGGTGCAGACGGAATTTACTTGAGCGTTCAGAGCATTCAGGATGCAAGTGTTGGTCCTGATACTTATGCAGAAGTTGTTTCTCCAGCAGAGATTTCTATTCTGACTGCTGCAAACTCTGTGGGTGGAGTAAATGTTCTTCATGTTTGTGGTTATGAAGGTGCTAAAAACAATTTGAGTATTTTTAAAAACTATCCGGCAAAGGTAATCAACTTTGCTTCTGTTGTTGAAGGTGTTTCACTTAAAGACGGTAAAGAAATCTTTAAGGGGAAAGCAGTAATTGGTGGTTTTGCAAATATCAAGGATGGTGTTCTTTACAGCGGAACAAAAGAAGAAGTGCAGGCAGAAACAAAGCGTCTTCTTGCAGAAGCTGGAAAGACAGGAATTATTCTTGGCGCCGATTGTACAATTCCACGTGACATAGATTTTGAACGCCTTGAATGGGTAAGAGAAGCAGCAAAATAAGTTTTGAAAAATCAGGGTGGTTTGCGTTTCCACTAGATAAATAGGAGAAAAAAATTATGAAAAAGACAATTAAGACATTAGCAGTAATTGGACTTGCAGCAGCACTTGTAGCAGGCCTTTCATCTTGTGGTGAAGAAAAAAAATCAGATGTTAAAAAAATTCAGGTTGCACATACAAGTTATTACAAGCCTTATGACTTTGTAAATGAAGCAGGTGAATCAGACGGATTTGAAGTTGCAGTATTGAAAGAAGTAGACAAGCTTCTTCCACAGTATGAGTTTGTTTATAACCCAACTTCAGATGATGACCTTTTGATCGGAGTCCTTCAGGGAAAATACGATGTAGGAACAAAGGGTGTATGGAAAACTGCAGAACGAGAAAAGAAATATGTGTTCCCTAAAAATCCAATCGGTGCAAGTGTAATCGGAATTGTTGTAAGAACAGAAATTACAGATAAGGTTAACGACCTTCCTTCATTTGCTAAATATTCAGGAAAGCTTGTTCCTATTGGAGCACAGAATGCTATGTACAATGTAATTGCTGAATACAACAAGGCAAATCCTGATGCACAGGTCAACTTGATTGCCGGTGATTCATTTGAAGCACAGGCAGGCGATGCTTATGTATGGGTAACAGAAGGCCGTTATGATGCATTTGTTGACATCAAACTTTCATACCAGAACAATGTTGAAAGAGATGGAGCTCCATACGGAAGCTACAAAGGAAAACTTACTTATATTCCTTACAAAGGAATTCCTACCTGGCCATTGTTCAACATCAAGAATAAGGAATTTGCTGATGCTTATGATGAAGCAATTCAAAAGCTGATTGCAGATGGAACAGTTTCGCGCCTTGCAATTGAATACTTTGGTGAAGATGTTTCTGCACTTCAATAACAGGAGACTTTTATGGACAGACCTTTTTATCCACAGAAAATATTTGAGTTTATTCCAGTTTTACTTCCCTACCTGCTTGTTACTTTTGAAATCATGCTGGGTACTGTAATGACAGGACTGGTTGTGGGATTCTTTCTTGCAAAGGGACAGTTGTCTAAAAAGGTTTGGGCAAAAGGGTTTTCTGGTTTTATCATCAACGCATTAAGATGTACACCATCAATTGTAATGCTGTTTATAATTTTTTACGGTTTACCAATTCTGTTCTGGGGACTGTTTAAGATTGACATTAATAAGTGGAATAAAGCAGTTTATGTAATTATTTCACTTGGACTTCTGTTCAGTGCAAGTGCTGCAGAAATTATGAGAAGCAGTTATTTAAGTGTTGCAAAGGGACAGAGAGAAGCCGGTCTTACAAGCGGGCTTACCGAGGCACAGACCTTCAGAAGAATTGTTCTTCCACAGGCATTTGTAGTTTCACTTCCTAACTTAGGTAACAGTCTTATTACTTTACTAAAAGAAGGTTCCCTGGCTTACACAATCGGTCTGATAGACGTAATGGGAAAAGGAACAACATTAATTGGTATTCATCAAGGAGCCTATGCAATTGAAACTTATATTGCACTGGCGATTATTTACTGGACACTGACAATTGCTCTGGAACAGTTTTTTAAGTTTTTAGAAAAGAACTTCTCTAAAGGAAGTACTTCTGTTGCAGGTGCAAAATAAAACAGGAGATGAAACATGTTTGACGGAAATTTCTTTGTAATGACATTCTTAAAATTATGGGAAGCAGTTCCTGTTACACTTGAGATAACAATTGTTTCACTTGCTGTTGGAATTGTACTTGGTTTTTTTATTGCTCTTGCAAGAGTTCATAAAGTAAAGGTGTTGAGTCAGATAAGTGCTATTTATGTTTCGTTTTTTAGAGGAACTCCCATTGTACTTCAGATACTTGTTGTATATTCAGTAATTCCTTCTGTACTTAATGCTTATTTTAAGAGCATTGGAAGTTCTATAAATATTTTTGATTTAAATCCAATTGTTTATGCTTTTATAGTTTTTGGATTGAATAACGCTGCAGGACTTTCTGAAGTTTTCAGATCGGCACTTCTTACTGTGAACAAAGGTCAGTTTGAAGCAGGTTATACAGTTGGTCTTACTTATTGGCAGATTTATAGAAGAATAATTCTTCCCCAGGCTCTGACTGTTGCAATTCCAAACCTTTGTAATGCATCAGTAAATCTTATTAAGAATACTTCATTGGCTTTTATGATGACAGTAAAGGATATAACTGCAGTTGCAAAAATCGAAGCTGCACCTGGTTATAACTACATTGAAGCTTACCTTGATATTTTTGTAATTTACATAATCGTATGTACAGTTGTTCAGAAGCTGTTCAAGGTTTGGGAAAAGAAGGCGGCTGCTTACAAGACTGCTGTTTAAGGTACTGGTGTGGTACTAAATTAAACTGAAAGGACAATTAAAATGTTAAAAATAACAAATGTGCATAAATCATTCAGAAAAAATAAAATTTTAAATGGAGTAGATCTTACAGTAAACAAAGGAGATGTAGTTGTAATTCTTGGCCCTTCAGGTTCTGGTAAGACAACACTGCTTAGAACTATTGCATTTCTTGAAACTGCAGACAAAGGTGAACTGGAATTCGACGAAATTAAAACTTCACTTTCAAATGCTCACAAAAAAACAATTCTTGATGTAAGAAAAAAGATTGGGTTTGTTTACCAGAACTACAACCTCTTTGCAAACAAGACAGCACTTGAAAATGTAATGGAAGGACTTGTGATAGCCCGCAAAGTTCCTAAAGAAGAAGCAAAGACAATTGCCGAAGATGCATTAAAAAAAGTAGGACTTCTTGAAAGAAAAGATTTCTATCCTTCACAGCTTTCAGGTGGCCAGCAGCAGCGTGTTGGAATAGCCCGTGCCATTGCGTATAAACCGGACGTAGTTCTTTTTGACGAACCAACATCTGCACTTGATCCTGAACTTGTTGGTGAAGTTCTTTCTGTAATCAAAGCACTTGCAAAAGAAGGAACAACAATGATTGTTGTAACACACGAAATGAGCTTTGCAGAAGAAGCTGCAACACAGGTTGTATTTATGGATGGCGGTGTGGTAGTAGAGAAAGGAACAAGCCGTGAAATTTTCTATTCACCAAAAGAAGAAAGAACAAAGCAGTTCTTAAAACGTGTATTGAGAACTGATGATTACGTAATCTAATAATAAAGCGAGACAATATATGACATTATCACTTGATTCTAAGTGCCTGCACCTTGAAGAAGATACAGAAAATTCCTGTAATAGAGACTTAAAAAATTACGGAGCAGTAAGCTTTCCAATTTATCAGACAGCAACATACGCCCATCCGGGTCCTGGAGAAAGTACAGGCTTTGATTATTCACGGCTTCAGAATCCTACACGGGAGCAGGTAGAAAAACTTGTCGCTCAACTTGAAGAGGGAATTGATTGTATTGCCCTTTCATCAGGAATGGCTGCAATCACTATTCTCTTTGAAATCTTTGAACCAGGAAATCACATTATCGTTGATTCAGATTTGTATGGAGGAAGTATTCGTCTTTTTGATCATGTTTCAAAAAAGAACGGACTTAAATTTACCCGTGCAGATTTTTCAAAAGATGATATCGAAGTTCTTATCACTCCAGAAACAAAAGCACTTTATATCGAAACTCCAACTAATCCTATGATGAACATTTCTGACATCAAAAAGCTTTCAGAAATTGCAAAGCGGCATAGTATACTTTTGATTGTAGACAACACATTCCTCTCACCTTATTTTCAGAATCCACTTGAACTTGGTGCAGATATTGTTGTTCACAGCGGAACAAAATTTTTATGCGGCCATAACGACACTCTTGCAGGATTTGTTGTTACCAACAGAACTGACATTCAGGAAAAACTCCGCTTCTTGATTAAGACAACCGGTGCAGGACTGGCTCCTTTTGACAGCTGGCTTTTGCTTCGTGGAATTAAAACTCTTGCACTTAGAATGGAAAAGTCTGCAGAAAGTGCGTTAAAGATTGCAAAATGGTTAAAGGCACAGAAGTCAGTTGTGAATGTAATTTATCCTGGACTTGAAGATCATCCTGGCTACAAAATATTGAAGGAACAGGCGAGAGGTTTTGGTGCAATGGTTACTTTTGAAGTGAATGATAAAGAAAAAGCACTTTCGGTTTTGAAAAAAGTAAACCTCATTCAGTATGCGGAAAGCCTTGGTGGTGTTGATACTCTCATCACTTATCCAGAAACTCAGACACACGCAGATGTTCCACTTGAACTTCGCCGCAAAAATGGAATTAAAGAAAGCACATTAAGACTCTCAGTAGGAATTGAAAATGCTGATGACTTGATTTCTGACTTACAGCAGGCGCTGGAGGATTAAATGAGTAAATTTGATTTTGATACAATCACTGATCGTTCAAACACTAATGCTATAAAATACGATCTTGCAGAAAAAAGAAACAAGCCTCTTGATACCATCAGTCTTTGGGTTGCCGACATGGATTTTAAAACAGCACCTTGTATTCAGAAAGCCCTGGCAGAAAAAGCAGCCCACGGAATTTATGGATATAGCAGACCTGATAGCCGCTATTACAATGCACTTCGTAACTGGTTTTTAACAGAACATAATTTTGAAATTAAAGATGAATGGGTGGTTAATACTCCAGGTGTTTCCTATGCATTTGCAACTGCAATTCGTGCTTTAACAGAGGAAGGTGATGCAGTTTTAATTACTCGCCCTGTTTACTATCCATTTTCAAATGTGATTAATAATCAAAATCGAAAACTTGTAAACAGTGCACTGGTGTTAAAAAACGGACATTACGAAATTGACTTTAAAGATTTTGAAAATAAAATCATTTCAGAAAAAGTAAAGGTTTTTCTTTTCTGCTCTCCGCATAATCCAGGTGGTCGTGTATGGACTAAGAAAGAATTAGAAAAGATTTCTGAAATCTGTTTAAAGCATAATGTAATTGTTATAAGCGATGAAATTCATAGTGACATAACATTTGAAAATCATAAGCATACAGTGTTTGCTTCGATATCAGATGAGACTCGTGAAAATTCCATCATATGTACAGCTCCAAGCAAAACATTCAATCTTGCAGGCCTTCAGTTTTCTAACATCATAATTCCCAACGAAAAACTTCGCTCAAAGTTTACAAAAGAGATGGAGCGCACAGGTTATGACGAACCTTCTCTTATGGGAATCGTTGCAGCAACAGCCGCTTACAGTGAAGGTAAGGAATGGTTTGAAGCAGCAAAGGCTTATATTTGGAAAAATATCCTTTTTGCAGAAAAACTAGTGAGGGAAAAATGTCCAAAGATAAAAGTTTTAAAGCCGGAAGGTTCCTATCTTTTATGGATGGATTTTTCTGCATTTGATTTAAGTGATAGTCAGATTAATGACAGAATTTTGAATAAGGCAAAGGTGTGGCTTGATGGTGGAATTATGTTTGGTCCTGAAGGCAAAAATTTTCAGAGAATAAATTGTGCAACTCCAAGAGCTATTTTGGAAAAAGCATTGATACAGATCTGCAATGAATTTTCAGAGGAAAAGTAAATGTTAAAATTTTCTACTCGCGGACAGTATGCTCTTTTAGTTATGACAGATTTAGCAGAACATAATTCTGAAAAATATGTTCCTTTAAAACTTCTTTCCCACCGCCGAAATCTTTCTGTAAAATATCTGGAACAGATTTTGATTCAACTGGCAAAAGCAAATCTTGTGATAGGTTTACGCGGGCTTAACGGCGGATATAAACTTGTAAAGCCAGCATCAGAGTACACAGTAGGTGAAATTCTTCGTGTGATGGAAGGAGATCTTTCCTGCATTTCTGTAACTGAAAACAATACGGTAAAAACTTTGGGCAATGAAACTTTCTGGAAAGACTTAGATAAAACAATTAACGATTATGTAAATTCTGTTACTCTTGATCAGATTGCAAAGAAAAATGCGGAAGGTTCAAATTTCAATTACTGCATTTAATCATCAGTGTCCGCTTGCTTTTGTTTTCTGTTCAGAATTTATATCTGCTGACATAAATGCTACAGGCCTTGATAAAAAAGAGTTTTGGAGATTTATTGTAAAAAAAAACCGCCCTATTGAATATTGCATCAATTCAGGCGGCATAAAAAAGTAATTGGTATTACTTAGTAATTTTCTGCGTGAATTTCGAAGTAGCTCTGTGGATGTGCACAAACTGGACATACTTCTGGAGCTTTTGTTCCAACAATAATATGACCACAGTTACGGCATTCCCATACTTTTACTTCGCTCTTTTCAAATACCTGCTGCATTTCTACGTTCTTAAGAAGTGCACGGTATCTTTCTTCGTGATGTTTTTCGATAGCTGCAACTGCACGGAATTTGATTGCCAGTTCAGGGAATCCTTCTTTATCTGCAGTTTTTGCAAAGTCTTCGTACATGTCTGTCCATTCATAGTTTTCGCCGTCTGCAGCAGCCTTAAGGTTTTCTTCTGTATCGCCGATTCCGTTTAATTCCTTGAACCACATTTTAGCATGTTCTTTTTCATTGTCTGCTGTTTTTAAGAACATTGCTGCAATCTGTTCAAAGCCCTCTTTCTTTGCTTTCGATGCAAAGTAAGTGTACTTGTTTCTTGCCTGTGATTCTCCTGCAAATGCTGCCTGAAGATTTTTTTCTGTCTGTGTTCCTTCGTATTTGCTCATAGTTATCTCCTTTGCGAAAAAATATTAACATACAGTATTAAGTTTGTAAACAAAAAAAGTCCTATTAGCGATAAATTAGTGACAGCTGATCAAAACTTGATATTCGTGCGGTGCAGGAATTTACCTGGCCAAAGCCATATTCTGCAAAAATGAAATCTACTCCGCTGGCTTTACAGGCATCGCAGTCACCTTGTGTGTCACCAACATAAACAGGCTTTTTAAGATTATTGCGTTTTACAATCAGCTTAATGTTGTCGCCCTTCTGCTTTCCTGTGGCTCCAAAGGATTCAAAGTCTTTGATATAAGGTGTCAGTCCGGTTTTTTTCATCATAAGCTCAATGTAACCGCACTGACAGTTGCTTACGATATAAAAATCAATCTTGCTGGAAAGTTCCTTTATTGTATTTACGACTTTTGGGAAAGTGATATCATTTTCGTTTTTTTCAAGATACTCCTGCTCGTATTTACAGCAAAGTTCCAGAAGCTTTGCCTGATCTGAACCAGTAAGAGAAGGCCACAGGTCTCTTGCGATAACATCCATTGGTTTTCCAAATTCTTTTTTAAGAATTTCTGCAGTACAGGTTTTAACATTATATTCTGAAACTTCAATAGCTTTGTTCCAGGCTTCTGCAACAATTTCTGTGGTGTTCCAAAGTGTTCCGTCAATGTCGAGAATTATTGAGTCGTATTTCATAAGTGTAGTATAATAGAATTAAGTTTCCAGTTCTAGAAAAAAAGGAATTTTATATGAAGTATGGTTTTGTTAAGACTGCCTGTGCAAGTCCAAGATTGAAGGTTGCTGATTGTAATTTTAATTCGGAACAGATTATTTGTGCTGCCAAAGATGCTGCAAAGAACGGCGCATCTGTAATTGTATTTCCTGAACTTAGTATCACAGGTTATACATGTGGTGATTTATTTTTTCAGAGAACACTTCAGAATGCTTCAGAAGTTCAGCTAAAAAGAATTATTTCTGAAACAGCAAAACTGGATTCTGTAATTTTCGTAGGACTTCCAGTTCCTCGTGCAGAAGGAATTTACAATTGCGCTGCTGCAATTAAAGGCGGCGAGCTTTTAGCACTGTTCGCAAAATCATATCTTCCAAATTACGGTGAATTTTATGAGCGCCGTCACTTTACACCATTCCAGCAGAATATGAATACACAGTTCATTGATTTTGCTGGCTTTGAAGAAGTGCCATTTGGAACTGACATTTTGATTCAGGATGAAAAAGACAGTGCAATCACTATTGGTTGTGAACTTTGTGAAGACCTGTGGGTTCCGGTTCCACCTTCAAGCAGACACATACTTGCTGGTGCTACAATCATTGCAAATCTGTCAGGCGGAAACGAAATTATCGGTAAAGCTGATTACCGCCGGTCTCTCGTAAAATCTCATTCGGCAAGATCACTTTGTGCTTACCTTTATGCAAATGCTGGTCTGGATGAATCTACACAGGACATGGTTTTTGCAGGACATAATCTGATTTCTGAAAACGGTACACTTTTAGCCGAAAGTTCCCTTTTCTCAAGTGAAACAATTTACGCCGACATTGATGTGGAGCGTCTCTGTCAGGAACGTCGTCGAACGACAAGCTTTGGTTTCTCTGCAAACAACAATACATTCAATTCAAATTATGTAATTGTTCAGATCAAAATGAATGTTGAAAAAGCTGCTGGAGAATTTTCAAGATATGTTGATCCACACCCATTTGTTCCTTCTGATAAAGACAAGCGAACACAACGCTGTCTTGAAGTAATTACACTTCAGGCGCAAGGCCTTGCAAAACGTCTTCGTCACATCAACTGCCAGTCGGCTGTTATCGGACTTTCTGGGGGCTTGGATTCAACACTGGCCCTTTTAATTACATGTCGAGCTTTCGACCTTTGCGGCATTGAACGCAGTAAAGTGACAGCAATTACAATGCCATGTTTTGGAACAACTGATCGTACTTACAACAATGCCTGTTCGCTTGCAAAAGAGTGCGGGGCAACTTTGAAAGAAGTTCCCATTGCAGATGCTGTTCGTCAGCATTTTGCAGATCTGGGACATGATGAAAGCCTTCATGATGTTACATACGAAAACTGTCAGGCTCGTGAACGCACACAGGTGCTTATGGATTATGCAAACAAAACAAACGGTATTGTAATTGGTACTGGTGATCTTTCTGAACTGGCTTTGGGCTGGTGTACATATAATGGCGATCACATGTCGATGTACGGTGTAAACTCGTCGATTCCTAAGACATTGGTTCGTTATCTTGTTCAATGGTTCGCCGAAGCTTCGGAGGATGCAAAGAACGAAAAGCTTGCATCAGTATTGAAAGACATTCTTGATACTCCGGTTTCACCTGAGCTTCTGCCTCCAAAGGAGGGAGTTATTTCACAAGTAACGGAAGATCTTGTAGGCCCATATGAACTTCATGACTTCTATCTGTATTACCTTTTGAGATTTGGATTCAGTCCGGCAAAGATTTACTTCCTTGCACAGAATGCAAACCTTCCTTATGGAAAAGATGTAATTCTTAAATGGCTTAAGACCTTCTACCGCAGATTTTTTACACAGCAGTTCAAGAGAAGTTGTATGCCTGATGGTGCAAAGGTTGGAACAATCAATTTATCGCCAAGAGGTGACTGGCGTATGCCAAGTGATGCCGTGTACAGTGCATGGAATGAGGAACTGGAAACATTAAAATAGATTACGGTAAGAAAAAATTTTTAGTCTGATTTATTTGATCTGTTTCTGTTTGAAATATCTTCGAAAAGATCGTAGCCACCTTTCTTTGATCGCTTTGTAAATATTCTATCCTGGAATTCTCCGGTCTTTACCAGTCCTTTTGCAATTGGTTTTTCAATTTTTGTAAGGCGAGTCAGATTCTCTTCGTATAAAATAGGATCAGAATTGCTGAATCCAAAAACTCTAAAAGAGCAGTATAACCAGGTTATAATAGCTAATGAAAATAAAGTGATAGAAAGAGGTTTAAGAATTTTTAAAATCTTTTCCTGTTTTTTTACATTAACATCTTCAGATGCCATATCATTCCTCCCACTGATATTATTTTAACATATAAAAAATATTTTTGTCTAACTTAACATCATCTTATCACTTACAATACCATGCTTGCGGATAGCCTTAAACTTTTCACTTAAATCGTTCATTGTAAGATTATGTTTTTCTTCACCGGCGATATCCAGAATTATTTCACCAGCATCCATCATTAAAAGACGGTTGCCGTAATTTAGAGCATGCTGCATGTTGTGAGTTACCATCATTACTGTAAGGTTATATTTTTCTGCAAACTCTTTTGTCAGTTTCATGACGATATCGGCATTAGTAGGATCCAAGGCTGCTGTATGTTCATCAAGAAGAAGAATCTGAGGTTTTGACATAACTGTCATCAAAAGCGTAAGTGCCTGACGCTGACCACCAGAGAACTGGCTTACATTGTCATTGAGTCGGTTTTCAAGACCCATGTTAAGCTTTTTCAATTCCTCTTTAAATTCTTCGCGGCGTTGTTTTGAAAGACTTATTTTTAGACCCTTCCATCCTTTTTTGTTGCAGATCATCATATTGTCAGCAAGAGACATTTTTCCGGCAGTTCCTAAAAGTGGATTTTGGAAAATTCTTCCAAAGTACTGGGCTCGTTTATATTCTGGAAGTTTTGTAATGTCCTGATTGTTAAGTTTAATGGAACCTGTTGTTGGCTGAAGGTTTCCGGAAATGATGTTGTAAAGGGTAGATTTTCCTGCGCCGTTGGAACCGATGACGGTAATAAAATCTCCCTTGTTTACAGAAAGATTTATATTTTTGAGAGCAGGATTTTCGTCAGGTGTTCCAGGATTGAAAGTGATACTGATATTTTCAAGAGTTAATATTATGTTATCGTTCATTTTTTTTCTTACCTACTTTTGAGATGATGAGACATATAATGATGAGAACGCCTGTAATAAGCTTAAGGTCATCAGCCTTAAGGTGAATCAGGAATCCATATGATCTGGCAAGATACATAAGGCCGCGATAAATAATTGAACCGATAAGAACACGCAAAGTCTGTAATGAAATCTTATTGGAGTGAATAATAAATTCCCCAAGCATAAGAGAAGCAAGACCGCTAACGATAACACCAGTTCCACTACCAACATCCGCAAAGCCGCTGTACATTGCAAAGAATGCACCTGCGATTGCTGCAAGTCCGTCACCGATACAGATACCGATTCCGCGAACAATCTGTGGATTAACACCTTGAGAAATAATCATCTGCTGATTGTCACCCAAAGCACCCATTGTGAGACCAAGGTCTGTATGATAGAAAAGGTCCATAAAAAATTTAAGGAGAATAACAAAAATTAAAAGGACAATCAAAATTCCAAGTTCAGATGGCAGAGCAGGGAATTTCGCAGCAAAGAAATCTGAAATCTGCTGGAAAGGAGTTCTCAGTTCCTCAGTGACAGTGGAAATTCCATTAACAGGATCAGAAACAGTAATGATTTTTTTTACATTGTGAAATGAAATATTTGCTTTACCGGCGATGCGGAGACTGATGGAATATAGAATGGTCATCATCAGGATTCCGGAAAGCAGATCAGGTATTTTAAGCTTTGTGTAGATTAAAGTAGTGCAGAGGCCTGCAAGCATTCCTCCAATGAATGCCAGAAGAAGTGCCAGATAAGGATTGATTCCTGCAACAAAGCATGCACCGAAAATACACGCTCCCATTGGAAATGCTCCGTCTACGGTCATATCACAGAAGTTGAGTACACGATATGACATAAAAACGCCTAATACCATGATTCCAAATATCAGGCCTTCAATAAGTATGCTGATCATAAGTTATTCCTTAAAAAAAATAAGCGCCAGGAACAAATTGTGCTCACAAGCGCTTAAATTATAACACTGTTTAGTTATTATTGATAGTAACTGAAATTATTTTTCGGTAATATTTCCGTTTTCAAAAATCATGTTAGCTGATTCAAGATATTCAGCAGGAATTTTAATTCCACAGTTTTTTGCAGCATCAAGGTCAAGAAGAAGATCTGAGTCAGAAGGTTCAGTCATAAAACGAACAGGAATATCTGCTGGTTTTGCACCGTTTAGAATCTGAACAACCATTTCGCCGGTTGCACGACCTGCTTTGTAGTAGTTAAAGCCGCTGGCCATGAAAATTCCACCATCTTTAGCAGCTGTTACGTCGCCGGAGAAGATAGGCTTTTTGGCTTTTCCGAATACATCGACAAGTGAAGCAATTGCACTGAATACTGTGTTATCAGTTGTAAGATAAATACCATCAACGCGTTTTACGATTGATTCGCAAGCCTGTTTAACTTCGCTTGAAGTTGTGATTGACTGTTCAACAAGTTCGATGCCTGCTTCTTTACAACCCTGTTTTACAAGTTCAAGTGAAGATACAGAGTTTGCTTCGTTACTGCAGTAGATGTAACCAAGTGTTTTGATATTTGCAACCTTTGCAAAGAGCTTGATATGTTCAACAGTAGGAATCTGATCTGACATACCAGTTACATTGTTTTTACCTTTATCCAAAGTATCAACAAGTCCGGCAGCTATTGGATCAGTTACAGTACCGAAAACAACAGGTGTTGTTTTAAGTGTGTTTGCAAGAGCAACAGCAACAGGAGTTGCAATTCCTACTGCAACGTCAACTTTCTTTGTTTTGTAAACATTTGCAATCTGTGCTGCTGTGTTTACATCACCATTTGCATTCTGAAGATCGTAATCAACATCGTAGCCTGCATCTTTGATAGCATCCATAACACCCTGTTCAACTGCATCCAAAGCAGGGTGCTGAACGATTTTTGCAATACCGATTGTTGTTTTTTTATCTTTTGCTCCACATGAAGCAAAGAGCATACATGCAGCAGCTGCTGCAACGAAAGTAATAAGTTTTTTCATTATATTTACCTCTGGTAAAATGTATCCTGGAGTTATCGTTACTATTAAAAGTAACCTTATGGTTAGAATATAACACTAGATATTGTTATTGTCAATAGAAACAGAAAAAAAATTTTTCAGTAGGAATTTTTAAACGCCAAAAAAATGCCGTAATCAACATGATCACGGCTTTGATAAAATTCAGTTTGAATTATTCTACAGTAACAGATTTTGCAAGATTCTTTGGCTTATCTGGATCAATTCCCTTAAGGATTGAACAGTAGTAAGCAAAGAGCTGTGCAGGAATTACAGTAAGCAAGCTTGCAAGAGTTGAAGAACATTCTGGGAGACGGAATATTTCGTCAGCCTTACCTTTGAATGCATCTCCAGAATCCTGTGTGATTACAAGCACAGTTGCACCGCGAGCTTTGACCTCCACCATATTTGAACCGATTTTGTCATAAAGTGAAGGTTCAGAAGCGATTGCTACAACAAGTGTCTTGTCATCAATCAAAGCGATTGGTCCGTGCTTAAGTTCGCCGGCTGCAAAGGCTTCAGAATGCATGTAAGAAACTTCTTTAAGTTTAAGTGCAGATTCAAGTGAAGTTGCACTGTCAAACTGGCGGCCGATGTAGAAAATCTTGTCCTTGTTGAACTGTGTAGAAGCAAACTTCTGGATGACATCTTTTCCGTCAAGGATCTCCTGAACCTTTGCAGGAATTGTTTCAAGTTCAGAAAGAAGTTTAGAAGCATCTTCATCGCTTAAAGTTCCCCGAAGTTTTCCTGCTTTGATAGCAAGAAGGTACATACAGAGAACCTGAGTTGTATAAGCCTTTGTAGAAGCAACAGCAATTTCTGGACCTGCAAGAGTGTAGATAACATCATCAGCTTCGCGGCTTACAGTTGAACCTACAACATTTGTAATTGCAACAACCTTAAGACCGTTTTGTTTTGCAAGACGGAGAGCACTCAAAGTATCAGCAGTTTCACCAGACTGAGAAACTACGATAAAAATATCATCTTTATCAAGAATAGGATTTCTGTAACGGAATTCTGAAGCAACATCAACGTCAACTTTCATTCTGGCAATTTTTTCAAATGCATATTTTGCAACAACACCAGAGTGATAAGCAGTTCCACATGCTGTAATTACAACTCGCTTAGCATTCTTCCATGCTTCATCCATTTTGTTTTCTTCGAAGTAAACATCAGATGCTTTGCCAGAATTGTCTTTTACGATTCTTGGTCGCATTGTGTCAGTAAGACCTTTTGGCTGCTCGTGAATTTCTTTAATCATAAAGTGTGGGTAGCCGCCTTTTTCTGCAGCATCCATATCCCATTCAACATGCTTAGCTTCTTTGATGACCTTTTCGCCTTCAAAGTTGAACATATCAACATGGTCTGTGTAGAGAACAGCAACTTCTTTTTCGCCAAGATAGTAAACGTCGCGAGTGTGTTCAAGAATAGCAGGAACGTCAGATGCGATAAAGTTTTCACCTTTTCCAAGACCGATGATAAGAGGGCTTTCTTTGCGTGCACAAATAATACGGTCAGGGTAGTCTTTACAAACAACGCCCAGCGCATAAGAACCTTCAATCAAGTGAAGAACTTTAAGAACTGCTTTAAAGATGTCTTTTTCTTCTTTGTATGCTTTTGCAATGAGCTGGGCTGCAACTTCTGTATCCGTCTGGCTCTGGAATACATAGCCTTCTGCCTGAAGCTTTGCTTTAAGCTCTGCATAGTTTTCGATGATACCGTTGTGAACTATAGAAATAGTTCCGTCGGTGCTTGAGTGTGGATGAGAGTTTGTGTCGCTTGGTTCACCGTGAGTTGCCCAGCGTGTGTGCCCGATTCCCAAAGTTCCTTTTACAAAGTCACCAGTTTTATCAAAAAGAGAAAGTTCACAAGCATCAAATTCTTTGTCAGCTGGTTTATAAGGAATTATCTCGCCCGTGATTCTTTCTGCAAGATTCTTTAAAGCGCCCTTAGCTTTTTTTACGAGAATGTCTTCGCCTGTATAAACAGCGATACCGGCAGAGTCATATCCGCGGTATTCAAGCTTCTTGAGAGCCCTGATTAAAACAGGCGCAGCATTTCTATTTCCGATATAACCAACAATTCCACACATATTGGATCCTCCGAATGGGATTTCTACGAATATTATAGAAAGATTTTATTTTAAATGGAACAAATTTACAATCGGGTAAGTTACTTTATAAACTGTATGATTCCGTACATGTGTTCCGTTTCAACTCACGACTAATTGTGGATTTGTTTCGTCCAAGTCCCTTTGAAATTTTACTGATAGAAAGTCCTTTTGCGATTCCACACAGTATGATTTCTCTCTCTATTGTACTAAGATGATTGTAGTGACCCTTTTATCTCCTTTAATAATGTCTTGAACAAACACCATTATAGTTGATTTTATGGGTTTTTTCATTTGTTGCACTTAGATTGTAAATTCATCTTTTAAATAAAGGTTCTGCAAGACTTCTTGATTTATATTGATATTCAAATGCCAGTGAAAATTGATGACGGTGAAGATATTGATGAAGAAGAAAATGAACTAATACAATTACGTAAGACAGCGTAATAATATAAGAGGTATTAAAAAATGGATGATTTTAAGAGATTTCAAGATGTTGTAGAAAAGTATGCGAAAGCCTATGCGGACTTCGAAAGCATACAGAAACCTGGAAAAGCTAGAATAGATTTTGTTCCCGAAAAAGGGAGAAGAGATAACAATCCAGGTTAAGACAGTTTCAGAATTTTCAAAAAATAAGATTATTTCGCATATATTACCAGGGTTTAAGATTCTGTATTTAGTAAAACTTAATAAGAATTTATTTCCTGAAAAGGTTTTAAAAGTAACAACAAAAGGTGATTGACCTGATATAAAACACAAAGCTTTTCCAAAAGATAAGTTTTCATAATTTTATTCAGATGAGAAAGTTTCTTGAGAAATATCGAAAGGATGATTTTGATGAGATTCTTTATTATCTGATGTATTACATAAAAGATGGCTTTAGGATGAAAGAGGTCATTAACATTCTGAATGAAGATTTTAAGCTGATAGAATCCTTGAAAGCAAAAGATGCAGAACATTTTTTTAGCATTTACCAGAACCTTCATAATTCAACACATTTGTGGGTAAATTATGGCTGGACTCCTACGGATTTATTAAATCAGAGCCGGCAGGAATACATACAGAATAATCCAAATATAATCCCATTTCCGAAGGAACTTGCTGGCATAAATTTTCAGCAAATCCCAAAGGTTGGCAGAAATGATCCGTGTCCATGTGGCAGCGGAAAAAAGTATAAGCAGTGCCATGGAAGATAGAAATGTTGGGAAAAAACTGGAATTACACTGGACATCATGGCGGGATATGAGGAAGTTTTATGGGGAAGAAATAGAGATGAAAAATATTTTGTGAAATCGTGATATTTTTCCGCTTTAAAACCAAAGGTGTGTTATAATCTTCCATAATATGCAAGTTGATTATAGTAAACTTTGGACTCGTTATAAAGAAATGGGACACAAGAATAAAACAGACCTTATTGAGATGGCAGGAATCTCAACGAATATTCTTGCAAAACTGACTAAAGGTGAATTTATTTCCATGGATAGTATCCAGCGCATTTGCAAAGCTCTGAATTGTGATGTGGGCGATATATGTGTGATTAATAAAGTGGAAGGAAATAGCTAAAAAATGTTACCAGAACAAAACATTGATATAAAAGAAAACGACCTTCTCAAAATTGATTCGGAACTTCTTTCAATTCTCTTAAAAGATAAAACTACAGGCAATAACATCATATGGGCAACTGATAATTATTCAAAAAATGGCGAAGCTTACTTTTTTGATAAGGAAATCAAAATAGAATTAATTACCTCACGTCACGGTGGAATTATAAAGCCTCGAATTGAAAAATCAAAAACAGAGCAGCAGCAGAGAGTGCGCCAGAAAGCTGAAGTGTTTACGCCTAGTTGGATTTGCAATATGCAAAACAATAAGGTTGATGAAGAATGGTTTGGGCGAAAAGATGTTTTTAATTTAGAAAAAGAAAATTCTTGGGAAGTAACGAAAGAAAAAATTATATTCTCTGATTCTGATAATAAAACCTGGCAAGATTATGTTCTTTCTAAAAGGCTTGAAATGACTTGTGGTGAGGCTCCATATATAACAAGCCGCTATGATGCAGTAACTGGGGACTATATAGAAGTTTCAAATAGAATTGGAATATTAGACAGAAAACTTAGAATTGTTAGCGAAAATACTGAAACACGAGAAGAATGGATAAAGTGGGCTTATAGTTCCGTTCAAAATGTTTACGGCTTTGACTGGCAAGGTGATAATGTTCTTATTGCAAGGGAAAATCTTTTATTTACGATTGCTGAACACTATGAGGCAAAATTTAATGAAAAACTTAAAACTCAGGATTTAGTTGGTTTTGCAAAAGTAATTGCCTGGAATATATGGCAAATGGATGGCCTCAAATATGTAATTCCAAATTCTTGCTGTACCAAAGAAATTATTGATGAAGATTTATTTGAGAGAAGAATAATTGCAAAGCCATGTGTTGGATGTACAAAATGTGACAACCGAAAACACAATGGAATTTACTGCATTATTAAGGACTGGGAAACTCATAGAAATATTCGCTTTGTGGATATGGTATTTGGAGGCGGGAAATAATGGCACAGATTTTTAATCAGGCATTTGAGCAAAAACTGATTTATGTTTATCGCATCAATGATACAGCACATGAAGGTATTCTTAAAATTGGAGAAGCCTCTTGTAATGCAGGAATGGCTTATTTTGCTTTTGAGCCAAACTGTAAGGAATTAAATGCTGCTGCAAAAGAGCGAATCCGCCATCAGACACAAACAGCCGGAGTTACTTTTGAACTTTTATATACCGAAGCAACGGCTTATATGAAAGGAAAAAATCTTATAGTTTTCCAAGATCATGATATACATGACATCCTTGTACGCTCTGGTATTAAAAGAAAAATATTTGATACAGAACATAAAGCAAATGAATGGTTTTATACTGACCTTGAAACTGTAAAGAAAGCAATTGCAGCTGCGAAAGAAGGAAGAACCTCTCTCAATGCAAGTGAAATAACTACAGATAGAAGTCCTGTAATTTTCAGACCAGAACAGACGGAAGCTATTGAAAAGACAATTAAGCAATTCAAAAAATCTGGTGGAAGTCATCAGATGTTATGGAATGCTAAAATGAGATTTGGAAAAACACTTTCTACATTGGAAGTTGTTAAGCGCATGAATTACAATCGCACTCTCATTTTGACACATCGACCTGTAGTTGATTCTGGTTGGTTTGAAGATTATGGGAAAATCTTTTATGACCGAAATGATTTTTACTACTTTTCAAAAAAGAATGGTGGTGATCCGACTGAAGAAGAAAACTTCCATGAAATGATTCATAAGGCTGACAATAACGGCATGAATGATTATCACTTCATATATTTTGCTTCAATACAAGATATGCGAGGTTCTGAACTTGTTGGAGGAAAGTTTTCTAAGAATGAAGAAATTTTCAATATAGATTGGGATTTAATCATAATTGATGAAGCTCATGAAGGAACGCAAACTGAACTTGGTAAAGCTGTTCTTTCAAAATGTCGCAAAGAAAACACAAGAATCCTTCATCTCTCTGGAACTCCATTCAATCTTATGGATGATTTTAAAGAAGATGAAATTTACACCTGGGATTATGTTATGGAACAACGGGCAAAAGCTGAATGGGATAAAATCCATCAGGGAGACCCGAACCCATATTCTGTACTGCCTAAACTAAGTATTTATACATATAACTTGGGAAAACTCTATCCTGAATATGCAGATGCTGATATTGCTTTTAATTTCCGTGAGTTCTTTAGAGTTGATAAAGAAGGAGACTTTATACACGAAACAAACGTAAAACAGTTTCTTGATTTATTAACTAAAGAAGATACTGATTCAAATTATCCATATTCAACAGAAGAATACAGACAGAATTTTCGTCATTCACTTTGGATGATTCCAGGTGTAAAAGAAGCAAAAGCTTTAAGTAAACTTTTGCAGGAGCATCCTGTTTTTAGCCAATTTGCAATTGCAAATGTAGCAGGTGACGGAGACGAAGAAGAGGAAGAAAAAGAAGCTTTAAAGAAAGTAGAAAAAGCAATCGGTCCAAATCCTGAGGATTCATATTCAATTACTCTTTCTTGCGGACGACTCACTACCGGCGTAAGCGTAAAACCTTGGACTGCTTGTTTTATGCTGTCTGGTAGCTTCAATACTGCGGCAAGTACTTATATGCAGACAATCTTTAGGGTACAAACACCAGCTATAATTGGGGGAAAGCAGAAAGAAGAATGTTTTGTATTCGACTTTGCTCCAGACCGTACTCTAAAAGTAATTGCTGAAACTGCCAAAATCAGCAGCAAAGCCGGTAAAACAACAAACAATGACCGTGAGATATTGGGCGAATTCTTAAACTTCTGCCCAATCATTGGTTTTGAAGGCAGTCAGATGAAGGCCTATAATACCGAAAAAATGCTTGGTCAGCTTAAAAAGGCTTATATTGAGCGGGTTGTAAAAAATGGTTTTGAAGACAGCTATCTTTATAATGATGAGCTTCTTCACATGGATAAACTTGCTCTTGAAGAGTTTTCTAAACTTAAAGAAATAATTGGTTCAACAAAAGCTCAAGGAAGTACAGGTGATATAAACATCAACGCACAAGGTTTAACTGATGAGCAGTATGAATTATTACAGATGCCTGAAATTAGAGAAAAACCTGTTAAAGAACTTACTCCAAAGCAGCAGGAAGCATTAGCGCAAGAAAAAGAAATCAAGAAAAATCGCGATACTGCAATTTCCATCTTAAGAGGAATTTCTATTAGAATGCCGCTTTTGATGTACGGAGCAGATTTGCAGAAAAATCTTGATGGAACTGAAGACGCAATTACTCTTGAGAATTTTTGTGATTTAGTTGATGACCTTTCATGGGAAGAGTTTATGCCAAAAGGTGTAACTAAAGAAATCTTTGGACAGTTCAAAAAATATTATGATTCAGATGTGTTCCGTGAGTCTGGTGTAAAAATCCGGGAAATGGCTCGTGCTGCGGATAAACTTAGTATTGAAGAAAGAATTGAGCGTATAAGTTCAATTTTTGCTACATTCCGAAACCCAGATAAAGAAACCGTTCTTACTCCTTGGCGTGTTGTAAATATGCACCTTGGAAAAAGTCTTGGAGGATGGTGTTTCTATGATAAAGATTATAATGAGCAAATACTTGAACCAGAATTAATAAAACAAAATGAAATTACTGATGAAGTTTTTAAAAAGAATACACATATTTTGGAAATAAACTCAAAAAGCGGTTTGTATGCCTTATATTGTGCTTACAGCGTATATCGTACTCGGTCAAAATTTGAGCTAGGCCCTAAGCCTACACGAGAAATGGAAATTGATTTGTGGAAGAAAGTTCTTGCAGAAAACATTTTCTTAATTTGTAAAACTCCTATGGCAAAAAAGATTGCACAAAGAACTTTAGCCGGATTCACAGGAACAAAAGTAAATGCTCACTATTTTGAAGACTTAGTAAATCAGCTGAAAAATAAACCTGAAAACTTTATAAGCAAAGTGAGCAAAATAAATTACTGGAAAAAGGATGGAAATGAAGATATGAAATTTGATGCAATAGTAGGTAATCCACCATATCAGATTATGGCAACAGGAGAGGCAAACGGTTCAGATCCAATTTATCATCTTTTTATTGATGCCGCCTGCAAGCTTGGTGAAAAGGTAAGCTTTATTCATCCTGCAAGATTTTTGTTCAATGCCGGAAAGACCCCGAAAGACTGGAACGAGAAGATGCTTAATGATGAACATTACAAAGTCGTTCAATATTGGGCAAACAGTGGAGATGTTTTTCCAACTGTAGATATAAAAGGCGGTGTCGCAGTTACTTATTGGGATAAGAATAAGACTTTTGAAAAGATTGGAACTTTTACCTCTTATCCTGAATTAAATGGAATAAAGAAAAAAGCAGCTCCAACAGAAGAAATAAACAGTTTGATGTCGATAATGTACAATCAAACTAATTTTGATTTGGATGTATTATTAAAAGAACATCCTGACTATATAAAAGGTATTGGAAGCGAAGGAAAAGATAGGCGTTTAGAAAAAAATATATTTGATAAAATACCTCTTTTTACAGAAGAAAAATCAAATGAAGATGATATTAAAATTTTGGGGGTTATAAAAAATAAACGATGTTATAGATTTATTCCTCGCAAATATTTAGATATTAGTCATGAAAACCTTATGAAGTATAAGGTACTAGTTCCTCGTAGCAATGGATCGGGGGCGATAGGCGAAGTACTATCGACCCCGATACTCGGCGAGCCGATACTCGGCTATACAAGAACATTTTTAGGAATTGGTGCTTTTGATTCAAAGGAAGAAGCTGAAAATGCATTAAAATATGTAAGGACAAAGTTTGCAAGAACAATGCTTGGAATACTAAAGATTACTCAAGATAATCCAATTGAAACCTGGAGACTTGTACCTTTACAAGACTTCACTGCAAACAGTGATATCGATTGGAGCAAGTCTATTCCCGAAATCGACAAACAGCTGTACAAGAAATATGGACTTTCTGCAGAAGAAATCTCCTTCATTGAAAGTAAAGTAAGGGAGATGTAAAGATGGGAAAAGAGATAGAATCTAAAACAGAACAGCAGTTTTACTCTGATATTTCTCAACTCATAGATACTAGCAAGCGTACTGTGCAACGTGCTGTAAATGATGCAATGGTAATGCTGTATTGGAATATCGGAAAATATCTTGTTTGCAATGTGCTTGACGGCAGCAAGGCTGAATATGGGCAACGAATTGTTGAAGAGTTGGCAAAGAAACTTTTTCTGAATTATGGGAAAGGTTTTGAGAAAACATCTTTATTCAGAATGATAAAGTTCTACCGTGAATTTCCAGATGCCGAAAAAGTGGCGACACTGTCACAACAATTATCATGGTCACATTTTGTTGTTCTGCTTCCTATAGAAGATGAAACAAAGCGTGAGTTTTATGCGGTTATGTGTTCTAACGAAAACTGGAGTGTCAGGACATTGCGCGAACGGCGTAAATCTATGCTTTTTGAACGAACGGCAATTTCAAAGAAACCTGCAGAAACTATAAAAAATGACCTTGCCGTTTTGCAATCTGTAAACAAAATGTCACCCGATTTGTTTTATCGAGATCCGTATATTTTGGATTTCTTAGGTCTAAAAGACACTTATAGTGAAAAGGATTTGGAGAACGCTATTCTTGCCGAGATTGAACACTTTATCCTTGAGATGGGGTCTGATTTTGCATTTCTTGCTCGGCAAAAACATTTTATTCTTGACGGAAAAGATTACTATATCGACTTGCTTTTCTATCATCGTACTTTGCGTCGTCTGGTTGCTATTGAACTGAAACTTGGGGAATTTGAGCCTGAGTATAAAGGTCAAGTTGAATTATATCTTCGTTGGCTTTCAAAATATGAAAAGGCAGAAGGTGAGGAAGAGCCTATAGCCTTGATTTTATGTGCGGAAAAATCACAGCAAACGATTGAGCTTTTGGAACTGGATAAAGGTAATATTCGTATTGGTCAATATTTGACAAAAATGCCGCCGAAAGATGTACTTGAACAAAAACTTATGCAGGCAATAGAAAACGCAAAAGAACAGATTGAAAGAAAAGAACTGGATGTGTAGGGGGGAGTCGTTTGAATGAATGAAATGGATGGTAAAGAAGTAACAAAGAACTTCTCTGCTGATAAATCAGAATTGGGATTTGAATATCAATTTTATTTTTTTCTTTGGAAACTTCTTGAAATGAAAACAGGCGAGACTGTCTCTTGGGAAGTAAAAGATGATGTTAGTTTAGATTTGCCAGATGGAACATCATATTTATTTCAGGTAAAACACACAATACAAAAAAAATCTGATGGTATGATGGCGAATTTAACTGACTTGGATTCTGATTTGTGGAAAACTTTATCAAATTGGTCTCAAATCATTAATTCAAAAGGAGACATGCCAAAACAAAAAGCTTTTTTAAAAAAAACTTTTTTTGTACTCGCATCAAATAAAAGTGAAAAGACTGAATCAATAACAAGAATGATTGAAAATTATGTGAATGGAGAAGTCAATTTCCTTGAGTTGAAAAAGAAAATAATCGAATTTCAAACAAAAAGTGAAAATGAAATGTTGAAAAAATATATCGGTTCATTGTTAAAATTAGACGATGAAGTTTTGATTTTGTTCATTAAACATATCCAGTTTCAGCTTGAAGAAAATGACCTTATAAAAAAGTGTAAAAATTCAATTTTAGAAAAAATGATACCTCTTGATAAGGTTGATTTAGTTTATGATTCTTTATACTCAAATATTCGAAATGATAATTATATTACAATTAAGAATGGAGAAATAGTTTCCATCTCATTTGAAAACTTTCAAAAAAAATATCGCCGATGTTTTGAAAAATATCGTTCTGGAGAATTAGTTATTAAACGATTTATTCCCGAAATGCCAGATAAGATAGAAGAACAAACCTTTATAAAGCAGCTTGTTGAAATTGGGGATATTGAAAACGATGATTTAACCACCCAAATGGAATATACAAAATTTAAATTATTATTGGAGCGGAATCTTGAAGAATGGTGTCAAAGTGGGGAGATAACAGGTCTCGAAAGAGATGATTATTTTACAGACGGTATAAACCAGTGGGAAAATGAATTTCGCTCAAAGTATAGAGGACTTGTAGATTCTAGCTTATACAATGAAAAAGGACTGCAAATAATTGATGAGTTACGAAAGAAAAATCTTTGTATAAAAAATCAACAGTTGCCAACCGCGATGTCTAATGGTACTTTTTATCATTTGGCTGATGTTCCAGAAATAGGATTTAGAAAAGATTGGGAGGATAAGTATGCGAAATAATACTTATAACAATCTTGGATTTGGAATTATTTCTATAGCTTCAGTTTTGAATATCATAAAATCTCTTTCTGTCGATAAAGTGTTTTTGATTATTCCTTTTTTCACGCATCAAGAATTGTTGGCATTTCTTTCGAATCCTAGAAGTGAAATTAAAAGTATAGAACAACTTGTTTCTCATAAAATTAATTGTTTTTCAAATTACAATAAACGATATTTTGACAGTCTTGTTTTAGCAATAAACTCTATCCAGTATTTGATTGATATGGAATATGCTGAATTTGAAAATGGAAATTTATTATTAATGAAAGAAATGCAGTTTGATAGCGGGATGGGAAAGAGAGCGGACAAGATTTATAGGGCGGCTAATAATGTTGCAAAATTGTTAGCTGATAATTCAAATAATTTATACTTAAATTTGAAGGTGGAATTATGAAATTTAATATTTTAAAAGTAATTCTGTGGTTAAAATCTGGAAACGTAAGGGAATTAACATTTGAACCTGAAAAAATCAATTTGATAACGGGTGACTCTTCTACTGGAAAAACAGATATAATAAACATAATCTACTATTGCCTTTTTGATGAAAATAGAAAAATAACAGAAAGTATTATCAATGAGAATGTAGATTGGTACGGCATCAAATTGCAGATAAATGATAAATTGTATACAGTCTGTAGATATAGAATAGAAGACGGTCATACATCTGATAAGTTTTTCTTTTCTTCAACAGGAGAAATTCCCAATTATCCAGAAGTAAATAATACAAAACATGATGTAAAATCTATTATCGAAACCGAATTTTCAATATCAAAAGACACAAACATTCCTTTTGGTGGCAAGTATATTCAAAAAGGATCTAAAATTTCTTTAGATTACCTTTTAATGTTGAATTTGCTAGATGTTTCAATTATTGAAAATCAAGATATATATGTAGCATTTCAGAATATACCTAGATACAGAGAAGCACTGGAAAGAGTTTTTTACTTAAGTTTGGGGATAGAAACTGTTGAAAATATTACTGCTCGTGAAAAATATAATTCTTTATCTGATGAAATAAAGAAATTGGAAAGAAAACAAGAGGTTATGAATAGCCAAAAACTTTTATTTCATGATGAATTACAAGAGATTGTAAATAAAGTGAAATCTTATGGACTTATAAAAAACGAATTGGGATTAGATGATTCTGTTAAGCAGATAGAAATATTGTTAGAAGATTTGGATTCAAAAGACATTTATGCAGAAGAATCGGAACGAGAAAAACTGAAAACTCAATTAACACTTATTCAATATAAATTACGGAATTTGACAAATTTTCAAGACGAATATCAAAAATACCAAGATACGCAAAAGAAAAATTTAGAAAGTTTGCAACCGATAGATTATTTATTAAAAAAAGATAATGAATTAGTGAAAACTTCTATTTATGAAGATATATTACAAGCATATAAAGACCAAATATCTGAAATAAAGAAAATAACCAGTGATAAGAGTCCTATTAATAATCAGATTCGTTCTGTTCAGATTGACTTGGAAGGAAAAAAGAAAGAAATTGAGAGCTTATTAAGCAATTTACCAGAAGAAGATAATTCCTTTAATTCTGATAAAGAAAAGATTTATTTTCTAGGGCAGATAAAATCTAAGTTAGAGTTGTACAAAGCTGTTGATGATAAGGAAAATTATTCGACTCAAATTGAAACGTTAAAGGAACAGTTAGATAGAATTTCTGTTGTTGATATAAGTACTAAGAGAGACAATTCAAAAACAATTGCTGAAAGTTACATGAAATCATATATGGATATAATACGAACATCTTTAGAAAATTATAAAGATTATATTCCTTCATTTGACATAAAAGGAAAATCTTTACAATTTATCAATCCAACTAAGAATATTGTAGAAACAATAGGAAGTAGTTCAAATCATATGTTTATGCAACTACTTTTCAGTTTAGGAGTTCATATGCTGGCTTTTGTCAATAAATCAAAATTCCTAGCTCCATTTTTAATTATTGATCAGCTTAGCCGGCCTTATTATGGGAAAAATAATGAGAAAAAAAATATGGATTCTTCCGATGAGTCAAAAATAAAAAATGCTTTTAAATTACTAAATGAATTCATAAAGCAAATTCATTCTGAGAATGGAAATTTCCAGATGATAGTATTAGAACATATTCCTGTAGAATATGTGAGTGATTTGGAAAATATTCATGTTGTTGAAGAATTTTTTAATGGTAATGCATTGATTCCTCATTCTGAATATGAAAGTATCAACAGAGGGTAATATATTATGTCCGAATCCCAGTTAGTCGAATACAAAGAATCATGGCGTGATGAATATCTCAAATGGATTTGCGCGAGTTTTGCTTGTCAAAACTCGTTTAGCAAGACGCGAAGCGGATTGCGACGTTTTCCAAATGCTCAGGGCGGTGTGCTTTATATTGGTAAGCGTGATGACGGTTCTGTTTGTGGCGTTGCTGATTCAAAGAAACTTATGGAAGAAATTCCCAATAAAGTTCGTGATGCCCTTGGATTGATTGTTGATGTGGATTTGATTACTGAGAACGGACTTGATGTTATTAAAATCACTGTTGAAGAAAATCCTTATCCTGTGAATTACAAGGGCGAGTATCATTATAGAACTGGCAGCACAAAACAGCTTTTGCAAGGTTCGGCGCTGACTAATTTCCTTTTGCGAAAGACTGGGAAAAACTGGGATTCTGTTCCGCTTGAAAATGTGTGTGTTGAAGACCTTGATAAAGAAAGCTTTGATATTTTTCATCGTGAAGCAATCCGTAGCGGAAGAATGAGTAAAGATGATTTGAAACTTTCGAATCAGGATTTGCTTGAAAAACTGAATCTTCTTGACGGAACTATGCTTAAGCGGGCAGCGGTTTTGCTTTTCCATCGAAATCCGGAAAAATGGATAACAGGTTCATTTGTAAAAATCGGATTCTTTGAAACTGATGCAGATTTGCGCTATCAGGATGAAGTTCATGGTTCTCTGATGATTCAGGCAGACAGGGTAATAGACTTGCTTTATACAAAATATCTTACAGCAGAAATCTCTTATGATAATATTACACGCATTGAACATTATCCTTTCCCTAAAGATGCCGTGCGAGAAGCGGTGTTCAATGCCCTTATTCATCAGGATTTTTCTGTTGGCGTACCTGTACAAATTAGTGTTTACAAGGATAAGCTTTATATCAGCAATGACTGTGTTTTCCCTGCCAGCTGGACTGCCGACACTTTAATGCAAAAACATCGCTCGCTTCCCCATAACCCGGATATTGCAAATACATTTTTCCGAGCCGGTTTTATAGAAAGCTGGGGTCGTGGCATAGAAAAAATTTGCAATCTTTGTAAAGAATATGGAATTGCTGAGCCGGAATATACAGTTCATCCCAATGATATTATGATGATGTTCAAGGCAAATGAGCCTGTAAATGAGCCTGTAAAACTGGTTCTTGCCGTTATTGCTGATAATCCTAATTTATCAAAAGAAAAGATTGCTGAAAAAATCGGAATGTCACGGGCCACGGTAACACGAGCTTTGGCAAAATTAGTGGAAATCGGCGCGATTCAGCGTGTCGGTTCGGACAAGTCTGGACACTGGGAGATTGTAGAGAATGGAGTATAAAATGAACCAAGAACTAATCACCGCTGTAGAAACAATAAAGACAGCAATTTTACAGTCTCCAAATTCATCAGACGCGTCTGACGAATTAACATCATTAATTCCAATTCCAAGTTTTAAGCTTAGGAACTAAATATGAACGTATTTGATATAATTCCATCAGATTTCTTCAATTGTCTCGCTGGAAATAGCAATAATCGTGTATACGCTGACTGTCTGGAATTAATTCATAATCAATATGATAAAGAAATTTCTTATCGGCTTGAACGTTCATATTTAAGGGATGTTCTTGCTGCTTTTTTATTGGAAAATCATCTTGATTTGACAGACGAAGAAAGTACTGCAACGGCAGGAAATGATGAAGCGAACTTTGTTTTAAGAAAGTTTATTTCTGTGGGCTGGCTTGAAGAAGATCAGGATGATTCCACTTTTGAAAAATATATTGTAATGACTGATAATGGAATTGCTCTGGCAGAATTTTTACATAAATTAAAACGGCCGGCAACTCCAGAGTTTTCCAGTTACATTCTCAATATTTATAACCGTTTTAATTCAAAGGAATATGCAAATAAGCAGGAACTATATAACTTTATTCTAAAGCCGACTTTTTCCGATGCAAAAGCTCTTTCTTCTGATCTTAAAAAACTTTCAACTTCTATAAAAAAGATTATCGAGAAAATGAATCATGAAGGAAGTCTGGAAAGTCTTACAGAAAATATTATCAGTTATTGTGACGGAGATTTTATAAAAGAATATTCAAGACTCGTTCATCAACAGAATATTCATATTTACAGAAACTTTATTACTCGTAAGCTTGATGAAATGAAGCAACCTGAATATTTTAATCTTCTTTGCACAGAATTATCAGCAGAGGAAAAAGCTCATAAAGTCCTGATTTCAAATATGGAAGCGGAAGAAAGAGTTTATGAAATGATTGATTCCACAAAGAAGTTCCTTCATGACGACTACAACAAAATAATGGATGATATCAAGCTGAAGATTAATACTTATATTCACATAGCAATCGCCCGTGAAAGAATGCTAAGAAACAAGGGGCTTGATATCCGTGGTGTAGTTGAGCAAACATTACGAATTCTCATTTCTTCTGAAAATATTTCAGAAAAAGAAGAGCTTGGAAATTTATTTAATATTCAAAAGTATGAATATGTTGACCAGTCTTCTGTAATGTTTCCTCATAAAAGTCAGCAGGTTTTGCATAACACAGAATCAGATTATTTTGAACTTACAGAAGAAGAAATTCAGCGGCAGAAATATATTCTTGAACAGGAATCCCTTAATCCATATTCAAAAGACGAAATGAAAAAATATATGGAAAGTTTTTTCCGGCAGAATAAAATCGTGGATAACAGCACTTTTGATTATTCTGATAAAACAGATGTTTTAAAATCGCTTGCGGCAGTTTCTTATGCAAAAGAAAACGGATATATAATAGAAACAGACGGAACTTACATAGAAAGTGAAAATTATGTAACAAGGCACTGGAGGGCAAGAAAAAAATGAGCAGTGAATCGGTTGATGAATACTGGAATTCTGAATTTACTTCCAGCGAAAAACAGTTGTTCCAAAAATGTGCACGCAAATTGCTGGAAAAAACTTTTATCGTCCGAGACAAAGATGAAGAAAACCGCAAGATGTTTTATTTTATTTCAAAAAATTCAGATTTCTTTACGCACTATTTTTCTTTTATGGGATTTGAAATTCTTGTCCACAAAGATTCTGGCGTTGTCATGCTTTCAAATATCGTAAATGAAAATGTTTCTTCTTCCGTTGCCGTAAACAGATTCCGTTTTAAAAAAATCGAAAGCATTGTTTTATGCTGTTTATGGACGCTGCTTTCAGACAGATTGCACAAAGGTTCTTTGGATAAAGTAATAAAAATCACGCTTTCAGATTTGAATATGGAACTTGAAAAATACGATTTTAAAAAAACATTTGATAAAGGACCTTTGGACGACATTTTAAAACTTTTCCGCAAGTTTAATCTCATAGGAACAAGCGGAGAAATCGGTGATGAAGACTTTACGATTATCCTTTATCCGTCTTTGCAGTTTTCTCTTAACGAAAACGAATTTGTTTCTTTTGTAAAAGATGCAGAAAAAAAGATGAAAGGAATCAATAATGATGTACTAGAATCTGATGATACTCTGATAGAAGAAAACGATGCGGATGAATCAGAAATTGATTCTTTTAATATTGAGATTGAATAAATTTCTCATTAGGACAAATGTCGAGTTTTGAATTTTTATTTTTAGGGTGGCTTTTTGCTTCGCAAAAATCAGGCTTTTCAGGGTTACGCTATCGCTTCATTCCTTCGCTACGCTTCGGAACTGGCTTCGCCAGCCCTTACAATCCTTGCCACGGTTTGTAAATCAAATACTCGAAATTGAACCCATTAAGTTTTTCTCCCGATTTCGTGAGATTTTATTTAAAATTTAAGAGAAACATGGTATAATCCCCTTGTTGGAGAATCAAAATGGCAGAAGTTCCCGTAAAAGACAAAATAGAATACACCGTTGCTCTCGTAAGCGATTTTGCAAAAAAATATTCGCTTTCCACCACACAGGCATTCAATTATCTAGATCGATTTAATGCCATTACGCTTTTGGAACAGCACTACAATATAGCCCACACCCTTGCATATTCGGAAATGGTAGATACATTAGCTTCTTATTGCAAAGACCATGGAGGAAATGTCTGATGTTTTTGTATCATGGTTCAAATGTAGAAATAAAAGAAATCGATTTGACTCTTTCCAAACCTAACAAAGATTTTGGACGAGGATTTTATCTTTCAGATAATTACGAACAGTCCTATGAAATGGCGACATTCAAGACAACATTTTTTAGAGGAAGTCCGCTTGTAACGAAATTTGAGTTCGATGAATCCCTCTTAAAAAACGGCAGCCTAAAAGTCCTTTCATTTTCCGAATACTCAAAAGAATGGGCAGATTTTGTTTTCAAAAACCGCAATCAGGAAAATCAGTTTTTTTCTCACGACTACGACATCGTAATCGGCCCCATAGCAAACGACAGGGTTGGCGCGCAAATCCGCCGCTTTGTTGAAGGCGATATTTCTTTTGACACTTTCCTTGAAAGGCTCAAATATATGAAAGGTGTTACTTTTCAATATTTCTTCGGAACGGAAAAAGCGATACAAACGCTTGTAAACAAAGGACTTTGCAATGAATGACATTGAATATCAGATTGAATGTACCACACGCGACCTTGCCACAT
>SAMEA3663175__coassemble_25_pt1 | contig 63854 bp, 52 predicted proteins | sample SAMEA3663175__metabat2_low_PE_006 | metagenome-assembled genome bin SAMEA3663175 (sample SAMEA3663175) | pig gut metagenome | biome: pig gut; feature: pig-associated habitat; material: faeces | place: Denmark | collected 2012
TTTTTTTCCATAATATATTGACACAGGTGAGAAAGTAATGATATAATTTTATATGATATATATAAAAAAGTCCAATATCTCCAGTTATCTGGATAGTTTTATTTCATTATCGTTATATATAATTTTCGGTGTTTTTTTCTTATAACATTAATCTTATTTACCGAAAATATATAAGATAGGGGAATCAATTTATTAAAAAGTTTTTTGTGATTCTGACAGTATTTCTTTTCTCTGTTAATGTGGTTATTGCTCAAAATGCAGTATCCCGAGATAAAACTGTCTCTACAGAAAATGGGTCAGTTAAAACTTTAAGAGAAATTGATGAAATGATTGCTGATACTGATTATACAATTGCTCTTATCGAATTAAGCAATTATCTTGCAGAGCATCCTGATGAACTGGATTTTGTTCAGAAACGAATAGATAAAATCATGAAGGCAAGACAGCAATATCTTGTACTGGCAAACCAGCTTATTGATGTAATGGAAAAAGAGCCGGAAAACGCTCAGAAAAAACTTGAAATTATTGCTAAGCTTGAGACTGTAGAAAAAAATCCAACTGAAGAACAGCTTTCATTTATCAGACAGGCTAAAATCGCTGCTCAGTTTACTTATTACCGTGCTCAGTTCAAAAAAATTGTTGACAGTTCAGTTCAAGCTGCAGATAAAGGTGAATATTATCAGGCCGTTAGTGGTATTCAGAAAGGATTTGACATGTACCGTCAGGAATTCTATGAAGAATATCCTAAGAATGTTACTGATAATGTTACACAGATTGTAAATAGAATTAATTCCCTTTGCCGTGAATATTCACATATGCAGGATCGTCTGCGTAACAGCTACAATGCACTTATAAATGCAATTCGTCAGGCAAACTATCGTGAAGCAAATAATGCATATAACAACTTTTATAATGAAATGAATGCTCTTGCAAAGTTGAGAAATAATGTTTATTCCGAAGCTAATTCATTGAGAGATATATTTAATCGTCTTCAGAGAAGAGATCCTGAGCTTACAGAAGCATCTTATCTTCCTTTTATTTTCAGATTTACACTTGGGTTGGACAGTACAGAAAAATCTGGAATTATAGGTGCAATGGATGCTCAATTTAAAGATTATATTGAAGGTGTTAAGCCGGAAGTGTATGCGATTATAAATAACAGTAAAGTTATTACAATCGATTCATCCAATATTGCAACAATCAGACAGAATGAATTTCCTGTAAATACACTTACAAATATTACAAACTTTTCTAATCTTGGTATTAATGTCAATTCAATGTATAACCTTGTTAATTTTGATAAAAAGTATGATTTTACATATCCTGAATATGTTAAATCATTAGAGTATGCAAGAACTATTGTATCTGCATTAAACCAGAGCTATGAACTTGTTAGGAAATATCAGAGTGTAAATGAAATTTTAAAAACAATCTCGAAACCTGAAAATCCTGTAGACGGAATTCGTTCAAAGGATTCATATGCAAATCAAATGATTGCCTGTTCGAAAGAGTATGATAGTTGTGCTGAATCTGCAATGAAACTTTTGCAGGCTCAATGGTATACTGAATATGCAAAGGAAGCTAAGGCTTCTGATAAAGTATTGGAATATTCAATACTTGATAATCATTATTCAACTGTGAATACAACAATTTACGATGTCTGTATGAATGCAAGCTCATTGCAGTGGAAGCAGACTGCATCATATTTTGCAAGTGCTGCATCAGACATCTGTAATTATTATCAGGATGAATACAAAAAAGCAGATGATTTACTTAGCCGACATTATCCAAAAGAAGCAAGTGAATTAATTGCAAAAACAGATAAGGAACTTGCTTCTGATGCTGCAACTCTCATTTTATGTCGTGATACATTATTGCAGAGTATTTCAAGTTCCGCAGATAAATCAACTTTTGCACAGGAACAGAAGAATGTTGTTGACAGTGTAAATAGAATGAATGCGTTTAAAACTGCAAGTACACAGACTAACGCAAAATGTAAACAGGAAATTCTTTTAAGCCAACGCGCATTAAATGAAGCCGAATTAAGATATGATCAGGCTGTAGCTGCATTCAGAAGAAATGATTACACTGCAGCACGCAAAAATATTGAATTAAGTTCATTAAAATATAAGGAATCTTTTGATCATCAGGAAGCTGATTCAATCCGTCAGGAAGCTGATAGAAAACTTCTTTCTTTAGGACAGCAGATTAATGATGCTGAAAATAAACTTGTTGTTGCCGAAGTTCGTCAGTTAAAAACAAAAGCTAAATCAGAATATTACAATGGTAATTTCGAAAAAGCAGAAAGTCTTCTTGCTCAGGCCAAGAGCCGATGGGCAGTAACAAACGGTGCAGAAGAAGATGAAGAAATTAAAAACCTTCAGGCGCTTGTTGAAACAGCACTTTCTATGAAGACTGGTCGTGTAATTCCTCCTACAGCTCCTCTGTATCCTGAAATGTCTCAGATGCTGAGTATTGCTCATCAGTATTTTGATTCTGGTTCTGCAAAAATTAAGAAAGGACAGAAAGCTGAAGGTGTTGAGCTTCTTGAGCAGGCTAAGAAAAAACTTCAGGAAGTGCAGCTTGTTTATCCATTGAATCAGGAAGCTTCTCTTTTAACATTACGTATTGATCAGCTAATTGATCCAGACAGCTTTAATGAAATGTTTGTGCAGAAGGTTAATGCTGCTAAAGAAAACTATAAAGTGGCTGCCCGTGCACAACAGGCATATGCAGATCTTCTTGACCTTTACCAGATTAATCCAAATTATCCTGGATTAAAGAAGCTTATCGGTCAGGTAGAAATTGATCTTGGCCTTGCCCAAAAACCTGTAGATAATACATCTCTTGTAAAATCTCAGGCACTATATAGAGAAGCTCTTGCATTATTCAATTCGGCTGGATCAGATCAGGCGAAGTTGAGAAATGTACTTACAAAGCTTGATGAAGCAATCAGTCTTAATGGAAATAATGATCAGGCAATTTTGTTGAAGGACCGTGTTCAGATTTCTCTTGGTGGTAGAGCAAGTGTAGTATTGTCTTCTGCAGATGAGGCAAAATATCAGCAGGCAATTAAGGAACTGCAGAAAAATAATATTGTAGGTGCTTATGCAATTGTAGAACAACTTCTTCAGACCCCTAATAACAGACGTTCTGCTAAGGTTCTTGATTTGCAAAAAAAAGTTAAAGCATTGTTGTAATTTATTTTTGTGTAAAGTAAAATAATTTTGGTGGGATTTTTGAATAGAATCAGGATTATTAAAAAGCTATTTTCTCTTGCATTATTTCTTGCAGTATTAACTATGTCAGCAGGGAAATTATATGCTGAAGAATATTATTGGGAAAATCCTGAACAGATAACAACCGGTGACTGTCGCTTTCCACAGGCAATCAGCAATAACAATTCATGCGCCATATTCTGGGAAGAAGTTGATTCTGGTAAATCAGAAGTGTATCTTTCTGCGGCATTTAAAATGGCAGATTCAACAGGTACTGATTATGGCTGGCGTTACAGAAGACGTTTTGCAGGTCCATTCTCATATTCTGGTGCAGTACCTGATATGTATTCTGCTGCAATGAATGCAAACGGAAAGGTTGTTGTAAGTGTTCTTGCAGAACCAACAATGATTTCTGTTTATACATCAAATGATGGTGGAGTTAGTTTTGAACAGACAGATTTTCAGAAAACTGAACTCCCTGTTGTAGCTCCGCGTATTTATGCACTTAAGTCTGGTGAATTTATTCTCTTTACTTCTTTGGGAAAAGATGAACAGTTTACAATGCTTAGTGCACGAAGCCGTGATGGTGTTCAATGGTCAAGCTTTTCTAATTTTGAACCCACACGAAATCTTTCTAATCCATTTTTGCCTGTTCTTGTTTCAAGCGAAAAAGGTGAGCTGCTTTTCTTTCAGGCTCAGCTAAACTCTGGTTCACGACTTTCATATCAATTGTATTCAACACATTCCAGATCTAATGGTGCAAGCTGGTCAAATCCAGAGCTTGTAACTGATCAAAGTTCTGTGCCACAAAGTGACGGCGAATTGTTCAGTACATATCACAACCAGCGACCAACATTACTTTATAAAGATGGAAAATATTATGCAGCCTGGGAACGATCTTCATACAGATCTGAAAATTCAAGTATTTATTTTGCTGAAATTGATTTTAATACTGGTAAAATAAATTCCCAGATTGAAAAAATTACAAATGCAGGAAATGCTTCTCGTCCTGTACTGTTCAACTTTCACGATAAAATAAGTCTTGTATGGTTTGATACTCGTCAGGGTGCTGAAGCAGTATTCTTTTCACAAAAAGAAGGGGTGCTTTGGAATGAAGCGAAAATTTCTGGTTCTGGTGTAAGTTCAATTTTTGCATATCCAATGATAACTAATTCTCAGAATCAGTTAAGTTTTGTCTGGCAGTCAAATAATAGGATTTACAGACTGTCATCAGATACTACAGTAAGACCACCTGTAATCAATGCGCTGTCATATGTAGCAGGAAAACATTCAAAGGATCAGAAAGTCAGATATCGTGTTGTATTGCCAAATGATAGTTCTGGTATTGCCGGTTACTCCTGGATATGGACAAAAGATCCTGATGAAAATCCTCCTGAATTTATGCAGCGTCTTCCAAAGGATACTTTGATCAATGTGGAGGCTGATGAAGAAGCTGAATATTTCTTAAAAGTTTGCGTACTTGACTATGCCGGTAACTGGTCAAAGCCTGCTGTAATTTCATATTACCGGGATTTGACACCACCTCCTGTTCCGCGAATTATTCCTCCTTTATTGGACGATTATGGTTTTGTTGCTGCAAATTCCTTTACATTAAACTGGATGTTTGACAGCGATAATGAAAAGGAAACTGAAGATATTGCAGGTTATTCATGGAAGCTCGTAAGAGTTGAAAGCTTAGAAAAAAAATATCAGGTTTCAAAACGCCATCCTTTGTCTGTTTCAACTGAAGAAGTAGAAAATAAACTTTCTAAGTTAAATGAAAAATATTCTCAAGAACAGCTTGCTTCTAAAATTACATCTCCTGCAAAACGTGTAATGCAGAAAAAGAATAACACACAGGTTCTCAATTATGGCAATGGTGTTTACATTTTTGCCGTTCGTGCAATTGATGAAGTAGGTAATGTAGGTGAACCTGCATACATTGCATTGTACTTAAATAAATTTGAACCATTCACATTCATCAATTCTGTTAAGAAAGCTACTGACATTTTTGGTAATACAACATTAACAATTGATGGTTCTGGATTTACATATGATGGAATTATTTCTGACGTGTATATTACACAGGAAGGGTCTAAAGAGCCTGCTGTTCGTTTGAGATATTCAAACGGTGATTACAAAGTAACTTCAGATAATCGAATTTCCGATGTAAAGCTTTCTAATCAAATGCCTCGCGGTCGTTATTATATTTCACTTTATCATACAGACCGTGGAATGTACCGTTCTAACATTGCTTTCTCTATTGCAGAAAATGGTACTGTAAAAATTGAAAAAGAATATGAATACATTCCTAACTGGAATGTTTATGCAAAACTTGGAAAATACAATGTTCAGGTTGCTTATATATTATTTGCAATTCTCATGTTGTTTGCTCTTGCAGGAATTATTCTTGCAGCCCGTGGGATTGTCACAACTGTCAGGGATTTCAATATTGTTAATCTTGAAGTTCAGGCACTTGTAAAAGGAGAAATTATGCCAATGCAGAAAAAACAGAGAGTTAAGGCTCTCAAGAAAAAAGGCGGTGGACTCAGGTTCAAGCTTATCCTCTTTACTGTTGTACTTGTTCTTATGGTTTCTCTTTTAGTATCACTTCCTCTTGGATTTATTATGGTACAGACTCAGGAGCAGAGTTTGTCAAAAGGGCTTGAAGATCGAGTTAACGTTTTGCTTGAAAGTCTTTCAAGTGGAACAAAGGCGTATATGCCTACAGAAAATGTTCTTGAATTAAGTTATCTTCCAGGTCAGTCATCTGCTTTGGAAGAAGCAAACTTTGTTACAATTACTGGTTATAAATCAAATGAAAATGATTATGAAAATTCTACACTTGATTATGTATGGGCGACAAATGACCAGTATATAACTGGAGAAGATGGAACTGAAATAATCGGAATTGATACTGATCGCTTTACTCCAGGTATTTCAAAACTTGTTGATGAAAATATTCTTCAGATCACAAAAACATGTAAAGAAGTAAATAAAGAGGCTGTTGAAAAAGCAGGTGAGATTGGTGCTAATATTGCTAAGCTAAATGCTGAAGGTGCAAAGCTTGCCTTGAGAACTGATGCTGTTTCTGTTGCACGCCGTGACGAAATTGCAGATATTACAACTCAACTTACAACCCGCATGACTGATAACCTTAATGAAATTTCAAACAGGTATAGTTCTTCTTATCCGTTATATGATTCAGGAAAACTTAATCGTACCAATACTGAATATGTTTTCTATCGTCCTGTTCTTTATCGTTCAGGTAGTTCTGATGTTTATGTTCGTGCAATTGTATTCATTTCTGTTTCCACAAAATCATTGATCAGTGAACTGGATGCTTCAAGACGTATCATTTATTTTACTGCTGCTGGCATTGCATTGTTCGCAGTTATTATTGGTGCAATCGGAGCGATTATTCTCGCATCCATCATTGTTAATCCGATTCGTAAACTTTCTAAACATGTGAAGATGATCGGTGAAACAGTAGATAAAGAAAAACTTGCAGGAAAAGAAATTATTATCAAGTCAAAAGACGAAATCGGGCAGCTTGGAGATTCTGTAAATGAAATGACACGTGGTCTTGTTAAAGCTGCTCAGGATGAGCATCTTTTGATGGATGGAAAAGTCGTTCAGCAGACATTCCTTCCATTGAGCATAGATGGAAAGGGAAATAAACAGACAACAGCAGATATTAAGGATTCTGCTCTTCAATTTGTAGGATATTATGAAGGAGCATCTGGTGTATCAGGTGACTACTTTGATTATAAAAAGCTTGATGACAGATGGCATGTTGTAATCAAGTGTGACGTTTCAGGACACGGTGTTCCTGCAGCTCTTTTGATGACTGTAGTTGCAACTTTGTTCCGTAAGCATTTTGAAAGCTGGAATTATAAGCAGAATGGAACTGACTTAACAAAGCTTGTTTGTACAATCAACGACTTTATTGAAGGTCTTGGTATTAAGGGAAAATTTGCAACAATCATCCTTTCTCTTATTGATACCAAAACTGGTGACGTATATCTCTGTAATGCCGGAGATAATATCGTCCACATTTATGACAGCAAAGAAAAGAAACAGAAAGTTCTCACTCTTCAGGAAACACCAGCTGCAGGACCACTTCCTACATTTATGGTAGAAATGAAGGGCGGATTTAAATTGGAAAAGACACACCTTAACAAAGGTGACATTCTTTTCCTCTATACTGACGGTATTGAAGAAGCTACTCGCAAATTCCGTGATGCTGAATTTAACGTGACAAAATGTGCAGAGCAAGGATTAAAAGAAGGTGATGTTCACGGAAACCACAAAGTAGGTCTTGATTCTGAACAGATGGAACCAGAACGTGTAAGTGCAATTATTGAGGCTGCCCTTAACAAACAGGTTTATGTTCTTGAAAAGTATCATAACCCTGTTCCTGGTGAACGACTTGAATTTGACTTCTCTAAAGGTGACGGAACTGTTCAGGATGCCATTCTTGCATTGTGTTCAGTTGAAAAAGTATTCCGATTTTATAAAGATCCTGATGTAACAGTTAATGATCTTGTGCGTGTTGATAAGAAGATTGATGCATATCTTAAAAAATGCTTTAACCGCTATGATTATTACTGTACTAACCAACAGGAGATCGGTGAAGAATCTTCATATTTATACTACACAAATCTTCGTGAAGATGAACAGCTTGATGATTTAACACTTGTAGCGGTAAGGATGTAAATATTAACCAAGTTTAACATAATATAAATAAAAAAAGACAGGCTCCCGCGTGGAACCGTCCTTCAAAAAGGCTTCACTTCGTTGCAGAATTTTTTGAAGGAGCGAACCCACGCTCCGCCTGTCTTTTTTTTTCTTTACTTGTCAGGTTAATATTAAATCCTAAGCATAGGAACAGGCTCTCGCGTGGAACCGTCCTTCAAAAAGGCTTCACTTCGTTGCAGAATTTTTTGAAGGAGCGAACCCACGCTCCGCCTGTCTTTTTCATTTTCTTCTTATATCTATACATTTACCTTGAAAATCACTATAATTTACTGCAAATTATGGAAAAGTCTGCACTTTTTTGTACTTTTTCGTCTTAATGTGACAATTTTATTAGTAAAGGTATATATATGGAATTTAGAGAATTTAATTTGGATTCGCGTTTGATGGAAGGAATCCAGAATGCCGGTTATGTGAATTGTACACCGGTACAGGAGCAGGTAATCGCTTGCGCAAATGATGGAAGTGACTTGTATGTTCAGTCACAGACAGGAACTGGAAAAACAGCTGCATATTTGATTGCTGTTATGCAGGAAATTTTAACAAAGCCTGAACTTAAAGGAAAAAAAGTTCTGGTACTTGTTCCAACTCGTGAACTTGCAGTTCAGGTAGAAATGGAATGTAAAACACTCTGTGAAAAAACAGGACTTAAACCATTCAGCTTTTATGGTGGAGTCGGATATGAAAAACAGGTTAATGCAATTGAAAAAGGTGTTGATATTCTTCTTGCAACTCCTGGCCGTGTAATTGACCTTCAGGAACAGAAAAAACTTGATCTTTCAAATGTAGGTTTTGCAATTATTGATGAAGCTGACCGTATGTTCGACATGGGATTTTATCCAGATCTTCGTATTATCCTTAAACATCTTCCTGCTGCCGAAAATCGTCAGACAATGCTTTTCTCTGCAACACTTAACACATATGTAAAAAATCTTGCATGGGAATATACGCGTGACGCAAAAGAAATCACAATCGAAGCTGAAAATATTACAGTTGATGAAATTGATCAGGAATTGATTCATGTTTCAAGTGATGAAAAAACAAAGCTTCTCGTAGGAATTCTTCAGAGAGAAAAACCTGAAAGCACAATCATTTTCTGTAATACAAAGAAAGGCTGTGAAATCATCGGTAAACGACTTTCGATGAACGGCTTTTCTTCAGAATACATTATCGGTGATATGCAGCAGTCACGCCGTCTTAAAGTGTTGAATGACTTTAAAGAAGGAAAAGTTTCAATTCTTGTTGCAACTGATGTTGCAGCCCGTGGTATTGATGTTAATGACCTTGCAATGGTTGTAAACTATGATCTTCCTAATGAACCTGAAAATTATGTTCACCGTATCGGTCGTACAGCACGTGCAGGAAAATCTGGTAAAGCTTATACATTCTGTTCTGAAAAAGATGTATATGATTTAATGCCAATTGAACGCTATATCGGTAAATCAATTCCATCACGTGTATGTAACAGCGAAATGCTTGGTGAAGATAAGAGTGAAGGCGTTTACATTAAACTTGATTCTTATGGTGAAGACCGCCGTGATGACAGACGCGCTGGCGATCGTCGTAATGGTTATGATAACCGTAATGGTGACAAACGTCGTAGTGGTAAAGGCCATGATGGTAACAGAAGAAATGGTGACAACAAAAAACGTGCTTCTAATTACAAAAAAGATGGTTACAACAAGAACAAAGGGCCTCGTGAAGAAAAGCAGGATCTTTCAAACCTTACATTCGAAGAAAGAATGGAAGTATACAAGAAAAAGTATGCTAATTCTTCAGAAGGAAAGAAGTCTTACGACAACAAGAATTCTAAGAACAAGAAATACAATAATAAAAACAATATAAAGAACAACAATAAACCACAGAACAATGGCAATAAGTCAAATGTTAAAGTTTATGACAGTTCAAAAAAGGGTGTGCAGAGTCAGGGACTCTTTGCTCGTATCAAAGCATTTTTTTCAAAAAAGGGTAAATAATGATTACAGTAAGTGATGTTAGTTTAAGATTCAGTGAAAAACCACTTTTCAAAGATGTTAACTTAAAATTTACAAGTGGAAACTGTTACGGAATTATCGGTGCCAATGGTGCAGGTAAGTCTACATTCCTTAAAGTGTTGTCTGGAGAACTTGAACATGACTCTGGAACAATTACAATGACTCCGGGAGAACGTATGGCTGTTCTCAAACAGGATCACTTTGCATATGACGAATATTCAGTAAAAGATACAGTAATGATGGGATTTCCTAAACTGTATGAATGTTCTAAAGCTCGTGAAGCAATTTATGAAAAAGCAGACTTTACAGAAGAAGATGGAATCAAGGCTTCTGAGCTTGAAGGTGAATTTTCTGAACTTGGCGGTTGGGAAGCAGAAAATCAGATTGAACAGATGCTCTCAGGTCTTGGACTTGAAGAAGAACATCATGACAAGATGATGAGCGACCTTGATGAATCTCAGAAAGTTCGCGTACTTCTTGCACAGGCATTGTTTGGAAACCCTGATATTCTTCTTTTGGATGAACCTACAAACGGTCTTGACCTTGAATCGATCTCATGGCTTGAAGACTTTTTGATGGAATTTCCAAATACAGTAATCGTAGTTTCACATGACCGTCACTTCTTGAATGCAGTTTGTACTTACATTTGTGATATCGACTACGGAAAAATTTCTCAGTTCTCTGGAAACTACGACTTCTGGTATCAGATGAGCCAGATCATGCAGAGACAGGCAAAGGACCAGGCTAAAAAGCGCGAAGAAAAAATGGCTGACCTTAAAGAGTTCATCCAGCGCTTTGCTTCAAATGCTGCAAAATCAAAACAGGCTACAAGCCGCAAAAAGATTTACGATAAACTTGCATTGGAAGAACTCCCTGTTACAAGCCGTAAGTTCCCTTATGTACACTTTAAGGCTGACCGCGAAATTGGAAACAATGTTCTTGAATGTAAAAAGCTTAATTACACAGAAGACGGAATTCAGCTTTTGAAAGACTTTGACTTGTTTGTAAACCGTACAGATAAAATTGCATTTGTCGGAATTGAACATAATTCAATTTCTGCATTGTTTGATATTATCACAGGAACAAAGAAAGCTGACTCTGGTGAATATTACTGGGGACAGACAACTTCAAACACATATCTTCCTCGTGACAATGCATCATACTTTGCAAATGATTACAATATTACAGACTGGCTCCGTCAGTATTCTCCTGATCAGGATGACGCATATGTACGCGGATTCTTGGGAAGAATGCTTTTTTCTGGCGATGAATCGTTAAAGCCTGTAAAAGTTCTTTCCGGTGGTGAAAAGGTTCGTTGTATGCTTTCAAAGCTTCAGCTTTCTGGAGCAAACGTTTTGATTCTTGATGACCCTACAAATCACCTTGACCTTGAATCAATTCAGTCATTGAACGAAGCACTTACAGCATTCCCTGGTGTAATTCTCTTTAATTCACATGACCATGAATTTGTTCAGTCTATTGCAAACCGTATCATTGAAATTACACCAAACGGAGTAATTGACCGCATGATGCCATTTGATGATTACCGTGCAGATGAAACAATCATTGAAATGCGAAATAAGTTCTACGAAGGAACTGGAAAGAAAGTCAGATACTAATGATCATTCATGTAGAAGACTTATCAATGCCCGGTGCAGATGTTTATGCAAATCTCACCGAGCGTGAATTAAGAAATTCCTACGAAAAGAAAGGTGGCCTTTTTATTGCCGAAAGTCCTAACGTAATTGGCAGGGCTTTATCGCAAGGATATGAGCCACTTTCTTTTTTAATGGAAGAAAAACACATTACAGGGGACGCAGCTTTCTTGATTGAAAAGTGTCCAGATATTCCTGTCTACACAGCTCCTCGGGCCGTACTTGAATCACTTACAGGTTTTAAACTTACCCGCGGAGTGCTCTGTGCCTTTAAGAGAAAAAATCCTCCATCATTTGAAAGCATCTTAAAAGATGCTCATAGAATTGCAATTCTTGAAAATATTGCAGATACATCAAATTTAGGCGCCATATTCAGATCTGCAGCTGCGCTTGGACTTGATGCAGTTCTTTTAACACCTGAATGTGCAGATACATTTAACCGCAGATGTCTTCGAGTCAGTATGGGAAATGTGTTTTTAGTTCCATGGGCAAGAATAGGGGAGAGTGCAGATTTCTGGCCTGAAAAAGGAATGAAGGCTTTGAAGGATTTTGGATTTAAAACACTTGCAATGGCTTTACGTAAAAACTCAGTTTCTGTTGATGATCCTGTTTTACAGAATGAAGATAAGCTTGCAGTCATACTTGGAACAGAAGGCGATGGACTTTTGAATGAAACTATTGATTCCAGTGATTATGTCTGTAAGATTCCCATGCGGGAAGGAGTTGATTCTCTAAATGTGGCTGCCGCTGCTGCAGTAATTTTCTGGGAACTTAGAAAGCGTTAAACTTTTATAATTTCAATTATTTTTTTTAAAGTCACAGCATGTTATAGTGTGATAGAATGGAGTTATGGAAAATTTGGGGAATTTGTGATAGGATGGATGAGAAAAGGAAGAAAGAATATGTCAGACATAGATTACTCTGAAAAGGACTTTGAAAAATACATTGTTAATTTGCTCGTTGTAAAAAGCGGATATATTCAAGGTAACAACAATGACTATAATCCTCAAATAGCTCTTCTTCCACAAACTTTCATTTCTTTTATAAAAGAAACACAATCAGATAATTGGACCTGCCTTTGTGACAAATTTGATTCTGAAAAAGAAGCTGAAGAAAAACTTATTGAAGAACTTCTAACTTCAAGAAAAAATCAAGGTACATTAGACTTGTTTAGAAAAGGTTTTGTGTTTCGCTCCATTCAATTTGACACAGTATACTGGAAACCCGAAAATACCTTAAATCCAGAAACAATTAATCTTTATAAAAAAAATATTTTTACAGTAATAAATCAATTAATCGGGGATGCAGGAAAGTCTGTTCATACTCCAATTCCAGATATTGTACTGTTTATAAATGGTATTCCAGTAATTACTGCAGAATTAAAATTTGAATTACAGGGGCAAGATTACATTGAAGCACAGACTCAGTACAAACTTAGAAGTCTTGCAGAACCTCTTTTTAAATTTAAAACAGGACCTCTTGTTCATTTTGCTGTAGACACAACAAATGCCTCTATGACAACAAAACTCGCAAAATCAGGAACTAATTTTTTACCTTTTAATCTTGGCTCAAATGGAGCTGGTAATCAGGGCGGAAAAGGCAATCCAAAAGCATCTCAAGGAAAATTTGCAACAGACTATATTTGGGAAAAAGTTCTTACAAAAGAAAGTCTTCTTGATATAATCCAATCATTTATAACTTTAGAAGTAGATTCAAAAACAAAAGATGAAACTTTAATTTTCCCTAGATATCATCAGTTAGATGTTGTTCGAAAACTATTAAATGATGTTTCTACTAATGGTTCACAAAAAAACTATCTTGTAGAACATAGTGCTGGTTCTGGTAAATCTAACACAATTGCTTGGCTGGCATTCCATTTAAATAATCTATATTTTGAAGATAAAAATGAAAAAGTATTTGATACAATAATCATTCTGAATGACCGCCGGGTTCTTGATAAACAGACTCGTAATACAATCATGTCTTTTAATCCAAAAGATGGAACTGTTAAAATTGCAAAAAAATCTTCGGAAATTATTGAATATATAAAACTTGGTAATGTAATTATCATAAGTACAATTCAAAAGTTCCCTATGATTTACAAAGAACTTGAAGAAATAAAAGCTAAAAATCCAAATCGCAGATTTGCAGTAATTGCCGATGAAGCTCATCAATCACAAACAGGAACGGCTGCTGGAAAGGTAAAAATTGGGCTTGGTGCAGATGCAGAATCTCAGGTAAAAGCTGAAGATCAAGATGATATTCCAGAAGAAGGAGATGCATCTGACGAAGAACAGGAAAAAATCTTAAGACAAGTTGCTACAGGAAAGCAGTCAAATATGAGTTTTTTTGCTTTTACTGCAACGCCAACTGGACAAACACTTCAAATGTTCGGTGTTCCTTGTAAAGTAAAAGATTCAAAATCTGGAAAAGATGTAGATGGTTTTAGACCCTTTCATGTTTATTCAATGCAGCAGGCAATTGAAGAAGGATATATACTAGATGTTCTTGTAAACTATTCAACTTACAAACAATATTATAATCTTCGTATAAAAAATGAAGATGACACTAATCAATATGACACAAAAGCAATTTATGGAATGGCTGCAAAATATGTTGCTGAACATGAACATCGTATTGCTAAAATCACAGATATCATAATAGAACACTTTGAAAAGATTGGTTCAAAAACAATAGATGGAAAGGGAAAGGCAATGGTTGTAACTTCTTCGCGAAAAGAAGCTGTTCTTTATGCCAGAACCTTGCGGGATAAACTTACACAAAAAGGACATACAAACTGGGGTGTACTTGTAGCATTTTCAGGTGATATTGATGGCAAAACAGAAAGCCAAATGAATTCTTTTCCAATTAATGCTATGGAAGAAGAAGGAAAAACAATTTCAGAAAACCAAACTCCAGAAGCCTTTAAGGGAGATAAATACCGTTTTATCGTTGTTGCAGATAAATATCAGACAGGTTTTAGTGAAAAACTCTTAAGCGTAATGTATATTGATAAGCCTCTTCATAACATAAAGACTGTGCAGACCTTAAGTCGCTTAAATCGAACAATGTCTAACAATGCAAAACTTGCTGAACGAGACTGTTTTATTCTTGATTTTGTAAACGACAGAGAAGAAATAAAAGAAGCCTTTCAAACTTATTACGGAAAAATAGAACTAGAAGGTGAATATTCAATAGAAGAATTAAAACAACTAAAAGAAAAAATTGAAAAGTACTCTATTATAGAAAAAACAGAACTAGAAGAATATATTTCAATTCTTAATGAATTGAATAATACAGATATTCTAAAAGACAATTTTGCCCAACAAACTATGAATCTTGTTGCAGATTTTATTGTCCGCTATAAAAAATTAAAAGATGAAGACAAAAAAGAGTTTAAACATAAATGTATTCGATATGTAAAAGTATTTATGTTTTTGCAAAATATTGAAAATATAAAAGACGCAGAACTTGTAAAACTAGGATTGTATTTAAGACTTGTTAATCCATTGTTAAGATTAAAATCAGTAACGCCTGACGATGTTATAAAACCTTCTGACATAAAAAAACTTATTGAACTTTCTGATTATAAAATTGATTTTGAAATGACAGAAGCAATAAAACTTGTTGAAGGAGATGGTTCTATAGTACGATCTTGTTCAGATGGTGGAGCAAAAGAATCTCCTAAGCCAGCTCCTACTACAGTGCAAGAAATGGTAAGTCGAATAAACTCTCGCTTTGGGACAGATTTTACAGAGGAAGATATTGTTCCTGCCCTTAGTGCATTTAAAAAGAGTTTTGCAGCAGATAAGTCTTTCTGTAACATTGGATTGATAAAACAGTATCCAAAATATGAACTAAAGTATAATGGAAATGACGGTATGTACATTTTTGTAAAAACAACACTTGAATCATTAGAGATAACAGACAAGGTTCGAGATGTTCTTACAACAAATGAAGAATTTTTGAATTCTTTTAAAGATGAAATCAGAATGCCAATTTACGAGCATCTTACACACAAATTAAATATTGCATAAAGGATAAAATGGACGATTTAAATTTTGAAGACTTTGAACAGTACTTAGTTCAAGGTGAACCAGATAAAAAAAAGAAAACTTATGCATGGCAAACAGCAATTGGATTGCAGGCTGTTGATAATTTAAAACCCTCTGCTTATTTAATTGAAACAGCAAAAAAAAATATTGAAGGTGAAATTTCAATAAAGGAAGCTCAAAATTTAATAAAAACATATTATGAAACAAAGAGTTCAAAAGATGAAGATGATGAAGCAAAAGAAGAAGCTGATATAGTTTCTTCTCACATAACAGAATTGCTTAGCGAAGATTCCTTTTCTTTTACTCCACTTGAATTTTTGAATATCCATAAAAGATTATTTACTGGCGTATTTAAATTTGCAGGAAAAATTCGTGATGTAAACATTACAAAAAAAGAATGGGTTTTACAGGGAGATACTGTTTATTATTCTGGTTATGATTTGATACAAAAGACAATAGAATATGATTTTGAGCAAGAAAAGAAATTCAATTACATAGGTCTTTCTCAAGAAGAAATTATAAAACATCTTTCAAGATTTACAGCAAACCTCTGGCAAATTCATCCTTTTAGAGAAGGCAACACTAGAACTACCGCTGTTTTTATAATCAAATATTTGCGTTCACTTGGTTATGATGTTTCAAATGATATTTTTGCTAAACATTCTTGGTATTTTAGAAACGCACTTGTCCGAGCAAACTATACAAATATTCAAAAGCAAATCTACATGGATACCAGTTTTTTGGAAAATTTTTTTAAAAATCTACTTTTTAACGAAAAGCACGAATTAAGAAACCGCTATCTTGTAATAAATTCAGAAGAAATATTGAAGAAATACGAACAAAAAGTAGCGATAAATGATATGATTACTGGCGATAAAGTAGCGATAAAACAAAAAAATAGCGATATTATTCTTGAATATCTAAAAAAACACGACAACATAAACAGCTCAATTGCTCAAAATATAACAGGTCTTTCTCCTGCGGGAGTAAGAAAAATATTTGCTAAATTGGTAGAAGAAAATGTAATTCTTCCCAGTGGCGCAAATAAAAATAGAATATATAAATTGAACAAGATAGGTAAATAACATGTCTCTAACATCAAATGTAACTGAAAAAGCAAACCTTTTATGGAATATAGCAGAAAAACTCACTGGTTCTTATAAGCCACACGAATACGGATTGGTAATTCTTCCACTTACAGTAATCCGTCGTTTTGACTGCATCCTTGAATCAACCCATGAAAAAGTTTTGGAAAAAGCAAAACAAATTGAAAAGATGACAGATGCAATAAAGAGCATTCAGTTTCAACAAATAACAGGTTATCCTTTTTATAATACTTCAAACTTTACGCTTAAAACTCTTGTTGAAAATCCCAATCAGATAAACAAAAATTTTGAGAATTACCTTAATGGTTTTTCTGAAAATATTCGAGAAGAAATAATTGGAAAATTTAAATTTGAAGATCAACTGAAAAGACTAAAAGAAAAAGACTTACTTTATATAGTTCTTCAAGAATTTGTAAGTGAAAAGGCAGATTTTAGCCCAGAAAAAATCAGTAACATAGAAATGGGATATATCTTTGAAGAATTGATAAGAAGATTTTCTGAAGCTCACAATGAAGATGCGGGACAACATTACACTCCACGAGAAGTAATTGAACTTATGACAGAACTTCTGTTTATTGATGATGAAGATATTCAGAATAAAAAAGAATGTTCAAAATCTGTTTATGACCCTGCCTGTGGAACCGGCGGAATGCTCAGTGTTGCAAGCGAATATATAGAAAGCAGAAAACTTCCTGTAACTCTGGAAAGTTATGGTCAAGAAATCAACGATGAAACTTACGCCATTTGTAAAGCTGATATTCTTATTAAAAGCAAGGATGGAAAGCAAGCAGAAAATATCAGAAATGGAAACACCTTAAGTGATGATAAATTTAGTGGGCTTACTTTTGATTATATTTTAAGTAATCCACCTTTTGGTCGTGAATGGAAAAATGAAAAAACTGCTGTAGAAAAAGAAGCAGATTTAGGAGAAAACGGTCGTTTTGGACCAGGTCTTCCAAAAATCAGCGATAGCCAGATGCTTTTTATGATGAATATTATAGCAAAGATGGACAAGGAAAATGGCAAGGCTGCAGTAATTCACAACGGTTCACCACTTTTTACAGGAGATGCTGGAAGTGGTCCAAGCAATATTAGAAAATATATTCTTGAACACGATTTGCTTGATGCAATTATTGCTCTTCCAAACGATATTTTTTACAACACAGGAATTGCAACTTACATTTGGATTTTCAACAACAGAAAATCAGCCGAACGCAAGAACAAGGTTCAGCTCATAAATGCAAACTCTCTTTTTGAAAAACGCCGCAAAGCCCTTGGCAACAAGCGAAACGATATTTCAGAGGCAAATATAAAACAGATTGTAGAGCTTTATAACAAGTTTGAAGAAAACGAGCTGAGCAAGATTTTTGATACAAAAGATTTTGGCTACACAACAATCACTGTAGAACGTCCATTAAAAGATGAAAACGAAAATCTAGTTTTAAAGAATGGAAAAAAACAAGCAGATTCAAGTTTGCGTGATACAGAAAATGTTCCATTGAAAGAAGATATAAGAGAATATTTTAATCGTGAAGTTCTTCCTTTTGCACCAGATGCCTGGATAGACGAAAAGAAAAATGTAGTGGGCTATGAAATTCCTTTTACAAGATATTTCTACAAATACGAAGCACCAAAGCCAAGTTCTCAGATTATGGATGAAATAAACGAGCTGGAAAAAAATCTTGCAGGAAGTTTGAGCGAGATTTTTGGGGAGTAAAAAATGAAAGAGGAACTAAAAACTTACTTTGAACCAGATGTAGTATTCACAGAAGATTATGTTTCAGATATAAAAGAAATAATTTTGCAGTCAAGGCAGTATGTTAAAAATCATATTAACTATGCAATGATTTATGCCTATTGGCTTATAGGGAAAAGAATTGTCTTGCAGGAACAGAAAGGTGAAATCAGAGCTGAATACGGAAAAGAAATAATTAAAAATCTTTCAGAAGAATTAACAAAAGAATTTGGAAAAGGATTTTCTCCACAAAGCTTATATAATTTCCGTATGTTTTTTGAACGTTTTACTGAACCAGAGAAATTCTCCGCAGTGTGGAGAATTTTGACTTGGAGTCATTACAAACTTATTATGCGCGTTACACAGAAAGAAGCCCGTGATTGGTATTGTAATGAAAGCTCTGCACAAAACTGGGATACAAGAACTTTGGAAAGAAACATAGGAACAAAATACTATGAACGCCTGCTAAGTTCTCAAGTAAAAGAGCCTGTAATAAAAGAAATGGAAAAAAAATCAAAACTTTTTCAAGATAAAAAATTAGAGTTTGTAAAGAATCCGTATGTATTGGAGTTTCTTGGACTTCCAGAAAATAAAAGCTATGAAGAAAATGATTTTGAACAAGCAATTATAGATAGTATTCAAAAGTTCCTTCTTGAAATGGGCAAAGGCTTTGCTTTCGTAGAACGCCAGAAACTTGTACGAACTGAAACCGAAGATTTTTATATAGACCTTGTGTTTTATAATTTTATTCTCAAATGCTTTGTACTTGTAGATTTAAAAATGAATACACTTACACACAGGGATGTAGGTCAAATGGATTTTTATGTCCGTATGTTCGATGATATTTACAAAAAAGAAGATGACAATCCTACAATTGGAATCTTACTCTGTTCAGAAACCGACAAAACTGTGGCAAAATATTCTGTACTCAAGGAATCAAAACAGATTTTTGCAAGTAAATATTTGACCTTACTTCCAACCGAAAAAGAATTAGTAGAAGAAATTGAACGCCAAAAAGAAATCTTTGCTGAAACTCACAACACTATTGATGGAGTGCAGAAATGAAAAATAGCGGCGTAGAATGGATAGGCGAGCTTTCTGAGGAGTAAAAAATGGCAAAACAAACAAATGTTATAACATACAAAAAGACCTCAAACATAATTGAAGATGCCAGAACGATTATAAACAGCACCAGAAGTTCTGCTGTTCGAAGTGTGGATTTTTGCCGTGTACAGATGTACTGGAACCTTGGAAAACGTATTTTTGAAGAAGAACAGCAAGGCAAGGAGCGGGCTGATTACGGAACTTATCTTATTAAAAATCTTGCCAGTACCCTTGAATCTGAATATGGTAGTGGTTTTGGTGTAAGGCAGTTAGAGCAAAGCAGGCAATTTTACCGCATATATCCAATTGCGAACGCATTGCGTTCGCAATTAAACTGGACACAGTATCGTCTTTTGATTCAAATTTCAGATCCTTCTAAACGCGAATATTATGAGCTTGAATCTGTAAATAACGGTTGGACAGCCCGCGAAACCGAAAGGCAGATTGATTCTATGCTTTATGAACGCCTTTTGATGTCGAACGACAAAGAAAAAGTTCTTTCCGTTGCTCGAAAAGAGCGAATCCCAGAAAATCCGACAGACATAATTAAAGAGCCGATGATTCTGGAGTTTTTGGGACTTGAGCGAAAAGCTGAATATTACGAAAAAGACCTTGAATCAGCTCTTATAGACCATTTACAGCAGTTTTTGCTTGAACTTGGAAACGGTTTTAGTTTTATTGCCCGCCAAAAAAGACTTTTGATAGAAGATGATGAATACTTTGCAGACCTCGTTTTCTACAACCGTCTTTTGAGGTGCTTTGTGGTAATTGAATTAAAGACAAAAAAGCTTACTCACGAAGATTTAGGCCAGCTTCAGATGTATGTAAATTATTTTGACCGTAACGAAAAATTGCCTGATGAAAATCCGACAATCGGTATTTTGTTATGTACGGCAAAAAATGATGAAATGGTAAAAATGACTCTGCCAAAAGACAACAAGACTATTCTTGCAAGCAAGTATGAACTTTATTTGCCGTCCGAAGAAACATTAAAAGCCGAAGTCGAAAAACTTGCCAATGCACAGGAAAAATTTGCCAAACTGACTGACGGAGAGCAGAAATGAAAAATAGCGGCGTAGAATGGATAGGCGAAATTCCTGATGATTGGGAAATTAGTAAAACAAAATACCTCACAAAATTATATACAGGAAATAGTATAAAGGATGAAGAAAAAAATCTGTATGAAGATAAAGCAGATGCTGTTCCTTATATTTCATCAAAAGATATAAATGCCACTTTTTCCACAACAAATTATGAAAATGGAATGTATGTAAAACATTCTGATAATAGTTTTGTACGGGCTCCAGCTGGTAGCACTTTAATGTGTATTGAGGGTGGTAGCGCAGGTAAAAAGAAAACGTTCTTAAATCAAGAAGTATGTTTTGTGAATAAACTTTGTTGTTTTAGTCCAATAAAAATAGATAACAAGTTTCTATTCTATTGTCTAAATTCTCCTAATTATGAGGAGGAATTTAGATTCAATATTTCAGGGATGATAGGTGGGGTAAGTGTAGGAAAATTAAATCAGTTTATTCTTCCAAAACCTCCAAAAGAAACCCAACAGCGCATCGCCTCATATCTGGATAAAAAATGCAGCAAAATTGAAGAAACAATCCAAAACCAGCAGCAGGTAATAGAAAAACTAAAAGTCTACAAACAATCCTTAATCACCGAAGCCGTCACAGGGAAGAAATATCACGAAAATTGCCACACGGATTCGATTTTGCTAACGCAAAATTCTAATGAAGATATGAAAACAGAGATTCCGTTAGGAATCTCCAATCCGTGTGGCAGTATTGAATTTAAGTATTGTAATTTAAGTTTTATTGCAGATTTCAAGAATGGGCTGAATTATAATGCATCAGATTTTGGTACTGAAGTTAAGTTTTTAGGTGTTGGAGATTTTCAGAATTATTTGGTACTAAACCATGAATCAATGTTCTCCAATATCATAACTGATACAGAAATTGAAGATGATTATTATCTAAAAAACGGAGATATTATTTTTGTTCGCTCGAATGGAAGTAAAGAATTAGTTGGTCGGGCAATCATGGTAGATAATATCGATTTCAAAGTTACTTATAGTGGCTTTTGCATCCGCTTAAGAAATAAGGAACCACAAAAAATTAACAGCAAGTTTTTACTTTATTTTTTCAGAAGTGATTACTTTAGAAGTGAATTGCAGAGATTAAGTCAGGGCTCAAATATTTCAAATATTAACCAAGATTTGTTATCACACATTAAGATTCCTCTAGTTGATATTCGATTCCAAGAAAATGTAGTTGATTTCCTTGATAAAAAATGCACTGCCATCGACACCGTCATAGAACAAAAACAAGAATTAATAGAAAAACTAACAGAATATAAAAAATCCTTGATTTACGAATGTGTAACTGGGAAGAAGGAGATATAGTTATATGCACGGAGAAGCCAAAACAATGCGAGCAGCTTTTTAATGACCTTGTTCAAATCATTAAGAAGAACCGCAAGTCACATTTCTTTGGAAGTATTGTAACTTCTTCGGCAAATAAGGGCGGTAAATCTGACTATTTGGTAATAGACGGATTACAAATGACCCGACAGAATTTGTTGAAAGTTCCAACATCACTCAAAACTATTACTATTTTGAAAACCGCATTAAGAAAAACGAAATCTCTATTGATGATTTTGATTGTCAAACACCAAAAAGAGAGAAAAATCATATTTTGTTTTCATTACATTAGTACGGCAGGTAAAGCCTGCTTTTTTTTTGTTAATTCAGTCTTAATATGGTAACATATAAAGACTGGAGGTTTTTATGATTACAAATGTTCAGGAATGTATAAAACCGATTTCCTATGTAAAAACTAATGCTGCAGACATGATGAATTTTGTAAATGACAAAAAAGAACCGTTGATCATTACACAAAACGGTGAATCTCGAGCAGTATTAATTGATGTTGAATCTTACCAAGAAATGAAGGATGCATTCAATTTGTTGAAAATCATTCAATTCTCTGAAATGGATGTACAGGCTGGAAGAACAAAACCTGCAAAAGAAGTTTTTTCAAATTTAAGAAGGAAATACAATCTTGAAAGATGAAGAAATTAAAGAAATTATAATTTCAGAATTTGCCGAAGCAGATTTAGATGAAATTGCTTCTTATCATTATTCTCGAAGTCCAAATTACGTTGAAAGAATAATTTCTGGATTTGAAGAAAATGTTTTGTCACTCCAGAAACATCCGAAAACCGGAAGAACAGTTCCCGAACTGGAACGACAGGGTATAACAAAATATAGAGAATTGATTCAAGAATATTATAGAATCGTTTATGAAATCTCAGGTAATAAAGTAATAGTTCACACAATTATCGATGGACGAGGGAATTTTGAAGAAACAATAATTTTAAAATTATCTCGATATTATGGTAACAAAACCTAACAAAGGTTCGTAGCGCCAGGTGGTCAAGCCGCTCCACCGTTTAAGCAATTGATATGTGGACGCTCGCTACTTCGGGCGCAAGGATTAAAAATGAAAAACATGGATCAAAAGTTTTTTGAAAGATGGTTCAATGGCTTCAGTGGAGGATTAGATCAACTGAGTCAAGAAGAATGTTCAAGATTGTTTTCTAAATGCGCGCTGCAATGTTCTTGTGATGCATTAAATTATTTATACAGAGATTTGTTTATTGAATGTAACGGAGATTTGGATAAATTCTTTTTAAGATTGAATGAAAAAAAGGATATTGAAGGGAAAGTTATAAAATCAGGAAAAGTTTATGAACTTATATTTACAAAATGTGGTTGCCCTTTATATACACAAACTGGCATAAAATCAACCAACCTTTGTGAATGTTCAAGGCAAAGCATGATATGTGTATTCAAAAATCTTTTCCCTCAACGAACTTTTAAAATAGAATGCATGGAATCAATACTTGCTGGAAATGAAAAATGTTGTCACAGAATTATGTTTGTTGAATAGTGTTCTTGAAAAATCATCCTGTTTATAATTTATTCGGTTGAAAGAAAGTCAAGCCTTTTTCTTATTGTCATTTACAGTAAAATAATGAATAATTCACTTCGTATGTAAAGGAAAGTATTAAATAAGGAAGCGAGACATCAAATGCATCATTCTAATTCCGCAGACAGAATAAAAACAAAAATTAAATATTGTCTATTAGTTATATGTAGTATGTTATTATTAACGAACTGTACATCAACTGGCAAACTGACACCAGAAATATTAGAAAATCAAGTAAGCATTATATTTGATGAAGACCTTATACTGGGAACAATAACAGTTGAAAAAACTTTAGTACATTTATTTTATCTAGGAAATATTGAAAAAGAAAAGCAGAGACTTTATAAAAAGGCACTAAAGCAGGCAAAGAAAACTTATGAGGATGATATAGAATTATGTAATCTGACTTTTAATAGTAAATTCTCTTTATCATCATTATACTTGAATGGTCTTGGATTTGTTGAAGATTTTAGTTTGTCAGCTTATGTTGTTTCTAAAAGTAAAAGGCAAAATAAAAGAAAGGTAAAGATTTCTGAATAATTTTATTCAAAAAAGTACAACAGTTTATAAACCGATTGCAGGATTGTGGTCAATGCGGTATAAGATTATGTTATGTGGATGCACCATTGGAGCACGGAGAAATAGGAAAAAATATGATTAAAAAATTATTTGTTTTATTATTTGTTACTGTTGTTTTGCGGAGCTTGAAAAAGGTTTAGACAGAAAAATTGACCAGATGTATGATCCTCAATATGCACCTACCTGTCGTCCGATTTTTTATATGTATATGATACAAGGCGATACTTATTATTTTGCAGTTCATCTTTCAAAATATTATCCGTTCTCCAAAAGGGTAGATAGAAATTATTATAAAGTTGAAATTTCCAATAAAAGTGAGCCTTCATATAAGTTTTATACAATAAAAGAATTATCAGAAAACAATAAATATATTGAAGCTGTTTCCATTCCTCCTAAAAAGGAAGGATATTTCCTTGAAAGAGAAGAAAAACATAGGAACGAATATTAAGCACATAATGTAGTTTCCAAAGATGATCTGACTCATAATTTCAATTAAATAAAGAGATTACTTGACAGATATATCATGTAAGTTCTGTCTGGAAAGATTCTGAAGGAGTTCACATTATCTGTTCTAACGATACAAATATTGATGGAGAAACCAGAATCAGAAAGGTAAAATTTTAGCAGTTTAAGTATTTGAATTTCCAAACATTTTTTTCATGTTTTCCAGAATATCCATGGCTTTATCATTTGACACAATCTGTGATGGCTCGTGATATTCAACAAGTCCTACAGGAATTTCATCAAGAAAGCGAGATGGTGTACAATCAACAACTGACTGCATTTTTCTTCGTTTCTGACAGGATGTTAAAAATAACTTATCCCGGGCACGAGTAATCGCCACATAAAATAAGCGGCGCTCTTCTTCCACATCTCCATCATTTTCTTCAACACTTCTTGCATGAGGAATAAGTCCGTCTTCAACACCTGCAATAAATACAACAGGAAATTCCAGGCCTTTAGATGCATGAATTGTCATCAGGTTAACTTTACCTTTGTCGTTTTCATCATCTCCGTCATCACGACTTAAAAGGGTAATTCTATTCAAATAAGTATAGAGGTTTGCGTCTATATTATCAGGATTGTTTTCCCAGTTTTCGATTGAGTGAATCAAACTTTCGATATTTAGATATTTAAATCGAGCGGCTTTTTCACTTTTAGGATTGTCTGCAATCAGGTAGTCCCAATAATTGATTTCTTCAACAAGAGCACGGACTTTTTTTGAAAGACCTCGTCCACTGATCATTGAGGAATTGCTTTCAATAAGACTTCTGAATGATTCAAGTTCGCCTTTTGTCTTTTCACTAAAAGGGCAGTCGGGCATTGCCATAAGGTCACTCATAGCAGTCCAGAGTGTACATTTATTCATCAATGCATAGTCGTTAAGAATTTCAAGGGTTGCACGACCTATTCCACGGCGGGGAACATTTATAATGCGGATAAGGTTAACATCGTCGTCATGGTTTGCAATTACGCGAAGGTATCCGATTATGTCTTTGATCTCCTTACGTTGAAAGAAGCTTGTTCCTCCACTCATTGTATAAGGAATATTTGCTTCAAGGAATGCTTCTTCAATTGCCCTGGACTGAGTATTTGCACGCATAAGAACACCAAACTGGTCGTACTTAAGTTTTTCCTCCATTGAAATTCCCTGAATACTTTCTGCGATGAAGTTTGCTTCATCGACTTCATTTTCTGGCATAAAGATTTCAATTGGTTTACCAGAATTGTTTCCACTCCAGAGTTTTTTATCTTTTCGGTTAGTGTTGTGTGCAATTACACCGTTTGCAGCAGCAAGAATTGTTTCAGTTGAACGGTAATTCTGTTCAAGTCTGATTTCCTGCATTCCTTCAAAATCTTTTTCAAAATTAATGATGTTCTGATAATCAGCACCGCGCCAGCTGTAAATTGACTGATCGTCGTCACCAACGACTGCAACATTCTTGTCAGCCAGCAAGTGCATGAACTCATACTGCTGATGACTTGTATCCTGAAACTCATCGATCATGATGTACTTATAACGGCTTCTGTATTTTTCAAGAATGTCTGGAAATTCGTGAAAGATTTTTATTGGAAGCACGATCAAGTCGTCAAAGTCTACAGCATTATAAAGTTTAAGACCTGCCTGATATCCTTCGTAAAGTTCCCGGTACATGTCAGTGTCAGTTTTCCAGGTTTTTCTTCCACACTTAATGTTTGAAAAAAGATTACCGATCTGGTAAACATCAAGATTATCTGCAGTAAAACCAAGTTCACGACCGGTTTCTTTAATCAATGTATTTCTGTCTGTTTCATCATAAATCGAAAAGTTTTCGCGCCATCCAAGAGCGGTAATTTCCTGGCGGAGAATTTTTACACCAAAGGCATGAAATGTTGAGACAGTCAGGTTCTGAAGTTTTTTTCCTGTAAGGTCTTTGATTCGTTCTTCCATTTCACGGGCAGCTTTGTTCGTGAAGGTGAGGGCGAGAATCTGGCTTTGAGGAATCCCTGTGTCCAGCATGTGGGCAATACGATATGTAATTACACGGGTTTTGCCACTTCCTGCACCGGCTATGATTAAAATAGGTCCGTTGATTGTAGTAACTGCACGGTACTGTTCAGGATTGAGTTCTTTCTTTAATGTTTCTAAATCTAATGATGCTGCCATAAATTATTTCGCTATTTTTAATTCCCAGAGTTTGTGACATTTTGTTCCTTCAAAATCCTTAGGAATACTGCTTTCAGTCATGTCAGTTATCATGATGACTTTGTTTTTAACTGTAGCCTGTGGTAAAAGACTTTTGTCAAAGCTGAGTTTTGTACTGTTGGTTGAAAAATACAGAATGCCCCCAGGGGCAAGAATATTAAGACAGTCTTTACAAAGCTTGGACCAGTCTTTGTTGATGTCTAAAACATTGTATGTATTTTTACTGTTGCTGAAAGTCGGAGGGTCAAGAATGATCATATCGTAATATTCATCTTCTTTAAGTTCACCGGCTTTTGCTTTGACTGCTTTTTCTTTAAGGAATTCGATAACATCCTGTCTTGTATAAATATAGGCGTTTTTGTCTGAGAATCCATTCAAATCCATATTATTTTTTGCAATTGTAAGGTATGTGTTTGAAAGGTCTACTGATTCAACTTTCTTTGCGCCGCCTTCTGCTGCATAAACAGAAAAGCTTCCTGTATAACAGAAAAGGTTAAGGACAGATTTTTTTGAAGCAGTCTCCCTTACGATTGAACGCAAAGGTCTGTGGTCAAAAAAAAGTCCTGTATCAAGATATGAAGTAAGGTCAATGTTGAAAAGTTCCCCACATTCCTGAGTCAAACCTTTGATGGAATAAATATTTTCTTTTTCTTCATCTTTTTCATATTGATTAGTGCCCCGCTGACGCTTGCGTTCCTTTTTTACAATGTGTGAGAAAGGAATGTTTAATACTTCGGCTGCTGTCTTTGCCATCTGGTCGAACCAGAATTCCTCTTCCTTTTCATCTTTTTCGTATGGACGCTCATAAAGGTAAATTACTGCATAAGTGTTGAGTACAAGTTCACCTTGAACTGTAGGATCATTCTGCGAAATTCGTTCTGCAACAAAAGATGTGTATTTTGCAGCTTCAATTTTATTCTGTATGTGGTCAGGTAAAAATTCATATAAGTCAAGACTGACTGGAATTTCAGGAATATCCCTGTCATAAATTCTGTAGCAGGAGATTTTATTTTTTCGGACCCATTTTTTTAATTCTTTGATTTTTCTTTTTAATCTGTTTGAGAACAAGGTTTTCTGGTTCTCAAGTTTCTGCTGTGTTTTTTCGTCCATGAAAATAATATAGCATAAATCGAATAAAGAATATATAATGCCTTATGCTTTTTATTTTTGACATGGGTGGGGTAGTTACTTCCACTTTTTCTATGGATTCCATGTATAAGAGCCTTAAAATGGACTCAAAGGAATTTATGGCAATCTGTAAAAACGGTAGTTCAAACATTTTCAGTGATTACACAAAGGGAAAAATCCATAGCCAGCAGTTCTGGGCTTCGTTCAATGAACGAATCAAAGACCGTGACATATATCCTGTAAATCACGACCTTTTCAGGCTGTACTTTCATCCTGTACTGAATAAAGGAACAGTAAAGATCATCAATAAGTTGAAAAAAAAGCATCGTGTTGTCTGCGGAACAAACACAATTCAGTCCCATTGGGAAAATCATATGGAACGTGGCGATTACGCTTTCTTTCATCAGACCTACGCCTCAAACAAAATCGGCGAAGAAAAACCAGATGAAAGCTTTTTCAAATTAGTATTAGAAGCAGAAGGCTTCAACCCGGAAGAAGCTTTTTTCGTAGATGACCGCCTTGAAAACGTAGAAGCTGCAAAACGTGTTGGAATTAACGCAGTTACATTTACCAGTGCTGAAGAATTAAAAAAGGTCTGGAAAAAATATTTTTAACATAATATTTTTCCAATAAATATAAGAGGACAAGCAAATGACATTTTTCCCACGCGTTTTTTTAAATTCTAAAGAAGAAAAAGAAATCAATCAGGGCTTTCCATGGGTATTTGATAACGAAATCTCTCACATCAAAACAAAAAAGGTTTCTGGACAGAATGAACAATGTTTCCCTTAAAGAAGCTGATATTGCTCCTGGAACACCTGTAGAAATTTTTACAAAAGCCGGAGGCTTTTTAGGAACAGGTATCTTAAATAAAAATTCAAAAATTACAATACGTATTGTTTCAAACGAACACGGAGATGAAGTTTATAAAGATATCGAAAGCTTCTGGAGTAAACGTGTAAGCGATGCATATAATATTCGCCAGATTCACTACAAAAATCAGGATTCTTACCGTCTTATTTTTGCTGAAGCTGATCTTATTCCAGGCTTTATCTGTGAACGTTACTGTGATGAAAACGAAAATGTTTATCTTGTTGTTCAGTTCCTTTCTATGTCCTGCGAAATTTTCAGAAAAGAAATCCTTGATGCTCTTGAAAAATGCTGCCGTCCATATGGAATTTTCGAGCGAAGCGATGCTGATGTCAGAACCAAAGAAGGTCTTGAATTAAAAGCAGGTTGGATTGGTGCAAAGCGTGAAGAAGAAATCGTAATTATCGAAAATGGAATCAGAATCAAAGTAGATCTTGCCAACGGGCAGAAAACAGGTTACTTCCTTGACCAGAAAGATAATCGTGCAGTTGCAGCTCAGTTCTGTCATGGAAAGTCTGTTCTTGATACATTTACTCACACTGGTGCTTTTGGCCTGAATGCATTCAAAGCCGGTGCAAAATCGGTAATAAGCGTTGATATTAGTGAAGAAGCTGTAGAAACTGTAAACAAAAATATACAACTTAATAATGCTTCGAAGGTTATGACAGCTGTTTGTGCCGATGTCTTTGATTTATTGAAGCAGTATGAAGCTGAAGAACGCAAATTTGATGTAATTATTCTAGATCCTCCTGCATTTACAAAATCGGCAAAAATGGTTCAGAAGGCATACGGCGGTTATAAAGAAATCAATCTGCGTGCAATGCGTCTTTTAAACAAAGGTGGAATCCTTGTAACATGCTCATGCTCACACTTTTTTGATTCGAACACTTTCTACGATATGCTGATGCATGCGGCAATGGATTCACATCGTGTTGTTCAAATTCTTGAAAAACGTGGAGCAGGTCCAGACCATCCTGTTCTCTTAGGTTATCCAAAATCAGAATACCTGAAGTGTGCAATTACAAGAGTTTTCTAAATTTCAATGTATTTAAAACAACTCAGAACTTATAGAATTATAAATGTTAAAAGGAATTTTTTAAGTAATGACTAAAATCAGTCCATCTGAAAAATATAACAGTCTCGTACTATTAGGCCCTACAGCTGTAGGTAAAACCTCCTTAGGTGTACGTCTTGCAGATGAATTCGGTCTTGAAATCATTTCTGCTGACTCAAGACAGGTTTACAAAGGTCTTGATTTAGGAAGCGGCAAAGATATTGCAGAATACAATTATAACGGCCACCAGATTCCTTACCATGTAATTGATGTCACAGACTTAAATACAGAATACAACCTTTTTAACTTTACCAAAGATTTTTATAGAGCATTTGAAGATATTTCAGAAAGAAAAATTGTTCCTTTTACTGTAGGCGGAACTGGAATGTACCTTGATTCCTTTATCAGAAAATATGAACTGGTAGAAGTTCCTGAAAATCCAGAGTTACGAAAAAAAATGGAAGATATGACTCTGGAAGAACTGGATCAGATGCTTTTAAAACTAAAACCTGATCTTCATAACAGAACAGATCTGGCATTACGGGACAGGGTAGTTAAAGCAATCGAAATTGCAACATACATGCAGAGTCCTGAATACGAAAAAAATAAAGAAGAGCTTTTAACTCGGCCGGAAGTAAAACCTTTAGTTTTAGGAACAACAATTGACCGTACAATTCTTCGTGAAAATATCAAAAAACGACTGGTAGAGCGACTTGATGAAGGAATGATTGAAGAAGTTGAAGCTCTTCATAATCAGGGCTTCAGTTACGAAAGAATGGAACGTCTTGGACTTGAATATAAATTTGTTTCTGAGTTTCTTGAAGGAAAAATTAAAACTAAAGATGAGATGGTTCAGGGCCTTTATACTGCAATCTGTCAGTTTGCAAAGCGTCAGGAAACCTGGTTCCGTGGAATGGAAAGAAAAGGTGTAGATATTCATTGGTTGACTAAAGAAGCTGATCAGAATAAAAAGTTTGAAGATGCGTTTAAAATAATTTACGCCAGCTTTAATCATTAACTGATAATGCCGGCGTTTTAATTACATACAGAATTATGCGTTTGTGGCTACTTTTTCTGCTTCTTCGATCTTTGTAAGATAACCTGTTCTGAGGCAGCTTTCAAAAAGGCTGTGGCTGATAAAGTCTGTTTTTACTTCATCATAACCATCACGGTCACGAACGATTCTTACCACGAAGCCGTCTTCCATTTCACGAACGATTGTCATATAGTCTGTAGATTTTCCAATGCTTTTTAAAGTGTAAGTTCCCATAATAAAACCCCTTTACTTAATTTAAAATTCTACTTAAAGTTCAAAGTAACTTGTACTTATATTTTCGGAATTTGGAATTTAATGTTTAGAGTTTTTTAATTATTTTTTATGCAATGTAAAGATTTTTTTGATTTATACAAAATCTGTGATTCTCATCTTCACTTAAGTGACTGTACAGTGTATTCAATACCATTACTAAACTCTGAAAATTATTACTGTATAAGTTGTGCTCATTCAGAATCAGAATTTACAATTCAGAATAACATAATTAAGGAAAAACCTGATTTTATAAGTGCCTTTGGAATTCATCCCCAAAATCCTGTTATTAAAAATCTTGATTTTTTAGAAAATCTAATTGTTGAAAATAAAATAAGTGTTATTGGTGAAACTGGGTTTGATTTTTTTACTCAGGAATTAAAAGGTACTGAGGAACTTCAAAAACAGGCATTTGAATCCCAGCTTGAATTCGCAGTTAAATATTCCTTGCCAATGATTATTCACGGCAGAAAATGCAATGACCGTTTCTTTTTCTATGCAAAACAATTATCAAAAGTGCCGGCAGTATTGTTTCATTCATACATGGGTACTTTCAATGAAGCTCAGTCATTACTAAACAAAGGTATTAACTGCTTTTTTAGTTTCGGAAAGCCTCTTCTTAATGGAAATAAAAAAGCCATAGAGTGTACTTGTAAGCTTGATAGCAGACAATTACTTTTAGAAACTGATGCACCTTTTCAAGTGTTGAAAGGCGAGGAATATACAAAGCCTTCTGATATTTTTAATGTGTATGAAAAAGCTTTTGAAATTCGAGGAATTAGTTCTGAAGATAAAGAAAAAGCCACTGGTTTTACTGAGCAGCTCTATTCTAATTTTCTTCAGTTCCGAGGTAAGCATTAACAGCCTTTAAGGTTTTTTCATAAATTCCGCAGAAAACATTTATCAATGGTGCAAGATTTCCTGTTGCTTTTTCACGAAGAATATCTTCAATCAACTGTCCTTGACTGGAAGCTGCCTTTGCTCCAATCTGGCGGGATGCACCTTTTACTCTGTGAATGTAACTGGCAGCTTCAGCTTTTGAAATCATAATAAGTCTGTGAAGTTCCTTTACATCAAATTTGTTATCTGATAAATAAAACTCCAGAAGTGTACGATATAACTGTTCATCATTATCTGCCAGATTAAGTCCCCATTGTATGTCTAATATTTCTTCCATATTAATATAAATATAGAATTTAATAGTTTTTTGTGCTATATTTAATAATATGAAAAAAATTAATATTCTTATTGCTGCAAATTTGTTGTTTGCAATTATTTTTTCTTGTATGAATATCTGCATTGCAGCTGATGTTTCTTGTCTTTCTTTTATTTTAAGCTTTTTATTTACTGCACTTGTTGTTTATTTTGTGGGATTTAAGTTTGCAAAAAAACAGGAACACAATAAAGCCTTTATGTGCCGTAAATTGATTCAGTACGAATCTTTTATTTTTCTTATTGCTTTTATTTTAAGAAGAGCAGGTGAAAAGGGAACTGTTTTTGCCTTCGATTTGGTTTCAGTTATTTTCTGGCTTATTATTTTTATTACTGCATGTATTATTTCATATTGTCTTGATTTTAAGCATTTTGAAAAGATTACTGGTATCAAAATTAAAGAAGTTAAAAATGAAAATGTAGGTAAAATGCTTTCTCATGGTAAAACCCGTGATGGGAAAAAAACTACAGGTTTATCGTATTTAAAATGGTTTGTTTTTGAAATCCTTGACTGGGGCGATGCATTGCTTCAGGCTGTTTTCCTTGTATTGTTATTTCAGATTTTCTTTTTCCAGTTCTATAAAATTCCTACAGAATCCATGGTTCCTGAATATATGGTAAATGATCGTGTTGCAGTAAGTAAAATTACTGCTGGTCCTAAATTTCCATTAACTGACGTAGGTCTTCCTTGTCTAAAAAAATATAAGAGAGGAGATATTGTTGTATTCAGAAATCCTCATTACACAATTAACCGTCAGTCTGAAGTAAAGACAGTTGTTTCTCAGCTTGTATATATGTTTACTTTTACATTTGTAAATACAAACCTGGATGAACACGGAGTTGTAAAAGCTGACCCATTGGTAAAACGTATTACTGGTGTTGAAGGTGAACAGCTTATGATGCAGGATGGTGTTTTATACTCTCGTACAAAAGAAAATCCTCAGTTTACTCCTGTTGAACAGGATGCTCTCTGGGCTGCTTATAACCTTAATGCTGAAAGCCCTGAAGTAAAAAAATATATTAAAGATATGGTTATTTCAGCTGAAGGTTTTGAAACTATTGAAGCTATTGAAGCTGAACGAAGAGCAATTAATGTTGCTGAAATGATGAAAGAATGTGTTAGAATTTCAAAGGAATTCAAAGCAATTGCTCCAAAAACAACTTCAGATAATATCGAAAATGCATATTATGCTCAATTCCTTAAAGTTGCATCACCATATGAAATGAATCATTCACTGGATTATACAGACCTGGCAAGGGCTCTTCTTTCAAACGAAGGCGGTGCCCAATGGTTTGAAAACTTTATGAGTGAATGGTGTGAAAGCTATGACAATTTGCTTGTAGACAATTATGTTGGTGGAAATCTTTATGATGATTCATGCTTCAAAATGAATCTTATGTTTAAGTATTATGCAGGAACACTTGTTCTTGAAACTGCAAAAGCTGTTAACAATGGTATTTCTTCTAACGATATTGCAAAAAATCCAGTAATTATACAGTGCAGTGAAAGAATCAGACTTCTTCAGGAATATATGCGTTTTATAATGAACTTTAGAAATATGCCTGTATTCCCTGAAAATAAAGAGGGTAATCCACAATATATTCCTGAAAACTGCTTTTTTATGATGGGAGATAACCGTTTTAATTCATTTGATATGCGTCATAGAGATGAGCTTGTAGAAACTAAAATTACACCATTTGATAATTATTCATTCTCATATTACTCGAATGTAAATCCGATTATTGTTCCACAAAAGCTTATTTTAGGAAGTACAGGATTTAGATTCTGGCCGCTTTCTAGACCTGTAAGAGCAAGTAAGATTAAATAAATGATAATTGATTTATCAATTATCATTTATTGATTTTGTAAAAAACAAAAAAAAGGTGATTTGAAGTGCACTTCAAATCACCTTTTTTTGTCGAATTATTGGCTTTTATTAACGGCCATGACACTGTTTGTATTTTTTTCCAGAACCACATGGACAAGGCTCGTTTCTTCCTACCTTTGGCATCATGCGTTTTACAGTCGCATTTTCGCTCTGTGTATGTTTCTGCATTGCACCACTGGCAGCCTGACGGCGAGCCTGATCACCATTGATTCCTGAACGAACTCCTTGAAAGCCATTCTGGCTTTCGTCGTGCTGTGCATTCATCTGTTTCATCTTAGATTGTGCACGCATTCTCTGTTCCTGAGCTTCTGGGCTCATCTGAACACGTACTTTAAAGAGACGGGAGATGATTGTTGTTCTGATAGAATCAAGCATATCGTAGAATATGTTGAAACCTTCAATTTTGTATTCTGTTAATGGGTTTTTCTGGCTATAAGTTCTTAATGAAACTGCTTCACGGAGACTTTCGAGAGCTTCAAGCTGGTCAAGCCATTTTTTATCAATTGCCTGAATGTACTGATAACGAATGAACATATTAAGGTTTTCTTTACCAGCAAGAGTTTCTTTTTCTGTAATATCATTCTGAAGCATTGACATAATCTTTTCAAATTGAAGATCTTCTGCCACAAGCTGGATTCCGAAGATATCACGGAATTTTGTAATGATTTCTGTTTCTGCGTTTGGATCGCGGCGACTATGAGCGTATTCATCAAGCATGTCTTCAACAAGATCCTTTGCATTGTTAAGTACACGCTGAGCAAGATTTTCGTCCACAAGAATTGAATCGCGCTGATTATAGATAGTTGAACGCTGTTCATTTAATACATCATCGTAATCGAGAAGGTGCTTACGGATTTCAAAGTTTCTGTTTTCTACTTTCTGCTGAGCTTTTTCGATAGATTTATTAAGCATTGGATGGTCAATTGGTTCACCTGGTTCCATACCGATACGGCTCATAAGAACCTTCATCTTTTCTCCACCGAACAGACGCATAAGATCGTCATCCATTGAGATGAAGAATTTTGAACGTCCAGGGTCACCCTGACGACCAGAACGTCCACGTAACTGGTTATCAATACGGCGTGATTCATGGCGTTCAGAACCGATTACATAAAGACCACCGCAGGCTTTTACTTCTTCACAGTCTTTAAGCCATTTTTCTTTTTCAATTTTGAGGGCTTCCTCAAACTGTTCTGGTGTAGCATCAGTTCCTGCACGTTTTCTTGCGCGCATTTCTGGGCTTCCGCCAAGCTTAATATCTGTACCACGACCTGCCATGTTTGTAGCGATTGTTACAGCACCTTTTGCTCCGGCTTCTGCAATAATCATAGCTTCTCGGGCATGGTTTTTAGCATTCAAAACTTCGTGTCTGATACCTTTACGTGTGAGAAGGGCAGAAAGAAGTTCAGATTTTTCTACTGAAACTGTACCAACAAGTACAGGCTGACCTTTTTCGTGTGCTTCTTTAATTTCTTTTGCGATTGCTTCCCATTTGTCCTGTTCATTCAGGTATACAACATCATTTTCATCGATACGCTGAACGCCACGGTTTGTAGGAATTGCAACAACATCCAGTTTGTAAATCTTTCCAAATTCAACTGCTTCTGTAGATGCTGTACCTGTCATTCCAGAAAGCTTTGTATACATACGGAAGAAGTTCTGGAAGGTAATTGTTGCCATTGTACGATTGCGTTGTGCAATACGAAGATGTTCTTTAGCTTCGATTGCCTGGTGAAGACCATCACCGTAACGGCGGCCTTCAAGTACACGACCTGTAAATTCATCTACGATTTCTACTTTTCCATCACGAACGATGTAATCTACGTCAACTTTGTAAAGTTTGTGAGCACGAACTGCCTGAGTAAAGTAGTGTACATATTCGAAGTTTTCTTCATCAAAAACAGTAGTTCCAGAAGGAATCATATTGTGCTGATGGAGGATTTCATCAATGTGAAGCATACCTTTGTTTGTAAAAGATACGCGTTTAGATTTTTCATCAAGGGTAAAGTCACCTTTAAGAGCTTCTCTTTCTTCTGGAAGAAGCTGAACTTCGTCAGGATAAAGTCCTGTCTTAGGATCTTTTTCCATTTCTTCAAGCTGATCAACATATTTATCTACTTCATGGAACTTATGAGTATCGTCTTCACCTTGTCCTGAAATAATCAACGGAGTACGAGCTTCATCAATAAGGATAGAGTCGATTTCGTCGACGATACAGAAGTTGAATCCACGCTGAACCTTCTGTTTTACATCAATCTGCATGTTATCACGAAGATAGTCGAAACCAAACTCATTATTTGTTCCGTAGGTAATGTCACATGCATAAGCTGCACGTTTTGCTTCGTTATCCATGTTTGAAAGGATTGTACCTACAGTCTGGCCAAGATAGCTATAAACAGGCTTCATCCATGCAGCATCGCGTTCTGCAAGGTAGTCGTTTACTGTAACAATATGAACGCCTTTACCAGTAAGGGAGTTCAAATATGCTGCAGCAACACACATGAGGGTTTTTCCTTCACCGGTTTTCATTTCAGTGATTCGGCCAGAATGCAAAACAAGGGAACCCATGAGCTGAACATCATAAGCTCTTTCACCTAAGATACGTTTTGCAGCTTCACGTGCCAATGCAAATGCATCAACTAAGATATCATCAAGAGTTTTTCCTGATGCTAACATTTCTTTGAATTTTTGAGTCTGTTTTGGGAATTCTTCAGCAGGAAGTGCGCTGGCCCATGATTCTCTTTCGTTAATTGCCTGAACAATCGGTCTTAACTTTTTTACATCGCGGTCATTTTTAGATCCGAATATACCTGTTAAAATTTTATCTACTAACATAATGTTATAAATATACATTAGAATTGTATAATTGACAATAATTTCTTATATGTTTATTCTATTAATAATATGAAAAAAGCACTTTATTTTTCCGTACTTTTGCTCTCTTTGGGGGCTTTATTTACCTCATGTAAACGCAATACTGTAGTTTCTTCAATCAAGCGTGATGATCTTTTTTCTCTCAAATACGGAAATTTTGAAAACCAGCTCAATCTATTCGATCTGGCTGAAACTGGTGACATGATTCCTACATCAATGGCCATGAAAAATGGTTTTTTCTATATTTCAAATGGGGAATCAAAAAAACTTCTTGAAATGAATTCCTATGGGGATCTGCTTACTCTTTATTATAATAGAGAGGAAAATCCATCGCCACTGTTTAATTCCTCAAGTGTAAATAACACTGGTAATACTCAAAAAAATCAGGAAGTAAGCACAAGAAAGATAATTGAATACCCTTTTAATATGCCTTCAAAAATCGTCGTTGATTCAAAGCAGCGTATTTATACAGTAGAGTTGCTTCCTCAGGAACGTCAGGAAAACGATGGACAGAGAATATTAAGACAGGTTGTTCTTCGTTTCAACAACAATTCCTTTATCGATTATATCGGACAGCAGGGACCAGGCGGAACTCCGTTCCCTTATATTAAGGATATTTACACAACAACCAATAATGAACTTGTAGTTATCTGTATTGTACCGGATGGTCTTGAGGTTTTCTGGTTTTCAGAATCCGGATATCTTCTTCATAACATCCTGATTAATTCCAAGGATGCTCCTAATCCAATTGAAGAAACTTCAGATGTTTCAACTTATCTCAAAGTTGAAAATATTGTTCCTGATAGTAAAGACTATAAACTGTTCGTAAAGATTGATTACTATAACGCAACAATTGATGAAACAAGCAAGATACAGTCTGGAATCGAATATAATTCAACATATGTTTATCCCCTTGATGCTGTTACTGGAAAATATGGTCGTCCTGTACTAATTCCCCCTTATGAAGAAGTTATAACTCAGGGCTTCAGTAAAGTAGTGTATAAAAACCCTTATGATTTTCTTGGTGTGTCTGACAGCAACTGGCTTTTCTTTACAATTACAACTGATCAGGGATACATTGTACAGATTGTTGACCCAAATGGTTCAAGAGTAATTAAACGACTGCTTCAGTTTGATAATGAGAAAATTCTCTTCCAGCATTTTTCTCTTTCTGGTGAAGGAATTGTAAGTGCACTTCTTGCTTCCAAAGATAAGGCTGATGTTGTTTGGTGGAGAACAGATTCACTTCTTGCAGCTTTATTGAAGAACTAGATAAGGAAAATAAATGGCATTCGGCGATAACATGAAAGAAACAAGGGAGCCATCTCAGGATAATGAAAAAAAATCATCCTCAGAAATTCTTGAGTCTATACTGAATGATCCAAATCCTCATATTGAAACAAAGCAGCAGCAGATTCATGAAGAAAGAATCAGAAATGCACCTAAAATTGTTCAGGATTTTTATGCCGGAAAAGTCAATCAATTTGATAAAGGACTTTTTAAAGTTCTTGTAGCAAAAAAATCTAACCGAATTATTTTTATAATTTTGATTTTGTGTCTTTTGATTGTTTTCATTAATGGAAATTTAGGAAATAGAAAAAATCTTAAGGTCATAAATGGATATGAATGTGAATTGCAGTCATTTTCATATGATGGAACATGTTATGCAAGCTTAAAAGTTCATCCCATTGCAAAGAAAAAAAAGCTGCTTGAAAAAATTCAGGAAAATCCGGAACATTCAGATTACTATCCATTGTATGTTTCATTTAGTGGAATAACTCAAGCCGAAGTTACGGTTCCTATAGGACATGATTTTGCAGAAAGACTTTTTATTGATGAGCAAATTTTAAGGACAAGCATTGATGATTGTGATATAATATATATCACTTGCAAGGTAAAAATTGGAAATTCAGAAGAGGAGCTTAAAACAAAAGTTTCTCATAAAATTCAATAAACGGCCTTAAAGGGAAAGGAATTTAGTATGGTTCAGTTTTATTTTTTATCAATTATGTTAAATATTATTGTTGGTGTTATTTTATTTTCATCAGCAAATAACAATGATTACGATGATGACGATATCGAAGAAACAAGACCTGCAAAAAGAAGCAGCAAGGCTGTAAAAGAAGCAATAAAAAATGACAGTATATTTACAAATGAAACATTCTGTCTTATCTGTGGTATTGTTTGTGTTCTTGTAGCAGTTTTTAAGTTATTTTTAGTTTATCACCATAGTGCAAAAGACTGTCATATTCCTGTAATCGGAGATTTGCTTCCTGCAGTAATTGGAATTTTCGGTGGAGCTACAGTTGTTCTGAATTACTATTCTAAATCTTTTGCAGATCACGATTTACCTGAATTTATTGATACAATTCTTTTCAGAAATAAAAAATATATCGGTTGTGCCTGCATTGTGATAGCAGTAATTCACTTTATTGTTCCAGGTCTTGCAATTCTTTAATTCGTCGGTATAGTAATGAAACGATCTATTGCTTGCATTGCTTACGAAAACGGCAAAGTTCTGATTGCACATCGTAATCCCACAGGTCAGATGGGAGGCCGCTGGGAATTTCCTGGCGGTAAAGTTGAAAATGACGAATCAGATGAAACAGCAATCATTCGGGAAATGTCAGAGGAATTTGGAATCAGTGTTAAAGTTATTTCAAAAATAACAACAGGTTCGTTTATTCATAATGGTGCAGAAAGTCTTCTTGAAGTATATCTGATAAAAGTCCCTCATGATGGTTTAAGTACTAAGTATGCATTAACAGAACATACAGAATACAAATGGGTAAATATTAATGATATTCCAAAAGATAATTTTGTTGATTCTGATTTAAGTATATACCCTGAAGTTGTAAAATTTATTGATAACATTTCCAAGGAAAACTAATGAATAGTAAATCTTTCAGATTGTTTTTATTACTTATATTTTTAATATCATCAGCTTTCTTTTCATGCAAAAATAATAGACGTGAAATTCAGATTGATAATTCAGACACTATCAGTCTTTCACCTGCAATAACATGGGCTGTAGTGGTAGAACCATACGCTGCTTTCAGAAAAGAAGCAACATGGGATTCTCCTGTGCATGACCACTGCAGATTTGGTGATGTATTAATGATTGAAGGTAATGCAATTATGCCTTCTACAATTGATGAAAATGCAAAAGAAATCTGGTACCGTTTTGACAAGGGCTGGCTTTCTGAAACCAGTGTCAGCGTATACCAGAATAAATTAAAAGCTCAAAATGCTGCTAAGTCTATGACAAAATAAGATCACAGGCTTTTTCGATTGTAATTCCTGCAAACATTTCTCTTGTTTTAAGATTTTTCAAAGTAAGTGTGCCTGCTGCAATTTCTTCCTTACTGATAAATATTCCCCAAGGAATTGATTTTGCTTCAGTAACATTGTACTGCTGGTTCATTTTTTTCTGATCAGGGAATACTTCAACATTCACACCTTTATCGCGAAGAAGGGCAGCAGTTCTCTGATAGCTTACGATATCTCCTGCATCCTGACAGAAAATTTCTGCATCAACATAACTACCTTTATTTTCTGTAATACCAAGCTGTTCAAGACCTGCAATAAGACGGTCAAGTCCGATAGAAGCTCCAACGCCTGGAACCTTTTCTTTCATGTAAAGACCTGCAAGGTTATCGTAGCGGCCTCCTGAACATACTGAACCGATTGTAGGAAGATCATTAAGGAATGTTTCGTAAACAACACCAGTGTAGTAATCAAGGCCACGGGTGATAGATGGATCGAGAACGTAAGTTGATTCAATACCTGAAGCTTTCATCATTTCGTAAATGTCTTTCATGCGCTGTGTATCAGTGTCAGGTCCGCCTGCCATTGTTTCAAGCTGAGAAAGAATTTCAAGGAATGAACCTTTTGATGAAATATACTTAAGGATTTCAGAAGCCTTTGCTTCATCACCTGAATATTCAACTAATTCAGCTTTTACTGCTTCTTCACCGACTTTTGCAAGTTTATCAACAGAGCGGAGAATGTCTTCTGATTTTTCAAGAAGTCCCAGCTTGTTCAAAAAGCGGTTGAAAATACCGCGGTGGTTAACATGGATTGTAATTTTTTCAACGCCGATTGCATTAAGGGCAGCTTTCATTACGTTAAGGATATCAAAGTCACTTACAGCACTGTCTGAACCTACAGTATCAATGTCGCACTGAACAAATTCTCTGTAACGGCCAGCCTGTGGTTTTTCTCCGCGCCATACTTTTGAAATGTGATAACGTTTGAAAGGAAGATAAAGTTCTGCAAAATGTTCTGCAGTAAAACGTGCAAATGGAACTGTAAGGTCAAAACGCATTGCAACATCACGACCACCATTGTCTTCAAATCTGAAAACCTGTTTTTCAGTTTCACCGTTACTTTTTCTCAAAAGAATTTCTGTGTATTCAAGAACAGGTGTGTCAATTGGAACAAATCCGAATGAACGGTAAACCTCTGTAATTTTTTCCTGTAATGTAGCACGCTGAATCTGTGCTGTAGGAAGAAAATCTCTAAAACCTTTTAATACTCTTGGTTGAATTAAGTCACTCATGCATTAATACTAATAAAAATTTAAGGAATAAACAATAACCTGTCAGTTTAATGAAATGCTTGATTTTTGGAGTAAGTTAATTACTCTGAAAAAAATCAGTAAACTGAACGCCGGCACCGTTTTCAACTGATACAGAAAGTGTTTTTCCGATTACAAGATCGTAATATTCAGGAGAAATACCTGGAGTAAGAACTTTTTCGGTTCGTAAAATTCCTATATCTCCTTTTGAAATTACATGACCTTTATCAAAAGCTTTCATAAAGTGTAGGCTTCGGTTTGTTCTTCCATAATTTTGACTTTCAGCAGGTGCAAGTTCTTTAATGCCAGTGCCAAGAACTTTCTGAATTTTCTCTTTTCCATATTGTTCTGAAAGCTGGTCTATAATCCGTCTGGTTCCTGCATCTTTCCCATAATGATTAATTGATGCAATTGCCTGATTTACAGTGTGGCTCATAAATCCAAATTGTTCAGGTTCAAGGGCTACCGGATCATCAAGTCCTTCTGTTTTACGACTTAATGTGATGTGTTTTTCGATGATAGTACCTCCAGCTGCAATGGAGAGGGCAGGTACTAGTATTGGGTCAAGGCTGTGATCGCTTACACCACATGGAATGCCGAAAACAGCTGAAAGATTTTTAATAAGGTTAAGGTTGTATTCTTCTTCAGGGGCCGGATAGCTTGTGATGCAGTGAAGAAGGCTTACATTTTGTTTACCAACGATGGTAATTGCTTTTTCTATATCACTTAAAGTTGAGACGCCGCTTGAAAGAATGACAGGTATTTTTTCTTTCTGATTTTTTCTGTATTCAGCAAGGAATTTAAGCATGGGATAATGATTAAGTTCTGGAGATGCAATTTTTATTGCATCCGGGTGAATTTCTAAAAGCTCCTGAAGGCTTTTAAGACCAAAAGGTGAGCAGATGAACTTTTTCCCCAGGGAATGTGTATAATCCAGCATTTCTTTGTAAAAACTTACAGGACATTCCAGTTCCTTAAAGCGCTGGTAAAGCGGTATATTACCAGTAGGAATCTTTACAAAGCCAGTATCTGGATGAAGAATCTCTTCTGCATAAACCCATTGAAATTTAATAAAATCAGCACCGGCATTGCAGGAAGCATCAATCAGTGCTTTTGCTTTTTCAACAGACCCTTCATGGGAAGTTCCAATTTCTGCAATAATCATAATTTTATTATATACTAGATAAAAATATGTTTACAATACATTTTGCATAGGTTATAATATATTAATAAGTAAAAAATGTAATTTTCTAAGTTGGGGTTAGTACGTATATATGGCAAAAAAATTAATGCTTGATTTACCGCTTAAGCTTATTTTGACTGAAGCGGGAGCTTCCAATTTTATTAGTCACAAAAAGAATCTCAAAAAAATTAAGCTTGCTGATAATGTTGAGGAATATGGTGTTTCACTTAATAAATTCTCTCCACAGTCTGTTCAGAATATGCTTCTTCTTGAATATATTTCCAAAATTGAAATTTCCATGTCTGAATTTGTTTCAAAACGTCAGGAAGTAATGGATCTTTCAAAGCTCATTGTATATTCAGTTTTATATAAACAGTTCGACCGCGAAATATTTCAGGCATTTATTGCTTCAGATTGTGTAAGACGCCATAACCGTCAGAACCCAGCTCAGCTCATTGATGAAAAAACAAACATGGGAGAAATGAAACTCCGTCAGATTCTTTCAACAAAGAATGGTCTTATCGAACAGACACGGAAAGCTATTCTTGCTCCAATCTGGAAAGCTATTATTTCTAATAAAGATTATTCCCCAGAAGAAAAAAACGTATACCTTTTAACTTCAGAAAAGTTTATGAATCGTCTTGGTCTTATGAACTGGTATATTATTACAAAATTCAGTAAAGACGAAAACTTTTCAGAAATGATTTCATCAGTAAGAAGTCTTCTTACAAAATATATGGATAAATCGAAAGTTGCAGAATATATTTCCGTAATGGTTATGGAACTTGCACTTAATAACGAAAATGCCAATATCCGTAAAGAAGCACAGCAGATGTATGCTGACCGGGATGACATCAGTACTCTTGTTCTTGATCCAGATGTAAGAAAGAAAATTGTTCGTGAACTTGAATCAAAGCACGAACAGGTATTCTTAAGCTGGAAAATTGGTGGTGGTTCAAGCTCTGTCGGAAAACAGGGAAGACTTCACATCACTTTGTACAATAAAGACGATGAGTTCCAGGAAGTAAAAGAAAACTTCGAAATGAAAGCTCAGGCAGATACTGCAAAACGTTCATTGGTAGACTTTTATCGTGAACTTCCAGAAGGACAGGAAGGAACAGACTTAGGTATGTACTATCTTTCTTATCTTGATGATGCCTGTAAAAAAGTTAATGTTAAATTTGAATCTTTGGTAAATCAGTTTACCGCATCAGGTTTGACAGTCATTAACTTGATTTTTAATTTCCAGAACAATGGATAATAATCCATTTATTTCATTTAAAATTAATTTTTTTCTCAAAGCTAAATTCATTGTAAATTTATTGATTTTTGGAATTTCTATAAATTTAGTATCATGTTCCAATACTGCACCAGCTATAGTAAATTGTGAAGCAAAAGTTGTTTTTGATTTCGAAAATGAAAAAGATACACCGAAGCAGAAAATGAATTTGTTTCTAAAAATGACAAGTGATGTCCGTCGTACAGAAACAATCAATGTAAATCATAATTCCTCTGGCCTTAAATGGATTGTTACTAATCCAATGATTAGTCAGGCTGATAATTATTATTATGCCGGTTACACAAATCTTCAGGGCGTATCCCAAAGCGGTGAACGTCTTCCTAAAGGTGAATATTCGATTAACTTTATGGATAGCCAAGGCAGAGAAGAGTTTTCAAGCTTTAATGTTTTTTATGATGAAAAAATATTGAAAATGAAGTATCCCGAATTTCTGTCTTATATCAGTAAAGAAAATCCTCAGGTTTTTGTTGGTGTTTATTCAAAAGAATTGAATCTGATATATTACGGAAAACCAAGAGCTGAGTGGAATATTACAAAGGAAATGAAGGATTTAAATAGCTCTAAATTATTTAGTGTATATAATGATTCTGCATTTTTCAGAATATTTTTTATAATTGACAGTAATGTTTTTGTAATGCCAAAAATTGAAAAAGTTGGTACAAATATTCCAACTGATGATGAAATTAAAATTACAGAGCAGGAAGAGAGAGCTAGAAATGAGCGATAAGGAAATTAATATGGAATCTGATATTAATGGCAAAATTGAAAAAAAAGATATAAAATCACTTTCATTTCGTACAATAAAGACTTTTGTTCTTCGTCAGGGGCGAATGACATCTGCTCAGGAAAGAGATTACGAAGAATTGTATCCTGTATGGTGTATTGATTATAAAGAAGAATATCTGGACTTTGAAAAGATTTTTGGAAATAAAAATCCTGTGATAATTGAAATCGGTTTTGGAATGGGAGCTGCGACAGTTCAGATTGCTAATAATAATCCTGACATTAATTATTTAGGTATTGAAGTTCATCGTCCTGGTGTTGGTAAAGTTCTCGGTGATATTAAGACAATGGGGTTAAAAAATCTTTTCATTATTCAATATGACGCACTTGATGTACTTGAAAAAATGATTCCAGATGAAAGTGTTTCAGGGTTCCATATTTTTTTCCCAGATCCATGGCCAAAAAAGAAACATCATAAAAGAAGACTTGTACAGAGACCTCGAACAAATCTTTTTGCATCAAAACTTAAAAAGAACGGTTATGTTTATTTTGTTACAGACTGGCAGGAATATGCGGACTTTGCTCTTGAGGAATTAAATGCAACCGAGAGTCTAAAAAATAAATATGACGGTTTTGCAGAACATCAGACATGGAGACCTGAAACAAAATTTGAACGTAAAGGTTTGAATGCTGACCGTGTTATTAATGAATTATTCTTTGAAAAAATATAATTAACAAAAATTGTGCAGGAATCAGAGCATCTGATTCCTGTTCTATATATAGAGGTGGGGAAAATGGATTTATTCGATATTAACGAAGCTGAGAAAGAAAGTAATAATAAACTTCGTATCAAAGAACTTGAAAAGTTGATTACCCGTTATCAGAAGTCTTACTATAATGGTGAAGGCGAAATTGAAGATAGTGAATTTGATAAGCTTTGGGATGAATTAAAAACTCTTGATCCAAAAAATTCCATACTTCATAAGGTCGGTGCAGACTCTGGCAATTTTGAGAAAGCAAATCATATTATGCCTATGGGAAGTCAGGAAAAAGCAGCAACACCAGAACAGTTCCTTGAATGGGCTTCAAAACATGTTTACCCGGAATATCTTGTTGAATATAAATTAGACGGTGCTTCACTTGAACTTCAGTTTGAAAAAGGAATTTTAATTAGAGCTGTAACTCGTGGCGACGGAACAATCGGTGATGACATTACAGACAATGCAAAAGTAATGCAGGGGGTTCCTGCTGCTTTATATCGTGATGGTAAGAAAGTTGATTTTACAGGCGGTATTCGTGGTGAAGTTATTATGACCCATGATGTGCATGATAAATACTTTTCTGATAAAGCAAACTGTAGAAATGCTGCTAACGGATTAATGAAACGAAAAGAAACGTCTGGTTGTGAATATTTAAAGCTTATTACATATGATGCACTTGCTACAGGTGATGCTCAACCATTTAAAGATGAAGAAGAAAAACTTTTGTGGCTTAAATCACTTGGTTTTAATGTAAGTCCACTTCAAATTTGTAAATCTCCAGAAGATGTAATTAATTACAGATCAAAGGTTATGGAAATTCGTAAGTCCATTGAATATGACATTGATGGTCTTGTTATAAAAGAACGAATTATCAACTTTGATGATGCAAAACGTAACCGTCCAGATCGTCAGATAGCATTTAAGTTTTCTCTTGAGGAAGCAATCAGTGTTGTAAAAGAAATCCAGTGGAGTGAATCAGGTTCTACTTACACACCTGTTGCAATTTTTGATCCGGTTGAGCTTGCAGGAACAACTGTACAGCGGGCAAGTCTTGCAAACCCTGATACTCTTAGAGCACTGGGAGTGCAGATTGGAAGCCATGTTGTTGTTGTAAAACGCGGAGAAATTATTCCAAAAATAGAACGGGTAGTGTTAGAAGAAAACCTTGATGGACTTAAACCTGTAGAATTTCCTAAAATCTGTAATGTCTGTGGTTCTCATCTTGAAGATGCTGGCTCAAGACTGTTCTGTCCTAATAAAGATTGTAAGAAAAGAATTCTTCACCGTATTTTTAAATGGATTGAGTGTATTGATATCAGAGATTTTGGAGAAGCACTTGTTAATGCATTGTTCAATGATGGTAAGATACAAAGTGTAAGTGATATTTATAAACTTACTGTTGATGACCTTGTTCCATACTTTGTTGGTGAAGAAAGTGCTGAGAAAGTATCAAAGGGAGAAAAAGTTTCTCTTGGTGCTCAGAAAGTATTTAATTCTATTCAGGCTCATAGAAATGTACGTCTTGCAAGTTTTATTGCAGGATTTGATATTGATTCCATTGGTGAAACAATGGTAGAAAAACTTATTGATGGTGGTTTTAATTCCCTTGATAAAATTCTTTCTGCAGAAGAAGATGACTTTGCTGGAGTATATATGTTTGCAGAAATTACAGCTCGTTCATTAAAAGCTGGCCTTGTAGAAAATGAAAAGGAAATGCGATCTCTGGTTGAAAAGGGAATTATCACAATCGAAAGTCTTTCTGATGGAAAACTTTCAGGTCTTTCATTCTGTTTTACTGGTGAACTTAAAACAATGAAAAGACAAGATGCAGAATCCCTTGTAAAAGAAAATGGAGGTTCTTCAAAATCGTCAGTTACAAAAGACCTTTCATATCTTGTAACAAACGATACAACCTCCGGTTCATCAAAGAATTTAAAGGCACAAAAACTTGGCATTAAAATTATAAACGAGGAGGAATTCCTTAAATTATTAAAATAATGCCAAAGTAACTTGTCATAAAAATGAACTTTAAGTTATATTTTTATTTTATTGATTCTTCTGTGGGCTGGTAAGCGTAGTTTTTAACAAATGAATCTGGTTCAAGGCAGACACTGTTCATTCTTACTTCCCAATGAAGGTGAGGACCTGTAGCTAAGCCTGTGGCTCCTGAAAGAGCAACCAGATCACCTTTTTTAACAATGTCGCCTTCTTTACATTTAAGCTCGCTTAAATGGTAGTAGATGCTGTAAAAACCTGGAAGATGTTCAATAATTACACTGTATCCAGTTACGATTCTCCAGCGAGCCATGACAACCTTTCCTGCACCACAGGCAACTATTTCTGTGCCTGTAGGTACACCAAAATCAAGGCCTGCGTGATAGCTTGGAGCTTCCTTTCCGTTTGAATAAACAAAAGTGCGGGTCTGGCCAAATTCCGAAGTGATTCTTGTACCTGTTGTAGGTCTTATAAAACCTGTATATTCATAAACATCTTCTGGATTTACTGTTGCAAGCTGTTCATTTAATACTCGTGACTGTTCTTTTTTTTCAGGATTAGGATTACCTATAAGGTCTGAAAGCTTAGCATCAAGTTCAATCCTTTCATGAGGATATTTTTTAGGCGCAATAGTTACAGGAAGTTCAAATGAACTTTCTTCTTCATCATTAATAGAATATGTAACAGTGATTTTTGTGTTATCTTCAACAGCCTGCCATGACCACATTGGAAGGCCAACAAGCATTTCGGTAACATTTTTAGCTTTTGCATCTGGCTGAAGATAGTAGAAATCAGCCTTTGCAATAGTCTTTTTTCCTGAGAGTTTGGCATTTGCTTTTATATTAAGTTTAATATTTTTTTTGTGAGATTCAATCGTAAGTCTTACAAAGAATGCTTCACCAGGGTATGAAGTATCATCATAAGTTGCGGTAATATCGTATTTATCACCTTTGACAGTAAATTCCGTAGCAAATAAAAGTCCTGCTGTAAAAATAAGAAATGTAGTTAAAACAATTTTTTTGATTTTCATAATTTCCTCGATTTAATATTCTTTTGTCTTTAAGTATTAAACTGATTAAAGCCTATTTGAGAAACAGACTATTTTTGAATATCCAGTGCAACCAGCTGTAAAGTTTCCATACCATTAAAGACATTCCGTTCAACGTTGTAGACAAGGTTTATGTTATCTCCCACATTAAACTCACTATTTATTTTATCGGCAGCTCCCCAGAACATTACAGGAATTTTATGTTCACCTGAATCAAGATTTAGCTTCAAGTGCTGTTTTTCAGTTTTTCCTACAACCTGATATCCGATGATTTTAAGATTCTTTGACATGAATGTTAAGGTAGAATTGTTTTCACCGTAAGGTTCAAATAAATCTACAATTTTAAATAAATCATGATTAATGTAGGAAGCAGGAAGCTCAGCATCAATAATAATATCATTGTCATTTTCATCCTGAAGATTGATGGAAAGAGCTGCTTTCTCAATCTGTTTCTGAAGTTCAGGTAAATTGCTGACTGGGAGACTAAAGCCTGCAGCTTTTGAGTGACCTCCATAGTTTGAAAAAAGTTCAGCGAACTGAGAGAGAAATTGAGTGCATTCAAGTCCACGACAGCTTCGCATGGAACCGATAGCTGTCTGATCGTCAATGCAGGTTATAGTGATTGATGGAACATGATATTTCTGGGTAAGCTTTGAAGAAATTAAACCAATTACACCTCTGTGTATACTTTTTTCTACAACCAGACATATTTTCGAGAGCTTTTCATAGCTTATCTGGGCATTATAACTTGTAAGTTCAGTTGCGATACTGACAAGTGATTTTCGTTCGGTATTAAGACCGATAATCTTATCTGCAATTTCATTACGTTCTGAAGGATCTTCTTCAAGTAGAATCTGAATTGAAAGTTCCGGCTGGCCCAGTCGTCCTGTAGCGTTGATTGCAGGAATCAATGTCCAGGATAGATCTGTGGCTGTGATTCGTTTATTCAAAAGGTTCAGACGACTTAAAAGCTCTAGAAGACCTCGTCGGGCTTTTCCGCTGTTAATAATCTTAAGGGCATAGTTTACAAATATGCGGTTTTCATTCTGAAGGGGCATAACATCAGCAAGGGCTGCAAGACCTACCAGCTGAAGTTCCTGCTGTTCGTGAGCAGCAAAGGCTTTGTTTGCGATTTGCTGAAAATATGTAATGTAGATATTTACAAAGCCGTCTAAAAGTGAAGACTGGTTTTCATTGTAGCGGGCAATCTTTGATTTTTCGTTAAGCTGGTCAAGGGTAAGGTTTGCAACTGGTGGAATTATTTTTGCAATTTCAGGTCGGAGCTCAAAGGTATTAAATTCAACTGCGGTACCAAAAATTTCTTTTAAGGCTTTTTTAGTTTCTTTGTCATCCCACGTAAAAATTGACTGACCTTTAAGAAATTCGACAAGCTTTGTGTCGCTTATTCTAAGACCATCTGTAATATTATCAATGGTAATATTGTCTACAACCAGATTGTTGTAAAGTTTGACACAATCAATTCTGTAACCGTTTTCAGTATTACAGGCATTTAAAAGACAGATTTCTTCTTTGTAGTAATCCAGGCTTGCATAGCGAAGAGCCTGGATAAGTTTAAAGGCAACTGCACAGCCTGAAATATCATGAAAAGGATATCCGGAATCGGAAACCTTTGGATTTATAATAATGCAGTTTTCGGGAAGTTGTTCCGGCGGATTGTGGTGATCAGTTACGATTACATCAATTCCAAGTTCACTAGCATGAGCGATTTCCGGACCATTTGCAATTCCACAGTCAACAGTAATAATAAGAGTACCATAGTTTGCTGCAAACTCATCGATTGTCTCAATGTTCATTCCGTAAGCTTCATCACCTAATGGAACTTTGAAAGTAACATCAATACCGATTGATTTTAAGTATTCATACAAAATTGTGGTACTGGTAATTCCGTCAACATCACGGTCACCAAAAATTAAAACTTTTTCGCCTTCATCTTTTGCGTCAAGAATTCGGTCTACAGCATCTTCCATCTGATTAAATAGAAAAGGATTGTGTAAAAAACGAAGGTCGTCTTCAAGGTAGAAAAGAATGTCATTACCTTTAGTAATTTCACGGCGGGCAAAAATGCTTGCGGTTAAAGAATCGATTCCATATTTTTGACAAAGTTCCTTAACCTGATCTTTTGTTATATCTTTTTTTATCCAGTTTTTCATAATATACCGATACCTGAGTGGAGGGTCTTAATTTTTGTTCCCACGCTGCTTTCTATGAGGGAATATACGAAGCCTTTAAGGTTTTCGATTTCTTCCTTTGAAAGTTTCATGTTTCGGGAAACTGAAGGTTCACATACAGAAGTCGCTTGAAGATAAACGACTGATCTTGAAGAAAGTTCTGAAAACATTAATCCTTCAGGATTGTCGAAAGAAGAGCTGTAACAGTCTGAACATACAAAGCCGTTTTCGGAATGTGAATAATTTGCCCCACCTGTTCTATATTGTAGTGTATTTTGACCAAAAGTTCCACTAAAAAAAGGTTTATGACAGCGCTGACAAATAGAAGTATCCGGCTGGACTCCTAAAAGACCGATGTAACGCCAGAGAAATCTTATAAGACCTGATTGTCCATGTTCTTCATCAAGAAGATCAAGACCGTCAATAAAACCATTTAGCATAATAAAACACTCTTCTGGAGAGCCAGCACATTTTGTAGAAATTACAACTTCAACAGCAAGGGTTGCAGCCCATGTTTTAAAAAGACTTTCCCGAAACGTAAGGTGATATTTCTTTACGTCAAAGTCTGTAATTTTTGAGGAATGTTTAACTTCGTCATTGTAAAGATAAAGATTTCCGTAATTGAAAGGACTTACAAGGGAACGAAGCTTGCTTTTAGGACCACCATAAAGGACGCTTGTTAGAATACCTTCATCTTTGGTTAAGTAAGAGACAATGCGGTTATTTTCCCCTGTGTTTCTGACCGATAGAATTAATGCCTCTTTTTGAAAATTCCTCATATATATATCATATATTCTTTTTGAAAAAATTGACATTAATTTTTCAATAATATATAATAATTTTAATAAATTTCATTAAATTCGGGAGTCAATAATGATTTTTCCACTTGAACAGCTCGTTCAGTTTTCAGACAATGCTTACGAAATTACAGTTGCAGCAATCCGTCGCGCTTATCAGATGTCTATGGTAAAAGATCCACAGATTGAACAGAATGAAGATAAGGTTGTTTCTCTTGCAGCAAATCAGTTATTCAATAACAAAGTAACATATCGTATCGAAGAAAAATAATATAACTTGAAAAAAATTCCAGTAATCGTTATTTTTGCTCCAACGGCAACAGGAAAGACTGCGCTGACAGAAAAATTATTCGGTCAGGGTAGTCTTTTTTTTAAAGATAGGGCAGAAATAATCAGTGCAGATTCAATGGCTGTCTACAAAGATATGAACATTGGAACTGCAAAGCCAGATTTAAAATTGCAGAATCAGATTCCTCACCACATGATTGATATGGTCAGTCCCGACGTTCAGTTTGATGTAAGTGAATTTGTTGAAAAGGCAGATATTGCCTGTAAAGAAATTTATGAAAGAAATAAAATTCCTGTAGTTGCAGGAGGAACTGGTTTTTACATCCGTAATTTTTTACTTGGATTACCTCAGACTCCTGAAAGCGATTCTAAAATTCGCAACCAGTTAAAAGCAGAAGCAAAAGAAAGGGGTCTTGATTTTATGTATCAGAAATTAAAGACCGTAGATGAAAAGAGTGCAGAAAAAATTAATCCAAATGATGAATACCGCATTCTTCGTGCTCTTGAAGTTTTCTATCTGACAGGAAAGCCCAGATCAAGTTTTGAACTTTCTTCAAAGCTTCGGGAACAGTATGATTTTTTTACAATCATTCTCCAGCGTGATCGGAAGGAATTATACAAACGCATTGATATGCGGGTTGATATGATGTTTGATGAAGGACTTGAAAAGGAAGTGGAGACTTTGATTGAAAAAGGTTTTAGAAAAGAAATGCCTGGTATGCAGGCTATTGGCTATCGGGAATTTTTTATGAACCTTGAAACTATTGAAGAAGTCAAAGAAAAAATCAAAACTGATTCACATAAATACGCAAAGAAACAGTACCTGTTCATGAAAGGAATTCCTGAAGCCCGCTTTTACAGAATCAATGATGAAAATTACGAAAGTGTAACGGACATAATCAAAAATGATTTAGTTCAATGGTGTAAGTTAATTTATTAGAATTGCCAGCCTGCTGTCAGTTGTGGAAACTATTGTTCCCTATTGCAGTACAAGCTTCGTAGGATTGTCATTGCGATTGCTTCAGGAAAGTCTTTGATAACAAACTATTCATACACAATCACAATGACACGCTGAAAAATTATAATGTAGCCATCAACCAGTCTTTAAACTTGTTGTAGTCATTTTCCATTGGAATAGCCTGGTCAGGAAGATTCATAATTTTCTGAAGTCTTTCTGGAATTACAGGATCTTTTCCAATTGCCTGTTTTACTGTTGCACCGAATTTTGCAGGGTCAGCAGTTTCAAGAATAATACCAACAGCATTTTTGTTGATAATTTCCTTTGCCCATGAAGGAACATTTGAAGTAAGTCCAGGTTTTGTAAAATCGTTTTTAGCACCTTTTACAAGAGCTTCCATTCCACCGTTACGGATTTCGTTCCATGCCTTCCAGGCAATAGCTCCGTGTGGATCAATTACATAGCCTGTCTTTTTGTGACATTCCTGAATACCGTTGATGATTCCGTCATTGTCTGTCCAATAAGAAGCAAACATGCTGCGTACTTCATCAAGTGAATACATTGCTGCAATTCTTTCGTAGTTGCTTGGTGCTCCTACATCCATTGCGTTTGCATATGTTTCTACAGATGGACGAGCTTCGTATTTTCCTGTAGCGATCCAGTCTGGAATTGTTCTGTTTGAGTTTGTTGCTGCAACAAATCCTGCAATTGGGGCACCCATTTTTTGTGCAATAAGACCAGATGTAAGGTTACCGAAGTTTCCTGATGGAACAGTCATGATGATTGCAGGATCCTGCATTTTATTTGAAACAGGAGCTTTTGCCTTTGCAAGGAGAGAAGCATACATGTAGTAGAATCCCTGTGGAAGAAGGCGAGAGATGTTGATTGAGTTTGCAGAAGAAAGACGGAATTTGCTTCTGAGTTCGTTGTCAACAAATGCTGTTTTTACAAGTTTCTGACAGTCGTCGAAAGTTCCTTTTACTTTAAGAGCACGAACGTTTCCTGTAAATGTAGAAAGCTGTTTTTCCTGCAGTGGAGAAATCTTTCCTTCTGGATAAAGAATTGTTACATCAATGCCAGGAACGTTGTGGAAAGCACTTCCTACAGCAGATCCTGTATCACCTGAAGTTGCAACGAGAATGTGAAGGTTATCCTTATTTTCTCTGTTGAAATATGACATAACGCGGGCCATGAAGCGTGCACCAAAGTCTTTGAACGCACAAGTTGGTCCATGGAACAATTCGAGAACATATGTTGAAGGATCAATCTGATTCAATTTTGAAATAAATGGATATGCATCCTGGATGATTGCATCGAGATCTTCGTCAGGAATTTCTCCGGCACAGTAAGGTTTTGCCATTTCAAGAGCAACTGTTCTGAACGATGGTTCTATTTTACTCTGTAAAATACTTTCTGGCATTCTTGGAAATTCAACAGGAATATAAAGTCCACCTGTTTTAGAATTCATACCATTGATTACTGCAGTCTTGAAATCTACTTTTACTGAACTATCTCTTGTGTCTGTGTAAATCATATTAATAATCCTTATATATTTTATGTAAAATTACATTGAATAAACTAAATCATTGCAAAGATCCTTTGCAAGCTGTGTCTGGCATGCTTTATAAACAGCCCATTTATTTTTATCCACAACAGTTGATGTTTTAGTTACAGTGTAAATGTCTTTTCCTGTTGTCCAGTCAATTACAGTTACTGTTCCTGTAAGTGAAAGTGAATATCCGCCTTCAACTTCTTTAATGTCAGATGCGTATTTTACTTTTCCGTAAACGATGTACTTGTAGTAAGTTGAGCCTTGAACCATTTCTTTAGCTCTTGCATAAACTGCTGCAGAACCAGCATCGATTTGTTTATGGAAATCTGCATTCTGTGCCTGGTATGGATATCCGGCTCTCCAGAATTCTCCAACAAGATTTGATGAAGTAATACCAGAATCAACAATCATTTTTCCCTTCTGATCGTAATCAACAAGGTTTACAAGAATTGATTTCTTTACAAGAGCAAATCTTACCCGGCAAGGAACTTCAAGAGAAACTGCTTTTGCAAGTTTCTGGTTTGTAGAACTGTTGAAAGGAATTTCTGGTGAGAAGGTAATTACTGCATTCATGCTTGTAGGGAAAGTGGAAGGTTTATAAGAAACTCTTCCGTTTTCATCAGTAACTGCTTCGATTGTTTCGTATTCAATTACTCCGTCATTTTTGCCTGTAGGAACTTTTACTGAAAGAGTGTAGTTTGAGTATGGATTTCCATCGTTGTCTTTTACAGAAACAACAAATGGTTTTGCAAAAGGTGATCCTGCCATAGGTGCATCAGGTGCTGAAACAAGAGTAATATTCATGTTTTCAACTTCTTTTTTGAAATTTGAAACACTTACGGCTTCAATTTTTGCATCTTCAGATTCTTTTGAAGTGGATTCAGCCTTTGTTGTTGTGCATGAAGGTAGAGCCAATAAAACTGTAGAAATAAGGATAGTTGCATTGAATAATTTATAATTTTTTAACATTTTTTAAAATCCCCTTTTTTACCCAATTATACTTTACTAATATTATTATATTTTATTATATATATAGGAAATATTCAATAAAAACTGGTAAACTATTGCGTTTTTTTTGGTTTTGACTACAATCGGAAACTATGAGACTTACATACGCCCAGATTAATTTAGGCAATTTTAAAAACAACATAAAAGGAATTAAATCCCTTTTTAAACCTGAAACAAAATTATGCGTTGCCGTTAAAGCAAACGGATATGGAAACGGAGCAGTTCAATGCGCTAAAGCTGCTAAAGAGGCTGGTGCAGATTTTTTAGCCATTGCTTGTGTTAGTGAGGGCATCGAACTTCGCCAGAACGGAATAGATTTACCTTTACTTATGTTGAGTCTTTGCTGTCCGGAAGAAATTCCTGAGGTAATTAAATATTCAATTACACCGCTGATTTTTGATAAAGAAATTATTGCTCTCTATGATGAGGAATTGGAAAAAACTGGTGCTTCTTCCAAATTTCCTGTGCATATGGCTGTTGATACAGGGATGGGCAGAGTTGGAATAAGACCTGATGAAGCTGGAGAAATAGCTTCAGCAATTGTTGATTCAAAACATCTTTTGCTTGGAGGTATGTGTACTCATTTTGCAGTTGCTGACAGTCTTACTGATGAGGATATTGCATATACAGAAAAACAGCATGATGCTTTTCTTACTGCAATAAAAAATGTTGAACAGCTGGGAATTAATCCTGGTATCAGACACTGTTGTAACAGTCCTGCTGCATTAAATCATCCTGACTGGCAGCTTGATATGATCCGACCGGGAATTATTGTTTATGGATATTATCCTGATCAGATTACAAAAGATTATCTTTTGAAAAAGGGAATAGACATTGACTTGAAACCTGTAATGTCTTTAGTGTCTGGAGTCTGTGCAATCAGGCATTTTTCTAAAGGCCAGTCTGTATCTTATGGTCACACCTGGACCGCTTCTGAAGATACTGATATTGCAATAATTCCATGTGGCTATGGTGACGGATTTTTACGACGGTTTAACGAAATTGTAAAGCCTGTTATTAATGGCTGTGCATATTCAATTCGTGGAAGAATCTGTATGGATCAATTTATGCTTGACATTGGAAAATCCAATTCCGGTGTTAAACGTTGGGATAAAGTAATTCTTTTTGGTGATAAAAGTCAGGGAGCTTTTGTTGATGCACAGGATATCGCTGATGGAACAAACACAATTCCTTATGAAATTATGACAGGAATTACATCGAGAGTTGAAAGAGTTTACATAGAACAATAAATGCTTGAAAATCCTTAAAAGCTTATTTTATAAGAGTTTTGAGGATTTTTTTTACTTCACTGGCAAGATAAAAAGAGCCGGTAATAAGCAGATTATGTTTTTCTTTGCCTGAAAGCTTTATTGCATCAGAAATTATTTTTTCATAATCATCAGAATATGTAAAATTAATTTCTGATTCCTTAAATGCCTGTATCATTTTATTAACATCTGCGCTTTTTTTTGACCCGGGTTTTGTAAGCTGAACATTTTCAAAAATACCTGAAAATTGTTTTGCAATGTGATTTACATCTTTGTCTGCAGCACAGGCAAAAACAAGATCTGCTTTGCATTCAGGAAAAAGGGAAGAAAGGGTATCAAGAGTAAGACCTATACTTTTTACAGTATGGGCTCCGTCAATTATTATGCTGCATTCTGAATTTACAGGATTTTTTACAATTTCAAATCTGGCAGGCAGACTGACATTTGAAAGACCCTTTTCAATTACATCTTCTGAAATATTTTCATGAGTAAGCTTTACTGCTGCGGCTGCAAGAAAAGCATTGTATGCCTGAAAACTTCCTGTCATATGAAGATCAAAATTTAAAGGGCGTGAAAATATCTTTGAGTTGATTTTTACATTCATTGTTTTGTTTTCTGTGTTCCAGCAATATTTAAGGTCCTGCAATAATTCATCTGCAAAGAAAATTTCTGTATGTTTTTCTTCAGCTTTTTCTTTAAATACTTTGCGAACGGAAGGAATCTGGATTGCACTTAATACTGGAATTCCTTCTTTAATGATGCCTGCCTTTTCTGCAGCAACTTTTTCAATGGTGTCCCCAAGGAATTCTGTATGCTCTAGTTCAATTGTGTTAATTACAGAAATCTGTGGTTGAACCACATTTGTGGCATCAAGTCTTCCGCCAAGACCGACTTCAAAAACACTTTCGTTAACCTTTGCCTGTCTGAAGCATAAAAAAGCATAGACAGTTACAAGTTCAAACCAGGTAACAGCTCTGTCCTGTGGAAGTTCCTTTTTTATCAAATTGAATTTCGAATAAAGTTCATCTGCAGCTTTTGCGTATATTTCTTCATCAAAAAAATCATTGTTTAATCTGATTCGTTCCCTGAAATCTTCAATATGTGGAGAAGAGTAAACACCTGTTTTAAGTCCCTGTGATGTAAGAATTGATGAAATCATTGCACAAACAGATCCTTTTCCTTTAGAGCCTGCAACATGAAAACACTTTGCTGCATTCTGTGGATTATCAAAGCGTGAGCAAAGAAATTCCATTGTATCCAGCCAGAACATATTTTTTTGAGGCAGCTTTTCAAAGTTAAGGAATGAATCAACCCATTCCAGGAATTGGGATACTGTAGTTTTACGCATGGTGGGAATTATAGGTGCAAAAACAATATTTGTGAATACCACTTTAGCTGTGATTTATTGGTTTCTATCCATTATTGAACAATGTGTGCACATTCGATATTATTAAAAGATAATTAAATGACTGTTTAAATATAAAAAATATTGAAGGAATAAATTATGGCAGAAATCCAATACACAGACATCAACAAAAGCTTTGAAGCTGCACTTGAAAGATCAAAGAAAATTGAAGCAGACCTTTTGGTTAATCCTAAAAAATATCGTGTACTTACAGGTGACAGACCTACAGGACGCCTTCATATCGGTCATTATTTCGGCTCACTTCAGAATCGTGTACGTCTTGCAAATCTCAGCGTACCAACAATGATTCTTATTGCTGATTATCAGGTTTTAACAGACCATGATGCATTCGACAAAATCAGTCAGAACACAAAAGAACTGGTAATCGATTATCTTGCAGCTGGCCTTAATCCTGAAAAGCAGGACGTAATTATTTATCCTCACAGTTATGTTCCAGAATGTAACCAGCTTATGATTCCATTTTTGACACTTGTTTCAAATGCTGAACTTAGCCGTAATCCTACTGTTAAAGAAGAAATCGAAAGTGCAGGTCTTAAAAATGTAAATGCGGGAATGTATACATATCCTGTGCATCAGGCCTGTGACATTCTTTTCTGTAAAGGAAACATCGTTCCTGTAGGAAAAGATCAGCTTCCACATCTTGAAATGACTCGTACAATTGCAAGCCGTTTTAATAAGAAGTTCTGTCTTGATATGGGAAAAGATCCTGTATTCCCAGAGCCACAGGCTTTGCTTTCTAAGACACCTATGATTCTAGGTCTTGACGGAAGCCAGAAAATGTCAAAGTCAAGAAACAATGCCATCATGCTTTCTGCTACAGAAGATGAAACAGCAAAGATGATCAAGAAGGCAAAGACTGATCAGGACCGTAACATTACTTATGATCCTGTAAACCGCCCTGAAGTGGCAAACCTTCTTATGCTTATAAGCCTTTGTACTGGTGAAGAACCATCTGCAATTGCTGCAAGAATCGGTGAGGGCGGTGGCGGAATGCTTAAGAACACCCTTACAGAAGCTCTTAACGAAAAACTTCGTCCTTTACGCACAGAACGTGCACATCTTGAACAGGATCCTGAATATATCAGACAGGTGCTTCTTAAAGGAGCAGAAAAAGCTCGCGAAATCGGTATTAAAACACTTACTGAAGTTCGTGATGTAATGAATATGAAAATTTAATTATGTAAAATAATATAAAAAAGAAAGTATAATTCAAATGCAGGTATCTTTGAAAATGATACCTGCGGGAGAGTATTTATGAAAGTTACAATTATTGCTGATGTTTTAGGTGAAGAAAATAATGGAACAACTACTGCCTGTATGAATCTTGTCAGATACTTACAGGATTGTGGTGATGAAGTAAAAATTGTCTGCTGTGATGCAGATAAAAAAGGATGGGAGAATTATTATATTGTAAAGACCTTTAGTATGGGGCCTTTGATTAATAAAATTATTGAAAGAAATAATGTAGCCCTTGCAAATCCTGAAACAGCTGTTATTGAAGAAGCTATAAAAGATGCAGATATCGTTCATATCATGATGCCTTTTGCTCTTGGTAGAAAGGCTGTAAAACTTGCGAAAAAAAGAAACATTCCAGTTACATCTGGCTTTCATGTTCAGGCAGAAAATTTTACATCACACATTGGTATGATGAATTTTGGCCTTGCAAATTATGTTACATATATGACTTTTTATGAAACCGTTTATAAAAAGATGAATGGTATTCATTATCCTACACAGTTCATCCGTGATCTTTTTGAAAATACTGTTCGTCACAAAACTAATGGATATGTAATTTCAAATGGTGTTCATGATCGATTTAAGAAGAAAAAATCGGTAAGACCTGAAGAACTTAAAGATAAATTTGTAATTTTGTTTACAGGAAGATATTCACGTGAAAAGTCTCACCATATTTTGATTAAAGCTGTTGCAAAAAGTAAATACAAAGATAAAATTCAGTTAATTTTTGCAGGTCAGGGACCTAATTACAATGCACTGCGTAAACTTTCAATTAAAAAGAATATAAACATGCCAATAATGAAATTCTTTGACAAGGATGAACTTGCTAAGGTAATTAATTATTGTGATCTTTACTGTCATCCTGCAGAAATTGAAATTGAAGCGATTGCCTGTCTTGAAGCTATTTCATGTGGAATTGTTCCTGTAATTGCAAATTCAAAAAGATGTGCAACAAAGGCATTTGCAATAGATGAAAAAAATCTTTTCAAATGTAATGATACTCAAGATCTTGCAGATAAGATTGATTACTGGATTGAACATCCAGAAGAAAGAAAACAGCGTTCTAAAGAATATCTTTCATACACAAAACAGTTTAATCAGACAGAATGTATGAAAAAAATGCGTCTGATGATGGAAGAATGTATCAGGAATAACTAGTTATGAAAAAACAGAAAGTTTATTACTATCATGATATGAAAAACGATGACTTTGCTACAACAAACATCGAAACAGTAAAACTTCCTGATGATTACAAGTATATTAAACGTAATTTCCTTTACAATTTTGTAAAAATTTGTCTAAGGCTTGTTGTTTATCCAATTATTTATCTTATCTTAAAAATAGGTTATGGAATTTCATTCAAGAACCGTCGTGTTTTACGAAAGGTAAAAAATCAGGGATATTTTCTTTACGGCAATCATACAAATTATATGATGGATGCCTATAACCCTCATATTATTCCATTACCACTTCAGGCAGAAGTTGTTGTAAACCCTGATGCAGTTTCAATCAAAGGAATCAAAGTAATCGTAGAAATGCTGGGAGCTTTTCCGGTTCCTACATCAATGAAGGGAATGAAAAATTTCTGTGATTCCATTGAAATTCTTATAAAGAAAAAACATGTAATTACAATTTATCCAGAAGCCCATATCTGGCCATGTTATACAGACATAAGACCCTTTGGTACAGAATCTTTTCATTATCCTGTAAATACCAATTCTCCATGTTTTGCATTTACAAACATTTATAAAAAGCGGATCATTCCTTTTATTAAATATCCTAAAGTCGTAACATATATCGATGGACCATTTTATCCAGATCTTAATTTAGGAAAAAAGGAACGCATACAAAAACTAAGGGATGAAGTTTACAACGCAATGAAAAAAAGAGTAGACGAGAATCCAAAATATGAATATCGAAAATATGTTTATGTTGAAGATCCTTCAATGTCAAATGCAAAAAATAAGGCAGAGAAATAAATAAAGTTAATGAACAACAAACTTTGCATTAAAAGTCTAATGCAAAGTTTATAACACTTAAAAGAATTATTTTGCCAGATTTTTTGCAAGATTAATCAGTTTTTCTCTGTCGTTCATTCCAGGATCATCCAGTACAGTCTGGAATAATTCGTTTAAAATCTGGCCCAGCTTTTTTCCTGCAGGAATACCTTCTGTAATCAGATCTCTTCCGTTAACTTTCAGATCTTTTAAGCTTAATGCACAGTTTTCCTGGGATATTTCTTTTACACGATCTGTAAGTTCTGCAAGTTTTGCACAGCCTGCGCTGTCATGAAGACGTACATCAGCGTTGTATTTTCCGTACATATCTGCAAGTCGAAGATCGATTAAGTCATCAAAGGAATCTAGTCCAACCTTTACAATAAATCTTCTGACTGCAGCGTTACTCCAGCAAGATTCATAATGGAACATGTGATTTTCAATTAAGTGACATACATAATCAATTTCTGCATTGCTGAATTTAAGTCTTGTCATAAGTTTTCTAGCAATTTCAACTGAGTATTTTTCATGATTGTAAAAGTTGAAAATAGTCATGCCGTCTTCATGGCGTTCTGTACGACTGGCAGGTTTTCCACTGTCATGAAGGAGGGCTGCAAGGCGAAGTAAAGGCTTGTCTTTAGGAGCACCATCACAGGCATAGATATTATGGTCCATAACATCAAAAATATGGTAGCCCCTGTCATCTTTTTGAAGGCAGTTACGGCATGCAGAAAGTTCATCCATAAAAAGTTTTAAGACGCCTGTTTCTTCCATAAGTTTTAAGCCCACACTTGGTTTTTGTGAAGACATCATCTTCATAAGTTCATCTCTGAACCGTTCAACTGAGATAGAAGCGATTTTTTTCTGTACTTCAGGGTTGAAAATTTCTGAATATGTATCTTTTTCTATACTAAATTGCAGTTTTGAAGCGAATCTTATGGCTCTTACAGGTCTTAAACCATCTTCCATGAACCGTTCATGAGGAATTCCTACGGTACGGATTATGCCTTTTTTAAGATCTTCTGCACCATGGTAAGGATCTACAATGCGTCCGTCTTTGAGACTTGCAGCAATTGCATTCATTGTAAAGTCACGGCGGCTTAAATCTTCCTCGATATGACCTGCATATTCTACTTTGTCAGGATGTCTGCCGTCAGAGTAATCACTTTCAGTACGGAAAGTGGTAACTTCAATTTCCTGCTGCATAAAATGAACTGTTACAGTGCCGTGTTCAATTCCTGTTGGAATTACTCGTTTGAAGATTTTAATAACCTGATCTGGTGTTGCATTTGTTGTAACATCCCAGTCATCAGCAGTTTTACCCAGAAGTACGTCGCGGACAGCTCCACCAACAAGGTAAGCTTCAAAGCCGTTCTGAGTAAATATTTCATTCATTTTTTTTAATTCATTAGGAATTTTTATCTTATTCATGATATATTCTTTAATTATGGTTAACTTTAAAAAAATTTTTTCATCAAAAAAGTCTTTAACAAATTATAGTTTAAATTATGATTTTGAGTCTATAAAAATTCCTTCAAAAAAGCCTTCATGTATCGCTGTTTTTACAGGGGGAAATGCTCCAAAACCAAAAATGTGCAGCAAATTTTTGGCTGACTTTATTCCACCGGATTACGTAATTGGAGCTGATTCCGGTATCGAAACCCTTGGGGTTTTTAGAAAATATTTTAGAAAAATGGATTTTACACCTGATGCAATTCTTGGTGATATGGATTCTCTAAAAAATAAAAAGCTTTTAAAGGAATTTTCAAAGAAAGCGGCTCTTGAAAAATTTAACCCATACAAGGATTTTACAGACACTGAACTTGCTCTCATTCTAGCCTCAAAGCTTAGAGGTCCAGATTCAACTGTTATTTTAACCGGAGGCTCTGGCGCAAGGGTTGATCACTTTATGGGAATTTTCGATCTTTTTTCAAGCCATATTGCCCCGGACTTCTGGCTGACAGAAAGTCAGGTTCTTATTTTATTAAGACAAGATAAAACCATAAAGCTTTTACCTGAGCATGCTGATTCTCCAATATCCATTTTAAGAACTACAGAATCAAATACAAAAGGGTATTTGATTACAAAGGGGCTTGAATGGGAATGCGACAAATTCAGGAAAGCAGGACTTCCAAGCATTTCAAATGTAATAAGTCAGAAAAATTTTAAATCGAAAATTCCTGTTGAAATTACAGCAAAAGATGGTGATTTTATAGTTGCCTGTGATTATGACTGTGTGATTGTTTAACAGCATCCATTTCTCCAAGCAGGGCTTCCGCATTATACATTTTTTACAACTTTTTCAAGGCATCCTTCGTGTTT
>SAMEA3663175__coassemble_27_pt1 | contig 62265 bp, 55 predicted proteins | sample SAMEA3663175__metabat2_low_PE_006 | metagenome-assembled genome bin SAMEA3663175 (sample SAMEA3663175) | pig gut metagenome | biome: pig gut; feature: pig-associated habitat; material: faeces | place: Denmark | collected 2012
GATTGTAAGGCAATCTCTATGTAGGTTCTGACCAGTTTTAATCGTACCTTCACTTCCAGGTACGTATTGTTACTATAACTAAAAATTCAGTTACTTTCAACTATAAGATTTCGGCAAGTTGATTTCTTAATTTGAAAAGATTGATGTGATCATTCATACTTTCAACGCTGACTTTGTTGATTCTTGAACAGTCTTCTACATCAGTTAAGTTTACAGAAACACATTCGATTGATTCCGAAGTTTTTTCAAGAGCGTTTGTGATTTCTTGTGAGGAATTTACTACGTTAAGCATTACTGTATATACTGCATCGGCATGCTGTCTCTGCTGTTTTGCTACTTCTTCAATCTGGTTAATTGCTTCAACAACTGTCTGAGTTGACTGCAATGTATCAGCAGCACCGATTTTCTGTAATTCAGTTGCCTGACGAATCTGTTCTACGATTCTTACTGTTTCATCAACATCGCTGTCAATCTGATTAAATGCAAGGCCGGCTTTCTGAATTGCTGAAACACCGTTATCAATCTTCTGACTCATTTCATTCATGTAGTCTTTAATTGTTTTAGCGTTCTTAGAAGAAGTATTGGCAAGACTGCGAACTTCATCAGCAACAACGGCAAAACCAGCTCCAAAGGAACCGGCATGGGCAGCTTCGATTGATGCGTTCATAGAGAGAAGGTTTGTCTGACTTGCAATTTTCTGAATCATTTTAATGATTCCCTGGATCTGAACAGATGCTCCCTGAATTTCTGAAATTGCATTAACAGCAGTCTGAATTGCTTCTGTTCCCATTTCTGATGTACGTTTAAGTTTGTCAGAAATCTGATTTGCCATCAACGAAATATTTGCAACGTTTTCAATACTTTCATTCATTTTTGCAACAGCTTCTGATGTTTCATTCATGGCTGATGCCTGATTGCGAATATGTTTTTCTACTCTTTCTGCATCATCTTTAACACTCTGAATATCTGTGTATGCTTTTTTAATTGATTCATTATTATTTTTATCTTCCGAATCAATAAAGGCAACTGCTTCTTTTACAACTTTAAGTGATTCAACTGATTTTGCAGCGGATTCTTCAAGAATATTAGCCGTGTCAGAAACAGCAGAACTGTCAGTTGAGAGATTCATAATAATTCCCTCAAGTTTATCAAGAAAAAAGTTCAGGCTTGAAATTAAAACAGCAATATCATCCTGCATTGAAACATCAATGCGTTTTGTAATATCACCTGTATCTGCAAGATTTGTTACAAGTTCAGAAGTTGCAGCAAGACGATTTTTCATTTCTTTAAGAACAATAAGAATCAATCCAACACATTCAGCAGCAACAAGAATAAGACATCTTATACCGCGCAATAAATATTCCTGCATAAGGTTTGCGCCCGATGCAATATTATCTCCGTGAATAATTGAATAACCACAGGTGAAACAGTTAATTCCCATAAAGAAAAGAGCTGCAATACAAGTAACAAGAATACGGCTTGAAATTGTGTGGGACTTTCCTGGCATATCACGAACAGAACGAATCTGCAAAAGCTTACGATATGGTCCCAGTTTGTTATCAAGGTAATAAACTTCATACATTCCCGCAATAACACCGACTAAAGATGCCTGAATCATAATGATTACAGCACGAGACAATTCATACGGAAGTACACCATTCTTAAAATCAAGAATCATACATACAAGCTGTCCGATAAAGAAACCGCAGACATTTTCAACAACGATGAGTGATTTCAATGTTTTAAAGAACACAAGTACAGTCTTCTTATCTTTTTCAGTTACTTCGCCAGTTTTTTGAACTTTCTTTCCTACTTTTTCAATTTTACTGATCCAATAGTAAAGAACAAATGAAAAGGAAGTTGCAAGTGCCGCCGATGAAATCAAAGTGCCGGCAATCCCCGGAATAAAATCAGGCATGTTAGCATAAAGAAAATCAAGGGCAAGCCATCTTAAAGTTAACGCACCACCAATTGTTGCAAGTGAAAATGCAATAAAGAACTTTTTTAAGCCCATAATAAACTCTCCATTTCTATAAATAAATAAGCTTCGGTAATAAATTATGAAGCTTCTTTGATAAAAAGAATCAATGCAATGATCAACAATATTGAAGGAATTGCTGTAAAACACAAATCTATTACTGGTATTCCGAGAACTGAAATATTATTAAAGCTGATAATACCAAGTTCAGTCATCATGTTAAGAATTATTCCGGCATACGAAATCAAAACGCTGGCAACAAGACTCATCCATCCACCGTTACGGCTTTTTGACCACAACAGTATAGCCAGGAATGCTGCAATTCCGCCGAGAACTAACTTTACACACCAGATAATTATTTGACCCTGATTCATTTTTCTCCGTTCTTCCATGGATTATTTTTAAGCAGAGTAAAAACTCCTTTATCAGATCCATAAGGAACGATTGAAGGAATATTATAATTCGGACTGATTGCAATATTGCAGTTCAGGCAATGCTTTACAAAAGCATCGTAATTATCTTCTTTCATTTTTGGATAAAGATAAGGACCTTTTCTTACAAAGTAATCTTTTAAGTAAGTGTCAAAAAGGAACCATTTAGTTTCATCACGTTTAGAAAGTTCAGCCATCAAATCATAAATTGATCGGGCCAACGCTCCACATAGTGAACCGCTGTGGCGTTCCCCAAAGAACAAAGTAGTAATGTCATCACGCACAGCAAGAATAAAAATGTTTTCAGTCCATGGTAACGGAGGAACAATTTTTACACATTCAAAATCAGAAACCTGTGCTCCACCACAAACAAGCCCCATCCACGGAAAATAAGAAACAGGCTCTTTCGAAATAGAAAAAGCAGCTTTATCCAGATCTTCTTCTGAAGAGAAAATATATGCTTTACAGCTTGCGCCTAAAAGGTCACTAACTGCACGGTCAAGCTGTTTCTGAAAGTCAGTATTGAATGAACCTGTAAGTCCACGGTTAATGAGATTTTTTAATCTGAGGAATGCCGAAGTACCGCTGGTTCCGTTATCATTTCCCCAGCCAAGGATAGCACGACCATGTTCAAGATACATGTCTGTAACACGGATTCCTTTTTCGGTATAGAGAAAATTCCCTCTGGCTCTTTTTACATTGCCAAAATGTTTTGAAATTTCTGCGTAATACTCTTCGGTAATCATTCTTAACTATTTTATAGTAAGAATTAGATAGCGTCAAGAATTAAGCTATTTCAACTCTTAACGGCTATTTAACCTGAAGCAGAAAATCCCGACGAAGGTTTTCGTCTGTTTTGAATTTGCCCCGAAGGCACATTGTAGTTGTAACTGTTCCAGGCTTTCTTATTCCACGGGTTGTAACGCAGGCGTGTTCACCTTTAATAACTACCATAATGTCTTCAGTTTCAAGAACCTGACCTAAAATGTCAGCAATGTCGGACCCGATTTTTTCCTGGAGTTGGAGTCTTTTCGAAACCATGTCTACAATACGAGGAATTTTGCTTAAGCCGATAATTTTTTTGTCAGGAATATATGCCACTGCCACTTTCATGTTATACATAAGGGCAAGGTGATGTTCACAGTAGCTGAATGTATCGATGTCAGTAAGACAAACCATATCAGTATTCAAAGGAACTTCGAAGCTACGACCGAACATTTCTGCAATTTCTGCATTGGTGTAGCGCATTCCTTCGAATACTTCATCGTACATCTGAGCAACACGGTCTGGAGTATCAACAATATCGGTGCGGCAAGGATCATCACCGAGAGCTTCGATAATATCCCTGATTGCATTGCGGATTTTGCTGAGATTTTCTTCACTTAAATGTCTTGTTTCGTGCTGCATGAGACAATCTTACTCTAAATGACGCTTTAATTCAATCATTACCATTTTTATGCAATTGATTATAAATGAACACTTATTGAATTTCTGAATATCTAGAACTGAATGATTTCTTCGTACACTTCGATTGCAAACTGATCAGTCATTCCCGAAATAAATTCGATGACACATTTCTGGTAAATTTCTTCCTCAGTAATATCGAATACCTGCTTTGTATCGTAGCGGTAAATGTGCTTGCGGTCTTTCTGCATCAAAGGCATATAGTTTGTATATTTAACAAGCCAGTTTTCAAATTCAACACAGAGTTTAGGAAAATTCTTCAAGGCAGAATTTATACGGCCGTTTACTGCATACATCTGTGAATGCATAAGTGTACGGTAAATTGTTTCGATTACAATTTTTGCATAATTCATAAATTCCTGGAGGCGCCAGTGATTATAAATTTTTGCAAAACTGAATTTCTTAAGCTCCAGTATGAATTTGAAATACTCATCACTAAAGCAAAGACCCTTTTCAGGTGAGCTCTGTTCACACATATCCACAATTAAATCGTTAATCAGAACAGTTGTGTTTACAGCCTTACCACTTCTGAAAGCATTTTTTCCTTTACCTTCAAATCCTAAAGTAGAACCGACAATTTCTCGAAGCTGACGGTAAGCACCCATATCAAGAATATGATAAGCCCTGGCATCTTCAATATCGCGGCCAAGGTAAGCAACTTTATCAGCAACCTTTACTACACAGCCTTCCCATGTGTATGGCTGAATAATTCCAGGGCGCTTAATCGAATAAAGGTCAAGATTATCGCTTCGAGGTTTAATACCCTGCTGGTCAATTTCACCGCAGTGGCAGATAAGTCCATCGCGAACTGCATATGTTAAATCCAAAGGTTTATGATAACCATTTGGGTCTGGTAAAGTCTCAATGTGATCTGCAAAGAAAAGACTGTTTCGTTCATGCCAGAATTTTTTAGGCGCATTCATTCCTTCCTTCTGAATCAAAAGGGAATTTAAACAGTCCTCACCATGATGTCCAAATGGTGCATGTCCGATATCGTGTCCTGTGGCAATTGCCATTGTAAGCTGATCATTTAACCCAAGGTATTTTGCAACCGTACTTGCAACAGAAGCAACATGCTGAACATGTTCCATGCGGGTACAAATGTGATCATTGTGAGGTGCAAAGAAAACCTGAGTCTTGTGCTTTAAACGGCGGTAAGCCTGACTGTGAAGAAGACGTGTATAATCACGTTCAAATTCTGAGCGGATGTCATTTCCACGGTCGTAAAGCTTAGACTGACGGGCGATACAATTCTGCCAGGCAGGATTTGATGAATTACAGGCAAGTCCCTTGAATGAATCTTTCATAACTTTCCTTGAGATAATTTATTTAGAAGGAATTTTCTTTATTTTGCAACGCCGTTAATAATCTGGGCAATCTGTGCCAAAGCGTGTTTATATTCTCTTTCTTTTTCGCTTGGACCTGCACTGACAGCAGAAACTGCCTTTTCTGCACAGTTAGATTCAAGCCGTGAACGGCTTTCGAAAAGCTCGATGATATTTGCAACACGGCGTTCGATAATCAAAAGATTGAATGGTTTCTGAATTACATCAATTACACCATAATCATAAGCGCGTTCAACAACATAATCAGTTGTCTCTGTAGTTATAATAAAGAGAGGAATCTTCTTCATGATTTCTTTATTTTCAAGTTCAGAAAGAACAGAGAAACCATCCATTTCTGGCATGATGATATCAAGGAAGATTGCAGCTATATCGTCCTGGTTAGCCATAATCTTTTCAAGACCTTCCCAGCCGTCTTCAGCTTCAAGAACATCATATTTTTTAGAAAAGGCTTCACCTAAAATTGTTCTGTTTAATTCAACATCGTCGATAATGATAATCTTTTTTTTCTGTTGTGCCATAGATATCTCCTTATTGAATTACTTTTTTTAAATATCGCTATAATCAATATAGATAGAATTAAGCAAGCTGTGAAACAAAAGCTTCAATTTCTTCACCAGCAGCTACAGCTACAGGAAGGAATTCCTTTGCTTTTGCAAAATCTTTTTCACGAATTGCCTTAACTACTTCACAGCATGCATCATAAAGCTTTGCAAACCCCATGTTTCCTGCATAACCCTTTAAAGTATGGGCAGTCATTTCCATTTCTGACCAATTATCATCGTTTGCAGTAGCTTTAAGTTTAAGCCAGTTTTCATCACCAGGAAATTTTCTTACAAACTTCTCAAGAAGAGCCATATTGCCAGAGAAACGTTTTACAGTTTCATCACGATTAGGAATAATTGTTTCAAAAATATCGTCAAAAGTCATAGCACTTTTATGATATAACGGTTTATTGATTTTATCAACTTAAATTCCCTCATTTTAGGAATATTTGAGGCCGTCACATAATTGCAGTTTTCATGCACTCTGTAATTATGATTTAAGTTGTAAACTTAGAGGAACGTTTCTGCACATTTTTAATAAAAAATGCAAGGTCCATTGCATATTCCGAATCAATATATTCAGCAGGATAATGAAGCTGCACAGTTTCAGATTTTCCTGTGTCGATTTTGCGGGAAATTGCACCGTTAAACGAAATAATATCCTGAGCCGCAAAAATCATTCGGTCCATTTTGCGCTGTGTAAAAAGTTCTGCAATAAACTGCAGCTGGACTTTTTCAATTTCCTTATGTTCCCTGCAGTCAGAAGGAATTTTGTGAGATACCATATATTTATAGAAGAGAACAAAAAATTCCGAAGCCTTGATATGAAGTGCATGCAATATTGTATTAAACCATGGAACTGCTCGTCCGTCGTTGTAAAACACATTGCAGGCTGTTGCAATTCCGTTACACTTTTTAATGTCTTCATTTGAAAACTTGTCTGTATGAATAATATGGTAAGGCGGATGTTTTTCCCATACCAGGTTCAGGCTTTCTGCCCTGTCATGTAAATCAGTACCCGGTAAAACCGACAGGCAGAAAAGCTCAAGGTTGTTAGGATACTGACTGATTGCAAAGTCCACACTGTTTTTAAATCCCTGCAGGCTGTCACCAGGAAGACCGTAAATTACATCAAGGCCAAAAACCGCGCCTTCCTGGTTTAAACATTTGATGCCTTTTAAGAACGCAGCTTTGTTGAATGGTCTGTTTACAAGGTTTAAAACATTGGGATCGGCGCTCTGAAGTCCAATCTGCAGGCTGCAGGGAATCTTTGTAAAAGCATGAGCCAGCTGACGGTCAATAAACTCTGCTCGAGCTTCGAAGTAATAGAATGTATCCGGAGTTTTCTTTGCAATTTTATTTATCAGTTCCATGGCACGATTTTTGTTTGCATTGTAGGTAGGATCCAGTACAAAAACCTGAGGAACCTTTTTTTTTGCAAAAAGCTCAAGTTCTTTTTCAATACGCTCCATAGGGAACATCCGAACTTTCTTTTCGCCTTTAGATTCATAACAATAGGAGCATTTAAACGGACAGCCTCGGGCAAGTTCCCAAAGCGCACCTTCAAACTCAGACGGATCCAGTGTTCCGTCAAGATAAGGCGATTCAAGATTCTGGTAGTCATATTCTTTTTCGGTGTTGGAATTTTTATCGCCTTGCACCTGTGAAGCTTTACCTGTAATAAGCTCGTAAATAAGTAAAGGAATTTTATATTCCCCTTCTCCAGAACAAATTTTATCAAAATCCTTAAAGCTTGCAGGATCTGCCGTAACCTCTGGCCCACCGCAAAGAGTCTTAATACCATTGCTCTTTAAAATTGCAGCAGTTTTTTCAAGAACCGTTCTGTTCCATACAAACACAGAAAAAGCAACAATTGAAGGCTTTAAAGCCATAAGCTTCTGAGCCATATAAGAAGCACCATCTTCTTCAGTACAGGAATTTTTTATATATTCAGAATCTTCTTTATTAAAAGGAACTAAATGAACATCCGTAATGTCCTTTGTCAAAGGATCATGCTTTACACTTGAAGCAACACATGCAGCCCCCAAAGGAAGCGCCTGAGGCGATTTTTCTATGAGAAGAGTTGTAAAAATGATTTTTATTTTTTCTGACATTATGTTCCTTTTTATAATTGTATATGAAAGTCAGGTAAAATTCCACATAGACAAAAAAAGCAGCAACCCAAAAGGAGTAAACGGTTGCTGCTTTCCCGGAGGTTATAGCTATCATTTTTTAATTTCCATTTTATTTACATTAAAACAACAACCGGGTTACAAAATAGTTACAATTATTCTGAAAAAAAATTACAATTCGAATTTACAGTTAACACCAATAATAAAGCGAGGAATTACACTGATAACATAAACTGCTTTATAAGCATCTGCATATCCTTCAATATTTTTGAATGCAAAGTGCCAGTCAGCACCAAATGTCAATCCAGCTTTACCTACACCCCAGTCCCACATATAGCTCTGATAAGCAGCCTTTAAATAAAGAACTGGCGCAACATAACCAAATTCATATCCAGCACCAAGAGCAAAATCCCAGTTTAAATATTTAACATCACCATAAAAGACGATATCATTATTGAAACCTTCAGAAACTGCAATACCACCACCAAGTCCAAATGTGTCATTGAACATATAATTGTAAGTACCAGATTCAGTAATACCAACAGCAATTGCTCCACCAGTTATTTCAGCTGTAATCAAATGAAATCCTGAAGAACTGTTTTCTTTTGCAAAAGAACTCATTGAACCAGCAACCAGCAATGCAAGAACTATACTAAAAACTTTTTTCATAAATCATCTCCTGTTAAAAAAAGTAAGTTTATTATAATAAAAATTATGTATCTTGCTCAACTAATTTGTAATCCCAGTTATGCTTTGGGTACCGTCCTTTCATTTCTTTGCAGATATCAGGCCAGGTGGTGACCCAGAAGTTATCCAAATCCTCAGTAATCTGAAGTGGACGAGATGCTGGTGATAGAAGCTTTAAGAGAACTTTTTTTCCGCAGATTTCTGGTGTAGTAAAGCAGCCGAATATCCGTTGTATGATAATTTCAATCACAGGCTTTATTACCATATTTTCATCTGAACCAGAAACTTCATATTTAACTTTTGCTTTTGTTTTGTTAGGAAGAATTAAAAGTTCCGGTACTTTTTCATCAACTGTACTTCCTTCAAGATACCAGTAAAGGGCATTATATAAAATCTCCGGAGTAAGCTTTGACACTCCCTGCATAAATGGACTAAGCCATTCCTTTACTTCATAAGTAAGTTTTGATTCAAAGTCCGCAATTGATTCACCTTTAACATTCTGCCTGTAAAATTTTACCCGCAGAATAAACTTTTTAAGTTTATCATCAATAGGGAGAACCTCAAAGCCTTTTGTCTCAACTTCATTTATCCAGGCATTCAATAAATCATCTTTACCAGAAACAAGTTTTTTACTAGCTATAACAAGCTGACCAAAACAGAGGTTTTCAAATTTCAAAATTTTACCATCTTCAAAAATGCATACAGTTTTTTTCTCAAGTCTGTTCTTCAAAAATTCTTCTACAAGGGAATTTTCGATAGATTCATATTCAAAGATTGTGGCATAACTTGTTCCAGCCATTGTATCTGTTGCTACAATCCACTGCGGTCCATTGTTAACAGGATTTTTTAATACACCTTTTCTTCCGCTTGCAAGCTGATATATGGATTTTTCATCTCCTGGTTCGCTAATGCGTCGGGCAAGGCGGTCAGGAAAACCTTCAAGTATTAAAAGCTGTGAAGGAAGAGTTTTTTCATCTAGGCTAAAGTCCGGGCATTTACTTAGTCTTGATTCAATTTCATTTAAGAAGCGGTTTTGGATTTCTTTTGAACTTTGGGCATACTGTGAATATTTTATTAAAAGAGATTTTATTTGGGAAAATCTTTTAAGCCCTGCACTTAATACAATACCTGAAAGCCGTGGGTCTAAAGCAAAGGTTAAAGAAGCACGTCCTCTGGCAGTAATAGAGCCATCAGTGTTTATTAAGCCCAGTGTCTTTAAAAGACTTAAAGCCTGATTCCAGCTTGAAGCATTTGGTTTATCAAGAAAATCCATTTTGGAAAGATCTGTAATTCCATGTTCAGAACATTCAAGTACAAGCGAACTTAAATCGGTACGGAGAATTTCAGGGCTCATATTTTTTATACGAGGTTCAATGCTGTTCCATAGTCTGATACATCGTCCTTTCTGAACTCGTCCAGCACGTCCCTTTCTTTGTTCGGCTGAAAATTCAGTTTCAGTTTCTGTAAAAAGATTAGTCATACCAGTGGCGGTATTAATGCGGTTCACACGGGCAAGACCTGAGTCAATTACAGATGTAATACCAGGAACGGTAAGAGATGTTTCTGCAATAGATGATGAAAGTATTACTCTGTCTGTACCACAAGCCTGAGGACTAAGAACTTTTTTTTGTTCATCAATTGTAATGCTGGAGTGAAGGATTAAAAGTTCTGTATCACTTGGGAGAACTTCTTTTAGATTTTGTTCAACCTTACGGATGCTAGAAATTCCAGGTAAAAAAACTAAAATACTTCTAGAGTCATTTCCTTGTGTTTTTATTTTCAACTCATTAAGTACCGCTTCTTCTACCGAAGATTTTGGATCATAAATTACTTCCACAGGAAAACTGGATCCTGGAACTTTTTTTACACTGACATTGTTCCCAAGATAATCTTTAAGTTTTTCCATGTCCATAGTAGCTGACATGATAATAACAAAAAGATCGTCACGAGCCTCAAGTGTTTCTTTTAAAAATGCCAGAGCCATATCAGTGTTGACTGAGCGTTCATGAAATTCATCCAGTACCACCACATTGTAACCTTCTAAAAAAGGATCTGACTGCAGCATACGAACAAGAATTGCTTCTGTAACGACTTCGAGCTTTGTATTCTGGCCTGTTTTATTTTCAAGATGAATTTTATAACCAACAGACTGTCCCACTTCTTCATTGCAAAGATAAGCAAGCCGGTTTGCAACACCAAGGACAGCAATACGGCGAGGTTCTGTCATTAAAATTTTTCCGCTTAAGGAATTTTCATCTTCCGTAAAAGTATCCATAAGCGCAAGCGGCAGCACTGTAGATTTACCTGCTGCAGTTTCTGCACTGAGAATGAGAGTGTGACCTTTAGAAGATTTTAAATCAGAAATTATTTCTGAAAGATAAGGTGTTATCGGGAATGACGGATATTCGTGCATTCCTTCATTTTAGCGGGTGACAGTAAAAATTAAAATCCCTTGATGCTGAAATTTCCAGCTTTATCCATAATCATGTTTACCTGAGCAATATATTCATAACCTGAAATATTTATTTTGTATAAATATGAAAATGGAATATCTTTATTATTTTTAAACAGATAAAAAGGAAGTTTCTTTTTTAGCTTCTCAGCCTTTTGAATCTGTATTTCTGAATAATTCAGTGTTTCTGGAAAATTATCTCGAACAGATGTTATATTATCATGAGATTTGGAATACTTTCCATCAGATGCAACAAAAGATTTCCATACTGGATCATCAGTAAAATAATAATACATAAAAGCATTCAACACAGCTTTTGGATCTTTTCTATCTACAATACCATTTACTGCTGTAACCCTTACAAAATCCACATCAAAATTAATATTAAGACTATCTTCACACTCAAAATTATCTTTAATGATTTTAATCAGATTAAGATTATTTACTCCGCTGATTGCAACTTGTCCGCCTGTAATTTCTTCTCTGATTACCGCAGATAGAATCGCAATACCATCCATCTCAAGAAGAATCTCCTTCCTAATATTTTCTCTTGTAAGTTTTGCAAATATCTGAGTTCCTTCATCATCAAGAGTAAAATTGATATTTGGATAACCAAACATATCCTGTGCGAGCTTAAAGTTTTGTATGTGAGTTCCATCCAGCTGCACATTTTTTTCAACAAGAACAGTTGTTTCTTTCATTCCTTTTAAAATTCTGATAGCTTCAAAACCTTCAGGAACACTCTGATTTTCTAAATCAATATAAGGACCGTCATAGACAAGACGAAATTTAAGAGAGGATTTATCTCTAGCAAAACCAGAAAAAACAAATAATGATGTCACAATTAATAAAAATAATTTTTTCATGACATCATTATAATTAAGCAAAAATATTGTTTCAATTAATAAGTGAAAGAAGATTTTCTTTTTGCTGATATCCAACTGAGGAATTAGTGACTTTTCCATTTTTGAATACAGCAACAAAAGGAATGCTCATTACATTAAACTGTGTTGCAAGTTCCATTTCTTCATCCACATTGATCTTACATACTTTGATTTCTGGATGTTCCTCTGCAATCTCTTTAATAAGTGGCGAAAGCATCTGGCATGGTCCGCACCATGTTGCCCAGAAATCTACCAGAACAGGTTTGTCACTGTTAAGGACTTCCGCTTCAAAATTAGCTTTTGTTACTGTTACTTCAGCCATTGGTTTCTCCTTCGTTTTATAATCCGCACTATTTGCAAAGCTGGCTATAGGTCTGTGCCTTTATTTTAATATACGAAGTAATAGTCGGAAAGACAAGGGAAATAGTTCCATCGCTAAACAGCAATGTTGGCTCAACAAAAAAGCCCGCAGTTACCTGCGAGCTTTTTCATTCTTAACCTATGCTACTTTGATTAGCGGAGGAGTGAAAGAACGTTCTGTGAGCTCTGGTTTGCCTGAGCCAACATTGCAGTTCCGGCCTGTGAAAGAACCTGGTTCTTTGTGAAGTCAACCATTTCTTCAGCCATGTCTGTATCACGGATACGTGATTCAGAAGCCTGGAGGTTTTCAGCACCGATGTCCAAACCAACAACAGTCTTTTCGAGACGGTTCTGGTAAGCACCGAGGTCAGCGCGCTGTTTGTTGATCTTTTTAAGTGCTTCATCGAGAGTTCCGATTGCGCGGTTAGCGTCATCTGGAGCTGCAAGTGAAAGTTTAGATTCATCACCAAGATTCTTCAATCCAAGTGCTGTAGCAGACATTGTTCCAATGTATACCTGTGTTCTCTGATCCATGTTAGCACCAATGTGGAACCACATAGAACCTGTAACAGCGTTTTCACCTGTAGGGCGAGCAAAACGTCCTGTAAGCATGTTCATACCGTTGAACTGTGCTGCAGAAGCGATGCGGTCTACTTCATCGATCAAAGATGAAACTTCAACCTGGATCTGCATACGGTCTTCGTCTGAATAAATACCGTTTGATGACTGAACTGCAAGTTCGCGGATACGATGAATGATGTCAGTTGTTTCCTGCAAATAACCTTCAGTTGTCTGAATGAAAGAAATACCGTTTTCTGCGTTTTCAGAAGCCTGGTTCAAACCGCGGATCTGGGCACGCATTTTTTCAGAAACAGCAAGTCCTGAAGCATCATCGCCAGCACGGTTAATTCTCATTCCTGATGAGAGTTTTTCCATGTTTTTCTGATTGTTAAGGTCTGTAAGACCCTGTGAACGCTGTGCAAACATTGCACTCATGTTGTGATTGATAACCATAATGGATCTCCTTAAAATCTTTGATCAAATTGTTTTTAATCTCAATCTGGTCCTTGTAAGATTTGGTAGTTTTAAGTATCAAACCTCGCAAGGACACTAGTCCAAGTGGGGTTTTACCACCCGTTACTTTATTTTCGGAAATCCATAAATTAAGTTTAGCAGATTTTATTAAATTTTTTCATGAATTTTCAGTGTTTGTCAGTAAAAATTCCTTATAAACACATAAAAAAGGGCCGTCCTTTAAGAAGCTTTTATAACTTCCTGGACAGCCCTGTTATCTTTGTTATGTTGATTTAGTTGATTTTTGCATCAAACTGTTCAACAATTTTCCCGCTTAAACCTGTGTATGTAAGTGGAGTTGCAGCAAGAAGTCTTGCCTTTACTTCATCGCTTACTTCAAGATTTTTTGCAAGATTGTGGAAGTCTTCGATTGTAACTTTCTTACCCCGTGTAATTTCCTTAAGACGTTCATAAGGCTTATCAACATTGCTCATGCGAAGAAGATTCTGATATGCTTCTGCAAGAACTTCTGGTGTTGTTTCAAGAGCTTCTGTGATTTTTGCAGCATTAACTTCGATTTTTCCGAGACCTTTTTGAAGTGAAGCATATCCGATCATTGAGTGAGCAAATGCACAACCCATGTTGCGTTCTACAGTTGAGTCTGTAAGGTCACGCTGGAGACGGCTGATACAAAGCTTTCTTACAAAGAATTCGAACATTGCATTCGCCATTCCGAAGTTTCCTTCAGCATTTTCAAAGTCGATTGGATTTACTTTGTGTGGCATTGCGCTTGATCCGATTTCCCCTGCAACTGTACGCTGCTTAATCCATCCGTCAGAAATGTAACGCCATGTATCCATTGCAAAATCTGTAAGGATATTGTTGATTCTCTTTACGCCGTCAAATACGCGCAGGTATGAATCGTGTGGTTCAATCTGAGCTGTAATTGGATTGAATCGAACCTTGAGCGGCTTTGTATGCATGTATTCATTATCAAGAGGTGTGATTTCTGCGTTGAAAGAATTGATAAGCTGGTGGCTAAAGTTGATCCAGTCAAATTCAGGGAATACAAAGTTGTGTGCGTTGAATCCACCAGTTGCACCGTTAAGCTTAAGAAGAATATCGATGTTTCCAAGCTGAGTAAGTTCTTCTTTCATGCGGTTTACGAAAACTAAAACTTCTTTACCGAAAGTTGTTGGTGTTGCAGGCTGTCCGTGTGTGCGGGCAAGCATTGAAAGATCTTTGTGTTCTACTGCAAGTTTATAAAGCTTTTCATAGATTGAAAGAATTTCTGGAACTACAACATTGTTTACAGCATCACGGATCATAAGTCCGTAAGAGATATTGTTAATATCTTCTGAGGTCAAAGCAAAGTGAACGTATTCCAGGATTTCATCCATTCCCATTTCTTTGATCTTTCTTTTGATGAAGTATTCAATGGCCTTTACATCGTGGTTTGTAGCAGGAGTTCCATCATAACCAGTTGTTTCAAATGCCTTGATGATTGCAGCATCATCTTCTGTGATTTCGATGATAGAACGGAGTTTTGCAGTATCAACTGCTGATTTTACTCTGCCTTTAAGCATTGGAGTTTCAAGAAGCTTAATAAGATAGTTGATTTCTGTATAAATACGATATCTCATTAAAGCCATTTCGCTGAAATATCCCTTAAGACACTTTGTCTTTCCTTCATAGCGACCGTCGATAGGTGAAACACTAGTCAATGCCATAATTAACCTCTGATAAAAATGATGTAGTATTATACAGAATTTTTGAACTCTTGTCATTTAGTCTATATAAGATGGGGAATTTTTATTTTCCTCATTTATTCTTCTATATAAATAACTTTCACCCAAAATTCCCTTTATCATGTAAAAATTGTTTAATTTATAGAAACTTTTTCATAAATTCAGTACTTTGGGCATACGATTTTAATTGAAAAGTCAGTTAGTTGATTTTATAATCTAACTAGCTAGTAAAAAACTATAAGAGAGGAATTTCATGAAGTACGGTTATTTTGACGACGAAAAACGTGAATATGTCGTTACAAATCCACAGACTCCAAACCCATGGGTAAACTATCTTGGTTCACCATTGTATGGTGCAATCATTTCAAATAACGCTGGTGGTTACAGCTTTGCAAAATCAGGTGCAAACGGTCGTATCTTAAGATACGTATTCAACAACTTTGACCAGCCAGGACGCTACATTTACCTTCGGGATAACGAAAGCAAGGATTACTGGTCAGCATCATGGCAGCCAGTTGGAAAAGATCTCAAGGATTACAAAAGCGAATGTCACCACGGAACAGCTTACACAAACATCATGGCTGACTATTCCGGAATTCATTCTGAAGCTTTGTACTACGTTCCACTTGATTGTGAACACGAAGTATGGAACTTTAAAGTAACAAACACTTCTGACAAAAAACGCAGTCTTACTGTTACAGGCTATGCTGAATTTACAAATAACTGCAACTATGAACAGGATCAGGTAAACCTTCAGTATTCCCTCTTCATCGGACGCACAAAATTTGTTGAAAACAGAATCGTTGATACAGTACACGGAAACCTTGAAGGACTTACATACGAAGTTGACAACAAGACTTCAACAGACAGAGTATTCGCTCTTGTAGGTTCAAAAGTTTCTTCATACTGCGGAGACAAAAAGGGCTTCCTTGGTGAATACCACACATACAAAGATCCAGTTGGCGTTATAAACGGCGATCTTGGAAACATTACAAGCTACAACGAAAATGCCTGTGGTGCTCTTTCTACAGTAGTTGAATTGAACCCTGGCGAAACAAAAGAAATGGCTTTCGTTCTTACAATGCAGCAGAACGAAGCAGTAGAAAAAATCCTTGCAGGTTACAAAGACTTGAGCGCTGTATGTAAAGCAGAAGTTGCTTCTCTCATAAAACAGTGGCACGGAAGATTCGAACACTTCCAGGTTAAAACACCAAGCGAACACTTCAACACAATGATCAACACATGGAACGCTTACAACTGTTTCATGACATTCACATGGAGCCGCGCAGCTTCTTACATTTACTGTGGTCTTCGAAACGGATACGGATACCGCGACACAGTTCAGGACATTCAGGGTGTTATTCATCTTGAACCGGAAATGGCTGTAGAAAAAATCCGTTTCATGCTTTCAGCACAGGTAAACAATGGTGGTGGACTTCCACTTGTTAAGTTTACTCACAATGCTGGTCACGAAGATACACCAGATGATGCTTCATACGTTCAGGAAACAGGTCACCCACATTACCGCGCAGACGATGCACTCTGGCTCTTCCCTACAGTTTACAAATACGTTGCAGAAACAGGAAACGTTGCATTCCTTGACGAAGTAATTCCTTACGCAAACAAAGAAGAAGGAACTGTATACGATCACCTTCAGCGTGCAATCAAGTTCTCAATGGATCACTTAGGTCCACACGGAATTCCAGCAGGTCTCTATGCTGACTGGAACGACTGTTTAAGACTTGGTGCAAACGGTGAATCATCATTCGTTGCCTTTCAGTTCTATCTTGCAATGACAATTCTTCGTGAATTTGCAGAATACAAAAAAGATACTTCTTACGTTTCATACTTGAACGAAGAACAGAAAAAGCTTGGTGAAAAAATCCAGAAGCTCTGCTGGAACGAAGACCGCTTTATCCGCGGCTTTACAGAACGCGGCGAAGTTATCGGAAACAGAAACGACCCGGAAGCAAACATGTGGCTCAACCCACAGAGCTGGGCAGTTATCTCAGGTCTTGCAACAGACCAGCAGGCTGACCTTGCTCTTGGAATGGTTAACAAACAGCTTAACACAGACTTTGGTCTTGTTCTTATGGATCCACCATATCAGAAGCACGCATTCGACGGCGCTCTTGCTGTAATCTACAATCAGGGTGTTAAAGAAAATGCAGGTATCTTCTCTCAGTCACAGGGATGGATCATCTTAGCTGAAGCCCTCAAAGGTCACGGAAACACAGCATTCCAGTACTTTATGGAAAATGCTCCGGCTAGCCAGAACGACAAAGCAGAAATCCGTAAGCTTGAACCATATTGTTACGGTCAGTTCACAGAAGGAAAAGCTTCTCCACACTTCGGCCGCTCACATGTACACTGGCTTACAGGTACAGCATCTACTGTAATGGTAGGATGTGTTGAAGGAATCATGGGAATGAGACCAGACTTAAACGGTCTTAAGGTAGCTCCATCAATTCCTGCAGAATGGGATGGATTTGAAATTGAAAAAGATTTCCGTGGATGTCACCTGCACATCACAGTAAAAAATCCAGATCACGTTCAAAGTGGATGTAAAGAACTTACAGTTGACGGAAAGAAGATGGAATCAAATTACATTCCTTCTTCTATTCTCGGAAAGACTGCAGAAGTTGTTCTTGTAATGTAACGATTTGTCCGTGAGAGTGTGAAATTTATTCTGTAAATACAGTAGGCTGCGGTAAAAAAGTTTAGTGCGAGTTTCTCCCTTGCAGCTGACAGCTACTGTTTATGTTTCGAATATAAAATACACTTATTTTTTTCACGAGTCAAAAATTTTAAAGACAACTTGCCCATAAAAAGCAGGTTGTCTTTTTTTTATGAGGATTAGTCCGACAACTCCTTTAGTAATTCTTCTGCTAATGATTCAAGCTGAGCAACAACTTCCTGGGTAACTGCAATTTTTATTGTAACTTTATTGTCCAGAATTTTTACGTCTTTTAGTGAAGACAGCATATCACTCATTTTTTTAGCCGCTGCCGGTAACCATGAACCGTTTTCAATTAAGGCAATTGTACGTTTCTGATAGTTGCGTTCAGAAAGGTGTGAAATAAATTCCCTCATTTTTGGAAACACTTCTCCGCTATATGTTGTAGTTGCAAGAACAAGTTTTCCGTAGCGGAATGCATCTTCAATTGATTCGTAAGTGTCTTCTCGTGCAAGATCTGCAATGGCAACTTTAGGACATCCTTTATCTTTTAGAATTTGTGCAAGTTTTTCTGCTGCCTTTTTTGTATGTCCGTAAACTGAAGTATAGGCTATAAAAACACCTTCTGATTCTACATCATAATTTGTCCAGATATTATAGTAGTTTAGATATGTATCAATATCTGAATCAAGAACTGGTCCATGAAGAGGACAGATTTTTTCTATTGAAAGTGCAGCGGTTTTTTTTAAGACAGATTGTGCATTTGCTCCAAATTTTCCTACTATCCCAAAATAGTAGCGGCGTGCTTCACATGGCCAGCCTTCAGGATCTTCTATATCATTTGCACCGAACTTTCCGAAGGCATCAGCACTAAACAGAATTTTTTCTGTTGATTCATAAGTCATCATTACTTCAGGCCAGTGAACATTAGGGGCAGAAATGAAATTCAATTCATGTTTTCCAAGTTCTATTTTGAATCCTTCTGAAACAATAATCTGACGGTCAGCATAATCTGTGTTAAACATATTTTTCATAATGGTAAAAGCCATTTTTGATGCGGCGATTTTTGCTGAAGGATATTTTTCCATGAAAGCCTGAATGTTTGCAGAATGATCCATTTCCATGTGCTGTACAATCAGATATTCTGGATTTTTTCCTGCAAGAACAATTTCAATATTTTTTAACCATTCCTCACCAAATTTCTGATCTACACTGTCCATTACAGCAATTTTGTCATCAAGAATTACATAGGAGTTATATGCCATTCCCATAGGAACTTCAAACTGTCCTTCAAATAAATCAATTTCGTGATCGTTTACACCTACATATTTTATTGAGTCTGAAATTTTCATTAATTTCCTCCATTTATTTTATTTTATTTGAGATACAATCTAATTTCAATGCAATATAATCAGGTTTTAAAAAAAGAAAACAATATTTATTTTTATGATTTTTATGATTATAAACAGATTCATTAATATGAATTTTTAAGAAATACATCGAGTCAAGGCACGCTAACGCTTAAAGCCTTGACTTCGCCGTTTTTAGGGTTTGTAATAAACCCTAAATAAAAGTAGATACTATAAGCTAGTTGTGATAAAATATATTCAGAAATTAATTAGAAAATTGAAGGAGTAATAATTATGAAATACATTTTATTATTTATTGTCTGCTATTTTACAAATTTAATGGAAGTTTACCATATACAGGGTTGTCTAAAAGAACAGAGAACTCAAAAATGGTGGGAAGATGGACTTAATAAACTTCATGGCTGTACTAATATAAGGGAAAAAAATCCTGCGGCATGGAAATATGAAAAAAACAGCTGGATTCCCTGTTTGATTGCACATGCATTTGAATGGGCATTCCTTTCAATTCTGCCCTTAGCCGTTTACGGATATTGCAAATTCGGATTCAGTAATACTGCTTTCTGGTGGACTTTTATTTTTACTTTCTTTGCTAATGTGATTCTGCATTATGTAATTGATATTTTAAGAACACATGTCAAGAAAATCACATGGTTTGTAGATCAGCTGCTTCATTGCTTTCAGGTTATTATAATGGTTGCTATTCTTGGCAGTTTCTAGAATTTAATTAGAGAGTGTGAAATTTATTCTGTAAATTCAGTAGGCTGGCTTTTTTTATGAGGATTAGTCTGGCAAACGGCCGACCTGCATAATGCACATTTCACCGTAGACTCTGCTCCAGTCTCTGTGATTGCTTGGGAAAACACTTCTTTAGGAAATGCCGCATTGATTGCTTCCTTGATTCCTGTGAGTCCATCGGCACAGACCGGTGAAGTCAGCCCAATGAACAAGCCCGAGCAAGTTCATTGGGATTTTGCACAAATTATACTGATTTTATAAGGGGATTTTGCATATTTTTGCTTGATTTCCTACGGGGATTTTGTATAATTTAAGGTATGGAAACATTCAAAAGGAAAATCTGGGATAAGTTTAAGGCGTGGAAAGAAGAGTCTGACGGACATACAGCTCTGCTTGTGGAGGGGGCTAGACGAATTGGAAAATCTACTGCTGTTGAAGAATTTGCTAAAAGGGAATACGAATCCTATATCCTGATTGATTTTGCATTTGCATCTCAGAATATCAAAAATCTTTTTAATGACCTTTCTGATTTGAATTCATTTTTCAGGCTGCTTCAGTATTACACCGGCAAAGACCTTAAGGAACGCAAATCTCTAATTATTTTTGATGAGGTTCAACTTTTTCCTTTGGCCCGTCAGGCTATTAAACTTCTGGTTAAAGATCATCGTTATGATTATATGGAAACGGGTTCTCTTCTTTCTATTAAGGAAAATGTAAAAGATATCCTTATTCCAAGTGAAGAGCGGCCGATTCAGATGTACCCGATGGATTATGAAGAGTTCTGCTGGGCTATTGGGCAGACTAATGCTTTTGAAATGGGACGTACTATCTGGCAGGAAAAGAAGTCTCTAGGTGATGATGTAAACCGGGACCTGATGAGAAAGTTCCGGCTTTATATGATTGTTGGTGGAATGCCGCAGGCTGTTGAAGCATTTCTGACAACTAACAATTTTACGCAGATTGATCTGGTAAAACGCGATATTCTAAAGCTTTATGAAAATGATTTTATGAAGTTTGATTCTACAGGCCGTGCCTCTTTGCTTTTTGACCATATTCCGGCTGAGCTTCAAAAGAATGCCTCGCGCTATCAGGTTTCGAGTGTAATAGAAAATGCAAGGGCTAGTACTATGCTTGAACGCATTGCAAAGCTTCAGGATTCTAAAACTGTGAATGTTGCTTATCATGCTAATGCGCCGGAAGCGGGGCTTTCTCAGAATATTGATTTGGAAAAGTTCAAGCTTTTTGTTTGTGATACGGGACTTTTTGTAACTCTTTGTTTTAAGGACAAGGATTTTACCGAAAATATTATTTATGAAAAACTTCTTTCTGATAAGCTTCCAGCAAATCTTGGATATGTCTATGAAAATGTAATTGCTCAGATGCTGGCTGCAAAAGGTGATGAACTCTATTATCATACTTTCCCTAGTGAAACGTCTAATCATAATTACGAGATAGACTTTGTTATTTCCCGCAAAAACAAAATCTGCCCGATTGAAGCAAAAGCCGCTGATTACCACAAACACAAATCGCTGGATATTTTTACCGAAAAATTTTCAAAACATATTGGAAACCGCTTCCTGGTTTACACAAAGGAATACCGCAAGGACACAGACATTTTCTGCATCCCCATGTATCTAGTGCCATTTATTTAATAAGGAGTAAAAAAAAATGACAACTTGTAAAGAATCAGACTGGAAATTATTTCGCGTAAAAATTGTTGAGTGGCAGGAACGCTACATGGATAAAGTGAATAAAAAATTAATAAAGCTTTTATCTGATGAAAAACTCTCGCCTTCAGAAAAATTCTGGAAAGCCGAAAAGTTGATTTTCCGCGAGAAAAAATCAGCCGGTGTAATTGTAGAAATGAGTCGCAGTATGTTCAAAATAACTCTCTTAAAACTGCTTAATGAAAAGGCTATAACCCTAGAAGATTTAGCTGAATTCAGTCCCGAATTGCAGGAAGAGATTAAAAAATTACAGGAACCTTAAACTACTCTTGGGAAAGGTGTTTTATTCAGCACGCAAAAATTTCACAATCGAAAAACAATTCTGCAACATGAGCCTTTATCAGGCCGAAGGGTATGAAGGGCAGGCGCTGAATAAACTGATTGCTCATGAGAGGTAGTATGGAAAATGAATTTCAAATCACAACCACCCGTCAAACGGGTGGTTTGCACTTAGCCTATAAGGCTAGGTTCTCAAGCTGAGACTCAACCGTACTTACGTAATATCCTTCTGCCCAGAAATGGCGGTTTCCAAACTTATATTTCAAGTTCGCATGTTTATCAAATATCATCAGACTGCTCTTGCCTTTTAAATATCCCATATATTGCTTTTCTTCTGTACTTTGGTGTAAATATAATGTGGTATTTACACAACCATTTTGTATGACTCAACGAGTCTCTTATATTTGCCATTCAGCTTTCCTCCTTGGTGTTATGCAATAGACTTGAACAATCTTATTGTACACCTTCGAGGAAAGCTTTTTTTTCTATAAGCTTTTATCTCTCACCCACATAGCGGGTAGTTTATTATGAAAATATTTCGCTTCGCTACATATTTTCACGGGCTCACGAGCCCATAAAAATTAGGGCTGCCCCATACTTTTGGGACAGGACGAGATATTACTATATAAACTCAATGCTTTATGCTATATTATGTGTATAGGGGAAAATATAAAAATGATTACTGGCGAAATCAAAAATAAAATCGATAACATTTGGCAAAAACTTTGGGCGGCTGGAATGGCCAATCCACTGACTTGTATTGAGCAGCTTTCTTATTTGATGTTTATCCGCTCGCTTGATGATATTGAGATTGAAACTGAACAGAAAGAAAATATGATGGGCATAAAAGGTAATCATATTTTTGATGGAAACCAGCAAAAACTCCGCTGGAGCAAGTTTAAGAATCTTAGCCCTGATGAAATCTTTTCTTTAATGAAAGATGAAAAGAATGGCATTTTTGCCTTCATTAAGAATATGCACGGAAATAATGAAAGTGCCTTTGCAAAGTTTATGAAGGATGCTACTTTCCAGATTCCAGCTCCACAGGTTCTTGTAAATGTAATTGCAGGACTTGATGAACTTTATGAAAACGACATTCAAGACCAGGATATGCTAGGCGATATCTACGAATATATGCTTGATAAGCTGAGCGCTTCCGGCCAGAACGGACAGTTTAGAACTCCTGCACAAATCAGAAATCTTATGGTAAATCTTATTCATCCAACTCCTGATGACTGCATTTGTGACCCTGCTTGTGGTACAGCAGGATTCCTGATTTCTGCTGCAAATTATGTTCGTGAACATAATGCAAACAAGATGAGCAATAAGCAATGGGATCATTATATGAAAGGACTTGTTACCGGTTACGATACCGATATGACAATGCTTAGAATCAGTACTATGAACCTGATGCTTCACTCAATTACAAACCCGACAGTTGAATATCAGGACGGTGTTAGTAAGGCAAATCAGATTGAAGGTCAGTATGATGTGATTCTTGCTAATCCTCCATTTACAGGAACTGTAAATGAATCGACAATCAATCCTAATTTGCTTGATGTTTGTAATACAAAGAAAACTGAACTTTTGTTCGTTGCATTATTTATTCGTATGCTTAAGAAAGGTGGTCGCTGTGCTTGTATTGTTCCTGACGGAGTTTTGTTTGGTTCATCTAATGCACATAAAGCTCTCCGCAAAGAACTTGTAGAAAATCATCAGCTTCAGGCTGTAATCAGTATGCCAAGTGGTGTATTCAAACCTTATGCCGGAGTAAGTACAGGTATTCTTGTTTTCACAAAAACGGGTGCCGGCGGAACTGATAATGTTTGGTTCTATGATATGAAAGCCGATGGATTCAGTCTTGATGATAAACGTCAGCCAGTGGATGCAAATGACATTCCAGATATCATCAAACGCTTTCACAATCTTGAAGCAGAAAAAGACCGCAAACGAACTGAACAGAGTTTCTTTGTTCCGAAATCCGAAATTGTTGCAAACAACTATGACCTTTCTATTAATAAGTACAAAGAAGTTGTTTATGAGAAAGTTGAATATCCAAAGCCATCTGTTTTGATTTCTGAAATTGAAGAATTGCAGAAAGAAATTACTTCTGATTTGTCTGAGCTAAAGAAGATGTTAAATGCGAGTTTGTAAGGGCACGAAGTGACCTTCAAACTCGGTAAGTTCGCGAAGCGAACGACATGCTGGGAGAATAATTAAGAAAAAGTGCGACACTGTAGCACCTTTTTCTACATGAAACTTGGAGAATAAACAATGGCCAAAGAACTTTTACCAAATGATACAGAATTTAAAACATGGATCTCTCAAATAAAAAAGCAAGTTCGTGGAGCTCAGATTAAGGCCAGCATAGCTGTAAATGAAGAAATGCTGGAACTTTATTGGAATATCGGTAAAGATATTTCAGAAAGAAATTTTGAGAAATCTTATGGAAGCAAGTTCTTTGAAAAAACAAGTTTGGAATTAAAGACAGAATTCCCAGACGCACAAGGCTTTTCAGAGCGAAATCTTCGTTATATGAAAAGATTCTATATGTTCTATACTGAAAAATTGCACCAAGTTGGTGCAGAATCTAGGCAAATTCGTCACCAGCTTGGTGACGAATTCAAGGACACTCTATTTACAATCCCATGGCGACATCATATAGAAATATTTACACGAGCAAAATCGATTGATGAAGCTTTGTTTTTTATTTCAAAAACAAAAGAAAACGGCTGGAGCCGTGCAATGCTCATCAATATGATGGACACAAAACTTTATGAAACCCGCGGAAATACAGTTAATAACTTTGCCCTTACACTTCCTGAAAATGAGAGCGAATGTGCAAAAGAAATACTTAAAGATGAATACAAATTTGATTTTCTTTCTATGTCTGAAAAATGAATGAGTGGAAAACGGTAATACTTGGGGATGTGTGTGGGGGAAGTCTCCCCCTCGCTCCCACTTCGTTGGTCGCTACCCCCTCTCCTAAGGGGCTAAGCCCCTTAAAAACCCCGAAAGTTTCCCGCGAGTTTTCGCAAGAAAACTCGATAGTGAGCGATAGCGAACGACCAACGCCCCCGAGTTTACACACGGATTTGTTCGCAGCTAACGCTGCTCACGGAATAATGGAGAAATGAAAGATGAAAAATGAAATGATTATTCAAAACAACATCGAAAGCAAGATTCTTTCTCTTCGTGGTAAGCAGGTGATGATTGACCGAGATTTGGCAGAACTTTACGGAGTGGAAACAAAACGACTGAATGAACAGGTCAAGCGCAATATCGAACGTTTTCCTGCAGAATTTTGTTTTCAACTAACAGCAACAGAAAAAGCCGAACTGGTCGCAAATTGCGACCGCTTCAATCCGCTCAAACATTCAACAACAGAGCCTTACGCCTTCACTGAACACGGAGTTACAATGCTTGCAGCGGTGCTTATAAGCGAAATTGTTTTGATTGACGGCTATGTGGATTTGTCTGTTTTGGAGCGATTGGCAAAGAAAAAGAACGGCGTGAACGTAACGATTTACACCGACCCAAAAACAAAACTGACCTCGCAAGACGTACAAAAGTTCAATGCGCAATATCCGACGATGACCGTGAAGCACACGACAAAAATGCACGACCGTTTTTTGATAATTGACAATGCGGTTTTGTACCATGTCGGCGCCAGTCTTAAAGATTTGGGCAAAAAGTGCTTTGCGTTCGAGATTCTTGACAGCTCGTTGATTAGTGCGATTTTTCAGAACTTGTAAGAATGGAGAATTGAAAATGGAAAATTGGAAGATAGTAAGACTGGGGGATGTGTGTGAAATACAATCAGGTGGAACACCATCTAGAAGTAAAACTGAATATTGGAAAAATGGAACTATCCCATGGGTGAAGATTGGTGATTTTTCTGGAAAATATCTAAATAAAACTACTGAACATATTACCCCAAAAGGTTTAGAAAATTCTTCTGCGAAATTATTTTCAAAAGGTACAATTCTTTATTCAATTTTTGCAACATTAGGTGAAGCAACAATTTTGAATATTGATGCAACAACGAACCAAGCAATTGCAGGTATCAAGATAAAAGATAAATCATCTATTGATATAGATTATCTCTTTGCTTATCTAAACTCATTAAAAGAAGAAGTAAATAGAATTGGCCGTGGAGTTGCACAAAACAACATCAATTTGAGTATTCTGAAATCTTTTACTGTTCCTCTTCCTCCTCTTGAAACACAAAAGCACATTGCCGCTATGCTGGACAAATGCACGGCACTCATCGCAAAGCACAAGCTCATGCTTGAAAAATACGACACTCTAATCAAATCCCGATTTATCGAGATGTTTGGAGATTTAAAACAGAATTCAAAGAATTGGCAAATAAAGAATTTTAAAGAATGCGCAAAGATAGATACCAATATGGTAAAAGACTTTGAAAAGTATGCAGATTATCCGCATATTGGAATTGATAGTATTGAAAAAGAAACAGGTAAACTTTCAGGTTATAGAACTGTAAAAGAAGATAATGTTATTAGTGGGAAATATTTATTTACTCCAGAACATATCATTTACAGTAAGATTCGTCCAAATTTGAACAAGGTCGCGATGCCAGATTTTTATGGTGTTTGCTCAGCTGATGCCTATCCAATTTTGGTTGATAAAGAAATATGTTCAAAAGAGTTCTTCACATATGTTCTTAGAAGCGATTTTTATCTTTCGTACATACTAGCCTTTAGTTCTCGTACAAACATGCCAAAGGTTAATAAAGAGCAGGTAGAAAGTTTTAATATGCCAGTTCCACCAATCGAACTCCAAAACGACTTTGCCGCTTTCGTTCAGCAAATCGACAAATCAAAATTTGCCGTGCAGAAATCGTTGGAAAAAGCTGAAACTTTGTATAAATCACTTATGCAGGAGTATTTTGGATAAAAATTATAATTTTATTTTGAAAAATTGCATATTTTTTACAAATATTTAAAATAAAATTGCATTTTAATAAAAAAACGACTATATTAGTATTATGTTAATTCAATTTTCTGCAAGAAATTTTAAATCATTTAAAGACCCTTTTACTTTGGATTTATTTACAAACAAAGAAACTGCAGTTAGTAATATAATAAAATCAAATTTTAAAAATACTTACGCCTCTGCAGTATTTTATGGTGCTAATGGCAGTGGCAAGTCAAATATTTTAAAAGCATACAATATGATGCGTAATTTAGTTTTGAATAAAGATAAAGTTATGCTTTCTACTGACCGTTTAAAAATTAATACATTTAAATTATCTACAGAATCAGAAGATGATACCTCAGCTTTTGACATATGTTTTATTTATAATAATAAAAAATTCAAATACGGTTTTGAATACGATGAGAATATTGTTTATAGTGAATATTTGTTTGTTTATGAAACTATTCAACCAACACTGATTTTTGAATATGATTTGGATGAAGACGAGGGAAAAATAAAATGTACGAAATATAAGAGTCTTTCTCAAAAAAAACACCTTAAAAATACATTGTTTTTATGGGATGTAGATAGAGAAGATATTGAAGAAGCTCATGAAGTATTAAATTGGTTTAAAGAAACAATTTATATTGAATTTTCAAATGCAAGAAATGTCAATCCTTCGTACTGGAATAATTTGACTAAACCAGATGTAAAAAATATTTTTCAAATTTTTATTCATGATGCTGATTTTGGTATAAAAGATATATATCAAGATTCTCGTCCTGTAATGGATGTTTACGACAAAATTCCTAATTTACCTAAAAACTCTATTGTCGAAGAGATAACTGTGAAAACAACCCATGCAAAACTTGATGAAAATAATAATTTTATTGGAGATGAAAAATTTAATCTATTTGACGATGAATCATTGGGTACTCAAAAATATTTTTATGCAATTGGACCGATAATTAATGCGTTAAAAAATGGTTCAACTTTATTTTTAGATGAATTAGATGCCAGTTTACATCCTATTTTGACACGAAGATTGGTTGAATTATTTAATAGTAAAGAGATAAATGGTAAAGGTGCTCAATTAATATTTACATCTCAAGATACAAATTTGCTGGATCAGACTTTGTTTGACAAAGAACAAATTTGGTTTGTAGAAAAAGACAAATATGGAGCTTCTCATTTAACAGGTTTATCTGAATACAGGGATATTAGGAAGCAGGAAAAAATTGAAGAAAAATATATAAAAGGAAAATATGGAGCTATTCCATATCTGGGAACTTTTAAATTTTAAGAGGTTTTATGGCAAGAAAAAAAAATCATACGACTATAAAATCCTTTGAACATGAAAAACGCAAACCTGAATCTAAAGATGGTCTTAAGATATTCTTAATTGCATGTGAAGGTGAATGTACGGAACCGAATTATCTATCAGGATTGGTTACTCATCAAAAGCAAATAAAGAATATTGCATCAGGTACAGAAGTTATTTTTGCACGACATACTCATTCTGATCCTCATGGTGTTTTACAGGATTTATTGGATACACCTAACCGCGAACAATATGATGAATTTTGGATAGTTATAGATCGAGATCCTGTTGAGTTAAAGGGAAAAGGTTTTGGTGGACATAGTGATGCTAATTTTTCAGAAGCGATAAAAGAGGCTGCTGATAAAAATGTGAAAGTTGCCTGTTCAAATCCTTGTTTTGAGTTATGGATTGTTTTACATTTTGAATATAGAGATACAGCTTGCACGCGAGATGACATACAAAAAAAAGCGTTAGAAAAAATAAATTCCCTCTTAGATTCAAAGCATAAACTTTCAAATGTTGATCAAATGAAATCTATAGAAAATATTTATTCTTTATTACAAGATAAGGTTTTTACAGCAAAAAAGAATGCAGAAAAATTAAAAGAAAATGATGAAAATTATCTAAATCCTTCTTCTGGGATGTTTAGATTATTATCTTCATTGATTTCAGAAGATAAAAAATAATATTTATTAAAAATTATACGCTCAAATCAAGGAGTGTATAATGAAACAATCATTAATTAAAGAAATCCAGCAGGAAATGGCTGGTGTTCTGAACAATGCTCAAAGGCAAAAACTTGATGAAGTCCTTGAGCATTGTTTTTTTTATGTGGAAGTAGTTTCTTTGGATCAAAAGTCTCTGCCACAAACAAAAGATAATTCAACTTTGAAAGATGAATTTCTTTCTGCAAAACAGGTCGAAGGTTGTTCTTTGGGGTCTATCAATTATTACAGTTCTACGCTGGATAATTTGATTAAAACTCTTGAAAAACCATTTAATCAGGTTGAAACAGAAGATTTACGCAGTTATTTGAGTGAATATCAAAAGCGTAATGATGCAACAAAGCAAACTATCGACAACATCAGGCGTATTTTATCTAGCTTTTTTACATGGTTAGAAGATGAGGATTATATTCTTAAAAGTCCTGTCCGTCGTATTCATAAAAGTAAGACTACCAAACAAGTAAAAGAAACTTATTCTGATGAAGCTCTTGAGCGTTTGCGTGATAATTGTAAGACAATTCGAGATTTAGCCATTATTGATATTATTTCATCTACAGGAATGCGTGTTGGTGAATTGGTTAAACTTAATCGAGTTGATGTAGATTTTAATAACCGGGAATGTGTTGTTCTTGGAAAAGGCTCAAAAGAACGTGTTGTATATTTTGATGCCAGAACAAAGCTACATTTACAGAATTATTTGAACAGTAGAAAAGATGAAAATCCCGCTTTATTTGTAAGTTTACTAGAACCTCACAACAGATTGGAAATTGCAGGGATTGAAATAATGCTTCGTAAACTTGGAAGAAGCCTTGAAATTAATAAAGTTCATCCTCATAAGTTCAGGCGAACATTAGCAACAAAAGCAATTGATAAAGGTATGCCGATTGAACAGGTACAAAAGCTTTTAGGACACTCAAAAATTGACACAACAATGGAATATGCCATTGTAGACCAGCAAAATGTCAAAAATTCTCATAAAAAATACCTGAGTTAAAACCTTTTCTAAACATCTCGACTAATCGCAAAATCCCGATTTATCGAGATGTTTGGTGACCCTGTCATTAATGAAAAAGATTGGGATTTAAAAACATTACCAGAACTTGGTGAATTTGGAAGAGGCGTATCAAAGCATAGACCTAGAAATGCTCCTGAATTATTAGGTGGAAAATATCCACTGATTCAAACCGGTGATGTAGCTAATGCAAATCTTTATATCACAAACTACGAATCAACTTATTCTGAAGAAGGTTTTAAACAAAGTAAAATGTGGAAAGCTGGTACTCTTTGTATAACTATTGCAGCAACTATTGCGAAGACAGCAATTCTAACGTTTGACTCTTGTTTTCCTGATAGTGTTGTTGGATTTACACCAAATGAGAAAACAAACAGTTTATTTATAAATTATTGGTTTTCCTTTTTTCAAAAAATACTTGAAGAACAAGCTCCTGCAGTAGCACAGAAAAATATTAATTTGCAAGTTTTGTCTGAGTTGAAAATAATTACACCACCTATTTCACTCCAAAACAACTTCGCTTCCTTCGTCCAGCAAATCGACAAATCAAAATTTGAAATATGGAGATATCTAAAATTTAGTGATATAATGAAAAGGATTGGATTTATATTATATGACTAACTTTGACTTTTTATTAAATTATTCCGAATTTTCTGTATTTGCCACATTAGCTAACGAAGCTGAAAAACAATATAACAAATCTACCATGTTCTGTGGTATTGCTACTCGTAAATGTATTGAACAGGCTGTTCACTGGATGTATTCAGTTGATGGGGATTTGAAAATGCCTTATGACGACAGTATTCAGGTTCTTGTTCATGACAGCGAATTTGTACAGATTGTTCCTGGTAATATTCAAAAAGATATTCAGATTGCAATCAAAGTTGGAAATCAGGCAGTTCATTCTAAAACAGAAGTAGAAAAATCTTTTGCTCTTTTAGCATTAAAAGCTTTGTTTAATTTTATGAACTGGATTGTTTATACTTATTCAGATAAGTATGAAACAAGACATTTTGATGAAGCTTTAATTCCTGTAAATAAAGCAACAATTGTAGTAAAGAAAAACACTGAAGAAATCAACAAATATAAAGATGAACTGGACGAAAAAGAAAAATCTATTGCAGAATTAAAAAAACAGCTTGCTGATTTACAGCAATCTATTGCGACTAATAAAGCAACTCCAAAAACTAACGTTCAAGTCGGCTATGAAAAAATCGATGAAAAGACTACACGAAAATTATTCATTGATGATGACTTAAAAAAGCTTGGCTGGCAGTTTGACGGTGTTATGATTCAGGAAGAATATCCTGTTCATAACATGGGAGATAAGCATTCTGATGGTTTTGTTGATTACGTTCTTTTTGGTAAAGACCATAAACCATTGGCAGTTATTGAAGCCAAGAAAACCAGTAAAGATCCTAACATTGGAAAACAGCAGGCTAAAGATTATGCAGACTGTTTGGAACGTGAGTTTGGTCGCCGTCCATTTATCTTCTATATTAACGGTTTTGATTGTAACTTCTGGGATGATTTACAGTCTCCTCCTCGCCATGTAAGTATGGTATTCAGTCAGGGAGATTTGCAAAAGCTTATTGACCGTAGAGATGTAAAAGAAGATTTAAACGGCATTCAGATTAATACTGATATTACTGGCCGCGATTATCAGATGGCCGCAATTAAGGCTGTTGTACATTCTGCCAATGAAGGATTCAGAAAGTTTCTTCTGGTTATGGCAACAGGAACCGGAAAGACAAGAACTGTAATCAGTCTTACAGATGTTTTTGCACGTGCAAATTATGCAACAAACATTCTCTTTTTGACGGACCGTATTCAGCTTGTAAAACAGGCTTATTCAAATTACAAAGAGCATCTTAAATCAATGTCGCTTTGTAATATGCTGGATTATAAATCAAGACAGAATGATAAAAATGCCCGAATTGTATTTTCAACTTATCCCACAATTCTTAATGCCATTGATACTGATAAAACTGAAGATGGAGAAAGACTTTATACTCCAGCTCATTTTGATTTAATCATTATTGATGAAGCTCATAGAAGTATTTTTAAGAAGTATCGAGCCATCTTTGATTATTTTGATGCATACCTTGTAGGGCTGACTGCTACTCCACGGGAAGAAGTTGAACGAAGTACATTTGATTTCTTTGAACTGGAACACGGAAACCCGACTTATAACTACACTTACGAAGAAGCTATAAAAGCCGGTTATTTAGTTGATTATTATCCTGTTGAAAATTCTACAACTTTTATTGATAAGGGTATTCACTTTGATGACCTGAGTGAAGAAGACCGTAAGACTATTGAAGACAACTACAAAGAAGAAGGAACTTCTGATTTTGAAGAAGCTCCACCAAGTGACATTAATAAATTTGTTTTCAATAAAGACACCGTAAAGAAAGTTATTGAAGAGCTTATGGAAAACGGAATTAAAACTGATGCCGGTGATAAGCTTGGAAAGACTATTATTTTTGCATATAACAAAAAGCATGCTCAGTTTATTGTTGATACTTTTGATGAAATGTACCCGCAATTGAAAGGTGGTTTTTGTGCAAGAATTGTTTGTGATGACAGTAAAGTTGAACAGACAATTGCAAATTTTGAAAAGCCTGACCAGAATCCTTTTATTGCTGTAAGTGTTGATATGCTTGATACTGGTGTGGACGTGCCGGAAGTTGTTAATCTTGTTTTCTTTAAGAAAGTAATGAGCAAGATTAAATTTAATCAGATGATTGGTCGCGGTACACGTCTAAGCCCTGAGCTTTCTTGTTGTGACGGAAAGAACGGCATTTATGAAGGCAAGAAATATTTTTATATTTTTGACTGGCTTAGAAACTTTGAGTTCTTCCGTGTAAATAAGGACGGTGTAAAAGGCAGCGAAACTGTAAGTCTTACTGAAAGTATTTTTATCCGCCGCGTGGAAATTATTAAGGAATTACAGGCTGCAGAATATCAGACTCCTGAATATGAGAAATACAGAAATGAGCTTGTTTCCATTGTAAACAGACAGATTCGGGAATTGAATTTGAACTTGACTAGCGTTCATCTGCATAAAAAACATGTTTTGAAATTCCAAGATATTAATGCATTTAAGAACCTTGAGGATTCTGATGTTGAAAATCTAAAAAAGCATGTAGCTCAACTTGTTTATATGGACGAGTTTGATGTTTATGCAAAGGGCTTTGATAACCTTGTTTATGGTATTGAAATTTTGAAATGCCAGAAAAAGAATTATTCTAAGCAGCAGGAACAAATTGTAAATGATGCAAATATTCTTTTGAAGAAGAAAGCAAACATTGAACAGGTAAAAACTCAAATTCCGCTTTTGACTCGTATTGTTGATGATTCATATTATCCATCGGCAAGTATTTTGGACCTGGAAGATATGAGAGTTAAGATTCGCCAGCTTATTAAGTTCCTGGTTGAAAGCAAAAAGAAGCCGATTCGATATGTTGATTATATTGATACTACTCTTTCTGTAGGTGAAGGAACTCCTGTATATACTGCAAATAATTTTGAAGCTTATCAGAAGAAAGTAAACTCTTACATTACTGAGCACCTGGATGATGAAGCAATTATTAAACTGCGCAATAATGTTCGTTTGACTCAGGATGATTATAACAAACTGAATGATGTATTTACTAAGGAACTTGGAACTTCTGAACAGTTTGAAAAGATAAGCGATGGAAAACCACTTGGTGTTTTTGTTCGCTCTATTGCAAAGATGGAACGCCAGAAAGTAAATGAACTTTTTGCAGATTTTATTTCTGAGTTTAATTTGAACATTAAGCAGATTGAGTTTGTGAAAGTGATTATTGAGAATATCATTGAACAAGGCGAAATTAATCTTGAACGCCTTGGAGATGGTAAACCACCATTTGACAGACCTGGTAAGTTCTTTAGTCTGTTTAATCCTAAAGCGCAGAATCGGTTGATTCAGATTATTCGTAGTGTGAATGAGAATGCACGAGTGGCGTAAAAAAAATTAATTAAAAAATTATTTAGTTGAAAAAATGGCATACATTGTAAAATCATCAGAAAGCTTAGAAAAATTGGAGCAGAAACTGAGACTAAAGCTTTATTATATTTGATGAATTTTACTCCTGAAAGTAATGATATATACTACTTTGTAGTTGATTTCTTTAACGATTTAACAGGAATGGATAAATATTCTACAAAGCTATGGGATTTACAGTCAAAAGGGGATAAAAATGTATTTGATTATTCAAATATAAAAGAAAAAGCATTAAAATCTATGAAAGACGGCCTAAAAAAGGAAAACCACGCAAAGGAATATATTAATAATTCAGATATTGATGATACTAAAATTAATGATTTTATACAAAAAGTTACAATTGTTATTGTTAGCCAGCACACACCAGCTGAATATGTTAAAGCAATAATAAAAAATCATCCTCATATTATACCTGATGAAGCAACACTCATTGCAATTTTTAATGAAATAAGAGATAAACAATCAGAGAAAAAAAATGTTAATACTGTCGAAAATATTACATACTCCCAACCAGAACCGCACGCATACATACAACAATCACAAAACACCTTATGAAGTTCGCTTTGCAGCATAATAATCGGTTGCAGGTGTTACAACTTTGGTTGACCAGAGTATGTATGCATAATCAATTTTTCTTGAACCAGTATATTCCTACGAAACAATAGTACGAGAACTTGGCACAGGGCGAGTTATGAGTGACATGAAAAAAATGAAGGGCACCTGCACATTAGTTGAAAGCACTACAGGCTTTGTTGTCAACTGGGATCAAGTTAATAATTACAGGCACATTAAATAAATATAAAAAATCTATCTTACTTAATCGTTAATAATCTGCATTCACTGCTTCTTTTCTATGAGCAAGATGAATTCCGATATGCCCTATTCCTAAAATAATTGCAGCTGCTCCCAAAAAAGGATTCTTTCCATAAACCGCAAGCATTCCACTGGCTAAAACTGGAAGAGTTGCTCCGGCTACAGGAATTCCAAGAATACTACTGTACAAATCCTTCATTGTCTTTTCACTTTTAAAATAACGGATCCAATAAATTTCATACAGAAGCATTAAAAGGAATGAAGCCAGAAGCCAAAGACCCCACAAATCAAATCCATGAAAATTAAAATCAGAAAAAATTAAAAGAAGCCCACTGACCAAGGCTTCTCCAACTCGTTCAAAAATTGACAGAACTTTATTTTCATTTTTTGCATACTTTTCATAATCCTTTGGCTGATTTTTTGTCCAGATTAAATTTGGAACCATCAGCATCAAAATAAAAATCAGTCCAACATATGAAAAACCAAAGTGCATAAATAAAATTCCCCTGTAAAAAAAAATAATTACACTTTAATTATATAAAAATAAAATTGCTTGTATAGTATCAACTGTCCGAGGTCACTGAGCCTCCGCTGGTACCACCTCTTCCGCCACAACATCTTTTCTTCCAGCGGAGACGAGAATTGCAAAACGCAATTCTCTCTTACATCGCTAAACAGCAATGTCGGCTCAAAAAAAAATCGCCCTTCTTTCGAAGAGCGATTTTTCATTCTTAACCTATGCGGCTATTTTTAGCGGAGCAATGAAAGAACGTTCTGTGAACTCTGGTTTGCTTGAGCCAACATTGCAGTTCCGGCCTGTGAAAGAACCTGGTTCTTTGTGAACTCAACCATTTCTGCAGCCATGTCTGTATCACGGATGCGTGATTCTGAAGCCTGGAGGTTTTCAGCACCGATGTCCAAACCAACAACAGTCTTTTCCAGACGGTTCTGGTAAGCACCAAGGTCAGCGCGCTGTTTGTTAATCTTTTTAAGTGCTTCATCGAGAGTTCCGATTGCGCGGTTAGCGTCATCTGGAGCTGCAAGTGAAAGTTTATCTTCATTTCCTATGTTCTTCAATCCCAGTGCTGTAGCAGACATTGTTCCGATGAATACCTGAGTTCTCTGATCCATGTTAGCACCAATGTGAAACCACATAGAACCTGTAACAGTGTTTTCACCAGTAGGACGAGCAAAGCGTCCTGTAAGCATATTCATTCCATTAAACTGAGCTGCAGATGCAATGCGATCTACTTCGTCAATCAATGAAGAAACTTCAACCTGAATCTGCATGCGGTCTTCATCTGAATAAATACCGTTTGATGACTGAACTGCAAGTTCGCGGATACGCTGAACGATGTCAGATGTTTCTTGCAAATAACCTTCAGTTGTCTGAATGAATGAAATACCATTCGATGCATTTTCAGAAGCCTGGTTCAAACCGCGAATCTGTGCGCGCATTTTTTCAGAAACAGCAAGTCCTGAAGCATCATCGCCAGCACGGTTGATTCTCATACCAGATGAGAGTTTTTCCATGTTTTTCTGAGTAGATAAGTCTGTAAGACCCTGTGAACGCTGTGCAAACATTGCACTCATGTTGTGATTGATTACCATAAATGTATCTCCTTATAGTCTCGGATCAGATCGAACTCTTTTCAATCTGGTTTTGCTGGATCTGGAGGATAAGATTTTCAGATCTGCAATTAACTTGTATCCGAGGAGTGGTCTCCCCACCCGTTGTTATTTATATCGGAGATAGGAATTTTGACTTTAGTGTTTTTTCCAAAAAAAATGCATTTTTTTTAAGAATTTTGTGATTTTTTGATGAATTTTAACCTTTTTATGTTAAAATAACCTCAAATAGAAAGTTAAAAATATTACATACAGAGGTTAACACCTATGAAAAAATTACTTTTAGTATCAGTGCTATTTATGTCACTGCTGGCTGTATCATGTTCACAGCCTTCCACTGGTATCAGCCGCTCACAGGACAACTGGCTGGCTGATACAGTTCCTTCTATAAAACAAACCTACAGCGACACTTTTGACTACATTGGTCTTGCTGTTGAATACGGGAACTTCGGTCTTAAGTGCACTGGTGACAAATACACAGGTACTTATACACACGACAAATCATGGGAAACTCCTTCAGAATTATATTACTCTGAAGTCCAGCAGGGAATTTCAAAGCACGCAAACACAATCACTTTAGGAAACGAATTAAAGCCTCAGTTTCTTTTACAGTGGTGGGATGGTGATGGTTTCTCACAGCCAACGACAACATTTACCGCATCAAATGGAAAGACTATCGATGTTCCAGATAAACTCAATGGCGAAGCTCTTATTTATGCCACACTGAATGCTGCAAAAAATGCAGGCGTTAAAATGCGCGGTCATGTTTTAACATGGCATTCCCAGACACCGGAAGGATTCTTTAGAGAAAAATATTCTAAAGACGGCGCCCTTGTAAGTAAAGAAGTAATGACAGCCCGCCACGAATGGTATATCAAAACAGTTTTAGACTGCGTTGCACAATGGGAAATTCATAACGGCTATGCAGGCAAAGAAACAGGAAACTACTTAATCTGGGCATGGGATGTTGTAAACGAAGCAATGGCAGATGATGCATCTGATCCTTCAACAGACTCATGGCTTCGTGGTTCCACAGCAGGAACAAAAGATAAAGATCCGGCAAATGGTGGTTCCCGCTGGTATGAGATTTACAAAAACGAAGAGTTCATCATCAATGCATTCCGTTTTGCAAATGCCTATGCACCTGCAGACGTAAAACTTTGCTACAACGATTACAATGAATATCAGTCAAACAAAACACCCGCAATTGAAAAAATTGCAAATTTAATTAAAGCAGGCTCAGCACAAACCATCAACGGAAAATCTGTGAGCCCTCGACTTGATGTAATTGCCATGCAGTCCCATGTTGGAACATCTTGGCCAAGCCTTTCTGAATACGAATCTGCGTTGAAAAAATTCCTTGCAATCGCAGATGTTCATGTATCAGAACTGGACTTCAACGCAGAGACTCAACAAGCGGCAGAAAAGGCATACGCAGATTATTTTAAGATGCTTAAAAATTACGGCAAGAACTACAGGAATCCTTATAAAATTACCTGCGTTACCATCTGGGGAATAAACAACGAATCCTCATGGATTAATCCGTCAAATGGCAAAACAACATATCCACTTCTTTTCAATAAAGTGGGAGAAACTTACGACACAAACAATTCATTCTGGGCAGTAATCAATTCCCACTAAAAAATAACAGCATGGCTTTCTTAGTTTGACATCTTTCATTCATGCTGTTATTTTTTATTAAAGGATTTCACTATGAAAAAAATCGCACTGGTTACAGGTGCCTCGAGCGGCATCGGATTAGATACATGTTTAAGGCTCATTCAGAAAGGTTACACAGTTTACGGAGCAGCAAGAAGAACTGAGCTGATGAAGGAAATTGAAGAGAACGGAGGAACTGCGCTTCACCTCGATCTTTTTGATGAAAATTCAATTAAAAATTGTGTTGATACAATTCTTTCAAAAGAAGGAAAAATCGATCTTCTTGTAAACAATGCAGGCTTCGGCCTTGGTGGAAGCATTGAAGACATTCCTCTTGAAGAAGCAAGAAAGCAGTTTGAAGTAAACGTCTTCGCACTTGCTTCCCTAATACAAAAAGTACTTCCTTCAATGCGTGAACAGAGAAGCGGACGCATCATAAACATCTCATCAATTGCAGGACGTTTTTCAACACCATTTACAGGATGGTATCATGGAACTAAGTATTGCGTTGAGGCATTAAGCGATGCCCTGCGTCTTGAAGTTAAGCCATTCGGTATAAAAGTAGTTCTAATCGAACCAGGAATGATCCAAACTGACTGGGGTGTAATTCATGGAAACAACATCAGAAAATATTCAGGCAACACTGCATATAAAACAAATGCAAATCTTGTTGCAGATTACTATGAAGAACGATACGTAAAAAACAAAAATCTTTCTCCAGCATCTGTCATTGCAAAACAGATCGTAAAGGCTTCTGAAGCAAGACATCCAAAGCGACGGTATATTGCAGGAACACTTGCAAAGCCATATGTATTCTTCAAATGGTTATTATCAGACAAATTATTTGACAAAGCAACAATGACATTCATGCATTTGAGTAATAAGGATTAAAAATGAAAATCAACCTTTCAAACAAAACAAAAAAATTCATCTCTGAAAAAATGTTCGGTCTTTTTTTTGAAGACATTAACTATGCTGCAGACGGCGGTCTTTATGCCGAAATGATAGAAAACCGTCAGTTCAGTTTCAGACGTTCATGGGCCGGTTCAGCCACAAACGATTACCAGACAGAATACACACCAGGCTACGGATGGAATATTTACGGCCAGCAAAATTCCGCAGAAATGGAATTTATCAAAGGCGATGCACTTTGTGAAAAAAATCCTCATTACATGAAATTCCTTGTAAAAAATGACACCGCATCCTTTACCAACAAAGCATACGACGGCGTGTGTCTACACTCAGGTGCCTCTTACAACTTTACAATGTGGATTCGAAATCCCGACTATGAAGGGAAAATCACAATCAGCTGTAAGACCGAAGACGGCACAACTACAGCTATCACAAAAGAAATCAAAATCACAAAAAGCAAAGAATGGCAGAAAATCGAAAATTCCTTCACTGCAAAAACAACAATTAAAAACGGAACTTTCATTTTAACTCAGAGCAAAGGGACTGTTGATTACGGATACATTTCATTGATGCCATCCGATGCAGTTGCAGGCGTATTCAGAAAAGATCTTTTTGAATTGATAAAAGAAACACGTCCTGGTTTTTTAAGATTTCCGGGAGGATGTATCGTTGAAGGCGCTGTCTTATCAAACCGTTACAACTGGAAAGATACAATTGGTCTTCCTTGGGAACGCCGCTGGAACTGGAACCGCTGGTCAACTCATAACATCTACATGTGGACACCAGGAAAGCTTGCAAAATTCTTTCCATACTACAACCAGTCATACGGCCTTGGATTTTACGAATACTTTCTTCTTGCGGAATTAATGGAAGCAGAAGCGCTTCCAGTTTTAAGTGTAGGAATTGCATGTCAGTTCCAGACAAGCGAAATGGTAAAAATCGATTCTTCTGAATTTGAGCAATACATTCAAAGCGCACTGGACTTAATCGAATTTGCAAATGGAGATGTTTCAACTGAGTGGGGAAAAGTTCGTGCAGAAATGGGCCATAAAAATTCCTTTAACTTAAAATATATCGGAATCGGAAACGAACAATGGGAAACAGACAAGGTTGACTTTCTTGAGCGCTATACACTTTTTGAAAAACGTATTCACGAAAAATATCCGGACATAGAACTTATCGGAACTGCCGGCCCTGACGTAACATCAGAAAAATACACAACAGCCTGGAACTTCTTCAACAAAGAAATAAAATCAAATAAAAAATTTACCGCAGCAATCGATGAACACTACTACATGAACCCACAGTGGTTCTATGATCACATTCACATGTACGATTCATATTCAAGAGAAGTTCCAGTCTTTGCAGGTGAATATGCAGCCCACACGGAACACAGAGAAAACAATCTTGAAGCAGCCCTTGCAGAAGCCGCATTCATGACTGGCCTTGAAAAAAATGCAGATGTAATCCGTTTTGCCTCTGTTGCTCCATTATTCTCACGCCTTAACTACACACAGTGGTGGCCGGACTTTATCTGGTTTGACGGAGACACCTCAATGGGAACTCCTGGCTATTACGTTCAGAAAATGTTCGGTAAATACACAGGAACTTACTACGTTGAACATTCCCTTGAAAATGCCGGAGAAAAAATTTTTACATCAGTTACAAGTGATAAAAAATTCTATTATGTAAAAGTTGTAAACTCCAGCGATAAAGAAACTTCATTAAATTCTATCTGCGACAAAAACAAACAGTTGTGGCTTTCTTCTGCAAAAGTTTATCAGCTTAAAGGAACTTCGCCTGACGATAAAAACTGTCTCAGTGAAAAAGAAAATATAAAACTTGAAAAAATTAAAGCTGCAAAAAAAATAGGCATTCCACCATTTAGCGCAACTGTAATTGTAATCAGAAAAAAAAAGGGAATATTTTCGGTTAACTAATCTGCTACTTTCTCTCACAGCATCTTGAACACCCGGTTACCCGCACATGCTTCTTGTTGTCCTTATAATTAAAAAGCCGTGCCACAAGATATCCGGTAATCGGAACTTCCTTGCCACAGCATGGGCAGATACGCTTGATGCCGGGCTCTGGCTGCGGATAACAGTGAGGGCAACCTGAAATATTGCACCTCTGGTCTGGAACATCCATTGGCCTGAAAACTTTTGAAATAAGGTTCTGGCCTTTCTGAAGCGGAGTGTTGCACAAAGGACATTCCACCATAAGTACCTCTCCATTTGGACCTGTCTTTTTTGTCTGAGTACCTGAGCTTCCTGCTTTTTTTGAGGAATTTCCACTTTTCTTGAATTTATCTGTAAAAATTGCCAGCAAAATGATAATTGCAATGGCTGCTAATCCTATTAATAAATATGTCATGTTTATATTATCGGCAGATATATGGAATAAACGAATAATTATCATTATAATGGATAAATCTTTATGAGGAATTTTCAAGGCCTATTGGCTGTACAAAATTCCTCAAGCTTTTTTCGAGGAATATTATGGGCGGATTTTTTGGTGTAGCATCTAAGAACGACTGTTCTTTGGATCTCTTTTTCGGAGTAGATTATCATTCCCATCTTGGAACAAGACGTGGTGGTATTGCAATTTTAGACAAGGCTGGAAAATTCCTTCGTTCAATCCACAACATTCAGAACTCTCCTTTCAGAACAAAGTTCGAAAAGGATATCGACGAAATGCACGGAAATCTTGGTATCGGCTGTATCAGTGATTTTGAACCACAGCCACTTCTCGTACATTCACATCTTGGAAGCTATGCAATCACAACTGTGGGAATCGTAACAAACAAAAAAGAACTTGAAGACGAAGTCCTTGCAACAGGCCACACTCACTTCCTTGAAATGAGCGGCGGTGAAACAAACCAGACAGAACTTATCGTTGCCCTCATTAACCAGAAAGATTCAATCCCAGAAGGAATTAAATACGTTCAGGAAAAAATCAAAGGTTCCATGTCTATGCTCATCATGACAGACAAGGGAATTTACGCAGCCCGCGACAAGCTTGGCCGCACTCCAATTCAGATCGGAAAAAAAGAAGGCGCTTACTGTGCTTCATTCGAAAACTTTGCATATGTAAATCTCGGTTACACAGACCATCACGAGCTTGGACCTGCAGAAATCGTATTCATGACTTCTGACGGAATCCAAGTTATCCAGCAGCCTGGAAAAGAAATGAAAATCTGTACATTCCTCTGGATTTACTACGGATACCCAACTGCAAGTTACGAAGGGGTTAATGTTGAATCCATGCGCTACAACTGTGGTAAATACCTTGCAATGCGCGACAAGGGTTCTGTAACTCCTGATGCTGTTGCCGGCGTTCCAGACAGTGGTACTGCCCACGCTGTAGGTTATGCAAACGAATCAGGCATTCCATTTACACGCCCATTCATCAAATACACACCAACATGGCCACGTTCATTCATGCCAACAAGTCAGGACCAGAGAAACCTCATCGCTCACATGAAGCTCATTCCTGTTCAGCCATTAATTAAAGACAAAAAACTTCTTCTTATCGATGACTCAATCGTTCGCGGAACACAGCTTCGCGAAACTACAGACTTCCTTTACCAGAGTGGTGCAAAAGAAGTTCACATCAGACCAGCTTGTCCTCCACTTGTGTTCGGCTGTAAATACCTTAACTTCTCACGTTCAAATTCAGAAATGGATCTGATTACACGCCGCGTAATCAAACAGCTTGAAGGCGACAATGTATCTGACGAAACATTGAAAAAATACTGCGATCCAGACACACCTGAATATGCAGCCATGCTTGAAGAAATCAGAAAGCAGCTTCACTTTACTTCACTTCGCTTCCATCGTCTTGATGACATGCTGGACAGCGTGGGAATCGATCACTGTAAGATGTGTACTTACTGCTGGAACGGTCAGGAATAAAAATAATGGAATTACAAACTTTCGCAAAAAAAAAGTTTGCAATTCCATTATTCTATTTTACTGTTGGGGTTTATCTTTCAGATAATTCTTAGAAATAGCGAATGCGACAATAAGCTGGCCTGTATAATAAAAGGTGTTACTTATAATGAACATCACAGATACAGCCTGCTTTGACAAATCTGCCTGAGGGAATACATTGAACTGCAGAAGAATATCAGACATTCCGAAAAGAATGATTCCCACAGGCATCAGCTTTGCCTGAATAGAATTCCACTTAAAAGAATCTGCAGCCTTTGCCATTACAAAAGTCCACACACAGGTATAAAAAATTACAAATGGGAAAAGTATTCCAAATTCAAACCATGGTGCAAACCAGTCACATACAGAAAAGACACTTGTAAATACTGCAATAAAAATCCATTTTTTCAAAGAAAATTTACTGTATACAGAAAATGCACAGAAATATAGAATGTGTGCACTTATAAAAATTAAAAAGCCGGCATAAAAATTCAATTCAAGAAACAAATCTGCAAGAAGACTGTTGATCAGTCCAAAAAGAATTAAAAGAGAAACTTTTTTAAACTCATCACTTTTATCTTTACATCTGAAAAATGAATAGAGCCCAAGACAAAGAAAGCAGGAACTTGCAAGAATTTTGAATACAAGTGAAAGCCCTAATGTACTGCCATTAATTATTCTAAAATAATGATCCAGTACCAGAAAAACAAAACACAAAAAGCTTGAAATAATTCCTACAACCATAGATATATTTTAACAAAGGAATTTTGAATTGTAAAAGAATATTTTTCTATTGACTTTACTGCTTGCCGGATTACTTTTTTTGACAAAAAAAACTTGAATTTTAATAAACTTTGTCGTGTTGAAAAAACCCGAATTTTTCATTAAAATAGCCGTATGGTTAAAGTAATTGTAGTTGGCTCTGGTGGTCGTGAACACACTATTGCCTGGAAACTTGCTCAAAGTTCATCTGTAGACGAAGTTATCTGTGTACCAGGAAATGGTGGCACAGCATCTGAAAACAAATGCCGTAACATTCCTTTAAAACAGGATTATATTACTGACGGTGCAAATCCTTATGTGGAAATTGCAAAGCACGAAGGTGTTACATTTGCTGTAATCGGTCCAGAAGACCCATTGGCAGCTGGTATTGCAGACGCTTTCTGGAACGCTGGCATTCCTTGTGTAGGACCAAAATCAGCAGGTGCTCAGCTTGAAGCAAGTAAAGATCTTGCAAAAGAATTCATGGCAAAATACAACGTTGCCTGCCCTGCAAGTAAAACTTTCACTGATGAAAAATCAGCACACGATTATATTGACCAGCATGGCGCTCCAATCGTAATCAAAGCAGACGGACTTGCTGCAGGTAAAGGTGTTGTTGTTGCAGCAACTGCCGCACAGGCACATGATGCAGTAAAAGACCTTATGATTGACGGTCGCGTTGGAAATGCCGGAAGTAAACTCGTTATCGAAGATTATCTTGAAGGTGTTGAAATTTCAATTCTCGCAGCAGTTTCTGTAACACCTGATTTTACTAAAAACGGACAGTCAACAATCGTTCCATTTACACCAGCACGCGATCACAAAAGATTGTTTGACGGAGCAAAAGGTCCAAACACTGGTGGAATGGGAGCCGTAACTCCACTTGATGATGTTACTCCAGAAATCATGGCAAAATTCAACAGCGATATTCTTGAACCTACACTTAAAGGTCTTATGGCAGAAGGATTTGATTATCGTGGATTCATCTTCTTCGGTGTAATGATTACAAAAGATGGTCCAAAACTTCTTGAATACAATGTTCGTCTTGGTGACCCAGAAACTCAGGTTGTTCTTCCAATGATGGACTTTGACTTTGCAGAAATGTGTAAAGCAATTATGGATGGAAAGTTGAAGGACTTCAATTTTGCATGGAAAAAAGGATACGCTGTTGCTCCAGTTGCAGTTTCTGGCGGATATCCTAATGCATACAAAAAAGGTATTCCAATTTCAATCAATGCAAGCGCTGAATCTATGAAAGGTTGCAAAATCTTCATTGCAGGTGCTATTGAAGACCGCCGCGCAAATGGTGCAAAGGGCAAAGATCTTTCATTGATTACAAGCGGTGGACGTGTTCTTGCATCTTGTGCACAAGCTGCAACATTTGATGAAGCCTGGAACAACGCTTATGCGCTTATGAAACAGATTTCATTTGAAGGCATGTTCTACAGAAAAGACATTGGTCTTCCTGGTGCTGCTGAAAGCGGCAAGCTTTAATTTTACAAAAAAAGAAGATAAAACATTTTCTTATTTGATATGAAGAGAATTATTTTTAAAATAATGTTGTCAATCTTAACTCTTTTAGGATTGGCAACAAACTGCAATGCCTATTCAGGTCCAAAAGTAGAAAAAAAATTACCTTATTCAAAAGGCCTGAATATCAGTGAGTGGCTGGAACCGGTTTCAGGATTTATTGACGGTCATTTCGATTCATTCGGTAAACAGGATTTTATAGACATTAAAAATCTTGGTGTCGAAGTTGTTCGTATTCCTACACATTTTGACACCTTTTCATCAGGCAAACCTGATTACATAATTCCTGATTCTTTATGGCAAAGACTTGATAATGCAGTTAACTGGTGCGAAGAACTCAAAATGTACATCATTATTGACTTCCACAATGATTGCAGTGGTAACAGCAAAACTCCACCGGATATCGAAAAACGACTTGAAAAAATCTGGCCTCAGATTGCACAACGTTATAAAGACAGAAGTGAATATGTAATTTATGAAGTAATGAATGAACCTCATGGTATCGACTGTGCAAAATGGGGAAAGATTCAAGGAAAGATGATCAAGCTCATTCGTTCAATTGATTCAAAGCATTCAATTGTAGTAGGAGCTGCTGACTGGAATTCAATTCATGAACTTCTTAAGCTTCCTATGTATGATGATGATAATCTCATTTACAATTATCACGAGTATTCCCCATTCCTCTTTACACATCAGGGAGCAGAATGGTCGCAGGATGTTACTCGCCTCACAGGGATTCCATTTCCGTATGTAAAAGAAAAAATGCCTCCCCTTCCTAAGAATGCAACAGATGGTGAAAGATGGAATTATATTAACTACCCTGTTGATTCCTCAGAAGAAAAACTTGTAGAGCCAATTAACAAAGCTGTTGAATTTGTAAACAAAAGACATGCCGCTCTTATGAGCAATGAATTTGGTGTTTACATGAAATATGCAAATCCTCAGGAACGCGTTAACTGGTACCGCATTAAAAGTGGATATCTTGATGAGAGAAACATCTGTCGTGTAAGTTGGGATTATCGCGGTGGCTTTGGAGTTTTCAATTCTATAAATTCATCAAGATTCCCAGAAGATATAAATGTGAATCTTGTTAAGGCAATGGGATATCGTGCACCATCTGGTAAGAGCACAAGCTGGTTCCAGGATGCACAGAAAAAAAATGATTACACTATCTACAAAAACGGCCTTGCTCAAAAACTCACATTCTCCAGTTATATTCCTGAAGCAGAAAATTTATGTACATTGTACAAAAAAGATTCTGCTGACGAAGACTGTTATATTTATATACCTAAAGCTGATAAATACAGATTTCTGCAGTTCCTGTTCAGAGAAAGTGTAGATTTTACAGCGTTAGCAAAAGCCGGAGCCTGCCTCGAATTTGAAGTGAAGCACAATGAGCCAAATTTTAAAATAAGCATTTATTTTACAGATTCAGATGCAAAAGGTCATCCCTGGCGAAATGGAATATTCCCGGGAGTAAAGGATATTCCCGCAGACGGCAAATGGCATAAGTTAAGAATTCCATTAAACAGATTTACTGATTATGGCGCATGGAATAATGGCGAACAGAAATGGTACAATTCAGAAGGTAAATTTACATGGAGTGATGTTGTTAACCTTACATTTGATACAGGCGACAACACTATTTCAAAAGGATTGTGTATAAGAAATATTGTAATTAAATAACAATACTAATTATTAAAACTTACAACGGCCATCAGTTTTTCTGACTGATGGCCATATTTTTTTACTGAACACTGAAGAGTAAATCTTCGTAGCTTGGGAAAGGTTTATATTCCTCACCCAAAAGCACTTCGATAGAATCTGCAACTTCACGAACTCTTTCCATCTGAGGAAGAATTGAATCTGCATAATTCTTTGACTTTTCAAGAATAGAATTAATTGTTTTAACTTTTTCATGCATTGAAGAAAGTTCTTCTGCCTTGATATGTAGCTCATTAATCAAGTCATTCAACTTCTTCATCATATTCAAGCCTGCATCACAGAGACTGAATACTCTCTGCATTTTAAATTCTGTATCAGCAAGAACATTCATATATTTGAATGCAGCAGGAATGATATCCTTGTTCACCATTTCAAGCATTGTTCCAACTTCAATATTCAAAACCTGACAGTATTTTTCAAGCTTGATTTCAAAGTGTGACTGCATTTCGCTTTCTGTATAGATGCCCATTTCTGTATAAAGCTTTACATTCTTTGCATCCATATAGTGAGCCATTGCATCTGGAGTTGTACGATAATTTATAAGTCCACGGTCTTCTGCTTCTTTAACCCATGCTTCATCGTATCCGTTTCCGTTAAAAAGAATTCTCCAGTGAGCTGTTATTTCTCTCTTAACAAGCTTATTGAGATCTTCTTCAAAGTTTGAGGATTTTTCAAGTTCATCAGCAAACTGTTTCAATGCATCTGCAAGAATTGCATTCAATGTTGTGTTTGGTCCAGAAATAGAAAGTGCAGAACCTACCGAACGGAATTCAAATCTGTTTCCGGTAAATGCAAATGGTGATGTTCTGTTTCTGTCTGTTGAATCTTTTGGAATGTTAGGAAGGACATCAACGCCAATGGACATTTTTGATTTACCTTTTGCGCCGTATTCTGTTCCTTCTTTAATTGCTTCAAGAATAGCTTCAAGTTCATCACCAACATAGATTGACATAATAGCAGGAGGCGCTTCGTGAGCACCAAGGCGATGATCGTTCCCAGCACTTGCTACACAGCAGCGCAAAAGATCCTGATTATCATCAACAGCTTTAATAACTGCAGTCAGAAACAAAAGGAACTGAGCATTTTCACTTGGAGTATTTCCAGGTGCAAAAAGATTTTCACCTTTGTCTGTTGCAATTGACCAGTTGTTGTGCTTGCCGCTTCCGTTTACACCTTCAAATGGTTTTTCATGAAGAAGGCAGATAAGGCCATGGCGGCGGGCAACCTTTTTCATGATTTCCATTGTAAGTTGATTCTGGTCAGCAGCAAGATTTGAAGTTGTAAAGATTGGAGCCATTTCGTGCTGAGCTGGAGCTGCTTCATTATGTTCTGTTTTAGAATAAATTCCAAGTTTCCAAAGTTCAGTATTAAGCTCTTCCATGTATTCAATTACACGTGGCTTGATTGCTGCAAAATACTGATCATCCATTTCCTGACCTTTAACAGGCTTTGCGCCAAATAATGTGCGGCCAGTCATCTTAAGGTCTTTTCTCTTCTGATAAAGTTTTTCATCTACCAGAAAGTATTCCTGTTCAGGACCCATTGTAGTTGTAACATGCTTTGCGTTATTCCCGAATAATTTCAATACGCGCAAAGCCTGCTCATTCAAAGTCTCCATTGAACGAAGCAGTGGAGTTTTTTTATCAAGAGCTTCACCATTATAAGAACAGAAAGCTGTAGGAATACAAAGTGAGTGATCTTTAATGAAAGGATATGAAGTAGGATCCCATACAGTGTAACCGCGAGCTTCGAATGTAGAACGCTTTCCACCATTTGGAAAAGATGAAGCATCAGGTTCACCTTTGATTAATTCCTTTCCGGAAAAAGACATAATGATTTTTCCTTCAGGAGCTGGAGTTAAAAAGCTGTCATGCTTTTCTGCTGTAATACCAGTAAGCGGCTGGAACCAGTGAGTATAATGTGTTGCACCATTTGCGATTGCCCAGTTTTTCATTGCTTCTGCAATCTGATTTGCTGCATCCAGGTTAAGCGGAGTTCCATCTTCCATTGTATGCTTCAAGGCTTTATAAACCTTTGAAGTCAGCATTTTTTTCATTACCTGCTGATTAAATACCCTACTGCCAAAAATTTCTGGTACGTTTGCCATAAATAATAACCCCATTGCTATTATATTTGTTCATTATTGTACTAAATAAACAAAAAAAAAGCGATATGAACTGTTAATTCATATCGCTTTTTGTGCATAAAACTAAATCCTAGCGGTTAGCAGAATATGGTTCATATTCTTTAGAAGGATTGTATGTGCCTTCACGGTATTCACCAGTCAAGCTTGGAATTTCCATTTTCATACCAGGAAGAATAAGGTTAGGATCATTTGGTTTTGGCATCTTGCCTTTGTTCTTCTGATAAAGGTTTTCCCAAAGCAATGGGTTGTTATAAACATACTGGCGTCCTGAAATATTCCAGTAACAGTCTTTTGTTTCTGCCCATGGGCGAACTACATAGAACTGTGGAAGTGGTGTTACTTCACGAACACCTTCAAGAGCTGCAACAGCCTGTTTAGCATAGTTTTCTGCAGAAGTATAATCTTCTCTTTCATAAGCAGCTTTTGCATTATCATATGCTCCCTGACTTGCACTGAAAGCCATTGGGAAGTTTCTTTCAGCCTGAATGCTCTTTGCCCATTCAATTTTCTTTTCAGCAAGCTTCATCTGTTCATCTGCATGCTGGCGAGCCAACATTTTTTCGATAAAAGCTTTTGAAAGTGCAGCATTTTCTTCTGCTTTGATTGCATATTCAACAGACAAATCGTATTCACCAGCATCCAAAGCTGCGTCTGCTTTTTTTGTATATTCATCAGCAAGACGCTGATAAGTATTATCTTTATAGCTGTAGTTCACTGCAAAAAGTGAACCTGTCAACAAAGCAAATGTTAAAACAGAAATAAACTTTTTCATTAACGATCTCCTTCAGCCTTAAAAGCATCTTTGAATACTTCAACAACGCCGTCATTTTCAACTTCTACAGAATCTTCAACTTCGATTACAGCATCATCAGGATTTTCAAATTTATCTTCTTCAAGAAGAACTGAATCCTTTTCTTCGATACCATCAATCTTTTCGTCACCGATTGGAGCTTTTACGTCAGCTTCACCAGCAAAGTTTTCAACATCCTGTACTTTTGCTTTTGCTTCATCAATACGCTTCTGAGCAGCAGCACGTTTTTCTGCAATTTCAATTGCTAAAGCTTCATATTTTTCTTTTGCTTCTTTATAGCAGTCGTAAGCAGCTTCTGCATTCTTTGTTACATAAGCATTGTCACCTTTCTGGAATACTTCAGTGATTGCCTTGTATCTATCTTTCTGAGCAACACCTGCTTTTACGTTATCAGCTGCTTTCTTCTGTTCAAGAGCAGATTTACGCTCTGCATCAGCAAGTTTTTTGAATGAGCTGTAGAAAATTGTATGATATGCAGCATATGTAGCTTCAGCAGCTTTGTACTGAACTTTACCACTTGCATTTTCGTTAATAGCTTTTTCGAGTTCTGCAAGCAAAGCTTCTGCTGCATCGTAAGCAATTTTGTTATCCTGATCAAAACCGTGTTCTTCGATTTTTTCTTTCAACTGTTTTGTCTCTGAAGCCTTCTGTAATGCAAGATATCTGTAGTTAAGATCTTCGATTTCTTCTGAAAGATCTTCATTTGAATCTGCTACTTTATCTTTAAGAGCTTTAAGCTGTTCATCAAGAGCAGAAAGCTGATCTGCATAATATTTATCTGCACCTGCTTTAATTGCTCCATCACGAGAGCCAGAAAGCTGTTCCATAAGTTTTGCATTTTTTTCTGCGAAAGAATCAGTTTCATCAGTTGATTCGTCTGTAGTGTCATCTACAGTTTCATCTGTTGGTTCCTGTGGCTGTTCTACTGGAGTTTCTGAAGCATCTTCCTGTTTTGTAGATTTACATGATGCTAATCCAAAGATTAATGAAATTGCCATCAAAGCAATTAATAACTTTTTCATAATTTCCTCCCCTTTTACGGTATTAATCATCGCTTTTATTTTATTACATTTCAAAAATGTAAACAATAACCAAATTCCTTAAAATCATCATCACTATTGAAATCTCCAAAATTTCCATTTTCTTTCGTTTCAGGGAATTTCAAATTCCTTTAACAAATTCCTGTAAAAGTGATGTATAATAAAGAGTGAATGTTGCTGCATTTTATATCGGCACAAATAAACTTTCTGTTTAACCTTGTTTCAAGCAGCAACGAATAATTACTGGAGGCACAAAAATGGCTGACGATTTTTCTTATACAATCGAACAGAATCTCGGCGTAATCGCCACACAAAAATCTGGCTGGACACTTGAGCTTAATCTTGTTTCATGGGGAGGTCGTCCTGCAAAATATGACTTAAGACCATGGTCACCAGATCACGAAAAAATGGGTAAAGGACTTACACTTACAAAAGAAGAACTTGATTCCCTGAAAGCACTTTTAAACAATCTTTAAATCAATTCTAAAGTCTGGCTTCCATCGTCGTGGTTTATTCAAAATCCTGATAAGTTTGAATTGAAGCTCCCTTCTTTACAATGATGGAATAAATCAGCATTTCAAGATATGACTCTTCCATTGCAGTTCCTGAAGAACGTATATTCATAACTGTAGAAGAAAGCATTGATATAATCGCCATTGTCTGACCTATGGTCCAAAGCTTTGCCGCATTAGAATACTGTGTGCGCATTGATGGTGATGATATTCCATTTTTTTTCAAAGTAAAATCATCGGGATGTCCGTTACGGCAAAGCTGATGATAAACCTGAAGTTTTCTGAAACAGAATGTAAGACCGGCAACAATTGCATCAGCCGAGCCACCGGAAGTTCCTGCTGCAAGTCGAAGCTTCTGAAGAATTGTCAGGGAATTTTCAAGGCGCTTTGTCTGTGTCTGTGAAGCATCAACCATTGCGCCAAACAGACTGAACACCGACTCTTCTCTGGTATTAGCAAGAACAGAGTCTACATTTTCAGAAGTAATGCATGTTCCCTGAGGAAACAAAGTAAAGAATCTTGAACATTCATTCTTTAAGCTTTCAGTATTATTCTCAACCATCTCAAGAATCATTTCTGCAGCATCTTCTTCAATTGAGTAACCGTTCTTTCTGAACAGATCTTTCAGCCATGGAACACGACGGTTTTCAAACATTACCCAGAATATTTTCTGATTTTCTTTAGGTATTAGCTTTGTTATCTTAGCATCAATACTTGTTTCATCAGAAACTAAAATCAAAACTGCAGAGTCTCTTGGAGTTTTATTTTTAGGATTTGGAGTTACGGAATTTATCCAGGAAGCCAAATATTCAATATCTTCCTTTTTTTTAATAAGCTCAGCACTTTTATAGACTACGCATGTAGCAGGAGTAAAAAGAGATTCGCTTTGAAGCATAGACACTACAGTAGGAACTGAAGTATCTGTAGCATAATAAAGATAATCGTCAAAGGAACCGAATTTTTTCTTAAGATCTGCCTTAAGCGCTTTGACTGCATCATTGCGCTCACCAAATTCCGGGCCTGTATATAAATAGACAGGAATACTCATTGTGCAGATCCTTAATATGTTCTTACAAGATTTGTGAGGATTCCTACAATTCTAACATCCTGACAATAGATTGGATGGAATGCAGGATTTTCTGGCTGGAGACGAATTCTTGAAGGTTCTTTGAAATATCTCTTTAATGTAATTGCATCATCAATTACTGCAACAACAATCTGTCCGTCAGTAGCAGTAGATGTCTGTTCAATAATAGCAAGGTCTCCTTCAAGGATTCCTGCATTAATCATGCTTTGACCACGAACATGAAGTGCAAAATAATTTTTACCAGGTCTGATAAAAGGTTCTGTCAATGTAACATAACCTTCATAATTTTCTTCACATAAAAGAGGTTTTCCTGCTGCAATTGTTCCAATAAGTGGAACCTTTTCCATGAACATCCCCTGATCCTTCTGGCGTTCATCTACAAGAACTTTTATTGAGCGGGATTTTTTCTGAGTCTGAGTAATGAACCCCTTTTTCTGCAATGCAGTAATATGGTCCTGAACAGCACGGATTGATACCCCAAAATGATCGCCGATTTCGCGTACTGTTGGAGGATAAGAATTTTCTGCCTGATAATCGGAAATAAAGTTTAATATTTCTTTTTGTCTTTCAGTAATCTGTTTCATTAAGAGACCCGTTTAATTAATTTATTTATTCATCATCAAATTTTGTTTCAAAAAGGTTTTCGATAGCACTTGCTGCTTCGCTTTCATCTGGTCCTTCAACCTTCAATGTCATTGTAGTATTGTAACCAGCTGCCATTGTGATAACACCCATAATAGATTTTGCGTTAACAACAATTGAGTCTTTTTCTAATGTAATTTCAGATGTGAACTTATTAGCCATCTGAGCAATCAAAGTTGCAGGACGAGCATGAATACCAGCACGATTTTTAACAGTTAAGATTTTTTCAACCATAATTTAATTCCTCCAAGAATTAAGTCAGTATTTTGTAAAATACACCTCGAAAAAAGGTTAACACTTTTTATTATAAAATATTCTGCTATATATATTTAATATATATCATCCTGACCGTAGTACGCAGCCTGAGCTTCTCCAGTTTCAATCCATTTAAGAACGTTCTGGTTAAAGTCTTTAGCTGAGTTATAACCCATTTTCTTAAGGCGTTCATTCATAGCGGCAGCCTCAATAATAATAGGAAGGTTACGACCAGGCTTAACAGGAATTTCGATAGCAGGAATCTTAACACCAAGTAAGTCCATTGTTCGCTGATTTGTCCCGATTCTATCGTAAATCTTGTTTGAATCCCATTCTTCCAATTCAACAATAAGCTGAATCTCTTTCTGCTCGCGGATGGCACCAACACCGTAAAGTTCAGAAACATTAATAATTCCAAGACCACGGATTTCCATATGGTGGCTGATAAGGGAATTGGCACCCTGACCGAGAATTGTATTACCATTTACACAGCGGATTTCAACAATATCATCGGCTACAAGGCGGTGTCCACGTTCAACAAGGTCAAGAGCAGTTTCTGACTTACCTACACCCGAGTGACCGCAAAGTAAAATTCCTTCACCAAATACTTCGACTAATACACCATGCATTGTTTTGCGTGGCGCAAATATATTTGAAAATACACGAACAAGACGATTTGATAATTCTGTTGATTCAAGATCTGTTACAAGAATTGCACAACCAGTTTCTTCTGCCATCTGAAGGAATGTTCCCGATGGTTCAAGGTTGTGAGTAAAAATACAGCATGGAATCGCAAATGAGAAAAGCAGTTTGATTGTATCAGTTTTTCCTTCGTAATCCAGCTTGTTAAGGTAAGCATATTCACCGCGTCCAAAAACTTGAACGCGCTGGTAAGCAAAACTTTCATAGAAACCAGAAAGTGCAAGCCCCGGACGGTTAATATCTGGAACAGTAATCTGACGACTGAGCCCTTTTCTGCCTGCAATACAACGGAGATTAATTTCATCATGTCCGTGTAATTCAAGAGAGAGCAAATCAAGAACTGTAAATTTCTTATCAACCATGATAAATACTATACACAAAGATAGACGATAATGCAATAAAAAAACAAAAGAGACTTCCGCGACTGCCTGGCTAATCCTCGATGAGAAACGTAAGTGGTAAAAAAATATCCACCTTCGGGTTGCCGCTTCTTGTGTTGTGAAAAATGCATGCAATTTCTCTTATGTCTTTGCCGTTTACAAAGAGTTCGCAGATTTTTGAAAAAGAGCCGCCCCATTTTTTAAGTATGTATCTGTTACTGAAGCAATATCTTTTCCGTAAAAATCAGCACACCGAGAAAATTCCCGATGTGCTATTGAAAAAATAATTACTGATTTGCAAGTCCTATCATAAGTAACAAGAGGGCGATTATACCAACTGTCCATCCAACGATTTTTTTCTGGTCTTTTTTCAAATCTTTTTTGAGCCAATACTGATAGACAGTTTCAAAATCCTGAACGATTTCTTCAGGTTAACCGCTAAATGTTAATTTTGCCATTGTAGAGGCAAACTCTGCATCTGCCGCCCTTTCCTGTGCCTTTTCTGCTGCATCAGCCTGTTTTTCGATAGCTCTTGCTTGTGCCTCTGCAAGCCGCGCATTTGCCGCACTTTCTTTAGCAAGATCTCCGTTTCCGCCGCCGCCAAAAGCTCCTGCACGCTTACAATCCAGGCAAATAGGCTTTTTCACCGCGACATTCGTAAAAATAATACTTCAACATTCCTCCGATTATCTTTGACATTTCTGTTCCGCAGCAGGTAATTAAGTTTTCCCTTGCAATGTCTCCTACTGGATTTATAAATTCCACATCAAGATTTTTGTCACGCAGAAATTTCATTCTTTTTCCAACGGCGGTATGTCCTTGAGAATCTACAAGAGCGTTGAATTCTTCCATTATTTTCTCAGAGATTTTACCTGTTACTTTGTATTCAAAATTTGTGTTGTCACCGCTTGCATTGAAAAGAGTCGCCCCAGCATCGATGTCTGACTTGCAGGAAAAACCCATTATCTGATTTATTCCGGAACGGTAGTCCTGTGTTTCAAGAACAATATCCTGGGTACCGCCGAAGAAGTCATTAGATTTTTCTGCCGGAGATTTTAATTTGGTTATGCTAAGACTTTCCAAAAAGTCGGTTACATCTTTATTCGTGAAAGTCGTTTCCGTTGATGAAACTATCATATCCCAGACTTTGTTCTTGTAGTTTGAGATTTTGCTGCAATCTACGGTTGCGATTTCATTTTCGTTGAGTTTTATCTTTATCTTTTCGCCTGTGTAATAGCTGTACTTTTTTCCTTTTATTTCTTCACGGATGATTCTTATGATATTCAGAAATTTTTCACGGATTTTCTTCATGTCCTTATCGGCAGCATACACTTTTCCGTCGCTAAGAAGTTTGAAGAATATGTAAATTTCGCTCCATTCGCCTTTGTTGCCTTTAAGTTCCATTTACTTTTCCTCCGATTTTGCAAGTTTCTTTTTTATTTCCCCTGCGATTGCCGCAATGACCGGAACAGAAACGCTGTTTCCGAACTGTTTGTAAAGGTGAGTGTCAGCAAGCACAAGTTTGTAGCTGTCGGGAAAAGCTTCGTGCCTTGCCTTGTGCCGTTTTAAAGTCTCTATGTAAGTGGTGCTTAGATAATACTTTGCGGAAACCGGATTTTCTTCCAGGATATCGCGTATTTTTTTTGTCGAATCCGTACTTTTTGGAAAATTGAATTCTTCTATTTCAAGATCTTTTCTAAAACAGACTATGTAAATTCTTTCGCGGTTCTGAGGTACGCCGAAGTCTCTGCTGTTCAGTATCTGAGAAAATACATTGTATCCCAAATTTTCAAATGTTGATTTTATGATTTTGAAAGTTCGGCCTTTGTCATGGATTGTAAGACCCTTTACATTTTCACAGAAAATTACTTTCGGCTTGTGTTCCTCGCAGATTCTTGCCACGTCAAGAAAAAGCGTGCCGCGACAGGTTCCCTTGTAATTGTCGTCGAAGCCTTTTCTTTGTCCTGCCATGCTGAACGCCTGACACGGAAAACCTGCAAGACAGATATCGAATGTTGGAATTTCTTTTTCGTTTATTTTTGTGATGTCGCCCGCTATTTCTTTTGGGCTTTCAAAATTAGCCTTGTATGTTTTTTGAGTGTACTCGTCCCATTCCGAAACGAACACTGTTTCTGAATTCTTCTTGAAGGCCTGCTCGAATCCAAGCCTTATTCCACCAATACCTGCAAAGAGGTCGATGAACTTGTAGTATGACATCCTCGTTTTCGTTTGAGAAAAATGTCATACTGGAATTATTAATGATTAGATTTTAATATTCTTTTCCAGCCCAGTGGGCTGTGCGTATAACAACGGGTTGTACCGCACGTGGCTTGACCGCGTGTCGGCTTTGAACTTCTTGTTTGGCGATTTTATTTCCACTCTATATATATTTCTTCAAGCAAAACTAAATTGCAACATCGTTGTTTTACAATCTTATCATGCTCTGAAATGTTATTTTCATCTTCAAAAATAAGTTTTCGTAAATATTCGGCAGTTCTCAAAATACCTTTTTCATCAGCCCTGATTGAGTTGTACTGATTCTGAAGCAGACGGCGGTATTTTACATCAGCTATATTGGCAATATCAATTTCAATCAATGCAGAATCCAAAACAGGAATCATATTATTAAAATTGATTGCACCATACAGACCATTGTTTATTTTTCTGAAATCCTTGCCGTTTTTCATTTTTTTATGCTTCGGTTTAGGAGATGAAAATGGTGCATAGTATTTTACTGAATTGATTTCAAGTACAACCCCGACATATGGGCGAGTCTGATTTTTGTTTTCAGCGACCTTTGTATCAAACTTCTGCAAGTAAGCTATAAAATCGTCTTTTATGTGATAAAACTTCATATTACCTTTGTAAAAAAATAAAAGGAGCCATTTCCGACTCCTTTATAAAAAACTTGCGTTTTTTGGTTTTCACTTAATGGCAGAAACTCGCCGCTTTTTTAGCATCTCACTTTGTGGTAGAGATTCACCGCTTTTTTAGGGCTTCTCTAATATGGTGGAAGCTCACCTACAATTTTAATATAGCAAAGATAAAGTATGCCGTCAAGATTCAAATTCTCTTGTAAATAATTTTATTTGCCGCTATTGTTCACAATTCTGTCCGCAAAGCCTTTGTCTATGGTGTCCATCAAAGTTCTGGTCATTAGAGAGATTACTTCCCTGCGGTCTTTGTCATCGATCAGGGGTGTTTCATTTATAATTGAGTATATCGGCTTATTGTCATAATCCATAGCGTACTCCAAAAAACACTGGGGATGACCAATAAGTATTGTCATGCTGAACTTGATTCAGCATCTACGCTATATACAGTGCATAGATTCCGAAACGAGTTCGGAATGACGCTACGCAACGAACTTATTGGTCATCCCCGGCTAAGAAATTAGTTGTCTGTGTTGTAGCCCATAGCTTTAAGAGCTTTTAAGTTAGAAATTGAAAGGTTATCGCAGACAATTGCACCTGGCTCAATGGTTATCTTTGCACCTTCAGGGAATACGATTGTGCCTTTATAGTCGCTAGAACTACCAATACGGATTGATCTGTTTTTCGTAATTTTTTTCAATGAGTTTGGTAGTATAAGTTTTTTAATCTTGCTGTTACTTAGACTTATAGGAAGCTCTTCGTATCCTTCCTCGAATGACATTTCAATTTCTTCTTCCTTAAAACCAATTGAACCGTATTTAAGGATATGGGTACTTTGATCCGGAAATTTAAATCCTGGATTTATCCAATGATACTGATTGTCGCCGCCAAGGTAGCCGTTCTTATAAAGACCTGCCCAAGTCCAGTTTTTTGGCCAAGTGAATTTCTTTTCAGGAACAGAAATATATATATCAGATTTAATATTCTCTCCTGGATATAAGAAAATGATTTTTCTGTCAACAGGAATCGTCTTCTGTTCCGTAAGATCTACAAAACCGCGCCAAATGAAAGGCTGGGCTTTGTCCCTTAAGAATTCAATTTGCGGATATTTAACACTAGTATTACTAGCAAAATATACAACGGATGCAGGTATTATTATTTTATCTACATAAATATCAGTGTTTCCGTCAAACTGGACTTCTATTACCTTGCAGCCTTCAATTTCTTCGGGAACCTCAATTTTTTCCCCACGAACATTTCCTTTATAGTAGGTTATAGCAATATAATCCCCTTGGGGATTAAGTTCCTTGAACTTTTCCGAAAGAAACTTTACTTCTTTCTGGTCTACAAGCTCATATCCAAAATCACTTTCAGGGTTTGCCGCAAAGCAAGCAAAAGACATAGCCAGCATTGCACCGACTGCCAAAATAAATCTTTTCATTTAAAATATCCTCCGCGTTTAATGTCCGCCGACTTTTTTTTGAGGTAAAACCTCTGTATTTGAATCAAATTATACAATCAGATTTTTTTGTTGTAATCAGTGAAAACTCACTTTATTTCAGTGAGTTTTCTCTATATAATTTTGCTGGATGATGAAGTAAAATAAAAGCATGATTAGCGTAATCAGTGTAGACGACCACGAAATGATAAGTCTGGGGCTTAAAAGTATGTTTTCGGAAACTTCAGATATCAGACTGAGCCACTTCTGCAAAACAAGGGAGGAACTTGTACCTTTTATAGAGTCAAAAACTTCAGAAGAACTAAAAGATATGATTGCTATGGTCGATATCAAGCTTGAAGGCCAAAGCGGCTTTGATGCTGCCGACTATCTTATTGAGCACGGAATTAAATGCCTCATGTATTCGTCATTTTCTAACGTGGGCTTTATTGTGAAAACGATGGAGCACAAAATCAAGGGCTTTATTACAAAAAATGCCGACAGGGCTGAAATCATGGAAGCAATTCGTACCGTTTCCCGCGGCGAAACCTACATTCAGAAAGATTTGCTTTCCGACATGATGTACGTAAGCGGAATCCTTGTCACCCTCACCAAAAAAGAGCGGGAGCTTTTAGATTTATAGCCGAACATCTTCCTAACGAAATAATTGCCGAACGACTGGGCCTTTCCAAACGCAGTGTCGAAAACTATGTTTCCCGCATTTTCGACAAATTCAACGTAAAGAACCGCTACGAGCTGGGCCGGTATTTGTGAGGGGAGATGTTATATCTGTCGCAGCCTCTTCTAGGACAGGTGAAGCTGCACCTTGTGTAATAGAAAGTCCACGATGTTCAGATGTTCAATGCCGTCGTGGCTCAGATCAATTCTGTCTAAAGAAAGCACATATTTTGGAGAAGCGTCTGTAATTTTTTCAAATGCGCCGAATTCTCTTTTAATTGTCTCTTCGCTTGATAGAAGATAAGCAACCTGAATAAAGCACTTTTTCTGCTCCTTAACTGCCACAAAATCAATTTCGCCCTTAAATGTCTTTCCTGTAAAAACGGTGAACCCTTGAATCAAAAGCTCATTGTAGATGATGTTTTCCAGAAAGAAGGTATCTTCGTAATGAATTGTGTTTGTTTTCAGTGTGCGGAGTCCTGTATCGGTGGCGTAAAATTTATCAGCTTTTTCCAGGGCTGTTTTTCCAGCAATGTTGAATTTTTTGCAGGAATGAAGAATGTAGGATTTGTGGAGTTTATCCAGATATGTGTAAATTGTTCTGGCACTGACGCTGCTTTTGTTTTTTGCAGAGTAATATGCGGCAATATTTTCTGCTGAAAACTCCTTTCCCGCATTTGACATGATGTAAAGGGAAATGTCCTTAAAAGCTTTTCTGTCAATCTTGCTGGATTTTTTTACAATATCTCGGTTGACGATGTTTGAATAGAGATTGTCTAAAAAACGTTTGATGGAATTCTCTTCCCTAAAGCTGAACCTGAGCGGAAAGCCGCCCCACTTGATGTAATCCTTTATGAAGTCGTCCGGATTGCAAGGGATTTTGTTCAATTCCAGATAATCAACTGATTCCTTAAAGCTGAAAGGAAAAACTTCAAATTCAACAGTCCGCCCGGTCAGAAGGGTTGCCAGTTCCCCAGAAAGCATTGTTGAGTCACTTCCCGTAACAAAAATAGAGCAGTTAAATTTAGCTTTTAAAGATGCAAGAAGTTTTTCAAACTTCTCCAGATGCTGGATTTCGTCCAGAAAAATGTAATATTTTTGGTCATCAACGATGCGGCTTTTGATTTCATCATGCATGTCTTTTATGCTGGTGATGAAGGAGTAATCCAAATCTTCAAGGTTTATGCTGATTATATGAGAGCCGGAAACGCCTTTTGAGAGAAGCTCATCTTTTACCGTTTCCATCAAGACAGACTTTCCCGAACGTCTTATTCCCGTTATGACTTTAATCAAATCAACATCATAATAAGGGCGGAGAAGTTTTAGATAATCTTCGCGAATAAGCTGCATTTTATTTTCAAGAACTCCCTAAAAATTAAAATATCTGCAAATATAAGCACCTTTACTTGCAAAATATTACATCAATCTACATTTTTCTGCAAGCATAGTGCTCTTTATTTTTAAAAATCTTACTTTTTACAGCTAAGCGAATTTCCCTTCTTCCCCAGCCAGTACACTCCCCATGCGGCGAAGGTGCAGATAAAGCGGTCGGCAATGTTTACCGGAATGCGGACGGCAATCTGCAAAAGGAGCTTTGAATGGAATTTGTTATCCCATAAGAAGGTAAGAAAATCTGTCTGGCTGCTGGCGGCCTTGTAGGCTTCGACATAGCTTAAAATGTAGCCGATGATTCCGCCCGAAATGCTCATTATCAGGCAGAGGGCAAGGCTCAGAATAATCAGCTTTATAAAAAGTGCCAGGCTTGAGTCTGTTTTTTTAATACACCATATTTTAAAATATCCGGCAGTAAGGGCTGCAAGAAAATGACAGATTACAAACCAGTGGCCCAGCTCTAAAGTTCTGTTTAAGCAAAAATCAATCAGATGATAGAAAAAGCCCGCAAGAACTCCCCACCAAGGGCCGGCAAGAAAACTCAGCGCCATAATAAAAATTGTGTCACAAAAAAGCGGCAGATGGTTTACCCAGGCTACAAAATCACAGATGATATAATCTAAAAATCCGCAGATAATGCTGAGGATAAAAAATAAAACTCTCTTCCGATTTGAAAAATCAAAGGGAAAGCTCATACTTTATTATATCATTTATATAGAAGAATGTGTTATATTTTTAGTGATGAAAAAACATATCTTCTTTATTTTATTTATTTTATTCTCTTTTTCAGTTTTTGCTCATAAGGCCCAGAAGCAAACAGAAAAACTTATGCCCGAAGCTCTTACCCAAAAATGGCTGGAATGGGAAGCGGCAGGGGAGGATGATGCCCAAAGCAGGCTTGAAGAACTTGCGATTGAAATAAAGAAGGCCCAGCCCTCTGATACTGTAATTTATTATTTTCCGGAAGCAAAGGTTATTTATGAAAATCTGCTTAGCGGAATCATAAGTGGTGATAAGCAGAAAATTGCAGAAAATGTTGGTCGCTGGGAAGTTCTTCAGAAAAATCTTGTAAGCTTTCAGCTTGAGCAGGTTTATTATTCCTACAGGATTTTGATTCTGGTAATTATTCTGGTGCTTGGTATGTCCCTTGTCTTTTTAATTCTCTATCTTGTAACTTACAGGCGCCGAAAGGAAAACCTTATCTATACTGCCCAGGTGATTAAAACTCAGGAAGCCGAGCGGGAGCGTATTTCCAATGAGCTTCACGATACTGTTTGCCAGGATTTGAGGGTACTGCAGTTCCAGCTTAAAGATGAAGAATCAGTAAATCTCTGTAAGAAGATTGCAGTCGATGTCCGTAACTCCTGCTATGCCCTAACTCCCACAGACTTGAACGAAGGTCTTTTTGAAGCCCTTGTTTCCCTCTGTGAAGTCTTAAAAAAGCAGAGCGGTCTTGAAATTATTCTTTGCATTCAGGATGAAGTAAAAAACA